>WNFM01299011.1_pt2 | contig 23419 bp, 21 predicted proteins | sample 5400271 | NCBI WGS metagenome assembly WNFM01 (sample SAMN13153352, study PRJNA577476) | soil metagenome | isolation source: 60 cm saprolite on Douglas fir-dominated hillslope | place: USA:California | collected 2013-09-17 | reverse complement strand
CCTGGAAAGCGCACTCAGACCGGCTCCGCCGTGGACGCTCTTCCTGCGCACGGAGCGGGTGGAGAACGATGAGCTCCTGTGGCTGGGCGGCCAGCGAGGACCGGTCTATGCGGTCGCCAAGCTCTCGATCGGTGGAGTACGCGATTTCCGGCTCGGGGATCGGACCAGGCTGGGCTTGGGCGCGCTCTACGCCGTGAACTTCCTGCCCGAGGCTCTGCGCCCCGCCTACGGCGCGACCGCGCCCACCGGCTTGATGGCCTATCTCCGCCTCAAGATCGAGTAGCCGGCCAACAGCGCCGGGGGCGTCCGCCGCCTCTGGGGCCCGGCTATTGTCTGGCCAGCCGGGTGGGGTACACTCAGTCGCCTCCCGCGGCCACCAGGCGCCCAACAACATAAAAGGCCTGGATCGACCTCTTGGCGATTACCGTCGAGCGGACCGGGCCGGGGCGGGTGCGAAAAGAACGATAAATCAAAGACTCCCAAGGAGATTCACCGTGACTGTACACAAGATTGTTTACGCCCTAGGCCTGCTGCTGGCCATCGTTGCCGCGTTTGTGAGCGTGCCCTATGCGGCCACATTGCTGGCCGTGCTGGGCGCGATCGCCGCCTTCTCGATCATCGCCGACCATCATGTGCGCGTGATCGTCTCGGCGCTGGTGTTGCGTGCAGCCGCCGCGACCTTTGATGGTATTCCGGCGGTCGGCCCGCACCTGACGACAATCATCGGCAACCTCGCCACGGTGGCCGCCGGCGCTGCCGTGATGATTGTGCTTCGCAACATGTACAATCGCCTGGTGAACTGAGCGGGAGCCAAGGGATCGGGGGGAGGGGCGCGGCGCCCCTCCCGTCCCGTCGCGAAATCTGGGGCGTGGCTGCGCCGTGACCACGGGGTTGAAATGCGAGGGTGCAAAGCACTAGAATCCGCCCCCGGTGGCCGGGACTGGCTCTAGCGGCGGTTCCGTGCAGTCGCAGATGGTGCGGCCAAGAGCTTGATTCGAAAGCCCCACTTGGGGCTTTTTGCTTTTTAGGATGGGCCGCTGGCCCATTTTTTTTGTTGTGGAGGCAGAGGTGAGTCCATGGTGGCGGTGCTGCGCGAGAGGCTGGTCGAACTCGTGGAGCCGCTCCTGGCGAACCTCGGCTATGAACTCGTGGATCTGGAGTTCGCGTCGGGCGGCGGGTCCGGAATGTTGCGGATCTTCATTGACCGGGCCAGTGGCGTTGGGATCGATGACTGCGAACGGGTGAGCCGCGAGGTGTCGGCGCTGCTGGATGTGCGCGATCCGGTGCCCACGGCTTACCGGCTGGAGGTGTCCACTCCGGGCCTGGACCGGGTGCTGCGAACGCCGGCGCATTACGCACGCTTCCTGGGCGCCAGGGTTGCGATCGAGCTCGCCGGCGCGCGCGACGGGCGCCGGCGCTACACCGGCAAGCTGGAGCTGGCCGGGCCAGAGGGTATTGATGTGGAAGTTGACGGCATCAGGGTACCGCTGAATTACGCGGAAATATTTCGCGCGCGGCTGGTTCCGGAGTGGCCGGATAACTCAAGCAAAGGCAGGAGACGATGAACAAGGAAATCCTCATGGTGGTCGACGCCGTCTCGAACGAGAAGGGCGTAGACAAGGAGATCATCTTCGAGGCACTCGAAGCGGCCCTCGCGGCCGCGGCGCGCCGCAAGCACAGCGAACTGTGGGACGTGCGGGTCGCCATCAACCGCAAGACGGGCGACTACGAGACCTTCAGGCGCTGGAAGGTGTTCGCCGATGATTCGCGGGAGATCGAGAACCCCGAGGCGGAACTGCGCCTGGAGGACGGACTGGATGTCGACAAGGACACCCAGGTCGGCGGCTACGTGGAGCAGCCCATGGAATCGGCCGCCTTCGGCCGCATCGCGGCACAGCAGGCCAAGCAGGTGATTGTCCAGAAGGTGCGCGAGGCCGAGCGCGCGCAGGTGGTGGAGCAGTACAAGGACCGCGTCGGCACGCTCGTCAGCGGTGTAGTCAAGCGCATCGATCGCAATGGCATCTATGTCGATCTGGGCAGCAACGCCGAAGGCTTCGTACCGCGCACGGACATGATCGTGCGCGAGCAGCTCAAGCCGCAGGATCGCGTCAAGGCATTCCTCAAGGAAGTCCGCGCCGAACCGCGTGGACCGCAGCTGTTCCTGACGCGCACGGCCCCTGAATTCCTCATCGAACTGTTCAAGCTCGAGGTTCCGGAAGTCGGCCAGGGCATGATCAAGATACTGGCTGCGGCGCGTGATCCGGGCATTCGGGCCAAAATCGCCGTGAAGAGCAGTGATCCGCGCATCGATCCGGTGGGCGCCTGCGTCGGCATGCGTGGATCGCGCGTGCAGGCCGTGTCCAATGAGATTGCGGGCGAGCGCGTCGACATCATCCCCTATGACGAGAATCCGGCGCAGTTCGTGATCAACGCCATGTCGCCGGCGGAAGTGCAATCGATCGTGGTCGATGAGGAAAAGCACGGAATGGACATCGCCGTCGCGGAGGACAAGCTCTCCCAGGCCATCGGCCGCGGCGGGCAGAACATCCGGCTCGCCAGCCAGCTCACGGGCTGGGAGCTCAACGTCATGACCGAATCGGACGCCGAGACCAAGAGTGACGCGGAGTCCAAGGCCCTGATCGCGACGTTCATGAAACAGCTGGACGTCGATGAAAACGTCGCCAGCATCCTGGTGCAGGAAGGCTTCTCGACCATCGAGGAAGTGGCCTACGTGCCGGCCGCGGAGCTGGCGGGGATCGAGGAGTTTGACGAGGACATCATCAAGGAATTGCGCAACCGAGCGCGCGATGTGCTGCTGACGCAGGCGATCGCCAGTGAGGAGTCACTCGACGCCTCCATGCCGACCGAGGATCTGCTGACGCTTGCAGGGATGAGTCCGGATCTCGCCCTGGCGCTGGCGCGCCGCGGCGTGCGTTCGCGCGATGATCTGGCGGACCAGGCGGTCGACGATCTGGCCGACATCGAGGGACTGTCGGCGGAGGAGGCCGGGAGACTGATCATGACAGCGCGTGCACCAATGTTCGAGGCGCAGCGCTGAGTCTGGCGCCCCGGAGTTCAAAATTATGGCTGATGTGACGGTATCCCAATTCGCCGAGGCACTGAAGGTGCCGGTCGACAAGCTGCTGGCCCAGCTGGACCAGGCCGGCATCAACGTCGCTGGCCCGGAAGGGGTCATCAGCGAAGACGCCAAGCTGGAACTGCTGACGCATCTGCGCCGCAGCCACGGGAGCGGTGCGGCCGGCGCCGGTTCCGCGCCCGCACGCATCACGCTCAAGCGCAAGACGCAAAGCGAGCTGAAGCTGGCCAGTACCCAGGGCCGGGCACGCACGGTAAATGTCGAGGTGCGGGTGAAGCGCACCTATGTGAAGCGTGATGTCCTCGAAGAGCAGAATCGCGCGCAACAGGAGCAGCTCGACGCGCAGCGGCGCGAAGTCGAGGAGGCGCAGCAGGCCCAGCAGGCCAAGATCGAGGCCGAGCGCCGCGAGCGCGAATCACTCGAATCGGCCAATCGGCGCCGCGCCGAGGAAGAACAGGCGCGGCTGCGCGCTATTGAAGAGGCCCGGCGCCAGGCCGAGCAGCGCGCCCAGGAAGAAACCGAACGCCAGCGGCGCGGCGGACCCGAGGCCCGGCGCGAAGAGCCCGCGCGGCCCGTGCATGCCCCGGCACGTGACAAGGCCGAACCGCGTGCCGCCGAGGAAGAGCGGCCGAAGTCCGCGGGCCGCCAGGAACTGCACATTGCCGGCGATGTGAGCGCCCGGCACAAGAAGAAGAAGCGACTCAAGGCGCGCACCGCGCCCGCCGACAGCGAGCCGCGTCACGGGTTCGAGAAGCCCACCGCACCGGTCAGGCGCGAGGTCGCGATCGGCGCGACGGTCACGGTCGCGGATCTGGCGCAGAAGCTGGCGATCAAGGCCACCGAGGTCATCAAGGTGCTCATGAACATGGGCGTGATGGCGACCATCAATCAGGCCATCGACCAGGATACGGCCATCCTGGTGGTGGAGGAGCTGGGCCATAGCGCCACGGCCCTCAAGGAAAACCAGATCGAGGCCGACCTGCAGGACAGCGCCGTGGAGCAGGCCCTCGAGACCCGCGCCCCCGTGGTGACGGTCATGGGTCACGTCGATCACGGCAAGACTTCGCTCCTGGATTACATCCGCCGCACGAAAGTGGCGGCCGGTGAGGCCGGCGGCATCACCCAGCACGTGGGCGCCTATCACGTGCAGACGCCGCGTGGCATGGTGACCTTCCTCGACACCCCGGGTCACGCGGCGTTCACGGCGATGCGTGCCCGCGGCGCCAAGGTCACAGACGTGGTGGTGCTGGTGGTTGCGGCCGATGACGGGGTCATGCCGCAGACGATCGAGNNNACAAGCCCGACGCCGACCCCGAAAAGGTCCGCAATGAGCTCGCCAAGCAGGAAGTCATTCCCGAGGACTGGGGCGGGCAGAACATGTTCGTCAACGTCTCGGCCCGCACGGGCGCGGGCATCGACCAGCTGCTCGAGGCCATCCTGTTGCAGGCCGAAGTGCTGGAGCTGAAGGCGCCGCACGGCGGGCCGGCGACCGCTTTCGTCGTGGAAGCAAGCATGGAGAAGGGGCGCGGCGCCGTCGTCACTGCCCTGGTCCGGAAAGGCACGCTCAGGCGCGGCGATTACATCCTGGCCGGCAGTGAATTCGGGCGCGTGCGCGCCATGTTCGATGAAGCCGGCAATCCGGTGGAAGCCGCGGCGCCCTCGGTGCCGGTGGTGGTGCTCGGTCTGTCCGGGGCCCCCAACGCCGGCGACGAATTGCTGGTGGTGGAGAACGAGCGGCGCGCCCGCGAGGTCGCGCTCCATCGCAGCGGCAAGACGCGCGACGTGAAGCTGGCAAAACAGGGTACGCGCAGCGAGGATGTATTCTCGCAGCTGGGCGAGGCCAAGGTCGGGCAGGTGGCCCTCCTGATCAAGACCGATGTGCAGGGCAGTGCCGAGGCCCTGCGCGACTCGCTCAACAAGCTGTCAACCGATGAGGTCGCGGTGCAGATCATTGCCAGTGGTGTCGGGGGCATTACCGCCTCGGACGTCCAGCTGGCGGCCGCCTCGAAGGCTCGTGTGATCGGCTTCAACGTGCGCGCCGACAGCGGCGCGCGCGAGGCGGTCAAGGAAACCGGGGTCGAGATCCGCTACTACAGCATCATTTACGAAGCCATCGATGATGTGAAGCAGCTCATGAGCGGGTTGCTGGCGCCCGAGATCAAGGAGACGATCGTCGGCGTGGCGCAGGTCCGTGAGGTCTTCCGCTCCAGCAAGTTCGGCGTGGTCGCGGGCTGCCTGGTAACGGAAGGCGCGGTCAAGCGCAACAATCCGATCCGCGTCCTGCGCGACAACGTGGTGATATTCGAAGGCGCACTGGAATCGCTCCGTCGCTTCAAGGACGATGTGGCCGAGGTGCGGGCCGGCACCGAATGTGGCATCGGCGTGAAGAATTACCAGGACGTGCGGGCCAACGACCAGATCGAGTGCTACTCGCGCACCGAAATCATCCGCACCATCCAGTAGGACGCATGCCGCAGCGCACCTCACGTCACCAGCGCATCGAGGCGCAGATGCAGCGCACGCTGGCGGAACTGGTGCCGCGGACGGTGAAGGATCCGCGCGTCGGCAAACTGACTATCACCGCGGTGTCCTTGCTCGAGGACCTGAGCGCGGCGCGGGTGTGGTTCCTGCCTTTCGGGAAGGACCGCGTGGCGGAGGAGCAGCTCTCCGGGCTGAAGAGCGCCGCTGGTTTCCTGCGCGGCGAAGTGGCGCGCCAGCTGGGGTTGCGTCACGCCCCGAAACTGGAGTTTCTGCTCGACACGACGCTCGAGCGGGCGCAATCACTGACAGAGCTGATCAACACGGCGGTAAACAGCGACCGGCAGCGATGAGTCCGGGAGCGCCTGCGCCCTGCGGGATCCTGCTGCTCGACAAACCCCGCGGGCTTTCATCGAATGCGGCGCTGCAACGTGTACGCACACACCTGGGGCGCCCGAAGGCTGGTCACACGGGAAGCCTGGATCCGCTGGCGACCGGCATGCTGCCGATCTGCATCGGCGAAGCCACCAAGCTGGCCGGCGAGCTGCTGAGCGGGACCAAGGCTTACACGGTGGAGCTGCGGCTCGGCGCGCGGACCGAGACCGGCGACGAGGAAGGCCAGGTGGTCGAGCGCTGCTCGGTACCGACGCTGAACCCGGAGTCAATCGAATCGGCGCTGCAGGGCCTGCGCGGAGCGCAGCAACAGGTCCCACCAATGTATTCAGCGCTCAAGCAGGACGGCGTGCCGCTGTACCGATTGGCGCGCCAGGGCGTGTCCGTGGAGCGGGCCGCCCGCAGCATCGAGATCTATGCCCTGGAGCTGCTGGGATTTGCCGACGATCTGGTGAAGCTGCGGGTGGAATGCTCCAAGGGCACTTATGTCCGAACGCTGGTGGAACAGGTGGGGATCGGACTTGGGAGCTGTGCGCACGTGAGTACTCTGCGCCGGGACTTTGTGGAGCCCTTCAGGAACGAAGCCATGGTGAGCCTCGATGCGCTGCTGCAGACGCCGGCGCCGGCACTCATTCCGGCCGATCGGGCCGTGGCGCAGCTGCCCGAGCTGCATCTGAACGCGGCGCAGGCCCGCGCCATCTGCTTCGGCCAGGCGGCGCTCATCGCGGGTGCCCCGCTGGGACGGTTCCGTCTCTACGAGGAAGCCGGTCGATTCATGGGTCTGGGCGCGAGTGCCGAGAGCGGACAGGTCTGCGCGCTCCGGTTGTTTGCGCTGGACCGGCGCGACCGTAACTGACTGTTCTGCTTGAGGGTTGGGCAAGGCCTCGTTACAATGCCCGGCTTCAAATTAGGGTCAATATTCAGATCGAGGGTTTCCACGCAATGGCTCTGTCCACGGAAAAGAAAGGCGACGTGCTCGCCAAGTTCCGCCGCAGTCCGAAAGACACCGGATCGGCGGAAGTTCAGGTCGCGCTCCTGTCCGAGCGCATCAACGGCTTGGGGGAACATTTCAACGCTCACAAGGCCGATCACTCTTCGCGCCGCGGTCTGGTCCGCATGGTGAATCAGCGTCGCAAGCTTCTGGATTACCTGAAGGCCACGAAACCGGCAAGTTACCAGCAGGTCGTCGAAACCCTGGGACTGCGGCGCTAGTGCGCCGTCAGCGACGCGCGCGGCGCCGCGCCGTCTCCAGCATCCCACTTCTCCGAACTTCCGAGGGTTGAAGCGTGACTGTCTTCAAGAAATCTTTTGCATTTGGACCCCACACCGTAACGATTGAAACCGGCGCCCTGGCCCGCCAGGCCAATGGCGCGGTGCTCGTGACTATGGGCGACACCGTCGTGCTGGTCACGGCCTGCGCCGAAGCGCAGCCGCGCCCCGGGCGCGATTTTTTCCCGCTGACGGTCAATTATCAGGAAAAGACCTACGCCGCGGGCCGCATCCCGGGCGGGTTCTTCCGCCGCGAAGGGCGCCCCACGGAGCGCGAGACGCTGACCTCCCGCCTGATCGACCGGCCGATCCGCCCGCTGTTTCCGGAAAGTTTTCTCAATGATGTGCAGGTCGTCGCGACGGTGCTGTCGCTCGATCCTGAAATTCACGCCGATGTGCCCTCGATGCTGGGCGCTTCTGCCGCGCTGTGCCTGTCCGGCCTTCCCTTCAAGGGACCGATTGGCGGCGCACGCGTCGGCTACCGCAATGGCCAGTATGAGCTGAACCCGAGCCGCACGGACCTGGCGGGCTCGCAGCTCGATCTGGTCGTGGCCGGCACGGCGCACGCGGTGCTGATGGTCGAATCCGAGGCTGCCGGACTGTCCGAGGACATCATGCTCGGCGCCGTGGTCTACGGGCACGAGCAGATGCAGGTCGCCATTCGCGCGATCAACGAGTTGGCGGCCGAGGCCGGCAAGCCGCGCTGGCCCACTCCGCCGGACAGCCGCGAGGCTTCGCTCCAGCAGGCGGTCAATGCCAAGGCGCTGGCGGCTCTGGGCGATGCGTACATGGTCACCGAGAAGCAGCAGCGCTATGCGCGCATCAAGGAGATCAAGGCCGAAGTCACCGCCGCGCTGTGCGCCGGGGAGACGCCGGCGTTCACGGCCGACCAGGTGGGCGACGAGTTCTTCCGCCTCGAGAGCAAGATCGTTCGTGACCGCATCCTCGACGGCAAGCCGCGCATCGACGGGCGTGACCTCAAGACGGTCCGGCCGATCACCGTCCGGGTCGGCGTATTGCCACGTGCGCACGGCTCAGCACTGTTCACCCGCGGTGAAACGCAGGCGCTGGTGACCACCACGCTGGGCACCACGCGCGATGCGCAGATCATCGACGCCCTGGAGGGCGACCGGCGCGAGCGCTTCATGCTGCACTACAATTTTCCGCCCTTCTCGGTGGGCGAGACTGGCATGATGGGGAGCCCCAAACGCCGCGAGATCGGTCACGGCAATCTGGCGCGCCGGGGCATCAGCGCGATGATGCCCGACATGGCGGCATTTCCCTACGTGATACGCGTCGTCTCTGAAATTCTCGAATCGAACGGTTCCAGTTCGATGGCCAGCGTGTGCGGCACCAGCCTGGCACTGATGGATGCCGGCGTCCCGGTCAAGGCGCCGGTGGCCGGCGTGGCGATGGGGCTGGTGCTTGAGGGACAGCGCTTCCAGGTGCTGACCGACATCCTCGGTGACGAGGATCACCTCGGTGACATGGACTTCAAGGTCGCCGGATCGCGCGAGGGCATCACCGCGCTCCAGATGGACATCAAGGTCGAGGGCATCACGCCCGAGATCATGCGCGTCGCGCTGGCGCAGGCGCGCGAGGGCCGCCTGCATATCCTCGGTGAGATGAACAAGGTGCTCAGCGCTCCGCGCGCCAAGATGTCCGAATGGGCCCCCTCGATCATCACGCTGAAGATCGATCCGGAAAAGATCCGCGACGTCATCGGCAAGGGCGGTGCGGTGATCCGCCAGATCACCGAGGAGACCGGCACCACGATCGACATCGAGAACGACGGCACCGTGAAGATCGCCTCCGTGATCGGCACGGCCGGGCGGGAAGCCCAGCGTCGCATTGAACTTATTACGGCGGACGTTGAAGTCGGCCGTATCTACGAGGGCAAGGTGGCCAAGCTCATGGACTTCGGCGCCTTCGTCACCATCCTCCCGGGGCGCGACGGCCTGGTGCACATCTCGCAGATCTCGGAGGAGCGCGTCGAGCGCGTGGCCGACAAGCTGCGCGAAGGGGACGTGATCCGGGTCAAGGTGCTCGAGGTCGACCGCCAGGGACGCGTCCGGCTGTCGATGCGCGACGTCGGTCCGCCCTTGGCGCAAACTGGCTTCGAGGCAGGCCGCGACCACAGCGCCGGGCGCCACCTCGTAACTTTGAATCAGCCCGGTGAGGAAGGCCTCGCTCAGGCGGGCGCGGGGGCCGGCTTCCAGGTCCGCGACCACCTGCAGCAGCACGGCCCGCGTAATCTCCAGGCCACTGCGCTGCTCGACGATGCGCAGCCGCGTGTTGCCGGCGATCAGCGCGCGCACGTCTTCGACCGTTACGTAGCGGCTCAGCTCGGTGTCGTACAGGCGCCGGTTGGGGTACTTCTTGATCAGGCGCGGCTCGTTCATGGCACACCCTCCGGCACGCGGCTTCGCAACTGAGGTGACCCTACGATAGTACAGGCCAGCCCCGGTACCCAAATCACTGTCGCTAGTTGGCGTCAAGGTGGGCCAGGCCCCGCAAGCTCTCCAGGCGCCAATGGAGGATCGCCCAGGACCACAGTTCAGGCGGCGGTGCCTGGCGCAGCTCGGGCGGCGGCGCCTGGCGCAGGAGCGACAGCACGCGCCAGAGCAGCTCGGAAGCGCCGGCGATCGCGCCATTCACAGCGTGCGCCGACTTCGAGAGTTTGCGGCCATCGGCCTCGCAGACCAGGGGGAGGTGCGCGTAGCGCTGCTGTGGCACTCCCAAGGCGCTCTGGAGCGAGCGCTGCCAGTACGTGCTCGGCAGCAGGTCCGCCCCGCGGACGATGTCCGTGACCTGCTGCTCGGCGTCGTCAACAACCACCGCGAGCTGGTAGGCATACAGGCCGTCGCGACGGCGGAGGATCGGATCGCCCCCCGCGGCTCGCTCCGGGCCGCATCGTCCGAGCAGCCGGTCGGCAAGGTCGGGCACCGGATTGAGATCCGCACGGAAGCGGGTGGCCACCGGCCCGGGACGGGTCGGGCCCTTGCGGCAGGTCCCGGCGTATCCGCCCGTATCGTCGGTACCGCCCCGGTCGCGCCGCGAGCAGCTGCAGGCGTAGATCAGACCGCGCGGCGCCAGATCGTCCAGGGCCTGCTGGTACAGGGTCAGGCGCCGCGACTGGTGGATCACCGGACCCTCCCAGGTGAAGCCCAGATGCTCCAGGGTGCGGACGATGGCGTCGGCCGCTCCCGGCACCACACGCGGCGTGTCGAGGTCTTCGATACGCAGCAGCCAGCGTCCGCCGCCATGGCGCGCGTCGAGGAAACTCGCCGCCGCGGTCGTCAGGGATCCCAGGTGCAGAGGCCCGGTGGGTGAGGGCGCGAAGCGGCCCACGTAGGCCATGCGAGGCTCAGCGGTAGCGGTCGTCCCGATCGCCATACTGGCGTTCACGGCGCTCACGGCGCTCCTGTGCCTCGAGACTGAGGGTCGCCACGGGCCGTGCTTCCAGGCGCTTGATGCCGATTTCTTCCCCGGTTTCGAGGCAGTATCCATAGCTGCCGTCTTCGATCCGCTTCAGCGCGTCGTCGATCTTGCGGATCAGCTTGCGTTCCCGATCGCGCGTGCGCAGCTCGAGGCTGAATTCCTCTTCCTGAGTGGCGCGGTCATTGGGGTCGGGAAAGTTGGCGGCTTCATCCTTCATATGAGTGACAGTGCGATCGACTTCCACCATCAGGTCGCGCTTCCAGCTCAGCAGGATCTGCTGGAAATGACCCAGCTGCTGCTTGCCCATGTACTGCTCGCCGCGCTTGGCGATGTACGGCTTGACGTTGCGTGGGCCGGCCAGCAGGCTCCCCGGGTCCGCCGCATCGTGCTCATCGACCTCCACCGTCCCCCGCGGCAGCTCGCGCATGATCGTCGTCAGGGCTGCGGGCGGCAGGGGGACGCGCCGCGGCGCGACCGCCGCGCGCGCCGGTGCGGTGCGCGGGGCGGGAGTCTTCGCGGCTACAGTCGCGGGGCGAGCGGCGGGGCGCGCTGCCACCGGGGCCGGGCGCGTGCGACGCGTAGAGGCGGGTGCCTTGCGCGCTTGCGTGCGGTGCGCCGCGGGCTTACGCAGGCTCGAGCGGGCGGCCGCAGGTCGGGCGGCTTTTCGGGTCTTGGACGCCGGCTTCTTGCTTGCCATCGCGCGCTCCTGGAAGGAAGTCTTTCCACGGTTGGGTCATTTTCGAGCGCGCGATTATACCGGGGGCGGGCGGGCTGTACAGGCCTTCCACCCGAGGTGCCCCTGGGTGCACTTTGGCGCCAATCGACGGGGAAAACGCCTAGGGCAGCGCGACCGCGGCCGGGGCCACCCAGCCGGGTTTGCGGTGCTCCGCAACGATCGTAGTCGTGATGCCGCCGCGCACATTGAAGCGCGCCGTCAGGCGCAGGAACCGCGGCGCAAGGGCACGCACCAGCTGCTCCACGATCTCGTTCGTCACGGCCTCGTGGAACGCTCCGCGGTCCCGGTACGACCAGATATAGAGCTTCAGCGACTTGAGTTCGACGCACAGGCGATCGGCGACGTATTCGAGCTCGAGCGTCGCAAAATCCGGCTGGCCGGTCCGCGGACACAGGCAGGTGAACTCCGGAATGATCATCCGGATGGTGTAATCGCGCTCCGGAGCCGGATTGGCGACGGTTTCCAGCATGGTGTTGGCTAATGATCGATTGCGAGTGCCGAATAATTTACACTACCGCCATGCGGGCCGCCGCAATCCTTGCGCACCACAGGGCAGGCTGATGCGACTGAGCAAGATCCGACTCACCGGCTTCAAGTCCTTTGTCGATCCGACCACGGTGCACTTGTCGAGCAACCTTACCGGTGTGGTGGGCCCGAACGGCTGTGGCAAGTCCAACGTCATCGACGCGGTGCGCTGGGTGATGGGCGAGCTGTCGGCGCGGCACCTGCGCGGCGATTCGATGGCGGACGTCATCTTCAACGGCTCCAGCTCGCGCAAGCCCGTGGGCACGGCCTCCGTCGAGCTGGTGTTCGACAACAGCGACGGCAAGATCGGTGGCGCCTATGCCGGCTACTCCGAGATCTCGCTCAAGCGCCTCGTAGCCCGCGACGGCAGTTCCAGTTATTTCATCAACGGCGGCCGCTGCCGGCGCAAGGACATCACGCAGCTGTTTCTGGGCACGGGCCTGGGTTCACGCAGTTACGCGATCATCGAGCAGGGCATGATCTCGCGCGTGATCGAGGCGCGCGCCGACGACATGCGTGCCTTCATCGAGGAAGCGGCCGGGATTTCGCTCTACAAGGAGCGCCGGCGCGAGACCGAGGGCCGCATTCTCGATACCCGCGACAACCTGGCCCGCGTCCAGGACTTGCGTGACGAGGTCGACAAGCAGATCCGCCATCTTCAACGCCAGGCCGCCGCGGCACGGCGTTTCCAGGAACTGCGCTCCCGCGAGCGCAACCTGCACGCCGAGCTGCTCGCCCTGCGCATGCGGGAGCTCGACAGCGGCGGGATCGTGCAGGAGGAGAGCGGCCGCGCGCGTGAGCTGAGCATGCAGCAGCAGCTCGCGGAGCAGCGCTCCTGCGAGGCCGCACTGGTCAAGCAGCGGGTTTTTCATGGCGAGCTCGGCGGTGTGCTCGACCGAGTGCAGGCGCGCTACTACGATCTGGGCGCAGAAGTCACCCGCACCGAAGAGAACATCCGCTACACCACCGAACTGCGTCAGCGCCACCGCCAGGATCTGGAACAGACGGTCGCCTCGCTTGAGGAGGTCGGGGCGCAGATGCGGACCGACCAGGAGCGCGAAGCGCAGCTACAGACCGAGATGGCCGCCCTGGAGCCCGAGCTGGCGCAGTTGCGCCGCGCCGAGCAGGACAGCGGCGAGGCGCTCGCCGAAGCCGATGCGCAACTGGCGCAGTGGCAGGAGCGCTGGGAGGCCTACAACCGCGAACTCGGCGCCGCACATCAGGGCCGGGGAGTCGAGGCGGCGCGGATCGAGCAGCTCGAAGGCCAGCTGTTGCGGCTGCGGGCGCAGGCCGACCGCCTGCTGCTGGAGCATGAAGCGGTCAGCACTCTGCACGCCGGCTCACCGCTCCAGCCGCTGGCGGAACGTGAAGCGTCGGCTCGCGAAAGGGCCACGGCCCTGGAAGGCCGCCTGGCGGCCGCGCAGGCTGAGGCGCTGCGACTGCGCGCCGCCCAGCGCGACAGCGAGCAGCAGCTCGAACAGTTGCGCACGCAGCGGGACCATACGCGCGCGGAATTCATGTCCCTGGGCGCGTTGCAACGAGCGGCCCTGAGCGAGAAGGATCCGGCGGCGGCGGCGTGGCTGGAAGCGCTCGGCGCACGCCTGAGCGGCGATGGGCCCACGCGCGTGGCCGCCGCGCTCAGCGTCGATCCGGGCTGGGAACACGCGGTCGAGACCGTACTGGGTGACTACCTGGAAGCCGTGTGTGTCGGCGATCTCGATCGGCTCGGCGAGGAGCTGGACAAGCTCCCCAGCGGCAGCGTCGCCTTCCTGGAGACGCGGGGTGCGGGCGGCACGGGCAAAGCCGGCACCCTCGCCGCCCGGGTCCGTGGACCTGACACGCTGGTGGCGATGCTCGCGCGCGTGCGGACCTGCGAGACTCTGGCGCAGGCGCTCCGTGAGCGGCGCCGCCTGGAGCCTGAGGAAACGCTGGTCACGGCCGGTGGAGAATGGCTGGGGCGCGACTGGCTGAGGCTGCGCCGCGGGGGCGATCCGCGCGCCGGGGTCCTGGAGCGCGCGCAGCGCCTGAAAGTCCTGGGTCGAGAATTCGATAGGGCGGAGGCGGCGCACCGCACCGGCGACGAAGCGCTCGAGGCACTGCGCGTCCAGGCCCTCAGCGCAGAGTCCCGGCGCGATGAAGCCCAGGGGCAGATCCAGCACGCGCATCGCGACCATGGCGAGCTGCGAGCCCAGCTCGGCGGGCTGCAGGCACGCCTGGAAGAAGCGGGCCTGCGCCGCACGCGACTCGAAAGCGATCGCGACGAAATCGAGAGCGACTTGTCGCAGGCCCGAGCCGGACTGGCCACGGCGCGGCAGACCCACGCCGCGGCACTCGATGAGCTGCAACGACTGGACAGCCTGCTGCCCGAGCTCACCGCGGAGCGAGACATGCGCCGCGAGCGCTCGGCCGCTGCGCGCGTCACGGCGCAGGCGGCGCAACTCGCGCTGCGCGAGACACTGGTCCGCCACGAGAGCCGGCGCTCGACGCTCGAGTCCATGCACGCGGCCGCGGCGCGACTGGCCGACCAGCACGCCCAGCTGTCGCAGCGTCACGAGACGCTGCGTGCCGAGCTGGCCGGCGGCGATGCCCCGGTGCTGGAGCTGCAGGAACGCCTGCAGTCCTCACTCGACCGGCGGCTGGAGGTGGAGGCGGATCTCGCCAAGGCGCGCCTGGCGCTCGCGGACGCCGATCGCGAACTGCGCGCACTGGAGGAACGCCGGCTCGCAGCGGAGGGCCGCGTCGCGGAAGCCCGCGCGGCCATGGAAGAGGTGCGTCTGGCGGCACAGGAATCGCGCGTGCGACGCGAAGCACTGGCGGAGCAGTTCGCCCAGACCCGCGCCGACTTCGCCGCCATCACGGCGGCGTTGCCGCCTGAGGCGGCGATCGCCGACTGGGACACGCGCCTCGAGGAGGCGCGCGCTGATATTGAGCGGTTGGGTCCGGTCAACCTGGCCGCCATCGAGGAGTTGCAGCAGCAATCGGAGCGCAAGAGCTATCTGGACCGCCAGTTCGCCGACGTCAGCGATGCGCTCGGCACGCTCGAAGAAGCCATGAAGCGCATGGACAAGGAAACGCGCGCGCGGTTCGAGGAAACCTTCACGCGCATCAATGCCGGCCTGAAGGAGAAATTTCCGCGCCTGTTCGGGGGCGGGCACGCCTACCTGGAGCTGGTCGGCGATGATCCGCTGGCCGCCGGGGTGGCGGTCATGGCGCGCCCGCCGGGCAAGCGCAACAGCACTATTTCGCAGCTCTCCGGCGGCGAGAAGGCTCTGACCGCGGTGGCGCTGGTGTTTTCGATCTTCGATCTGAATCCGGCGCCGTTCTGCCTGCTGGACGAGGTGGACGCGCCGCTCGATGAACACAACGTCAGCCGCTTCTGCGAGATTGTGCGCGAGATGGCCGGACGGGTGCAGTTCATCTTCATCACGCACAACAAGACCACGATGGAGCTGGCCTCGCAGCTGCTGGGGGTCACGATGAATGAGCCCGGCGTATCGCGCCTGGTCTCGGTTGACGTCGACGAAGCCGTACGGCTGGCGGCGGTGTAGCCGCAGATGGCCTGGTTACGTCCGATCCTGCTCGCCGCTGGAGCTGTGTTCATACTCCTGCTGATCTGGCAGGAACGGCGCCGCTCACATCAGTCCCAGGAAGGCCAGAAGCCCGCTGTCCGGGACCGGCGCACCACCCCCGACATCGACTGGTCCGACACCGTGGTGCCCATCAGTCCGGATCCACCGCTGGTGGCCACGCCGCCCCAGTTCATGAATACCGACGAGGATGCCCCGACCGGTCCAAGGGTTTCCTCTCCCGTGGAGCAGGCGGCCGCGGAGTTGCCGGCACTGCGTGTCGACTGGCCGGCCGACGAAGAGCGGCATATCGTGACGCTGCGCATCGTCTCCGCGCGGCAGGACCGCCTGGCCGGACGGGCGCTGCGGCAGGGACTGGCCGGCTGCGGGTTCCGGCACGGACAGCTGGGCATCTTCCACCTGCCTGCCGACGATGGCCGGGTCGTGCTCAGCGCGGCCAGCCTCGTGCGGCCAGGCACGCTGGATCCGGCCACGATGGATCTGGAGCGCTTCGCGGGCGTGAACCTGTTTGCCGTGCTGCCCGGACCGATGCCACCGCGGCTCGCCCTGGATCGCCTCGCCAGCGTGGCTGAGGAACTTGCGGGCCGCGTCGCGGGCCTGGTGCAGGATGAGAGCGGCGCGCCCTTCACCGGTGCGGCACGGAGCCGATGGCGCGAGCGCTGCATGAGCGCCGTTGACGCCGGGGGCGCGCCCGCGGAGCCGGCGCATTGAGCGGCACCGCGGCGCAGGCGGCCGCGCTGCGCGCACAGCTCGCGCGCCACGATCATCGCTATTACGTGCTGGATGAGCCGGAGATTCCGGACGCGGAATACGACCGGCTCATGCAGGAGCTGCGCGCGCTGGAGGCCACTCACCCGGAGCTGATCACCCCCGATTCTCCCACCCAGCGGGTCGGCGGCGCGGCCGCGGCGGCGTTTGCGCCGGTCACGCACGCCGTGGCGATGCTGTCGCTCGACAATGCCTTCAGCGACACGGACGTCGCTGATTTTGATCGCCGCGTGCGCGAGCGGCTCGCGAGCGCCGCAGGTGATGCCGCCCTGGCAGCGCAGAGCAGTGTCGAGTACTGCGCCGAACCCAAGCTCGACGGGCTGGCCGTTTCGCTCCGCTACCATCGTGGCACGCTGGCGCAGGCGGCGACCCGCGGGGATGGCGCGACCGGCGAGGACGTGACCGCCAATGTGCGGACAATCCGCTCGATTCCCTTGCGCCTCGAGGGCAACGCGCCCGAGGTGCTGGAGGTGCGCGGCGAGGTCTACATGCCGCTGGCCGGATTCAGGCAGCTCAATGCGACCGCTGCGGCGGCGGGCGACAAGCTGTTCGTCAACCCGCGCAACGCGGCGGCCGGTGCGCTGCGCCAGCTCGATTCGCGCGTGAGCGCCCGCCGGCCACTGGCGGCGTTTTTTTACAGCGTGGGCGCCTGGCAGGGCAGCGCCGAACCGGCAAGCCAGCGCGAGTTGCTCGCACAGCTCGCATCCTGGGGACTGCGAGTCAACCCCGAGACGCGCGTCGTAAGCGGAGTGGCCGCCTGCCTGCAGTACTACCGCCAACTGCTGGAACGCCGCGAGCAGCTGGCTTACCAGATCGACGGAGTGGTCTACAAAGTCAACCGCCGCGCGGACCAGCTGCAGCTCGGGCAGGTCAGTCGCGCTCCCCGCTGGGCAATCGCCCACAAGTTCCCTGCCGATGAGGCCATGACCGTGGTGCGCGACGTGGACTTCCAGGTGGGCCGCACCGGGGTCCTGACCCCGGTGGCGCGCCTGGAGCCCGTCATGGTTGGGGGCGCCTCGGTCAGCAACGCGACCCTGCACAACATGGACGAGATCGCACGCAAGGACATCCGGCGCGGCGACACGGTGATCATCCGCCGCGCCGGCGATGTGATTCCGGAGCTGGTGCGCGTGCTGACGGAGCGCCGGCCCGCGGGGGCGCGGCGCATCAAGCTACCGGTCAAATGTCCCGTGTGCGGCTCGCCAGTGCTGCGCTCGGAAACGGAGGCGGCGGCGCGCTGCAGCGGCGGTTTCAACTGCGCCGCGCAGCGCAAGGAAGCCCTGCTGCACTTTGCCAGCCGGCGCGCCCTCGACATTGAGGGGCTGGGTGACAAGCTCATCGAGCAGCTCGTGGATCGCGCGCTGGTCGCCACGCCGGCCGATCTGTACGAGCTGAAGCTCGAGGATCTGGCCGGACTGGAGCGCATGGGCGAGAAATCCGCCGCGAACGTGCTCGCGGCGCTGGCACGCAGCAAGCAGACCAGCCTGCCGCGCTTCCTGCATGCCTTGGGCATCCGCGATGTCGGCGAAGCGACCGCTGCGGCACTGGCACAGCATTTCGGCACGCTGGCGGCGCTCCAGGGCGCCAGCGCCGAGCAGATCCAGGAGGTGCCGGATGTCGGTCCGGTGATCGCCGCTCATGTGCAGGCGTTCTTCGCAGCACGGGCCAACCAGCGCGTCATCGAACGGCTGCTGGCGGCCGGATTCAAATGGGCCGAGCAGCGGAAACGTCCGGTGGCCGCGCAGCCGCTGGCGGGTCTGACGGTGGTGCTCACCGGTGCGCTGGACTCGATGACGCGCGAAGCGGCCACCGCAGCGCTGCAGGAGCTCGGTGCACGCCTCAGTACCTCGGTCTCCGCTCGTACCAGCTACCTCATCGCCGGGAGCGAGGCGGGATCGAAATTGACGCGCGCGCGCGAACTCGGCGTCAAGGTCCTGGACGAAGCGGGGCTCGGCGTGCTGTTGCGGGGCGAGCGGCCTGGCTGATCAGCTGGACCCACCGCACGCGCCGTGCACCATGTGCACTCAGGGCGTCTTGACTACCTTCGCGGCCGCCAGCAGGCCGTCGCTGTAGGTCTTGAATTTCTTGGATTCGACGATCTGCTCCAGCTTCGCCTTGACGACATCGAAGGTCGGTGGGGGCGCCTCGCGTGTGTCATCGAGGCGGATGACGTGCCAGCCGTATTCGGTCTGCACGGGCGCTCCCGTGGTTTCACCTTTCTTGAGGGCGGCAACCGCATCGGCAAAGGGTTTGGGCATGTTCGCGGGGCCGAGCCAGTTCAAGTCGCCACCGCTCGCCTTGGAGTTGTCCAGCGACTGCGCGGCCGCCAGGGTTTCAAACTTCGCGCCCTTCGCGAGCTGAGCGATGATCTTGTCCGCCTCTTCCTTGCTCTTGACGAGAATGTGACGCGTGCGGTACTGCACTTTCGGCAGCGCCGCAACCTGCGTGTCGTATTCAGCCTTGAGCTCCGCGTCGGTCGCCTTGCGATCCTTCAGATAATTGGTCATCACCGCCTGCTCGAGAATCTCCAGGCGCGCCATGGCGAGGGCGGAAACGATATCGCTCTGCTTGTCGACGCCTTCCTTTTCTCCCTGCTGCGCCACCACTTCGGCGCGTACCAGGGTATCGAGCGCCTGCCCGCGTTGATCCGCATTGAGCTCAGAGGCCCGTTTGCCGGCCACGTTCTTGGTGAAGAAATCGAATTGCCCGCTGGACAGGGCCTGGCCGTTGACGGTAGCGACCGGCTTGGCATCGGCATCGGGACTTTTCGTCGAGCTGGATTTCGGGGCGCAGGCCGCCAGCAGCAGGGCGATTCCGAGCGCCGAAAATCTAAAAATATTCATTTGGTCTCTCATATGGTTACACTACTTACTTAAGACATTTCATCAGGAGCCCTGGCGTTCAGGACCAGCGCATGGATATCGGATTCGAACAGCGACGCGAGCGCATCGTGCACCATGCCATGGCGCTGCACCAGCGTCTTGCCGGAAAACAACTCGGACACGATCAGGACGCGAAAGTGCCCCTTGCCGCCGCCGCCGACGTGACCGACGTGGGCCGCGCTGTCGTCGCGAATCTCGAGCTCACTCATGCGCTCGACGCGGGTGGCGGCGCCGTCCGCGGCACTCACGTGGCCACGCTCCGTCGCTGCAACCACAGGGCCTGGCCCACCGCCAGTGCGAACGCGATGGCGAGGCCAATGATCTTGAAATACACATAGAAATACACGTAGGCGTGCAGGCTGACGATGCGGACCGCAAGCAGGTTGACCAGACCCAGCAGCAGGTAGGCGCCGACCCACATGAGGTTCATCCGCAGCCAGACGGCGCGCCCGATCACCGTCCCGGCGCTGATTGCAGGTTCGAGCATGCGCTGCGCCAACGGTGATGCACCGATCCACTGGCTGGCGAGGAAGGCAAGCGACAGGAGCCAGAACAGGATCGTCGACTTGAGCTGCAGATACAGGGGATTGCGCAAGGCCAGCGTGGCCGTGCCAAAGACCAGCACCAGCACCGTGCCCAGGGCGTGCATTTTTGACACGCTTCCTGTGCGCAGGTAATCGGCCAGGACGAGCAGGGTCATGGCCGCCATCAGCACGCCGGTGGCGACATAGATGCCGGCCCAAAGGTAGGCCAGCAGGAAAGCCGCGAGCGGCAGGAGTATCAGCGCCACCTGCATTGAGACCGACCTGTGATCATGGGGAGAGCCGCTCGTGTGCCAGACCAGCCGCGTATATTAGCCCCTTGAGCCAGTATTTCGAATTGCACCCGCAGAACCCGCAGTTGCGTCTCATCCGCCAGGCGGTCCAGATCCTGCGCAACGGTGGATTGATCGCCTACCCGACGGACAGCTGCTACGCGCTCGGCTGCCATATCGGTGACGCCCAGGCGCTCGAGCGGATCCGCCGCCTGCGCGCCGCGGACCGCCACCATCACTTCACGCTGGTCTGCCGCGATCTGGCGGAAATTGCCCGCTATGCGCGCGTGGAGACCTGGCAGTTCCGGCTGCTCAAGGCGGCCACGCCCGGGCCGTTCACCTTCCTGCTGCCGGCGACGCGTGAAACGCCGCGGCGCTTGCAGCATGCGCAGCGGCGCACGATCGGAATCCGCATTCCTGACCATCAGGTGCCGAGGCTCCTGCTCGCCGAGCTCGGTGAGCCGATCATGAGTTCAACGCTGCTCCTGCCGGGCGAGCTCGTGCCGCTCACCGATGGCCAGGAAATCCGCGCCCGCCTCGAGCATGAGATCGACGCCGTGCTGGATTCTGGAAATTGCGGCCTGGAGCCCACGACCGTAGTGGACCTGGCGGTGTCGCCGCCAGTGATCCTGCGCCAGGGCCGCGCGCGCCTGCCCGGCGTGGGCGACTGAGACGGGCGGGGTCGCGGCCCGTATAATACCAGCCTCGCCACTGACGGCCTGCCTGGATCCCGCCTTGATGAGTTCTGCTCCGCAAGCCAGGCGTGTGCTTTCCGGCATGCGCCCGACTGGCCCGCTGCACCTGGGTAACTTCTACGGGGCCCTGCGCAACTGGGTCGATCTGCAGTACCAGTACGAGTGCTATTTCTTCGTGGCCGACTGGCATGCGCTCACCACGGGCTATGACGACACGGCGGACCTGCAGTCCATGATCCACGAAGTGGTGGTTGACTGGCTGAGTGCCGGTCTGAATCCGGGGGTCGCCACGCTGTTCGTGCAGTCGCAGGTGCCCGAGCATGCGGAACTGAATCTGCTGCTGTCGATGATCACGCCGCTCGGCTGGCTCGAGCGCGTGCCGAGCTACAAGGATCAGCAGGAACAGTTGCGTGAAAAGGACCTGGCCACCTTCGGGTTCCTGGGCTACCCGCTGCTGCAGAGCGCCGACATCCTGCTGTACCGGCCCGCCTTCGTCCCGGTCGGCGAGGACCAGGTGGCGCACGTCGAGATCACGCGGGAGATCGCGCGGCGTTTCAATCACCTCTACGGCCAGGAGCCCGATTTCGAGCTGCGGGCGGAGCGCGCGGTCAAGGAACTGGGCGGGCGCAACATCACGCTGTACCGGCAACTGCGCAAGCAGTTCCAGGAAAAGGGCGACGCCGGCGCACTGGAGCGGGCGCGCAATCTGGTCACGGGCAACACGCGCATCACGGTGGCCGACCGGGAGCGCCTGCTCGGTTACCTGGAAGGCACCAGCGTCAGCATTCTGCCGGAGCCCGGCGTGCTGCTGACCGCCACGCCCAAGGTGCCGGGGCTCGATGGGCGCAAGATGTCGAAGTCCTACGGCAACACGATCGGGCTGCGCGAGGAACCGGACAGCGTCGTGCGCAAGCTCAAGGCCATGCAGACCGATCCGGCGCGCGTGCGGCGCACCGATCCGGGCGATCCGGACAAATGCCCGGTATTCGACCTGCATCGCATTTACTCCGATGAGAGCGTGCGCAACTGGGCCAGCGCGGGCTGTCGCAGCGCCGGCATCGGCTGCCTGGAGTGCAAGCAGCCGCTGATCGATAAGGTGGTGGCCGAAGTGACCGGCATGCGCGAGCGCGCGAAGGACTACCAGGACAACCCCGACCTGGTGAAGAATCTGCTGGCGCAGGGCGCCGAGAAGGCGCGCGAAACGGCGCGGCATACCCTGGACGATGTGCGCCGGGCAATGCACCTGCGCGCGGAATAGAATCAGGATCATGAAACCCGATCTGAAAGTCGTCGTTTCCAACCCGCCTCCGGCACAGCCTCTGCCGGCGCTGCCCGAGCAGGGCGAGATGCCCTTCGCCATCGTCAATGGCGAGCCGGTGACGCAGATGCCGCGCGATCTGTATATCCCGCCGCAGGCGCTCGAAGTGTTTCTCGAGGCCTTCGAGGGGCCCCTCGATCTGCTGCTGTACCTGATTCGCCGCCAGAATCTCGACGTCCTGGACATCCCGATCGCCGAGATCACGCGCCAGTACATGCGCTACATCGAGCTGATGCAGGATCTGCAGCTGGAGCTGGCGGGCGAATACTTGGTGATGGCCGCCACCCTCGCCGAGATCAAGTCGCGCATACTGCTGCCGCGTTCTGCCGACAGCGCGGACGATGAGTCGGATCCGCGCGCCGAGCTCGTACGCCGCCTGCAGGAATACGAGCGCTTCAAGCGTGCGGCGAGCGACGTGGACCAGCTGGCGCGGCTGGACCGCGACGTGTTCCAGGCCAGCGCCGAGCTGCGCGAGCGGCCCGTGGCGCGGGTGCTGCCCCAGGTTGCTCTGCGCGAGATGCTGCTGGCGTTCCGCGAGGTGGCAACGCGCGCGCAGATGTTTGCGCACCACCACATCCAGCGCGAACCCCTTTCCGTGCGGGAGCGCATGAGCAGCATACTGGCGGCCCTGGAGCCCGGTGCCTTCACCGATTTCGTGCGCCTGTTCAGCCCGGCCGAGGGCCGCATGGGCGTCACGGTGACCTTCGTGGCGCTCCTGGAACTGCTCCGCGAAGGCCTGGTCGAGATCGTGCAGACGGAAGCGCTGGCGCCGCTCCACGTGCGTCGGGCCACGCCTGCCCCTACACTGCAGATCGTTCCCGAGTGGAAGCAGGCCTGCTGGCGGCCGGACGCTCCCTCGGGCTGGAGGAACTCGCCGCGCTGTTCGGTGAGAGCGAGCGGCCCGGCACCGCGGCCATCCGCGCCAGCCTCGCCGCGCTCGAAGCGGACTATGCGGGGCGCGGGCTTGAACTCAAGGAGACCGCCAGCGGCGTGCGCATCCAGGTGCGGCGCGAATTCGCGACCGAGGTGTCGCGCCTGTGGCCGGAACGCCCGCAGCGCTATTCGCGTGCCCTGCTCGAGACCCTGGCGCTGATCGCCTACCGCCAGCCGATCACGCGCGCCGAAATCGAAGCGGTGCGCGGTGTGGCCGTGAATTCAGACATCGTGCGCACGCTCCTCGAGCGCGGCTGGGTGCGCGTTGTGGGCCACCGGGAATTGCCAGGGCGGCCGGAATTGCTGGGCACGACGCGCGAGTTTCTTGACTACTTCGGCCTGCGCGCCGTCGACGAGCTGCCGCCGCTGGCGGAGCTGCGCGCCCTGGCCGAGATCAATCCGCAGCTGGCGCTCTCGGTGGGTTCTGAAGGGGAGGCCGACGCCGCTGCGCAGCCGCGTCCGGAACTGCTCGCCGATGAGGCG
>WNFM01060388.1_pt2 | contig 23420 bp, 22 predicted proteins | sample 5400271 | NCBI WGS metagenome assembly WNFM01 (sample SAMN13153352, study PRJNA577476) | soil metagenome | isolation source: 60 cm saprolite on Douglas fir-dominated hillslope | place: USA:California | collected 2013-09-17 | reverse complement strand
CGAACAGCTTCGCAAGAATCCGGGTCTGGTAAACAACCAACAATTCCTGAACGACCATCCCGCGCTTCAGGAGTACCTGGGCACTCACAAGAACGTCCGCGAGGAAATCGACGAAAACCCGCAAGCGTTCATGCACCAGGAGGCTCGCTTCGATCGTCGCGAAGATGGCATGGGTCGTGACATGTACCGCGAGCGCGCCAGTTTCGGACGCTTTCTTGGCGCGCATAGCGAGCTCTCGGAGCAACTCTCCAAGAATCCGTCCCTGGTAAGGAACCGGGAATTCATGGCGACTCATCCCGAGCTACAGGACTATCTAAAGGCCCATCCGGCCGCTCAGACTCAGCTGACCCAGAATCCGGAACCGTTCATCAAGTCGGCGCAGCAGTTCAACGCCACCACCAAGACCGGCACCGCCACCACTGGCGGCGTCAAGGCCACCACGCCTGACGCTACGAAACCGCCAAAACAGTAGTGAATTCGTACGAGAAGGCCGCCCCGCCTGGCCTTCTCGTTCCTGATTTCTGGTTCATTCGCAAGTTTCACTACGGAGGCATTATGAATTTCAAATTTTTTGTGATTCCAGTGATTGCGCTGGCTGTCGCCTTTCCCCTCAGTGCGGGCCCAAAAAAGAAGAAAGTCGCACCCCGCGGCATGCTGGAAAAAATGGAAGCGGTTCCCTGCGGCGCCAAGCAGCGCGGTCTTACCGGCCTTGGCAGCATCTGGGCCTCGGCCGGCATCACCCATGTCAACTCGGACGAGAAACTATGCCCGCAGTATCTGCTGCGTACCGACGACATGGACTACCACATCCGGCCGACCGACAAGAAACATCCGGTGGTTCTGCCCATTGGCCAGGAGGCCGAATTCAAAATCAAAAATGACAAAATGTTTTTGAAGGTCCCGGAGGGCGACCACAAGACCCGTACCTATCTGGTTGTTGCCATGGAGCCGGTCAACCCGGACACCGCCGCGCAAAATTCGGAGTCCAAACCGAACGAGAAGCCATAGCAAACGTCGCCAGTTCCTAAAGAACCAGCCTTCTAACGATGCACGGTTAGGCTAACTCGGACCGAAAAAGTTCCGGTCGTCGCCCCGCTGCCGGCTGACAACGTCAGGGTGCTGCTACTTGTGGTGCTGCTGGGGTTGAAGGATGCGGACACTCCGCGAGGCAGTCCAGACGCCGTCAAACTTACGGCACCGGTAAAGCCGTTCTGCGGCGTGATGGTGACGGTCGAAGCGACTTGGCTTCTTCGCGCAAGGCTCAACGTATTCGGCGAAGCGGAAATTGCAAAGTTCGGCGGAGCCACAACAGTCAACGAAACCGTCGTAGTGTGCGACAGCGGGCCGGACTTCCCGGCAATGGTGATCGAAAAAGTCCCCGGAGCCGCAGTGCTGCTCACCGTCAGCGTCAGCGTGCTCGAGCCGGTCGTGCTCGTTGGATTGAATGAGGCCGTTACGCCGCTCGGCAAACCTGACGCAGAAAGAGCTACGCCACTGGTGAAACCGTTCATCGGATTGACGGTAATCGTGCTGGTTCCCTTCGCCCCTTGATTGAGGTTCATGCTGCCCGGCGTTGCGAAGAGTGTGTAATCCCCCGCCGGATTCACGGTAATGGTGATCATGACTTTGTTGTTGAGAGTGCCGGAACTCCCTGACAGGCTCACCGCGAAAGTTCCCGTGGTTGCAGTGCTCGCAGCTGTGAACGTCACCAGGCTGGTGCTGGTCGCAGGATTTGTGTCAAACGTCGCCGTCCACTCGGCAAACCTGACGCGGTCAAATTTACGCTGCCGCTGAATCCGTTTACAGGATTGATCGTGATGGTGCTCATTCCCGAACCGCCTTGCAGGAATGACAGTGTCGAAACCGATGCCGACAATGTGAAATTAGGCTGCGCTGCAGACGCCGGCCAGTTGTTCACCAGATTCGCTGCATTCACAGTTCCAATACCCGTGGCAAAGTCCCAGGCAACGTTGCTGGCATACGCAGGCGCGAACGATGTATCGGAAGTCGAAAGCACGCCCACGGTTCCATCCGCGAGATAGCAGTTGGGGCCGACGCAGTCCACATCCATATCTCCGGATGTCACGTCGTAAAAGATGCAACTGCTTCCAACCGCGTTCCCATTGTCTGAATTGCACGCACTGTTTCCGCCAGAGCCATACTCCGCCGCGGCAAGCTGGTAATAAACCGGCGCGGGATTTCCTTGCGGCCCTCCCGCCTTTTGATTAATCAGCGCCTGAATACCGGCCATGATCGGCGACGCGAACGAAGTGCCCCCGGCACCTGACCACGCGCTTGGATCGGCTCCGCACGCGGCTCCGCCATGCGCCGCATCCGACCAACAAAATACATAGAAGTGGCTCCACAATCCGTCCGCCGCAAACAACGATACGTCTGGAGTGTCGCGCACGCCGTCATTTGGGTTGCCCAATACACTCTGCCACGCTGGCTTTGGCCATCCAGCGCACGAACCACTTACTACCCCGGCTGTGGTTGGCGCACCGCTGGCGCATTGGCTTGGTCCGCCGCCTCCGGCCACCGTACTCATCAGCAGCGAACCGATAATTGGATCGTTGCACAAGCTCGTCGAGCCGTAGGTGGGGCTGTATCCTTCGTACGCGGAAACCAACGCGCTAGCGCAAGAATCGTTCCAAGGAATCTCAGGAACATACGAAATGGCCGAACCAAATGCGGAAGTGTTGCTGGAATTCCAATAAGTCGTATTGGTGCCCGAAAAAGTATCGCTGAAATCCGTTCCCCCCACCGCCACGTTATTCGGAGTGGAAGCAAACGCGTTCACCGCGATGCCGTGAGTCGCTTCGGCTGCGCTATTGTCGCATCCTGCCGCACCGCTATCACCCGCAGCAACAAAAACCGACACACCCTCCGCAACCGCTTGCTGATACGCGGAGTTATACGCCGCATTGGCCGCCGAGCCATTCACCGTTTCGCATTGTCCGTAGCTGATACTCATGATCGAAGGCGGCAGCGCGCCCGCGTTGATTAAATTCTGAATCGCGATCAGTCCGCCAAACGTGCTGCTGGTATCCGCGCACGCCGCCATCTCAATCGCTGCGCTCGGAGCCGACGCACTCGCCCATTCCGCATCCAGAATCGCTTCCGCATCGTTCGGTGCAATCACCCCTGGCGCGACACAATTGTTCCCCGGCTGCGACGGTGGCGCTGGCGGATGCACTTGCGTGAACGAACCGGAACTGTAGCTGGTCAGCCCAAACGTCTGACGGAACGTGCTCCAATCCGAAGCGCTGAAGACGTCGGTGTCTTCAATCAGCACAATCGTTTGCCCCTGCCCGGAAATTCCGCTGCTGAACAGCGAATTCAAGTTGTAAATCTTCGCCAGGTCCGCCGGCACAACCGCGTAATTCGTGCTGCCAAAAAAGTCGTTAAACGTGAATAGATTATTGGCCTTCCGCAGATGGTGCATGGTATGCGGTCGGAAGTCGTGCAACGACACTATGCCTGCAACCACCGGCGCCAGCGCCGCCGGAATTTGTGGGTCGCTCATGTTGCCCACGTGCCTCTCGCCCTTCACGTCGAGGTAATGGACCTCAGTTCGGAAAGCCTTGCGCACCTGCGCCGCGGTCCCGGAAAAATCAATCAGCATGCCGCTGGGATACACCACATTCACGCGAAAGCCGTGCGATTGCAGCCAGCCGGTCACCGCCTGCAGATCGGACTTCGCCAGCCCGAATCGTTCGCCGAATTCCTGTGCGCTGATCCAATGATGGAAATTTGCCGAACCTTTACTCTGCAGTTCGTCCAGAAACCGCTGCAGGGCAACTTCCTGTTCCGGCGAACGCTTCAGTTGAAGCAGCATGTGCTCCATCGCAAAACTGTTTGCCACCGCTCCGCGATCGTTCCCCGGCCGTGCCTCAGGATGCGTATTCCCCGCCAGCGCCACTCGATCCGCATCGCTAATCCCCTGCACAATTCGCGGCCAGCCATTCGCGCCAGATTCAGCCTGCGCGACGACCACCGGCGCAACCACCAACGCGGCAAGCACTACCAGAAGGATTGCTACTGAGAAGAGTCCCAGTTTGCGAATCATCGCGGGCGCAGCCATCGGGCCTCCTTCGGGTGAAAGGTTCTACCGGGTGCGGGCTCTAGTGAAGCCCGCAATATAGTTCGTTCAGGCTTACTTGGAGCCTGCCGGGGAATCCGGCCCGCCGAAAAACAACTGGGCCGACCGATGGCGCAAACTTAGTAGCGAAACACGTAGGTATGCAACGTCCCCAAGTACAGTTTTCGGCCAGTTGTCCCCGACCCTCAATTCAAGTCGGCTGCAGCTGTCGCGCCCCTAATTTTGTTCGCCGATCGTCTGCGCGTACGTTTTGCCGTACGGATAAAACAGTTCCTTTCGGCCTTCCTTCCACGCCGCTTTCAGTTCCGTCGTGGTGATGTCCCAGTCCGGCCGGCATTTCTTTGTAACCGCACGCAAGTCCTGTCGCAGCTCTTCCATTGTCGGCCGGCCAAAAAACCAGTAGCCGTTGTAAACCTTATATATAACCAGCTTAGGTTCCAGCACAATTACATGCGGAATCAGCGGATTGTGCAGAGCATCAGTGTATTCCGCAATATCCAGATCCTTTTGCACCATGCGCCCCGCGTCAGACAGGAAAGGCCAATGCGCCCCGACCCCGCTGCGATATTCGTTCGTCTCGGTGAGATTGTCGGTGCTGATCGTGACCAGCCGGCAATAGCCAACCTCCATTTCACGATGCAGTTGAACCAGCCCTTCCGCCTGCCGCCGGTCTTTCGGACAAAAACCTCCGCGGCTGAGCACCAGCACCATCGGATGGTGTCCTTGCAGTTCCGAAAGCTTGCGGTGTTTCCCAGTGTGGTCAGAAAGCTCGTAGTCGGGAAAAATCGCCCCTGGAATAATGTTCGAACGCATCGTAAACCTCACCGCCCGGGCAAAGCGCGACTCCCGCGGCACACCAAACCTCATCCGCCCGATTGGATGTCGTGCTAGGCTTCCAAGGTCAAAGTTTTTTGTGCGCGGTTTAAGCACTGTTGCGGCCTTTCGCGCGGCTGGCAACGTCTTTCGGTCATATTCTGGCGCTCGGGCCTCAGAACGTGGTCAGGCGAAGGCGAGGGCAGGATAGAGCTAGAGTTCCTCCGTTTTGCAAATCGCCATTCATGTGCTCCAGCTTTTTCTTAACTCTCTCTCACTTGATACAGTAAAGTGGTAGCTGCGCGAAGCTGACCATCCCGAAACGGTCGGCTCAAAGCAAGATTATCTACGCATTACCCTTCCAGCGTTCAAGTAATGCGTAGACTCCGCGGCCGAGGTGGAGATTGAGGGCAGGCGAACGACTCAAAGAGATAAGGTCTCGGCTGGGGATGACTACGCGTGATGTCACGGAACACAGTCGGAAAATAGCCGAATCCGAAGGAAATGAAGACTTCCTCGTCTCAAATCCGTGGCTTACTCAGCTTGAAGGATGGCCTCGTTTCCCGATATTTGCAGGTTTGGAATCGGCGGGGCAGGTGGCGCCGTGCCATCGGCGCGTTTTCCGATCGAACTTTGCACCGAGATTGGGCTTAAAGCGGCCGGGACTAGAAACGCAACTAGAGCCAGCAAGCTGAACCAGATTCTCTTGTTTTTAAACATGCTTTTTCTCCTGTAAGTAGGATTTCGAGCGCTCATGAATTGGGCCCGGACGCGCAACCAGCCTAGAGCTCGCTGCAAGGCGTTCGAGAACTTCCTGGTCCGTGCTCGGCTTTCCGAGCAAATCGGCCAAGACGCTGGCCAAGGAGAGATTGGAAAAACAAAATCGGGGAGATCGGAAGGCTGTTCCAACAAATTGAAACACCCGTGATTGCGCGTTCCCAGCGACGCATGCTTTGCGGATCAAGAATCCTCGGCGAGATGATCCGCTCATGATCGAATCCGACACCAAGACGCCACGCCGGAGCCAGAGAGTTCTACTCCAACTGGAAGTACTCCTACAACTCATAACGGCTGGACGCGAATTGCGCCAGGTGCAAGCTTTTACCTCAGTAGTGAATGCTCACGGCGGATTGATGGAAGCTCCGCTAAAGGTCGCCGTTAATCAGAAGATTACCCTCGTCAACCCGAAATCAGCCCAAGCTTGGCGCGCTAGACTGCCAGCGAGCTGTCTTGCTGCTCGTTTTTACTTCTGTTTCGCAATCACCAGACCTGCAATCTTCTTGTACGTTGCGGCCGGAATGATCTTTTTGTTCAGCAGATCGGTCTTCTTCGCATACGGACGGCCATCGACGATCTTCTGGGCGTACTTGTCTCCAATTCCCGGCAGCGCTTTCAGCTGATCGAGTGAAGCGGAGTTCAGATCCAGCAGATCCTTCGGTGCTGCGGTTGCTCCAGCCGCGGCGGTTTTGCCCGCGGGAGCCGACGCTTGCGGCTGCGACATCGCTGCCGAAACGCTCATCACCGCCATCAGCACTGCCAGCAACACTGCTTTCATCATCTTGCTCATCGTTCTCTCTCCTTTTTCGCTGCTGCGCGATATCCGGGCTTCTGCGCATCCGCTTCGCTCATGTACTTCCCTTGCTTGGTCATTTCCGTACCAGCGCGTTCCCGGTTTAGAGTAAACGCCAGAGTCGGTATTTACCCAGACCATCCTATTGCGGTTTTCTCTCCCTCCGCGCCGGTTTGCCTTGCGGGCCGCGCACACTACTTTTTAGCGTGTGGGTTTGGGTTGTTCAGGCCTGCCGTGCGGGCTTTCGAAGCTGGAATGGGCGCATCATCGCGAAGTAAGAAGCGGAAGTCAAGGTGAAACGGGTGAACGGGCCGATGTTAGAACTGAGGGGAATACACGACGAACACAATGACGGTGAGAAGGCAGGACGAATTCGTCGATTCGAACCAGAAAGCGAAACCGCGCGAAGAAGCGGGTTAGTCGCCGGCGGCCATGGCGCGTGGGGCTTCAATGGATTCGGCGAGGCCGCGGCGCATTGGACCGAGGGCGAAAGCGGGGACGTCGCGTTCCGGAGCCACGGAGAGAGAGGCGACTTTGCGCGGGAATTCCAGCCGGCGGTCGAGTTTCAGTCCGGCTTCTTTCAGAAATTCGGCGGAGAATCCCAGGTCTTCGGCGCGGTCGACGCCCCAGAACCAGAGTTTTTCTTCGTTGCGTTGCAGAAAGTCGAGGCCTTCTTCCAGTTTCCTCATGGCCCGATCGAAGGAGCTGGCAAGAAAATAGACAGTGAGAGTCCAGGCATGGCGTGGGTAGTGGACCTGAACGCGCACGCAATATTTACCGGATTGGTTGCGTTCAATGCTGCAGCGGTAGTCGTTTCGAACGATTCTTGCAGTTTGAGTGCGAGTTGCCATGTCGGTCACCAAGTGAAGTTACGTACTGTTTCAGTTCGAACCGGAGAGACTCAGAGGCCTGATTCCCTACTGACAGTCTAGCCTGGGCGAGCCGCGGGTGGGCTTTGCGGACCCAGAAGAGACACCAATAGGTTAGCTGGGAGGGGTGCGGAGCGCAAGTCCCACGGAAATTCAAAATAAGTGTATTATTTACAGATAGTTAGACGATGTCAGGTCGCCAAAGCCCTTGAGTTTTTCGGGCATCGTCTTGAGCTTGCCTTCTTGTTTTAGGCGCTCTTCCAGGGCGGAACGGAACGCTTCGTAGGCGAGACTGCGCTTCTCGCTGAGGGCTTGGTCGGTCAATTCTTTCTTTTGTTTCTCGAAATCGGCCGGATTTGGTTCGGATCGCGCTTCAATCCGGTACACCAGCCAGTTCGAGCCGAGATTTTGCGGTGCAGAAACTTCACCAACCTTCATGTTGAAGGCTTCTTTCACCTGTTTCCCGCTGCCGACTCCGGGAAGAGAAGCCGCGCGCGAGAAATCATCGCTGGTTTTGGGATCAAGAGCCAAGGCTTTTGCGGCGGAATCAAACTTTTCGCCAGCTTTGACGCGTTTGCTGAGCTCAGCGGCTTTCGAATGCGCGAGTTCCAGAGCTTTTTCCTGCTTGATGGCAGTGATGACCTTGTCGCGGACCTCTTCCACAGAGCCCTGATGGGTGGGCAGAATCTCTTTCAATGAGAGAACTACGTAGCCACGGTCGGTTCGAATCGGTTGGCTTACTTCGCCCTGGCGCAGGCGGAAAATGGCATCCTTCACTTCATTGGAGTTGCCAAATTCGAGCATTGGATCGGTGGCAGCGACCGGACGGGTTTGCAAAACGTCCAGGTGAAATTCCTTGGCGAGGTCGGCGAGCGCGGTTTTGTTGGACTTGCGAATCGCGGCGGAAAGGTGATCGGCGACGCGGCTGGCCTGATCGTCGGCCTTTGCCAGCATGAGCGGAGCGCGAATGGAGTCTTTCACTTCATCGAAAGGCTTGGTATGGGCGGTCTCTTTTTCGAGGACCTTGATGATGTGGAAGCCGTATTGGGTCTTGACCAGATCCGAGATCGCGCCTGGCTGAAGTGAAAATGCGATCTTTTCGAATTCCGGCACGGTTTGACCCTGCAGTAGCCAGCCTAAGTCGCCGCCTTTGGCTTTCGAACCCGGGTCCTCCGAGTATTTCTTGGCGAGTTCGTCGAACTTTGGGCCCTTTTTGGCTTGCTTGAGGACGTCTTCGGCTTTCTTCCTAATTTCTTCGACTTCGGCATCGGGCTTTCCAACGGTCATAAACAGAATGTGCTGCGCATGGACACGGTTGGGTACCTGATATTGCTGAATGTCCTGCTGATACTTCACTTTCAATTCGTCGTCGGAGACCTGGATGCTCTGGCGCAACTTGATCTGGTCAACGAGTGCGTATTCGACGACGCGCTTTTCGGGAATTTGATACGCGCTCTTGCGCTTTTCGTAAGCGGCTTTGATTTCGGGTTCGTCGGGAGTGATTTTGGCTTCGAGGTCTTCGGGCTTTACTACGGCGTAATCCAACTTCACTTTTTCGTTTTGATAGCGATATTGCTCGAGGAGTTCGGAGGGACCGACGCTGACACCGTCGGTAACCAAACGCTGAAATTTTTCCTCCAGCAGGCCTTTGCGAATCTGATCTTCGAAGACCGGAACCGTCATATTAAAGCGCTGCACCTGCTGCGCGTATTGGTCCATGCTGACCGGACTATCGCCGTTAAAGGCGGTGGGCAGGATTTGCTTGACGCGATCGGCGATCTCTTCGTTGGTGACGGTGATGCCGAGACGGCTGGCTTCGTACTCGATCTCCTTCTGGTACAGGAGCTGGGTCATGATTTGACGGGCGTAGAAGGACTCCAGAGCTTTAGGCACCTGATTGCGACGCTCGATGTCGCTAAGTTGCTGGCGCACTTCGGCGAGCGTTACGGTCTGATCCCCGACCTTGGCGACAACGTCGGAAGACTCGGCGTCGGTTGACGGCCCTTGCGGCACGAGATACAGCAGCATGCTGATCGCGATCATGCCGATAAAAATTCCGATAAAGACCCTAACAAGGATCTGTCTATTTTCCCAAGCTCCAGCCATCCGTAGCGTCTCCCTCGACGGTAGTCAAACAAAACATTATAGACGAGCGGTGGGCATCTCCCAAATGATTCCGGCACGCCGGCGGTCATTAATTGTCGTCTTAGGTGCTTCAGCTCGCGTTCGTGCCTCTCGGCGGTGGTTCCTCTTCGATTGAGAACCAGACATCCATTTGCTGTCTCAGCCCCGCAGGGTTTGCACCGAAGATTGCGTTGGTGATCTCCTGCCAGTCTCGAAACAATCCGATGGGAGCCTCGAGAGCTTACGCTCCCTCGCCCAGTCGGTTACTGACGAGGCCTGGCAGGCTGCGCGCTGAAGAAATCCTCGTGTATTTCGCACCCGCTACGCAGCGGTGCGGTTTTGCTTTTCTACTACCAGAAAACCTTTTTGCCGACGATCAACAGCGACCAGCTACGCCACCATCTTCCGTGCCACGGCCAGTGTTGGCGCGGTTGGCATTGCCATTTTGTTTCTCCTGATCGTATACCATGGCCAGTTCGGCGCTGTTTCGCGGCGCCATTCTTGCCGCTTCAATCAGCACCGTCCGCAGATGTTTGTTGCGTTGTTTCGACGAGTGGCGTGCGCTAGGTGATATTGGCCGAACTTCTCTCCGCGCCGCACGGTCCGCAGTAGCTGATGGCAAACAATCCGGGACTTGGGTCGCCGGGCTCTACTTCGTTGCTCGCGAACCAGTGATTAGGATATCGACCAGTCTCCTGGCACTTTGCTGCCAGTCGGGGCCGGTGGCTACGTTGGAGACGCCAATGAGCGCGCGAAGCAGGTCGAATGGCTCGAGGTCTTTGCATATGTCGCCGCTCTTGATGGCAGTCTTCACAAGTACGTCGATCGCGCCCGCAACCTGAGCGCGGGAAGAATCGTACAGCCTCGAAGGACCTCCGACGACGCTATTCAGCGCCGATGCGATGATCTGCTTTGTGGCAATGTAGTCAACGAAAAGCATCATCCATGCGCGCAACGCCTCGATCGGAGGCAGTTTTGCGGATAGTTCCCGCTGTGCTGCCGCCAGCTTTTCCACTTCAGTGTGATAAACGGCCTCGATCAGGGCATCACGCGTCGGGAAATGGCGGTATAAGGTCCCCGGCCCCACATTCGCCTGTTTGGCGATGTCGTCCAAGCTGGTATTTGCCCCCGACCTGGCGAACGCCACTTTGGCCACTTCCAGAATGCGGTCGCGATTCCGCCGCGCGTCACTGCGCGGCTTTCGCCCGGCAGGCCGGGAATGTTTTTTGGGCATGACAAAAAATCCATGTAACCGGAGGCAGCCTCCCATTATCGAACAATTCGGAGGCACTCTCCGTTTTATCGGAATCGCGGCGGCCCGTCAATACCGGTGACGTAAGCGGGGAACTCCAACGGGCCAGTACAAGGAGGAACACAATGGCGGACGTATTGGGGGCAAGGTCGACAACAGAAGATGTCTTGTCCGGGATTAGTCTGCGCGGCAAGCGGATTTTTGTTACCGGCGTTTCGGCTGGACTGGGTGTAGAGACGGCGCGCTCACTCGCCGCGCATGGCGCACATGTTGCGGGCGCGGCGCGGGATTTAAAGAAAGCCGAAGCGGCAACCGCGCAGGTGCGAAAGGACGCTGCAGCCAATGGTGGAAGTTTCGAGCTCGTCGCGCTTGATCTTGCCAGTCTGAACAGCGTGCGAGCTTGCGCCGAAGGACTGCTCGAAAAGGGTGAACCCTTCGATGTAGTCATCGCCAACGCGGGCGTCATGGCCACACCGTTTACCTATACCGCGGACCACTTCGAGACCCAGTTCGGTACCAATCACTTGGGCCACTTTGTCCTCGTCAACCGGATTGCTCCGTTGATCCGTGCCGGAGGAAGGTTGATCAACCTGTCGTCCGCCGGTCATCGCATATCCAACGTAGATCTGCGGGATCCCAACTTTGAGCGGACCCCCTACGACCCCTTGGTTGCTTATGGTCGCTCGAAGACCGCGAATATCCTCTTCGCTGTTGCTTTCGACCAACGGCACCGCAAGCGTGGAGTGCGTGCCGCGGCTGTGCATCCAGGAGTCATACAGACCGAGCTCGGTCGTTACATGGACCCGGGCCTCCTCCAGACCTTGACTCAGCAAATAGATAAGCAGCTTGCTGCCGAGGGTAAGGGGTCGTTCCAGTGGAAGACCATTCCTCAGGGAGCCGCAACTTCGGTATGGGCCGGCTTCGTTGCTCCGGCTGACGAGATCGGCGGCCAATATTGTGAGAACTGTCATGTCGGCCGGATCGCGCCGGACCACGTAACGATAACGGGCGTAAGCGAAGGAGTCCGCGGATATGCGCTCGACCAAAGCACTGCGGATGCGCTTTGGAAGAAAAGTGAAGAACTTGTCGGAGAGTCGTTTTAGCGATTCAGTTTTCCAGTGACTTGATGCGAAGGAGGATCTATGAAGATATTTGTTACCGGAGCAACGGGCTTTATCGGTTCAGCTATCGTTCAGGAGTTAATCGGATCGGGCCATCAGGTGCTCGCCTTGGCTCGCTCGGATGCGGCGGCCGCGTCGATTGCCGTGGCAGGAGCCGATGTACACCGCGGTTCGCTCGAGGATCTTGAGAGCTTACGCAGCGGAGCGGCCGCTGCGGACGGTGTGATCCACACGGCCTTTATCCACGACTTCTCGGACTACGCGCCAGCCGCCGAGAAGGATAGGCGCGCCATCGAGACACTGGGAGCCGCCCTCGCGGGCTCGAACCGCCCGTTGGTCGTGACTTCCGGAACTCTACTCCTTCAACGCCAAGGTCCGCTGGCAACGGAGCAGGATGCGCCCATTCCCAGTTTTCCGCGCAAGTCGGAACAGGCAGCAGCGATGGCCTCGCGTGGCGTGCGTGTCTGTGTGCTGCGCCTCCCTCCATCGGTCCATGGGGACGGCGATCATGGTTTCGTTCCCACTCTCATCAGGCTCGCGCATGAGAAGCGGGATTCAGCGTACGTGGCTGACGGTCTTAACCGCTGGCCCGCCGTGCACCGGCTCGATGCTGCTCATCTCTACAGGCTCGTACTGGAGAAGGGTTCCGCAGGAGCGAGCTATCACGCCATTGGCGACGAGGGCGTGCCCTTCAAGGACATCGCTGGCGTGATCGGGCGCCGCCTGCACGTGCCGGTTGTCAGTAAATCGCCCGAGCAGGCTGCCCAGCACTTTGGTTGGCTCGCACACTTCGTTGGTGTCGACTGCCCGGCGTCAAGCAAGCTAACTGAGGAAAAGCTGCAATGGCAGCCGAAGCAACCGGGGATTATTGCCGACCTTGAGCGAGGGACCTATTTCGAACCTGAACTGACCGCGCGCGCGGCCTCTTCGCACCGTTAAGGAAGTGGACTGCATAAAACATATGTCGCAGGATCATGCTGTACAAAACGCCACACAGGGCTGAAGCAAAAAGTAAAGGAGCACTATGGCAAACGAAACGGCTGGAACCATGAAAGATAGAGTCGCGATCATCACTGGCGGAAGCCGCGGACTCGGCCGCAACACCGCTGTCAACCTCGCTCGGCGCGGTGTCGATGTCGTCTTCACGTATCGCGCTAACCAGAAAGAGGCCGATTCACTCATCCACGAAGTCGAAGCGATGGAAAGGAAAGCGGTGGGATTGCGACTCGAAGCCGGCGACATCCACGCATTTGACGGATTCGTTGCGGAGGTCCGCAAGACGCTCCAGAGTTGGGGACGAGATCGGTTCGACTATCTGGTGAACAATGCGGGTGGTTCGCTGCATGCAAATTTCGACCAAACGACCGAAGTACAATTCGACGAGATCGTGAACGTTCATTTCAAAGGCGTATATTTCCTGACGCAAAAGCTGCTCCCGCTAATTAAGGATGGCGGGCGTATCGTGAATATTTCGTCGGGACTAGCGCGCTTTGCGCTACCGGGCAGCTCGGCTTATGGGGCGACAAAAGGAGCGGTGGAGGTGCTGACGCGTTACTTGGCCAAAGAACTCGGACCGAGGGGCATCACGGCAAATGTCGTCGCTCCGGGTGCAATCCAGACGGATTTCAGCGGTGGTATGGTCCGTGACAATCCTGAGATTAACAAGCGCGTTGCCGAGATGACCGCACTCGGCCGGGCGGGCATGCCGGACGATATCGGACCGATGATCGCCACGCTCCTCTCGGACGAGAATCGTTGGGTGAACGGTCAGAGAATCGAGGTGTCCGGCGGCATGGCGCTGTGAATGGCATGTTCAAACGTAATCCGCAGCTCGGAACGATTTTCGGGGAGGTCAGTGTGTTGGTTCCGAGTGACAGGCTAGCCCGGAAATTGGCTCGCCACGCCTGCATGGGGTCGCCCCTGCTACAAGCTTGAAGCATCGAAGGGTTTGGGGAAGAGTTCGCGCATTGGAATGCTTTCGACCTTGCCTTTGAGGTTGGCGAGGATTACCGGGATGTCGCCGCAGAATTCCCAGATGAGCTGGCGGCAGGCGCCGCAGGGCGGAGTGAGCGAGTCGGTGTCGGTGACGACGGCGATGGCGTCGAAGCCGCGTTCGCCCTCGCTGATGGCCTTGAAGATGGCGACGCGTTCGGCGCAGACGGTGAGGCCGTAGGTGGCGTTTTCTACGTTGCAGCCGCCGAAGATTCTGCCGGAGGTGGCGCGGAGTGCGGCGCCGACGCGGAAGTTGGAGTAGGCGGCGTGAGCGTTTTCGCGGGACTGGGTGGCGGCGGTGATCAGGGCTTCGTAGTCGGACAAAGATTCCTCCTTAAAAACCGATTGGCCCCGAGACGGCACAAAGACGCCAATCGGGAGATTCATCCCGCACACCGCGGGATGGCGCAGAGTAGGCGTTCCTGGGACGGCCTCATCATAGCGAGCTGGCAATGCGTGGGATCACGGCTTTTAACAGGGCGATGAACTGGTGTTTCACTTTGGCGCCGGTTTCGAAAACTTCTTCGGCGGAGAGTTGTTTGCCGGTGATGCCTGCAGCCATGTTGGTGACGCAGGAGATGCCGAGTACGCGGATGCCGGAGTGGCGAGCCGCGAGGACTTCTGGAACGGTGGACATGCCGACAAGATCGGCGCCAAGAGTACGAAACGCGTGAATTTCGGCGGGCGTTTCGTAATTGGGCCCGGCGAGGGCGAGATAGACGCCTTCGTGAAGGTTGAGCGCGAGTTTTTTTCCGGCTTCAGCGACGAATTGACGGAATTCGGGATCGTAAGCGCGAGTCACGTCGGGGAAACGCGGGCCGAAGCGATCGTCGTTCGGACCGACGAGAGGATTGCCGCCTTGAAGGTTGATGTGATCGCGGAGTGCCACGAGCGCGCCTTCGGAATAGTTGAGATTGATGCCGCCAGCGGCGTTGGTGACGATGATGGCTTTTACGCCCATGCGTTGAAATACGCGAATGGGAAAAGCGACCTGCTTAGCGGAATAGCCTTCGTAGAGGTGGACGCGGCCTTGCATGCCTGCGACGGGGACGCCGTCGACTTTGCCGAGGACAAGTTGGCCGGCGTGGCCGATGGCGGTGGAGCGGGGAAAATTTGGAATTTTGGCGTAGGCGATTCTGGTGGCCGATTCGAATTCGTCGGCGAACGCGCCGAGTCCGGAGCCGAGGACCAGAGCGATTTGGGGGCGAAGTTTGGTTTTGGCGAGGATGAATTTGGCGGAGGTGTCGGCTTGGAGGAATTCGGGAGTGAGTTTGCGGGATTGTTTTTTGGCGGACATTTGAACGACTGCATCCTTAACGGGGTCAAGAAGACCGGCCACTACAAAAGCAGGAGCCCGCCTCGGAAGCCGGCGGCTACAAACGTCGCAAAACTCGCGCGTTAATAACTTAGCAGTCCGACGATAGAGGCGGACATTAAGTTGGCCATCGTACCGGCTAGCATGGCGCGGATGCCGAACTTTGCCAAGTCGTTGCGACGATTGGGAGCGAGTGCGCCGATGCCGCCGATTTGAATTCCGATGGAGCTGAAATTTGCGAAGCCGCAGAGGGCGAAGGTGGCGATTATGAAGGAGCGCGGTTCGAGCGAGCCTTTCATCGGGCCGAGCTGGCTGAAGGCGACGAATTCATTGATGACCATGCGAGTGCCGAGAAGATTGCCGATTTTGGGCGCGTCGTGCCAGGGAATGCCGATCAGCCAGGCGACTGGAGCGAAAATCCAGCCGAAGATAGTTTGCAGGCTTTCCGGAAACCAAGCCATGTGCGGCCAGTTGTGGATGCCGCCCATCATTGCGTTGAGCAGGGCAAGCAGCGCGATGAAGGTGATGAGCATGGCGCCGACGTTGAGCGCGAGGTGCAAGCCGTCGCTGGTGCCGCGAGCGATGGCACCGAGAATGTTGGACTCCTTTTCCATTTGCGGCATTTCGACGCGGCCAGCGGTGAGCGGCTGCTCGGTTTCGGGAACGAGCATTTTGGCCATGAGCAGGGTACCGGGAGCGGTCATGATGACGGCAGTGAGGAGATTTTTGGGATCGGCGCCGCCGACTTGAATGTAGCCTGCCATCATGCCGCCGGAAATGTGGGCCATGCCGCTGGTCATGACGACCATGAGTTCGGATTTGGTGAGAGTGGGGAGGAAGGGACGGATGGTAAGGGGAGCTTCGGTTTGTCCCATGAAGATGCTGGCGGCGACGTTGAGAGATTCGGCGCCGCTGGCGCCCATGATGCGGGTCATCAACCAGGCGGCGACGCGGATGATGAATTGCATGATGCCGATGTGATAGAGGACGGCGAAAAATGCGGCGATGAAGATAATTGTTGGCAGGACTTGAAAAGCGAAGGAGAAGCCGAGGCGGGAAAGTTCTTTCGGGAAGCCAATATCGCCGAAGACGAATTCTGAGCCGGCATAGGAGTAGCTGAGGAGCTTGTTGGCGCCGTTACCGAGGAAGGCGAAGATTTTTGTGCCGGTGGTGGAACGCAGGACGAAGAAACCGAGGAGGAGTTGCAGGCCGAGTCCCCAGAGAACGGTTTTCAGTTTGATGGCTTTGCGGTTGGTGGAGAAGGCATAGGCTGCAGCGAGGATTGCCAGCATTCCGAGGATTCCGGTGAAATGCGCCATGCACGCTCCTTGGACGGAAGAGAGACTTTAGCAGGTTCTGGGAGAAAAACGAGAGGGAGAAGGCGCCGACGGACAACAGTTGAAGAGTTCAAAAGTCCAAGAGTTAAAGAGAGAAATTCGGGCCTACGCCGGCGGACGATCTGCGTTCAAAAGTTCGAGAGTTAAGGAATCAAACAGTTCAATGATGTCTTGAGGCGGGTTTATGTACCGATGAGGCGGCGCACGAGTTTCTTAGACGGTGTGGGCTGGTTGGAGAAGACGAAACTGTTTTCGATGCGGGCGGTGGCTTCGGCTAGCTTGGCGCCGGAGTTGTAGAAGATGGTGACCAGAGTTTCTCCCGCGGTAATGTGATCGCCGATGCGTTTGTGGAATTCCAGGCCGACGCCGGGGTCGATAGTGTCTTCTTTTTTTTCCCGGCCACCGCCGAGCGTGGCCAGGGCGATGCCGAACTCCATGCAATTTGTGGCGGCGAGATAGCCGTTCGAACGGGACTTTATTTCCTGGCGATTGAGAGCTTGCGGCAGGCGGTGATAGTCGTCGATGACCCGGGGGTCGCCGCCTTGCAGCGCGATTCCCTGACGGAATTTTTCGAGTGCTTCACCGGAAGCGACTAATTTTTCGGCGAGGGCGCGGCCTTCGTCGACGGATTTTGTACTTTCGCCGAGGAAAAACATCCAGGCAGAGAGTTCGAGGCTGAGATCGCGCAGGTCTTGAGCGCCGCGACCACGCAGGACTTCTATGGATTCGATGACTTCGTGGGAGTGACCGGCGAGGCGGCCGAGAGGCTGGTCCATATCGGTGATGAGGGCGACGGCTTTTTTGCCCATGCGGCGAGCGGTTTCGACCATTAGCTCGGCGAGGCGGACGGCATCTTCTTCATTTTGCATGAAGGCGCCGGAGCCGGTTTTGACGTCTAGGACGAGAGCGTCGATGCCTTCGGCGAGTTTTTTGCTCATGATGGAAGCGCAGATGAGGCCGATATTTTCGACGGTGGACGTGACGTCGCGGAGAGCGTAGATTTTGCAATTTCGGCAGTCTGGCCGATCAAGCCCATTCCACACTTGCTAAGCACGTTGCGAAATTCGGTTAGTGAGAGCGCGGTGTTGAAGCCGGGGATGGATTCAAGTTTATCGAGAGTGCCACCGGTGTGGCCGAGGCCGCGTCCGCTGATCATGGGGACGTACAGTCCGCCAGCGGCGACGATTGGTGCGAGGACCAGCGAAGTTTTGTCGCCGACTCCGCCGGTGGAATGTTTGTCCACTTTTTTTCCGGGGAGTTCGGGAAAGGTGATGAGTTCGCCGGAATGGAGCATGGCTTCGGTAAGGCTGGCGATTTCAGCTCCGCTGAGGCCACGAATCCAGGTGGCCATGAGCCATGCAGACATCTGGTAATCGGGGATTTCCCCGCGAGTGTATCCGGAAACTAGAAAACTGATTTCTTCGCGGGAGTGCTCTTGCGAATCGCGTTTTTTGCGGATGAGGTCGACGGCGCGCATGGGTGTAAACGAACGGGAAGGCTAACATCCGCGAAATGCAGCGTCAAACCGCATGGAAAAACCCCTAGCCTGCCAAAATCTTGGATTGAAGCCGAACGGAGCTCGGCTTGATGGAAGAAACGCGCTCCTCGTAAGGAGAAAACCAACGACCTCCGGGGTCTTGGGAGAGGAGTTTGGCTTTTTGAAGGGACTCAAAATGATGCCGCAGGCAGTGCAAGCTTCCGCTTATCGTCCTAGCTGTGCAACCCACGACAAACGAGATGGCCCTTACGAGTGCGATATCGAAGAGCGCAACAACTCTAGATGGCCGAAATCACTACATTTGCAGGCGCCGCTCATAGCCTCATCCCCCCTTGATCTAGGCTGTCACAGGGGTCATCGCGGAGGGGCGTCGTCGGCTTCGAAGGAGGCTAGTTGTTCTTCCCAGGCGAGGGATGGAGTTTGCAGGAGGCGGACGCAGCGGTTCCAGCGGAGGATGGCGTCGTCGTTGCCGGCGGGGCGGATTTTTTCGGCTTCGGCGAAGCAGTGCAGCGCGCGTTCGAGTAGCGGCAACACGGCGTGAGGCAAATGGCCGGCCTGAAGCTGGGCTTTGGCGCGACGCTCTTGCAATAGACCCTTGTAATAGAGCTGTTCGTAGCGATCGGTGAGGCGCGCGAACAGTTCTTCGGCTTCCTGGCAGCGATCGTGAACGCCACCGGTGAATTGGTCGGTGATGGAAAGACCGAGCATACGAAGAGCGAGTTGCTGGTGGGGATCGACGGCGAGGATATCGCGGCAGATGGATTCGGACTCTTCGGGCTCGTTGAGGTAGCGATAGAGTTCGGCTTTGGCGAGGGCTTCGGCGATTCCAGCTTTGGAGATGGATTTTAGTTGGTAGTGCATGGAGCCTCCTGCGCGCGGCGCCAGCCAGTGCAATGTTGCCGCAAGCGCGACAGCACTTTACGTTGAGATCCTTCGCGTTCCGGCAAGAGCCGGAACACTCGGGATGACATCAAACACAGACAACGCCGGCAACTTACTCTGAGCGGCAACGACAATTTAGGTTGCGGCGTGTTACGAGCCGCCAAACTTGCGGATCAACATAGTGATCGGGTCGTAAAATTCGTCGACGATGCGCTCCTTCAGCGGGATGATGGCGTTGTCGGTGATGTGAATTTCTTCGGGGCAGACTTCGGTGCAGCACTTGGTGATGTTGCACAAACCAAGGCCAAGTTCGTCTTTCAGCAATTTGGTACGGGAGAGGCCATCGAGCGGATGCATTTCGAGGCCAGCGGTTCGAACGAAGAACCGCGGACCGCCGAAGCTTTGGTGTTTAGCGTGATCGCGGAGGACGTGGCAAACGTCCTGGCAAAGAAAACATTCGATGCACTTACGGAATTCCTGCACGCGATCGACGTCGCGCTGGTACATTTTCCATTCGACGCCGGGCTTGGGCTGGAAGGCCGGAATCTTTTTGTTGATTTGGTAATTCCAGGAAACGTCGGTGACGAGATCCTTGATGAGCGGGAAAGCTTTTAGCGGCGAAACGGTAATCGGTTGATCGAGCGGCAGTGAATCGAGACGCGTCTTGCAGGTAAGCCGCGGGCGGCCGTTGACTTCGGCGGAGCAAGAGCCGCACTTCCCTGCTTTGCAATTCCAGCGGACGGCCAGATCGGGCGCTTGATGACCTTGAATCGAATGCAGCGCATCGAGCACGACCATGCCTGGAGCGACGGGTACGCGGTAGTCCACGGGCCTGCCGTCTTCGGGGCCACCGCGAAATACGCGCAGAACCGCTTCGTCCATTGCGCCGGTTTCCATGCTGCCGTTGTCCGTCAAATCGGGCATTATTTATTCTCCGCCAAAATTTCTTTCAGTTCCGCAGGCATTTCGCTTACCGGGCGCTGCTCCAGCGTCATTTGATCACCGCGCTTGACGATGATGTTGTTTTGTTTTCCCCAAGCGTCATCGAAGTTCGGATAGTCAATGCGGCTGTGGGCACCGCGGCTTTCGCGGCGGGCGAGCGCGCTGCGAGTGACGGCTTCGGAAATCAAGACCATCGAACGCAGATCGCGGGTCAAGTGCCAGCCGGGATTGAACATACGCGACCCGTCGGCACGCATGTGAGCGAGGCGCGGCTCGAGCTTTTCCAGTTCGCCGAGGGCTTTCTGCAGATCTTGTTCGGTACGGAAAATGCCGACGAGGGATTGCATGAAGTCCTGCAAATCGCGGTGAATTTCGTAGGGGAATTCACCAGCGGTGCGTTCGAACGGGGCGAGCATTTCGCGTTCGGCGTCTTGCAACTGTGCAGCATCAAGTTCACTGCTCCGCGCAGACTTGGCGTATTCAGCGGCGGCTTTTCCTGCGCGTTTGCCGAAGACCAGCAGATCGGAGAGCGAATTTCCGCCGAGACGATTTGCGCCGTGAAGTCCGGCCGCAGCTTCGCCTGCCGCAAAAAGACCCGGCATTGTGGACTGGCCGGTTTCGGCGTCCACGCGAATTCCGCCCATCATGTAGTGGCAAGTCGGTCCGACTTCCATCGGGCCGGTGGTGATGTCCACGTCGGCGAGTTCCTTGAACTGGTGATACATGCTGGGAAGTTTTTTCTTCACGTAGTCGGCGGGTTGGTGGGAGATGTCAAGGTACGCTCCGCCGTGCTCGGAGCCGCGGCCTTCTTTCACTTCGGTATAGATGGCGCGGGCCACGACGTCGCGAGTGGAAAGTTCCATCCGCTTGGGATCGTACTTTTCCATGAAGCGCTCGCCGCGATTGTTTTTGAGCGTGCCACCTTCGCCGCGGACCGCTTCGGTAACGAGGATTCCTTGCACGCCAGGAGGCCAGACCATCCCGGTAGGATGGAATTGGACGAACTCCATGTCGAGAAGTTCGGCACCGGCTTCGTAAGCGAGAGCCATGCCGTCGGCGGTGTATTCCCAAGAATTCGAAGTAACTTTCCAGGCTTTGCCGATACCACCGGTGGCGATGACGATGGACTTGGCTTTGAAGGTGACGAAGCGGCCTTGCTCGCGCCAATAGCCGAAAGCACCGGCGACGCGGTCGCCGTCTTTAATCAGGCGGGTGATGGTGCATTCCATGAAAACGTCAATGCCCTGCTGGACGCCGCGATCTTGCAGGGTTCGAATGAGTTCGAGTCCGGTGCGATCGCCAACGTGGCAGAGACGCTTGAAGGTGTGACCGCCGAAAGCGCGTTGCAGAATTTGGCCGTCGTCCGTTCGATCGAATAGCGCGCCCCACTGTTCGAGTTCGCGCACGCGTTCGGGAGCTTCCTGCGCGTGAAGCTGCGCCATGCGCCAGTTGTTGAGAACTTTTCCGCCGCGCATGGTATCGCGGAAATGTGTGCGCCAGTCGTCGGCTTTGTCGACGTTGCCCATCGCCGCGGCGATTCCACCTTCGGCCATGACGGTGTGGGCTTTGCCGAGAAGCGATTTGCAAACCAAGCCAACGCGCGCGCCTTGCGCGAGGGCTTCAATGGCCGCGCGAAGTCCGGCGCCGCCCGCGCCGATAATCAAGACATCGTGTTCGTGGGTTTCGTAGGGAGGGGTCACAGGATTCGGATGTCCTTAATAAGGCCCGCGGCGACGGAGCGGATGTAAAAGTCGGTGAGGCCGACGGAAATAAGGCTGGCCCAGGCGAAACGCATGTGGCGGTCGTTCAGAAAACTGAGCCAGGTCCATGCGGTGTGGCGGGGCGCGCCAAAGGCGGTGCAGGAAAAACAATCGAGTTTGCCGCCGGCCAGGTGACGCAACGAGTGGCAGGATAGCGTGTACAACGAGAGCAAGGTAACGTTCGCAACCAGAATGAGAGAGCCGACGCCGACGCCAAATTCCTGCCGGCCCAATCGTCCGACGAAGAAAAATCCGTCGTAAGCGTCATGCCAGAGAAAGGCCAGGAAAATAATCGCGAGGTAGAGGAAGTAGCGATGGACGTTTTGCAGAATAAACGGAAAGGCGGTTTCACCTTTGTAGTTGCGCTTGCCGCTTTCGCTCACCGCACAAGCTGGAGGATCCAGAAGAAATGCGCGGTAGAGCGCTTTGCGGTAGTAGTAGCAGGAGGCGCGAAAGCCGAGAGGCCCGACGAGGATCAAAAGCGCCGGCGAAAATTTCCACCAAAAGTGATGGGGATCGATCAACGGGGAATAAAAAGGAGAAAGGTACGGCCCCCAGGAAAAGTTGGTGCCTTCAAATGCGCGCAACGTGGCGTAGACGCCGAAACCACCCATCAACACGATGATTGGCAGGATTTCCACCCACCAGGCGTCGCGGCGCTGCGTTTCGCCAAAGTGCGCCATCTTGCTTTCGACCGAAGATGAACTCATGTATGCGCAATCTCCTGGCGCTAAGCCTAATCAGTAATTAGATTTTTGCAAGACAGAATTTTTGAGGGCGTGCGCCCGAATGGTGCGGGTGAAAAGTTTGCCGCTGGTGGTATACTGGCGCGGCTAATTGGGGATAGAAGCAGCCCCTTACCGCTCCTCGCCTGACATGGACAAGTACGACATCATCGTGATTGGCTCGGGACCCGCCGGGCAGCGGGCGGCGATTCAAGCGGCGAAGTTCGGCAAGAGGGCGGCGTTGGTCGAAAAGATGGAAGTGATCGGCGGGGCGGCGATCAATACCGGCACCATTCCCAGCAAGACCATGCGCGAAGCTGTGCTGCACCTGTCCGGATTTTATTATCAGAGCATTTATGGCGTGAACTATCGTGTGAAGGAACAGATCACCATGGCTGATCTGTCGTTTCGCGCACAGCATGTGATCAAGACCGAAATTGATGTGACTCGAGCGCAGCTTTCGCGCAACGGGATCGAAGTTCTCAACGGCGTCGCCAGCTTTACCGGGCCTAACGGCATTCGCGTTAACGGCGTGCGCGGCCAAGCCGATTTCGAAGCAGAAAAAATTATTATCGCCAGCGGGACCAAGCCGGCCAGTTCGCCACTGGTGCCGTTCAACAACCGCAACATCATCAACAGCGATCAGATTTTGCAGATGCCGGGAATTCCGAAGACGATGATCGTGGTCGGCGGCGGGGTGATTGGCGTTGAGTACACCTGCATGTTCGCGACGCTGGGCGTACGGGTGACGTTGATTGAAAAACGCCCGCGACTGCTGGAATTTGCCGACTCGGAAATGGTGGAAGCACTTTGCTATCACTTGCGCGACCGCCGGGTGACGCTGCGGCTGAATGAAGAAGTGGAAAGCGTCGAGGAGACGCCAGACAATGGCGTGGTCGCAAATCTCAAGAGCAAGAAGAAAGTAGCTGGCGAAGGGCTGCTGTATGCAGTGGGCCGGCAGGGAAATGTGGATGAGCTAAATTTGGGCGCGGCGGGACTGGATGCCGATTCGCGCGGGCGCATTTCGGTTGACGGCGATTACCGCACCAAGCAGTCGCACATTTTTGCGGTGGGCGACGTGATTGGCTTTCCGAGTCTTGGCTCGGTCTCGATGGAAC
>WNFM01091890.1_pt1 | contig 23428 bp, 20 predicted proteins | sample 5400271 | NCBI WGS metagenome assembly WNFM01 (sample SAMN13153352, study PRJNA577476) | soil metagenome | isolation source: 60 cm saprolite on Douglas fir-dominated hillslope | place: USA:California | collected 2013-09-17 | reverse complement strand
AGCCCTGTTCAAGATGGGCAGCCCGGTCACGCTCACCCAGACCATCGACCAGGACACCGCCGAGCTGCTCGTCACCGAGTTCGGCCATCGCATCAAGCGTGTCAGCGAAGCCGATATCGACATCGACAGCTCAGCCGACGTCGATGCGGCGGAAAGCCTCAAATCGCGGCCGCCGGTGGTCACGATCATGGGCCACGTCGACCACGGCAAGACCTCGCTGCTCGACGCGATCCGTGGCGCGGACGTCGTCTCGGGAGAAGCCGGCGGCATCACCCAGCACATCGGCGCCTATCACGTCACTCTGCCCGATAAGTCGAAAGTCACCTTCCTCGACACGCCCGGCCACGAAGCCTTTTCTGAGATGCGCGCGCGCGGTGCCAACGCCACCGACATCGTCATCCTCGTAGTCGCGGCGGACGACGGCCTGCGTCCGCAGACGATCGAGGCGATCAACCACACCAAGGCGGCGGGCGTGCCGATGATCGTCGCCATCAACAAGATCGACAAGCCCGACGCCAAGCCGCAGAAGGTCCGCGAGGAACTGCTGCAGCACGAGATCGTCGTCGAGGACATGGGTGGCGAGGTCCAGGACGTCGAAGTGTCGGCGACCAAGAAGACCAACCTCGACAAGCTGTTGGAAGCGATCCAGCTCCAGGCGGAAATCCTTGAGCTCAAAGCCAATCCCGACCGCGCCGCCGAAGGCACGGTGATCGAAGCCAGGCTCGACAAGGGCCGCGGCCCGCTCGCCACCGTACTGGTCGAGCGCGGCACATTGCGCGTCGGCGATGTGTTCGTGGCTGGCGCCTCCAGCGGCAAAGTCCGCGCGTTGGTCGACGACCACGGCCGCCAGGTGAAGGAAGCCGGCCCGTCGGTTCCGGTCGAAGTCCTCGGCCTATCCGCCGTGCCTTCCGCCGGCGACCCGTTCACGGTCGTCGAGAATGAGGCGCGCGCTCGCGAAGTCGCAACCTACCGCCAGGGTGTGCTGGACCGGAAGCGCACCACCTCGGCGCCAGTCAGCCTCGAGAACATGTTCGCCAACCATGCGTCGACGACCAAGGAGCTGGCGCTGGTCGTCAAGGCCGACGTCCAGGGCTCGGTCGAGGCGATCGTCCATGCCTTAAACCGACTGTCGACCGACGAGATCAAGGTCCGCGTCCTTCATTCAGGCGTCGGCGCCATCACCGAAAGCGACGTGACACTCGCTTCCGCAAGCGGCGCGCCGATCATCGGCTTCAACGTTCGCCCCAACGCCAAGGCGCGCGAGGTCGCCGACCGCAACAAGGTCGAATTCCGCTATTACGACGTCATCTATCACCTGACCGATTGGGTGAAGGGCGCGATGGCGGGCGAGCTCGGCCCCGAGATCATCGAAACGGTCGTCGGCCGCGCCCGCGTCCAGGAAGTCTTCCCCGCGGGCAAGAAGGACAAGGCCGCCGGCCTGCTCGTCCTCGAAGGCGTCATCCGCAAGGGCCTCAACGCTCGCCTGACACGGGAAGACGTCATCGTCTCGGCGACCACGATCAGCTCGCTTCGGCGCTTCAAGGATGACGTCGCCGAAGTCACCTCGGGCCTCGAGTGCGGCGTTATGCTGGCCGACACCAACGACATCAAGGCAGGCGACAATCTCGAAGTCTTCGAGGTTGAGGAGCGCGCGCGGACGCTTTGAGGGGAGTTACCGCAATGCCCCGCCAACCGGGCAAACGGATAAATTGGATCATGATCGGCGGTGTGCTGCTCAGTCTTGTCGTGATCCTTGGCGTGCTGGCTTTGCTAGTTGTGCAGTACGCCTTGGCCGGCGTGTGATGCGCCGCACCGAAACCCCCGAAGGCCGCTCGGTCCGCCTGCTCCGCGTTGGCGAGCAGGTGCGCCACGTGCTGAGCGAATTGCTCGCGCGCGGCGACGTGCATGACGAAACGCTGCAATCGCACCTGGTCAGCATCACCGAGGTGCGGATGTCCCCCGACCTCCGCCACGCCACCGTGTTCGTGAAGCCGTTGCTGGGGCAGGACGAGGAAGCGGTGCTCAAAGCCATGCGCCAGAACACCGCCTACCTGCAGCGCGAAGTCGCCCGCCGCATCCGGCTCAAATATGCGGCGAAACTGAAGTTCATCGCCGACGAAAGCTTCGACGAGGGCACGCACATCGACCTCCTGCTGCGCTCCGAGAAGGTAAAGCAGGATCTCGGGGGCGAATGATTGATCTTGAGGCGCTTGCTGCGCCGATGATCGGCGACGGCTGCAGCGGAGAACTGTTCGCCGAGAAACATCGCGAACCACTTAAGGCCGCCTGCGCCGAGGACGGCGAGATCTGGCAGATTTACGCCAACAACTTCGGACCCGACGGGTTCGATGACAGCATCGATCGCTACACCTCCAACCCCAACAACCGCACCTTCGTCCTGTTCGACGGCGATGAGCTCGCCGGGATGTCGAGCTATCTCGGCATCGATCCCGCGCGCCAGGCATTGGAAATCGGTGGCACCTATTATCGGCCGCACCTGCGCGGCACCGGCATAAATCGCCGCGTCAAGGACATGATGCTCGCCCGCGCCTTCGATTGCGGAATCCGCCGCGTCGAGTTTCGGGTCGACCGTCGCAACCTACGCAGCCAGGCGGCGATGAAGAAGCTCGGCGCCGTCCGCGAAGGCGTGCTCCGCGCCGACCGCATCACCTGGACCGGCCACGTCCGCGACACCGTCCTGTTTGCGATCCTGAAGGAGGAATACGGCCTCTAGCGGCTGCTGACGCCCGCAGCGCGCGCCGAATTCTTCCGACGCATCGCAAGCCCGATCGCGCCAAATCCGATGAGCATCATCGCCCAAGTTCCGGGCTCCGGAACGGCACCCACGACCTCACCAATGGTCGGCCCGACATAAGACAGGTTGCGAGCGCCGATGTTGCTGTTGCTGAACTTGACGTAGGAAATGTCGGCGGTTGCCCGGGTAAAGCCATAATAATCGCTGCCAAGGCCGATCCCGGCGCCATTGCTGTTCAGCGCGATGTATTCGAGGAGGTTGTTCCCACTGTCGTAGACCGCGATGCTGGCCGAATTAAGGTTCGTGTACGCGTTGTCGGTCCAGAAAAGCTCGGCCAGGAAGCCGGACGTTGGCGTCGCAAAACTAATCATCATGGTGGCGTAGCCGCCGGAACCCACGTCATAGGCATCGTTGAGAGTCGCCGGCCGCAATAATGTTATTGCCCGTGGTGTAGCCGCCGGTCCACCCAAACAGGCTGTTGGACTCGTTGGAACTCCATGTGACTCCACCGCCGATGACGACTGGACCGGCCCCGACGAGGTTGCTTGCTGGAAGGTAAATCGGGTTTGCTCCCGACAGACTGCCCGCTCCCTGAATGGTTGTTGCGCTAACGGCCGAAGGTTCGGCTGCGCAGAGCGCGAGCGCGCAGCATAACATTTTGCCAATGAGCCGCCCGTGCGGTCGTGGATCCACTCGACCGAACATGCTGAGCCGTCGTTCAATATGAGTTGCCGCGTCCATATCTGCCCCCTGTGCCACTTTGAAATAAAACTCACCCGCTGCAGGTCGTACCCGCGCAATTGACGAGTGAGTCGAACTGGAAATCAAAGCTTGCACGTTAGGTTAACTATTGGTCATAAAGTCCGTCTGAAGAATTTCTTAAGACGAGGATATGGTCCGATCGCGATCAAGTGGCGCCGACCGCCGTCGAGGACGGCGTTGGTCCTTCGCGACCTGCATATTCGACGAAAATAGTTGGTCTCTGTTCGTCGATGGCCGCCGCGTACCGATAGAAGCCAAGCCGCTCGAACTGCTCCATGAGCTTCTGTTGCGCCCGAGCGAGGTCATTTCCTAAGACGAGCTGCTCGACAAGATCTGGCCGAACGTCACCGTCGTTGAAGCGTCGCTGCCAACCGCCGTCCACAAGCTGAGGCTGGCCATCGCTGACGACGGCCAGCGGCATATCATCGAGACCGTGGTGGGCATCGGCTATCGCCTGGGCGTTCCCGTCCAGATCGAACATCCTCCCGCGCCGCCGAATCCTTCAGTGGCGATCGGCGCCGCACCTCTAATTGCAATCATCGGGGCCCGGAGGAGCAGGTTCGGTTCGGCGCGTTTGCTGTCGATTGCCGGCGCGCTAGCGATCGCAGCCACTGTCAGCGCGTTTGCGCTCGGCCCCGCCCCCCGTAGCTCTGCGAACAAGACGGCGGCGCAATTTAGCAAGCGCGACATCAAAAGCGCGGTGCGCAAGCTCGATGTGGATACGATCGAGAAAATGGTCGCCGCCGGCTGGGACCCGAATATGCCGCTTGATAAACAGGACAATGGAGCCCTCAATATCGTGCTCGGGGTTTGCGAATGGGATCGCACGCGCGACCCTGGGCGGATGGTGCTTATGGTACGCACGCTCATCGAAGGGGGCGCCAAGCTTGATCATCGCAATGTCTGGGGCGACACACCTTACAGCATAGCCAAGGCGCCGCGCTATTGCGGCCCGAGCCATCCGGTGACCAAGAGCATTCGGGCAATGTGCTTCGACGGCTACAAGCCGCTCGGCGATCGCTGCTTGGCCTCCTACGAATTGCCGCGCTCGCCTCAACTATTGAGATCAAAATCCCGTTCGTAGCTCTTACGCGGAGGCCCACTGGCGACAGCAAACGTTCACCGGCAATCCGCTACAGGAACACTTCAGCCGAAGGAGATCGCTATGAGGAAAACCGTTTTTGCTCTGGGTTCAGCGCTGATCGCCGCGCCCCTCGTCGCTTCGCCGGTTCCGATCCATCTTCCGGGCGTCTCCGATCGAGAGACAACAATACCCTACGGCGACGTTCGCCAATCGGTTCGCGGGCACGGCGACGTGTTTTTCGTGAAGGACCGGGACAACCACTGGTATCGGCTTCAATTCAACGCCGGGTGCGCGGGTAGCACGACGGACGCGAATGGGTTGGTTTTCAATCATCACGGTTCGAGCCAGGAAGTCGATCGCTTCACGACTGTCCTGATCCCGGAAGAGAGGCGGAGCTGCGCAATCCAGTCGATTCGACAATCGCTGCCGCCGCCGCAAATCGATTCCAGGAGCCCAGTTACGCTCGACTAGATGACAGCTTGCCCCTGCGTCCCTAACCGTGGACGCGGATGGCCAAGCTCTATTTCTACTACGCGGCGATGAACGCGGGGAAATCGACTACCCTGCTGCAGGCCGATTACAATTATCGCGAGCGCGGCATGGAAACGATGCTGTGGACCGCCCGGCTCGACGATCGCGCCGGCGAAGGGACGATCGGCTCCCGCATCGCATTGTCGGCGCCCGCGCACAGCTTCGACGAAAGCATCGACCTGTTCGTGGCGATCACCGATGAGCTCAAGCGGCGCCCGCTCGACTGCATTCTCGTCGACGAAGCGCAGTTCCTCACCCAGCGTCACGTCCTGCAGCTGTGCGAGGTCGCCGACCGCCTCGGTATTCCCGTGCTTTGCTATGGGCTCCGCACGGATTTCCAGGCCAAACTCTTCCCCGGCTCGGCGGCTTTACTCGCGCTGGCAGATTCGCTGATCGAGCTCAAAGCGGTCTGCGAGTGTGGGCGCAAGGCGACGATGAACCTGCGCGTCGACGCCGAAGGTCATGCCGTGGCCGCCGGCGCCCAGACCGAGATCGGCGGCAACGACCGCTACATCGCGCTATGCCGCAGGCACTTCTTCGAGCGGCTGCGCGAAAGCGAAGCGCGCCAGCTGAGCCTATCGCTGCCGCGCAAGTGAATGCTCCACGGCTGGATCATTCTCGACAAGCCGGTCGGCCTCGGCTCGACGACCGCGGTCAGCGCGGTCAAGCGCATCCTCCGCGAGGCCGGCGAGCCCAGGACCAAGGTCGGCCACGGCGGCACGCTCGATCCGCTGGCGAGCGGGGTGCTGCCGATCGCGCTCGGCGAGGCGACCAAGCTCTGCGGGCGGATGCTCGACGCGACCAAGGCCTATGATTTCACCATCCGCTTTGGCGCAGAGACCGACACGCTGGATGCTGAAGGCAAAGTCGTCGCCACCAGCGATGTTCGGCCGAGTGTCGAGGAGATCGAGGCTATCCTTCCGCGCTTCACCGGAGCGATCGAGCAAATTCCGCCGGCTTATTCGGCGCTGAAGATCGAGGGCAAGGCGGCCTACGCAAGAGCACGAGCGGGTGAGCAGGTCGAAATGAAGCCGCGACGCGTGACCGTGCACCACCTTGCAATCCTCCCCGGAACGGGGAGGGGAACCGCCGAAGGCGGTGGAGGGGTCGGAAGCGGCGCAATCGGCCCCTCCGTCAGCACTAACGTGCTGCCACCTCCCCGTTCCGGGGAGGATTTGATCGAAATCCCCCTCTCCGCCACCGTCTCAAAGGGCACCTACATTCGCAGCCTCGCCCGCGACGTCGCCCATGCGCTTGGAACCGTCGGTCATGTCACCTATCTAAGACGTACGCGCGCCGGTCCATTCTCGCTTGATTCAGCCATTTCGCTGGACTTTCTGAGTGAAGCCGCTAAGGCGCGCGCACTGACGAGGACGGTACTGCCGTTAACCGCGGCGCTGGACGACATCCCGGCCCTCCCCGTCACTCCCGATCAGGCCCGTCTGCTCCGTCATGGTCAGATGCTGTTCGGGGTCCCCGCAAAGCCGGGGCTTTGCATTGCGATGCTGGAGGGAACTCCGGTCGCTTTGGTCGAAGCCACGGCCGACGGCCTCAAGGTCGTCAGGGGTTTCAACCTTTGCAACGAACAGGAGTGAACCGATGTCGATTACCGCAGAGCGCAAGGGAGCGCTGATCAAGGAACATGCGCAGGGCAAGGGCGACACTGGGTCGCCGGAAGTCCAGGTCGCGATCCTCACCGAGCGCATCCTGAATCTCACCCAGCACTTCAAAAGTCACGCCAAGGACAATCATAGCCGGCGCGGCCTGTTGATGCTGGTCAACAAGCGCCGCTCGCTGCTGGATTATCTCCGCCGCGAGGATGAGACGCGTTACACCGATCTCATCGCCAAGCTCGGCCTTCGCAAGTAACACGAGGGCGCCCACGCGGGCGCCCTCCGCATATCGGGGCCAACCGCAATTCGGCGGAAGGCCTTAGGGGCACAACGAGGCCCCGCACCGCTCGCAGGCCGGCTTGCCTGCCTTAGCTGTCCCCGCCGGCATCCGGCCGCCGGGACTGAAGGAAAACCAATGTTCAATACGAAAACTGTCGAAATCGAGTGGGGCGGAAAAACCCTCAAGCTCGAAACGGGCCGCGTTGCCCGCCAGGCCGACGGCGCGGTACTCGCGACCCTCGGCGAAACCGTGGTGCTGTGCGCCGTCACCGCCGCCAAGTCGGTGAAGCCCGGCCAGGACTTCTTCCCCCTGACCGTCCACTATCAGGAAAAATTCTCGGCTGCCGGCCGCATCCCCGGCGGCTTCTTCAAGCGTGAGCGCGGCGCGACCGAAAAGGAAACGCTGACCAGCCGCCTGATCGACCGCCCGATCCGCCCGCTCTTCCCGGACGGTTTCTACAATGAAGTCCTGGTGATCGCGCAGGTCCTTTCCTACGACGGCGAGAACGAGCCCGACATCGTCGCGATGATCGCCGCTTCCGCCGCGCTCACCCTTTCCGGCGTTCCGTTCATGGGCCCGATCGGCGGCGCCCGAGTCGGCATGATCGACGGCGAATATGTCCTCAACCCGACCCAGGAGCAGATCCGTGAAGGCGATCTCGACCTGGTGGTCGCCGGCACGCCCAACGCCGTCATGATGGTCGAATCCGAAGCCAAGGAGCTTTCGGAAGAGCAGATGCTCGGCGCCGTCATGTTCGCTCACAAGGCGTCGCAGCAGGTCTGCTGCAACGCCATCATCAGCCTCGCCGAAAAGGCCGCCAAGGAGCCGTGGGAGCTCGCCACCAGCGACGCCAAGACCGCGGCCAAGGCCAAGCTCAAGACGCTCGTCGGCAAGGACATCGAGGCGGCCTACAAGCTGACCGACAAGTCCGAGCGCTCAGCCAAGCTCAATGCCATTCGCGAGAAGGCGAAGGAAGCTTTCGCCGAAGCCGATCCGCAGGAGCAGATGGCGGCGTCGAAGGCGGTCAAGAGCCTCGAGGCCGACATCGTCCGCGGTGCGATCTTGAAGGAAGGCCGCCGCATCGACGGCCGCGACACCAAGACCGTTCGCCCGATCGAAATCAGCGTCGGCTTCCTGCCGCGTACCCACGGCTCAGCGCTGTTCACCCGCGGCGAGACCCAGGCGATCGTCTCGACCACGCTCGGTACCAAGGAGTCCGAGCAGATGATCGACGGGCTGGAGGGCCTCTCCTACCAGCGCTTCATGCTGCACTATAACTTCCCGCCCTACTCGGTCGGCGAAGTCGGCCGCTTCGGCGCTCCCGGGCGCCGCGAAGTCGGCCACGGCAAGCTCGCCTGGCGCGCGCTTCACCCGATGCTGCCGAGCATGGAGGAGTTCCCCTATACCGTCCGTGTCCTCTCCGACATCACCGAGTCCAACGGTAGCTCGTCGATGGCGACGGTGTGCGGTGGCAGCCTCGCGCTGATGGACGCCGGCGTTCCCCTGAAGCGCCCGGTCGCGGGCATCGCCATGGGCCTCATCCTCGAGGGCAAGGACTATGCGGTGATCAGCGACATCCTGGGCGACGAGGATCATCTCGGCGACATGGACTTCAAGGTCGCCGGCACGTCTGAGGGCGTCACCTCGCTGCAGATGGACATCAAGGTCGCCGGCATCACCGAGGAGATCATGAAGACCGCCCTTGCTCAGGCGAAGGACGGCCGCGCGCACATCCTCGGAGAAATGGCCAAGGCACTCGGCGAAAGCCGCGGTGAGCTCAGCGCCCACGCGCCGCGCATCGAGACCATGTCGATCCCCAAGGACAAGATCCGCGAAGTCATCGGCACCGGCGGCAAGGTCATCCGCGAGATCGTCGCGACGACCGGCGCCAAGGTCGACATCGACGACGAGGGCGTGATCAAGATCAGCTCGTCCGATCTGTCGCAGATCGAGGCCGCGCGCCAGTGGATCCGCGGCATCGTCGCCGAGCCGGAGCCCGGCACCATCTACACCGGCAAGGTCGCGAGCATCGTCGATTTCGGCGCGTTCGTGACCTTCATGCCCGGCAAGGACGGGCTGGTGCATGTGTCAGAGATCAGGAATGACCGGGTCGAAAACGTCCGCGACGTCCTGTCCGAAGGCCAGGAGGTCAAGGTCAAGCTGATCGAGGTCGACCAGCGCGGCAAGGTCCGCCTGTCGATGCGCCTCGTCGACCAGGAAACCGGCGAAGAGCTGCCCGACAGCCGTCCCCCGCGCGAAGCGCGTGAAGGCGGCGATCGTGATCGCGGACCGCGCGGCGACCGTCACCGTGGTGGTGGCGGGCGGGGCGGCGACCGCGATCGTGGTCCGCGCCGTGAAGGCGGCGGCGGACGCGGCGGCGATCGTGACCGTGGTCCGCGCCGTGAAGGCGGCGGCGACCGCGGTGATCGTGGACCGCGCCGTGAGGAAGGCAGCGATCGCCAGCCTCGCGACGACAACCAGGGCGAAGCACCAAAGTTCGCCCCCGCGTTCCTCACCGGAGACGACGCGGACTGACCTGTTCCCCAGCGAAAGTCGGGGTCCAGTCCTGAAGTACAAAGGCCCCGCAAGCTTTGGCTTGCGGGGCTTTTTCATTACGGTACCACCCGCTTCGTTACCCTTCGTCCTGATTCATGGCGCGGCCGGCGCGTTTCCTCCTGGTGCCGAGCTCGACCTTGCCCGACCGCGCGACCGACGACCAGCCGACCAACGGCCCGCGAACGGCCTGGATGAGGGCCTTGATCACGACATAATACATCACCTGACGATAGCCGAAACGTTGCGGCAGCAACCACACGACCAGCCGCCAATTCTCCGCCCGCTCGAGCGCGAAGGCGATCAGGCCGGCGGTCAGATCGATCGCGGCGAACAGCAGCCAGAACATGGCGATCCGCTGCAAATCGCCACTAACCGCAGTGTAGCCGTGCTCATGAATCGACGTGACGGTGCTGATTACGCTGATGATCAGGGCAAGGTCGATGATCGGCGAAACAATCGCGAAGAGGAGCTGGAAGAGGATGGTCTGGGGGAGCCCAAGGAACGCGAGCCCTCGCGGCCGGCCGGTGGCCATCACCCGGCGATGCTTCCACACGCACTGGATCGTCCCAAAGGCCCAGCGGAAGCGCTGCCGGGCGAGTTGGCGGAGACTCTGCGGAGCCTCGGTCCAGGCGATCGCGCTCTGGTCATACATCACCCGCCAGCCGCGCCGCTGGACGGCGATGGTGAGGTCCTGGTCTTCGGCCAGCGTGTCGGGCGGGAAGCCGCCGGCCTCGATGATCGCCTGCTTGCGCCAGGCACCCACCGCGCCCGGAACGACCGTCATCGCGCCGAGCCGAGCGAGCGCTCTCCGTTCGAGATTCTGGGCGGTGATATATTCCAGCGCCTGCCATCTCGTGACGATGTTGATGCGATTACCAACCTTGGCATTGCCAGCGACTGCGGCGAGCTCGGCGTCGCCCGCAAACCACCGCGCCAGGCGCGCGATCGTGTCCGGCTCGAATTGCGTGTCGGCGTCGAGTGCGACGACGATCTCGCTCCGCGCCAGCGCCAGCCCCTGATTGAGCGCGCGCGCCTTGCCGCCGTTGTCGAGCGTCAGCAGGCGAACCCGGCTGTCGTTGGCAAACGCCCGCTCCACGACCGCGGAGGTACCGTCCTTCGAGCCGTCGTCGATGACGATCACCTCGACGACGACACCGGTGCTCTCGAGCACGTGGCGCACCGAACGCTCGATCACCCGCTCTTCGTTGAAGGCCGGGATGAGGACGCTGACCAGCGCACCGGTCTGAAGGTCCGGCGGCGCCCGGCGCCGCTCCCTTGCCATGGCGACGAGCGCGAGCCCCGTCAGCGCCACCGCTCGGGCGATGCCCAGTGTGATTGCGGTCGCAAACAGGAAGCCGACGGCGCGGATGGATAAGCCGACCGCCTCGAATAGGCCGAAATCGAGCCGCGCCGCGGCGGCATCCTCGCGCGACAGCGGGGGCATCGCCTGCTGCGCCGAAATGCCGGCAAGCTCCGACACCGGCACGAAGCGGTAGCCGTGAGCGCGCAACGTATCGATGAGGATCGGCAATGCCGCGACGGTCTGGCTGCGGTCGCCGCCCGAATCGTGCAGCAGGACGATGTTGCGGCTGCACTGATTTTCGATGGAATCATTACAATTGGCAGGAGCGCTCACGATCCGCGACAGGACATTGTCGACGATTGCGGGAACCCCCGGGCGCTGCCAATCCTCGCTGTCGACATGGAGGCCGACCGAAATATAACCACGGTCCTGGGCCTCCCGCACCGGCTCGACTTCATCGGCCGTGGTGGGCTCGGCGTCCCCGAAGAATGGGGCGCGGAACAGCTTCAGCGTGCGACCGGTGAACGCCTGAAACAGGCGCTGCGTGGCATTGAGCTCGAACAGGGTCTGGGTCCGGCCCACCGTCGCCAGGTTCGGGTGGGTGTAGGTATGACTGCCGATCTCATGACCCTCGCGGATCATCCGTTCGAGCAGTGGGCGCTCGGTGATCGCATTTTCGCCAATAATGAAAAACGTCGCGGGGACATGCCGTGCTTTGAGAATGTCCAGGATTCGCGGCGTCCACCGCGAGTCGGGGCCGTCATCGAAGGTCAGCGCGACCAGGCCCTGATGGTAGCCGTCACGGGTGATCGTATAGGGCCGGGGAACGCGCACGAAGTCGACATTGGTAAGAAGCCCATTGGCGCCAAGCGTCAGCTTGCGCAGGCCGGTGGTCGGAAGCGCTGTGATCCTGAGGATTTCGCCGCTGCCTTCGATGTCGACGTTGGTGCCATGGGCGATGTGCGTCAGCCCCTCCGTATCGATATCCAACGGTACATTCCTGCCGAAGATCGACCACAAATCCGGGTCCTCGGCGCCCAACCGCCACAGCGCGACTTCGCGAATGCCCGCGCGGTGAAGCACGGTAATCTCGTTGTAGGAGCTGGCCGCATCGAGCAGCCAGACGGTGTGGGGATGACCGGCTTCGTCGTCATAGGCGAAAGTGCTGTTGGCGGCGATCCGATCGAACGTCGGGGGAGCATCGCTGTCGCCGGCGTCGACCCACGCTTCCTCGACGTTTTCCGGGTCGCCAGTACCGTCGTGCCAGTCATAGGCGTAATTACCAATGGTCACGATCGCCTTGTCGCGCGGGATCTGCCGGATCGCGGCAGCGACGGATATCGCCCACCATTGCTGCGACGCGATCGGGCCCGGCGGCCCGTCGTTGGAATGTTCGTCATAGGCCATGACGAACATCTTGTCGGCTAGCGCCGCGAAGCGCCCGAGGTCCCAGTTCTGATCGACGGGTGCGGCGACGGTCACCAGCCAACCATGCGCCGCGAACCTCGGCCGCGCCTCGCGCAACAGCTGGAGATAATTGAACTGCCCCGCGCGATCGAGCTGCTCGAAATCGAACACCGCGCCCGAAGCATGATTGGCGACGAGGAAGCTTTCGAGTTGGTCGAGGAAGCGATGCCGGAGCGGCGCGCTGGCCAACAGGCCCTCAATCCCGGTTTCGTCGACGCGGCCATTAGCGAAGTTCTGAACTACGGGGAGGATCAACGGACGGTGTGCCGCGGTATCGATCACCGCCCGGCCGTTGCGGTCGGGGAGGATGTTGAACTGGTGGTTGGGTCCCGTGACGGTCAGCCACACTGGCGCGAGCCAGTCGAGGTCCCCGATATGCCGCTGCAGCGAATAGGTCGAACTTTCGTCCCAAGGCACATAGAAGCCGATCGCCAGCGGGCGCGCCATCGCAGTAGCCACAGCTGTTGCGCGCCGCGCGCCGACTTGCCGGGGAGTCGGCGGAGCGACGCCAAGCAGTTGCCGGATCGCTGCATTGACGCGCCGCTGGGCGCGACCCAGCAATGTCGGCTTCGGCGCCGGGCGCGGCAAGCCGTGCTCTAGCGCCACCGGCAACGGCGGCTGGGCGGGCGCCATCCCGATCGTCGCGAACAAGGCGGCGACCGAGAAGACGTTCAATAACACGAACAACGCCACGGCGAGCCTGAACCGCCGCCGGCGCCGCCCCGAAGGATCGTGGAAGATCTGACGATCGGCCATGCTTATCCGCTAATGCGCTATCCGAAGCGGTGCCAATGACCTTTATGTCATGAAAGTGCCAGACGGGCGGCCGCCGCCATCAACGCGGGCACCGCGACGACGACCACCGCCATGATTAGCGCATGTCGACCAATGCGCTCCCGCCGGGCCCGCAGCTCGACGGCAAGGACCAGCACCGCGATTGCGCTCGCCGTGATCGTCCAGAAATAATAGCGCATACCGATGGCGACCCCGACGACCAGGTAGCTGAGGCCGTAAAGGAATGCGGAGGCGGCAATCGCGCGAATGACAGGCGGAGTCTTCGAGGCAAACGCAACGATGACCGCGGCCAGCGCGACGCTGATCCAGAAGATCGGCCAGCCGAGCGGCGTGGCGCCTGCAGCGTGGGCATAGCCGCTGATCGCCGACAGCGTCGCATTCGGCGTGATCCGGAATCCCCAGGGGTTCGGCACCGATTGGGACCAGGCGGTGAATGCGGGGCCGCTCGGCACAAGAAAAAAGGTCGAAAGATTGAAATGCTCGAGGCGATGCTCCGCGTAAGCCAGCGGGTGCGAGGCGATTGCATGCAGCCACAATCGCGTGACGCTAACGTCGCCTTCGTCGACCAGCTCGTCGAAGCGCGTGAATCCAAGCGGACAGGGCCGCCTCGCCCAGGTCGAATAGCCGTCCCACTGGCCGGGGTCGTAGCAGCGATGGTTGACCGCGACCGGATCGCGAAAACCGAAGTCTGGGAACACGCTGACCCCTGAATGCTCGGTGATCCCGCCAAGGTCGAAGATCTTCAGCGACAGGTCGACCTTGGTGTCTTCGGCCTGCACCAGTGAGGCCACGGCGGGCCCGGCGATCGACAATGCCGCGGCACCGGCGAGAGCGCTTGCGGTAAGACGAGGCCACGTTCGGGTGAGGGATTCGGGCAGCGCCGCCAGCAGCAGCGGCAGGCAGGCGAACACCGCGTTGAGGCGCAGCGCTGCCGCGGCGAACAGGCACAGAATCGACGCAATCGTCATAGCCGCGCGAAGGCCCTTGCCTCGCATCGTCGTCCGGCAAAGCAGCAGGCCCGCGCCCAAGAGCAGGAACCCCGCCATCAGGACGTCCTTGACGACCGTACCGGTGAGCGCGAGCGGTGCCGGCAGCCAGCCGGCGCAGGCGATCGCGACGGCGAGGCCGCGCTGTCCCCGCCGATAGGCCCACCAGGCAATCAGCGCGATGCCCGCCCAGTAAAGGAGCAACTGGAGGAGCAGCATCGGCGCCGGCCCCGGCACGATGAACGCCAGCCGACGCCATACCCATGCCATCAGCGGCGGATGCCAATCCTCATAGGCGTTATCGACGGCCTGCTGGTACTGCCAGCGGGCATCGTCGATCATCACGCCCGGCCAATAGGCATAAGCGACCAGGCCGAAGCCCAGCGCGATGATCGCGAGGATCACAATCGGGAGCAGTCGCGGGCTACGAGTCATGGCCGCCTACTCCGTTCGCGAGCCCGATGCTCGGCATGCCCTGCGGACAGGCCTGAGGGCTGGCTGGTGGAGCTGAGGGGAATCGAACCCCTGACCTCTGCAGTGCGATTGCAACCGCTGTTACTATCTGGACCACAGCGCCCGCGTTTCGCTCCAGTTTCCCTCTACGAACCCTCACTGTCGCAAGTCGTCCGAGGCCGAATAACGCGGCTTACACACGCTTTGCAAGCGGGTCCCTGTGTCAGCGAATGTGTCAGCCGTCCTCCGCATCGGAGATGACGAACCATTGACCCTCGGACTTGATTCCCCGCTCCTCCATAAACCGGATGAACGCGGGGTTCTTGAGGATATTGCCCGCGAATGTGCTGGAACGTAAAATGCCAACCGCTAGCCGCGCCTCGCTCTTGCGGACCCGAGGAGCTTTCGCCGCGAAGCGCTCGTCCAGATATTGCGCGACGGCCAGCGGCTGGCCACGCAAGTCCTTTGGCAAAGGGTCCCAATCGACCACGGACGCGCCAGGAAAGATGCGCGTGAGAGCCGCCACCCGCGAGGCTGACGGGGAAGCGACCATGAACAGCTCCATCGGGCTCGCCTCGCCATTGATGACCTTGCGAGCGGACCCCCGCAACGCGGCTTGAAGCGTATGATGCGCTAGCTCCCCATCCTTGAATCTTGCGTCGACCTCGGCGGCGCGGCTCTCGGGCAAACCAGCGGCCAATGCGACCGCCACACGGAACGACCTTGGATAGGTGAACTGACCGACGAGAGCGACGTTCGGAACGTCCCGATGAGCGTTCGTTCCGTGATGATTGCCCCACGTCAGGAACGAGACACGGCCAACGTCCCCTACGACATGAGACAAGAGTTCGGGCGGGAACTGGCTCGCAGACTTGTAGTGGATGACCAGCCAGCGGCTATCGGGATTTCGGTTGATAGCCTCCGCCAGCACCGTGACGATGCGCTTGCGTTTTTCGGGGTCGCGGAGCGCTCTCCTCCCACTCGACTCTTGCCAAACGTGAACGTGCACATTCGTATAATCACTGACAGCGGGCGGAAGGCGAATGAGGTCCCCACGCGAGCGCGCCCGCACGTCGCTTTGCGCGCTCCCAGGAGAGTCGTAGCGCGTTGCCGGAGAGCGGAGCCACCCGTCCCTCCTCCTTCGGTCCCAAGGCCCTCAAAACGGCTACAGCGGCGTCTGTGAGGGGTATGGTGCGCGGGCTTCCACTCTTGGAAATGGGGACATGAGCTATGCGGCTTTTGATGGAGACGAAGCGCCAATCCAGACCCAAAATCTCCGACCGTCGAAGCCCTGTTTCGAGCGCCAGCCGCACAGCTAACGGGACGAGCCGGTTAGCGCATTGGTCCAAGGCTCCGCGAAGCCTGTCCAGTTCGTCGCTAGTGAGACGTCGGTCCCTCGCGTCCCTTACGGCTGGAAGGCGAATAAGGGCGACGGGGTTCGGTCCCAAGGCGTAGCCCCACTCGCGCCTAGCGACCTCTACGGCGTGGCGAACCACAGCCAGCTCACGGCGCAAGGTTGCTGGTTTGACCTGGCGAAGGCGGGCGTCCCGATAAGCGCCAAGCGCGTCAGCGGTAAGGCGCGCCATGGACGAGTTGCAAACGGCCGAGGACAAGAACTTGTTGAGGCGGAGGCGCTCCGATTCCGCGCCACGCTTCGTGGGAGTTACCTCCGCCATGTAGCGGCGGACAATGTCCCCTAACGTCACCTCCGTTGCCGAGAGCCCCAGGGAGCGTGGAGTAGTGCTATCTAGCTCCACCTCCCGCGCCTTAGCCCATGCAACAGCTTCGCGGCGCGTTCTAAAGCTCCTGTGTTGGTGGGGATGGCTCTTACGGCGGACCTGGGCGAACCAGCCGCTCCCGCGCTTTGAAATGCTCGCCATTCGCTACTCCACTGTGTCGATTGCTGTGTCAGCGAGCGACATGCGAGGAGCGCGGGCGCGGGTCGGAATGACCCTTTGCCCTGACTTTTCAGCGAGTTATCGTTAGGTCGGGCTGGTGGAGCTGAGGGGAATCGAACCCCTGACCTCTGCAGTGCGATTGCAGCGCTCTCCCATCTGAGCTACAGCCCCGCGCCTCCAGCCGGCCTCTCGCGCCCGATGGGTTCGGGCGCCGGGGAGCGGCCCCACTAGCGGCGATTCCCAACCCTTGCAATCGCCTGTCCCGCCGCAGCATCGGTCCGCCGATTCAAGCGATTGCGGGGCCGTCACAACCGGAACGGCCGCTGACGCCGGTACGTTTGAATTGGGTGACGGGCCGCCCGCGGCGGTGCCCGAACCTGTAGGGAGATCAAGCATGGCCTATGACCGTTATGACCCGCGCGACCGGTCGCGCGATGAGCAGTCCCGATGGTCCGACGACCGCAATTCCGACCGCGCACGATCGACGAGTAGCGACTGGCGCGGCGGACGCGACAACCCCGATGACCGCGGCTTCTTCGACCGCGCCAGCGATGAGGTCGCCTCGTGGTTCGGTGATGACGAGGCCGAGCGGCGCCGCCGGGAAGATCGCATGCGCGACGAGCACGAAAGCCCGCGCGGCTGGGATCGCGATCGGCAGTCCGAATGGGACCACGGCCGTAACGCCGGCCCAGGCCGCCATCGCGACTGGAACGACAATCGCGGCGCCTCCGCGCGCGGTGGGTCGAGCGAAAGCGACTACAACCGCGGCTGGCGGCGCGAACTATCGGGCGCCGGAGACCGCGAACCAAGCCGCGACCGCGGTCGCGACTATCGCCCGATAACCGGAGATTTTGGCCGGTCCGACAGCGAATGGGACCGCAACCCGTACCGCAGCACGAGCCGCGCCGGGACCAGTGACCAGTCCGACCGGTCGCGCCACGAGGACCCGCACTATCGCTCCTGGCGCGATCGCCAGCTCAGCGAGCTCGACCGCGACTATGACGATTATCGCCGCGAGCGGCAGTCGCAGTTCGAGAGCGATTTCGGTAGCTGGCGAGCGCGCCGCCAGCAAAAGCGCGGACTCCTCAGCCAAATCCGTGAGCATATGGAAGTGGTCGGCAAGGACGATGAGCATGTCGGCACGGTCGACAAGGTCGCCGGCGACCGAATTATCCTGACCAAGTCCGATCCGGAAAGCGGCGGCGCGCACCATTCGCTGAGTTGCTCCGACATCGCCCGCGTCGAGGGCGATCGGGTGATCCTCGACTGTTCCTCCGACGAAGCGCGCAACCGCTGGCGGGACGAACACCGCAGCCGCGCGCTGTTCGAACGCGACGAGCAGGGCGAAATGGGCCCGCGGATGCTCGATCGCAGCTTCGAGGGCACCTACCGCTAAAGCGATAGGCGCCAAGCCTCCGGCCAGCGGAGGCTAACCAGGCCCGGCGGTGTCACCCCCTTCGCCGCCGGGTCTTTCTTATGTCTTTCCCTCCCTGGCAGGGAGGGGATAGGGGTGGGTTGAACCGCGACGCATCCCTGTCGCTCGTACCCACCCCCTGCCCCTCCCTGGAAGGGAGGGGAGAAAGGCACGCAATGGCCCGCGCCTGGCATCTCAAGAGCCGCCCGAGCGGTACGCCGACATCGGACAATTTCGAGCTGAAGGAGATCGGCCTTCCGGAGCTTGGCGAGGGAATGGTCCGCGTGCGCAATCTTTGGCTGTCGGTCGATCCGTACATGCGCGGCCGGATGAACGACGTGAAAAGCTACGTGCCGCCATTCCAGGTCGGTGAGCCGCTCGAGGGCGGCGCCATCGGCGAGGTAGTGGAAAGCAAGGCCGATGCCTTCGCTCCCGGCGACCTCGTCCAGCACATGGGCGGCTGGCGCGACGAGGCGGTGATCGACGCGCGGACCGCGCAAAAGCTGCCCCACCTTGGCGCCCGCCCCGAGCAGTTCCTCGGCGTCCTCGGCGTCACCGGGATCACAGCCTATTTCGGGCTGCTCGATGCGGCGCGCGCGAAGCAGGGCGACGTGGTGTTTGTCTCCGCTGCGGCGGGCGCCGTCGGGTCGGTCGTTGTCCAGGTCGCCAGGGCCAGGGGAATGACCGTGATCGGCTCGGCGGGCGGCGCTGAAAAATGCGAGTTCGTTCGCTCGCTCGGCGCCGACCGGGTGATCGACTATAAGGCCGGCCCGCTCCTCAAGGGTCTCGCCGAGGCGGCGCCCGACGGCATCGACGTCTATTTCGACAATGTCGGCGGCGATCATCTCGATGCGGCGTTCGCGATCGCGAGGAATAACGCCCGCTTCGCGATTTGCGGAATGATCGACGCTTATAACCAGCGCGAGCCGATGGCCTTCCGCTTCATCCAGCGGATCATCGCCGCGCGGATCGCGGTCAAGGGGTTCATCGTGTTCGATTATTTTCCGCGGATGGCGGAATTTTACGCCGAGATGGCGCCGTGGATCGCCGACGGCACGGTCAAGTCGCGCGAGACGGTGATCGACGGGCTGGAGAAGACGCCCGACGCTTTTCTCGGCCTGTTCAAGGGCGAGAACACTGGGAAGATGCTGATCCGCCTCTAAAGCGACTGGCAGGCCTCGATCTTGCCGCTTTGAAAGCCGGTGCGCAGCGCGTTCATCCGCTGCGCCGAGGTGCCGTGGGTGAAACTGTCGGGGACGACGGTGCCCTGGGTCTGCCGCTGCAGCGTGTCGTCGCCAATCGCCTCGGCCGCGCGCATGCCTTCCTCGATGTCGCCCTGTTCCATCACCGGCTGACCTTCGGGCGTCTTGGCGTTCGCCGTCCACGCGCCCGCGTAGCAGTCAGCCTGGAGCTCGATCTTGACCTGGATCGCATTGGCTTGCGTATCGCTGTCGCTGGCCTGCTGCCTCTCCGCGTCCCCGAGCGTGCCCATCACGTCCTGGACATGATGGCCGACTTCGTGCGCGATAACGTAAGCCTCGGGGAACTGCCCGGGCGCATTGAAGCGCGTTGCCAGTTCGTTGAAGAATTCGGTATCGAGATAGATGTTCTTATCGGTCGGACAGTAGAACGGTCCCATCGCCGACTGCGCCCCGCCGCAGCCGGATTGGTCGGACTCCGAATAGAAATGAAGATTGGTCGGCGTGTAGCGGATGCCCTTGGGCTTGAGCAGCACGGTCCAGACATCCTCGGTGCTGGCCAGCACCTGTAGCGCGAAGTGCTTGGTTGCCGGATCGAGGTTGCTGTGCCCCGCCGGCGCGCCGGTCTGCTGCGAGGAGGGCGCGATGCCGCCGCTGCCGCCAAGACCGCCGAGCGAACTCAACAGGAAATAGCCGACCAGCAAGACGACAACGCCGCCGATGCCGAACCGGCTGGCGACCAGCGGGATCAGGCACCCCAATCCTCCTCCGCCCAAGCCGAAGCCGCCGCGACCGGTATCATCGGTGAAGTTGCTGCTTTCGCGCTCGTCGCCGAACCGCATCGCGTTCTCCTCCTGGCCGGCGTCCAATGCGCGAGAAAGCCGTGCAGTTGCAATCCGGCGTCGGCCGTCACCGCTTGCAATTGGCGGCCGCGTTCGCCATTTTGCTGCAGCGCAACAGATTTTGGTGCGATGCAACATGCCCGATACTGTCCCCATCCGCTCGGCGCTTGCCGAGGCCCGGCCGCTGCCGAAGCGGGTCGCGCTCGTCCTGCCGGGCGGGGGCGCCCTTGGTGCGTACCAGGCCGGCGCCTATGAGGCGCTCGCCAGGGCCAACGTCGCGATCAACTCCATCGCAGGCGTGTCGATCGGACCCGTGAACGGCGCAATTATCGCCGGCAACCCTCCGCAGGAGCGGGTGTCGAAGCTGCGGCGCTTTTGGGAAAAACTGAGTTCGGAATCAGCCTCCGTGCCGGTCCCCGACGTCGGCACTCTTCGCGAGGCGGCGCACGTCGCCTCCGCGGCTTATGCCGCAACCTTCGGAGTTCCGGGATTCTTCCGTCCGTGGACGCCGCTGGGACCGGTGCCTACGCGCGATCAAGAAGCCAGCTGGTATGACACCGCGCCACTCAAGCAGACGCTCGACGAGCTAATCGACTGGGATCTGCTCAACAGCCGCCATGTCCACTTCTCGGTCGGCGCGGTGAATGTCGAGTCCGGCGAGCTGCGCTATTTCGACACCGCGACCGACCGCATCGACGGTCGGCACATCATGGCTTCAGGGGCGCTTCCGCCGGGCTTGCCGCCGGTCAAGATCGATGGCCAATGGTGGTGGGATGGCGCGTTGGTCTCCAACACGCCGCTAATGCACGTCCTGACAGATGAGCAGGAGGACATGCTGGTAATCGAGGTCGATTTGTTCTCGCCCACCGGAGAGCCGCCGAAATCGGTCAGCGAAGCCCTCTCGCGCGAAAAGGAAATTCGGTTTTCGAGTCAGACGTCGGACGTCGCCGAGCGGCTTCGTGAAAGCGAGGACAAGCGGCGCCTCGTCCGCCGCGCATTGTCGAAACTGCCGCCCAAGCTGCGCAAGGATGCCGACTTCGCGGAGCTTCGCCGCCTGGCAACCGACCACAACGTCAGCATCGTCCAACTGATCTACCGGCGCAATGACTGGGAGAGCTGGGCGCGCGACTTTGAATTCTCGCGCCAGAGCGTAGAGGCCTATTGGCGTTCGGGACGCGAGGCGATGGAACGCAAGATGCAACGCCGCCGGCTGGCCGCGCGCGATCTTGTGACGGGGGAATTCGCCGCGTTCGATCTCACCCCCAAGAAGGACTGACTGCACATGTTTCTTAAAGGCAAAGTCGCGCTGGTAACCGGGTCAACCTCGGGCATCGGCCTCGCCATCGCGAAGGCGCTCGCCGCCGAGGGCGCGAAGCTGATGATCAACGGCTTCGGCGATCCCGCCGAGATCAAGCGGGAGTGTGACGCGCTCGGCGCGCTTCACGACGGAGCGGACATGTCGAAGCCGGAAGAAATCGGGGCGATGATGAAGCGCTGTGCCGACGAGCTCGGCGGGCCCGACATCCTCGTCAATAATGCTGGCATACAGCACGTCTCGCCAGTCGAGGATTTCCCGCCCGAGAAGTGGGACGCGATCATCGCCATCAACCTGTCGTCGGCGTTCCACACGACGCGGCACGCGCTGCCCGGCATGAAGCATAAGCAATGGGGCCGGATCATCAACACCGCGAGCGCGCACAGTCTCGTCGCCTCGCCGAACAAGAGCGCCTACGTCGCCGCCAAGCACGGCATCGCGGGCTTCACCAAGACGGTCGCGCTGGAGACCGCGCGCGACGGCATCACGGCGAATTGCATCTCGCCCGGCTATGTCTGGACCGAGCTCGTCGAGCGCCAGATCCCCGACACGATGAAGACCCGCGGCCTGACCCGCGAGCAGGTGTTGAACGATGTGCTGCTCGCCGCGCAACCGACCAAGCGCTTCGTGACAACCGATGAGGTCGCCGCGCTCGCGCTGTTCCTGTGCCGCGACGAGGCCAAGTCGATCACCGGCGCCAACCTCAGCATGGACGGGGGCTGGACCGCCGCTTAAGCAGTGCTCCCGATGCGCCTCGACTTACTCGCCACATTTGCGATGATGACTGCCGGGTGCAGCGCGATCGAGCAGCCGTCGGGCCTCATTCCGCGCTGGACCACCGCCTATCGCGAAGTGATCAGCGAGGATGACCACATACGGCTGCGCGACTGGCGTTCGACCTTCGTCGAAGCGCTCGCTGCCGCTCGCAAGACAGGCCATGGCTCGGAGATCGACCGGGAGGGCGCGCTGCTTGATCCCGACGCGGCGATTGCCGGCCCGGCGATCCCGAACGGCACGTACGCTTGCCGGGTGATCAAGCTCGGCGCCAAAGACCCAGGGAACCTCGACTTTGTCTCGTATCCCGGATTCACGTGCCGCATCCGGCCGGAACGGACGTTGCAGCGGCTCGGCAAGCTTAGCGGCGCGCAACGCTATGTCGGGCTGATCTTCCCGGGCGATGGGATCCGCACCGTCTTTCTCGGCACGCTCGCCTTCGCCGACGAAAGCCGCGTCCTCCAATATGGCCAGGACGAGCAGCGCGATGTCGCTGGCTATGTTGAGCGGATCGGCCCCAATCGCTGGCGGCTGATCATGCCGCAGCCGCATTTCGAATCTCGGCTAGACGTCATGGAGTTGGTGCCGCTTCAGTCGAGCTGACCCGCCGGTCGTTCATCACTTATTTGTAAAGTTTAGCGACACCTCTGCTCATGTCGGCGAATTTGACACTGAGCGGCAGATGGACGCGCTGATTACCTTCTGGAGCCATGCGCTCGCGGCGGCCTGTTTCGCCGCGCTGATGATCTGGCGCCTCGGCGAGGCCGCGCGCCAGCCGGGACAGCGCCTGCTTGCCGCCGCGTTCGCAATCACGGCCTGCTGGGCCTGGATCGGCGCTGTTGCTCCGACCGATGCGCTGTTCGGGTTTGCGGAAAGCGCCCGCAACCTCGTCTGGATCAGCCTGCTCTACAGCCTGTCGGCGGCAAGCGAGGAGCGCGAGCACGGGCTGAAGCTCGTCTATGGCGCGATCGCCGCGGTCATTGGACTGCAACTGATCGGCGCAACGCTGCAGCTGTTCAGCTTTAGCGCCAATGTTGCCCAGACCGGCCTGATGCTCCGCTTCACGACCGCCGCCGGCGCCCTCATCCTGGTCCACAACGTCTATGGTCAGGCGGCGCCCGCGAGCCGGCTTCACATCCGCTTCGCCATGCTCGGCCTCGCCTTGATCTGGGTCTACGATCTCAATCTCTACACCAGCCTCTATCTCGGCTCCTCTGGCGCCGCCCGCCTGCTCGAATGGCGCGGGCTAGTGGTGGCTCTTGCCGCGCCCTTGTTCGCGCTTGCGACGCGCAAGCAGGGGATGTGGCGCGTGCGGCTGTCGCGCGCGGCCACCTTCCAGTCGCTCTCGCTGCTCGCGATCTGTGCCTATTTCGCGCTGATGGCCATCCTCGCCACGGCACT
>WNFM01082015.1_pt3 | contig 23434 bp, 21 predicted proteins | sample 5400271 | NCBI WGS metagenome assembly WNFM01 (sample SAMN13153352, study PRJNA577476) | soil metagenome | isolation source: 60 cm saprolite on Douglas fir-dominated hillslope | place: USA:California | collected 2013-09-17 | reverse complement strand
CGCCGCATCGAGATGCGCCAAAACCACCGCCTCGAAGCCGGCGCCTGCGGTTCGATCCTCCACCAGTTCCCCCATCGACCCCATACATGTAGTACCGCTTGGCGCGCCAGTTTATTCCCAGCACCCCTTTTTTTCGTGAGTGGGAATACTCCGGGGCACGTTGCGGTATTGCACTGTAGCAGGTCGTTCACTTCAACTTACGGAGGATGCAACATGGGTGCAAAGTTCGATCGCAGAGAGTTTTTGAGACTGGCGGGGCTCGGGGGCGTTGTCTTCGCTTCGGGGCTGGGTTTCGGCGCGAACGCCGCGACGGCGAAGGGCCAGAAACAGGAAGAGTTCTACTGGGTACAGCTCTCCGATTCGCACTGGGGGTTCGAAGGTCCGGCGGTCAATCCAGATGCCAAGGGCACGCTCAAGAAGGCGGTCGACGCGGTCAACAGCCTGTCGTATAAGCCCGATTTCGTCGTTTTCACCGGCGACCTGACCCACACTACGGACGATCCTGCAGAGAGGCGCAAACGCTTGACCGGGTTCCGCGAAATCGTGGCAGGACTCAATGTCAAGACGGTCAAATTCATGCCGGGAGAACATGATGCTTCCCTGGATCGCGGCGCGGCCTACCGCGAGTTCTTCGGCGAGACCAATTACACGTTCGACCACAAGGGCATTCATTTCATCGTGCTGGACAACGTGTCGGATCCCGGCGCGTCGATCGGTGACGCCCAGCTCGGATGGCTCAAAAACGACCTGGCCAGGCTCGACAAGGATGCGCGCATCGTGGTGTTCACCCATCGTCCGCTGTTCGACCTGTATCCACAGTGGGACTGGGCGACGCGCGATGGAGCGAAGGCGATCGACTTGCTGATGCCGTATCGGAATGTGACGGTGTTCTACGGGCACATTCATCAGGAGCATCACGAAATGACCGGACACATCGCTCATCACGCCGCCAAGTCGCTGATTTTCCCGCTTCCGGCTCCGGGCTCGATGCCCAAGCGCCAGCCGATTCCATGGGACGCCGCCGCGCCTTACAAAGGCCTCGGATTTCGCGGCGTCGAAGCAGCGGCGGAATCCGCCAACAAGTACGAAATCAACGAATACCCCGTGCAGAAGGCGTAAGGCATGGGAAGCCGCAACTACGTGGTCTGGATCATCAACGCGACGCTGCTTGTCGCTCTATTGATGAGCGTGGGCGCGGCTCTATTCGCCAAGCCCGAGATTGCAGGTGAACGGATCGTTTCCATCAAGGTAAGGTGCCTCGAGGATAGCCCTGAGGATTTGACGCGCAAAAAAGGTGTTCCGCTGATCCTGCAACTCAGTTCGCTGAACGGTCCGCATGGGTTCAATCTGCCCGACGTCAACGTGCGCGCCGATGCCATTCCCGGAAAACCAGCGAAAGTGTACGTCGTCTCACAGCAGACCGGGCGCTTCAAACCCCACTGCGACGTCTTTTGCGGTGCGGGCCACGAAGAGTTGGAAGGCACGATCGTCGCCAAACAATAGGTCGCTCTGCACCGCTCGATCGCTTGCGCCAGGTTTCGCTGATGGATGATCCCTCCCCGAGTCATCGGTCGGCGGAATCTGGCGACAAGCGTCGGTTTCGTCTGTCGGGTCGGATCGCGAGCGTCGCATGCCCCAACAACGAAGGCACTTGTCGATGTCAGGAACCTTGTTTGCCCTAATGCTCCTGTGCACCAGCCTCGCGGGGCAGGCCACCGGGTCGAGCGCGGCATCATGTGAGAGTGAAGGTCAGGTGCGGGAAGCCTTATTCGCGCAGCCGGTCGATCGGAGACTGCGCTGGAACAGCGCGATGCCGGTGTTCGTTCGTTCACCTGGCGCTCAGCCAGCCACCATCCACCCGACGCGCAACTTTGCAATCATGCATACCGCGATTAATGACGCAGTCAATGCTGCGCCCACTCCTTTTGTATCCGCCTCGGGAAATTATCAATCAGACGACTTGCCCGGGTGCATGTTCCAGGGTTGTGCGAGCGCCGGAGAGGAGCTCCCGCGGCGGACCAGTTTGACGCCGCCAATGCTCACCCGACAGATTCTCTGGAGGCAAACTGAGCCCAAGACACTCGGTGCCCGGGGCAACTGGTGGGAGGTCTTCAAGGATCTTGTCCTGAACGAACTGGAAATGCAGGCGGGTACGGGCAGCCTCGGGATAGCCACCGCTGTGGCCCGGGTCGAGCGGGCTCGTGCGATTGCCCGCATCGGCGCCTGCGGCGGGGATCTGGAAGTCGAGCCGAACTTCTTCGATGCCATCATGGTTCGAACCACGAATTCTCAGTCTCGTTCCGATCAGGGCGAGTGCATGCGGGAAAGCGCGGCGTACGACATCAACGCGCTCCGGGTGACGTTCTACACCAACTACGAGCGGGATAGTTGGGCACGGGTCCGTCGGATTACGAAAGGCACCACCCTGGAGGCGGTTGAGAACCAGGAAGTACGCCAGGCGATATTGTTCATGCTCGAGGCTGAGATCGCGCAAGCCTATTTCCTGATTCGATTCCGCGATGAGGAGCTGCGCATCCTGCGCGAGAGCATCGAGCTCGGCGATGAGGCCGTAGACCTGGTCACGGCGCGAAGCGCGGTTGGGTCGACCGCCGGGCTCGATCTTGCGCGTGCACGCAGGCGAGTCGACGACACCCAAGTCGAAGCGAAGCGAGTGTCCGAGCGACGTGCCGTTCTGCAGCGCAGTCTTGCCGGGCTCCTCGGCGTGGCGCAGGCCACCGGCTATTCCACCCGGAGTTCCGTCCGATCTTCTGGAACGCAGGCCGGACATTGTGCAGGCGGAGCGTGCGCTAGCCACGCGCAACGGGGAGACCGACGTGGCTGAAGTCGCCTACTTTCCGGCGCTCCCACTGACGAGTAATCAGGGGTTCGCGAGCAGCGAGCTCATGACCATGGTCGACGGTCATGGCAACAATTTGCCGTCGGCTGCTCCCTTATGGCAGCCGCCATTCTCCGCCGGCCGAATGGAGTTCGACGCGGAAAACGCCATCGCGATCTATGAGAACGGCGCATTCGATCAATGCATGCTCGACTACCAGCGTCGCATCCTGAGGGCATTCGTGGAGGTCGAAGAGGCTCTCTCGCGCCTGCGTCTTCTCGAGCAGCAGGCACAGTATGACGCGACCGCAATGGCCGACATACAGCTGGCGGCAAGGCAACGGACGCTGCGCAGCGAAGACCCCCTGCGGGCTCTCGTCGAGACCAACATTGTGCAGCGAGTGTCCCTGCAGGCCAGGCGTCAACTTGTGCGCGAGGTGAACGATCGGATGCTCATGACCGTTGCACTGATCAAGGCGCTGGGTGGGAAATGGGGCGGAGCGCCGGAGTTCCACGCACGGACCACTTTCCCTGAACCGGGCAACTGAGGTACGCATGAGGTTAATTGCTTTGGCGGTCGGAGTCATCTTGTGCAGTCTTCTTGCAGGCTGCGGCGAGCCGGTGGCGAGCCACCCGCGCTTTAACAGCACGGAGGTTGCCAGCGCCGAATTTGGCAGGGATTTTCAACTGACCGATCAAACCGGTCGATCACGCCGGCTCTCCGACTTCCTGGGACAAGTCGTTGCCGTTTTCTTCGGCTATACCCACTGCCCGGACGCTTGTCCCATGGCCCTGGGCGATCTGGCAATCATCACGAAGCGCCTGGGCGACGAGGGCAAACGCCTGCAGGTTCTATTCGTGACGCTCGATCCGGAGCGAGACACGCAGGCCGTGTTGCGCCGCTATGTGCCGGCCTTCAATCCAAATTTCCTGGGTCTTTATGCCGACACCGATGGGACCAGAAAGGTCGCAAGCGATTTTAAAGTGTTGTACCAGAAAGTACCCGGCACACTTCCCGGCCGATACGAGATCGATCATCCGGCTTACATCTACGCGTTTGACCCTAAAGGACGTCTGCGTATTCTCATGTCGCCCGCGGAAACCATCGAACAGAAACTCGAGGACGTTCGCGCGCTGTTGGCGGGAGCATGATCGGTTTGGCGCTCAAACCCGAGCAAACTCGGGGCCCTGGCCGCGCTCTGCCTGCTGTTGACCGCCGCGGGCCGGGCGCACGGCAATGCGGGTAGGCGGATCTTTCCGGCTACTCCTGCCATCAACGATTCCATTGTCGATGGCGAGGGCGATCTGCAGATTTATCGGGCCAAAACTGGAATGACAACGCTACCGAAACCACGACCGACACCACGTCTGTTGAGATATCCAAAAGCCACTGGGCCCAAGAGTCAAGAGGAAGGCCACGGCCGAAATTCGGCCGCTCCATGCAGCGAGGCGACCGCATGATCACTTGCATCTGTCGATGTTCAAACCATCCGTCTGCCCTTCTACGATCAGAGCTGATAGGGGACGGTTTTACCCTACGCTGGAATAACATCGTTACTTGCCCGCCGCACCACCGCAAAGTCTGCCGTATCAATGCTCGCCCCAGGCAACGGAAAGGTTCTGCAAGTAAATACGGAGTGCGGCCCCAGCTCTTTGCTCTTCCCCTTTAAAACCTTTCAGCTTTTACCTTTTTCCTGGAGCGGCTGCTCGGGCCGCATCGCGAACGCCATCGCCGCACCGAACAGCATCAATATCATCGAGCCGACGAACGGCAGGTTCCAGTTGCCCGTGGTGTCGATGATCCAGCCAGCCACCACCGGTGACATGATCGCGGCGAACGCCGAGCCCACATTCATCAGCCCGCTCGCGGTACCCGAGAATTGCGGCGCAATGTCCATCGGGATCGCCCACATCGGGCCGATGGTCAGTTCGGCGAAGAAAAAGCCGAGGCTCAGGCAGATCGCCGCGACGAGCAAATCCTGCACGAAAAGCAGCGGCAGCAGCGACAGCATCGCGCCGAGCATGCCGGCGACGACGAGGTTGCGCCGCGCAGCGTTGCGACTCCCGGTGCGCTTCAGCAGCCAGTCGCTCAGGACTCCGCCGACGGTGTCGCCGACCACGCCGGCGAAAAACACGCCGGACGCGAATACCACGGAGTGCTTCAGGTCCATTTTGTGCTGCTGCAGGAAATACAGCGGGATCCAGCTCAGGAACAGCCACAGCGTCCAGCCGTAGCAGAAATACACCAGCGTGACCGGTGCCATGCGCCGGACCAGCCTTGCCCAGGGCACGGGCCCGCGCGCCTTGCCGCCCGAATAGGCGGGAAGGGAATCCAGTTCGCGCTGTGTGATGGCCGGGTGCGTCTTAGGATCGTCGCGAAAGTAGAGCGCCCAGACGATCGTCCAGACCAGGCTCGCCGCACCGAGCACGAAAAACGATCCCCGCCAGGTTAGTGCCACCATCAGCCACGCGACCATCGGCGGCGTGATCGCGTTGCCGATGCGCGCGAAAGCATGGGTGATGCCCTGCGCAAAACCGCGCTGCGATGCCGGCGTCCAGCGCGACATCGCGTGCGTGGCGGCGGGAAACGTTGCGCCTTCGCCGAGGCCGAGCAGGACGCGCGCGGCCAGCATCGAGGCAAGGCCAGTGGCAAATCCGGTGAGGATGGTGGCGCCGGCCCAGACGATGCCGCAGATGAATAAAGTACGGCGCGCGCCGAATCGGTCGCCGACCCAGCCGCCGATGATCTGGAACACGAGATAGGGATAGGCGAATGCCGAGAACACGAATCCGAGCTGGGTGTTGCTCAAGCCCAGTTCCTGCTTGAAGGCCACGGCAGCCGTGCTGACGTTGACCCGGTCGACGTAGGTGATGAAGTACATCAGGCACAGCATCGCGAGGACGCCGTGGCTTGCGCTGATTGTTTTTATTTTCATGTGGTCGGCGCGTGGCGTGATCCGCGCAGTGTACCGCCAGCTGGTGCGGCACGCTTGAGTGGCCATGGACGAGTCGTGCTAAATTCGCATGGGATGAACAATACAGCCTGGGAGACGCATTGCCATGACTGCGCAAGCCTGGATCAAACTGGAAGAAGATGTCGCGATGCGGGTGACCAATCCCGGCGTAAGTCCACTGGAGGAAATGCGCAGACGTTCGGGCCTGGAATTCCTGCGCGACATCATCTCGGGTACGCTGCCGTACCCGCCGATCGGTAAGACGCTGAATTTCTTTCCGATCGAGGCAGAGGAGGGGCGGGTCGTATTCCAGGGCACGCCGACTTTCGACTTCTACAATCCGATCGGCACCGTCCATGGCGGCTGGGCCTGCACGCTGCTGGATTCGTGCATGTCCTGCGCCGTGCAGACAATCTTGAAGACAGGTTTCGCGTATACCACCGGCGAACTGAAAGTAAACCTGGTGCGCCCGCTTACCGACCAGACCGGTCCGGTGCGTGCGGAGGGGAAAGTCATTCATCCCGGGCGGCAGCTCGCGACCGCGGAAGGCCGCATAGTCGGGCCGGATGGGAAGCTCTACGCGCACGGGACGACGACGTGCGTGATTTTTGAGATCGGAAAGGCGTGAAGGGGATTTGCAGTCGGTCAATACAGCGATTAAGGCATTGCGCGATTGAATTCAAACCCCGAATCACTAAATCGCTTAATTGCTGAATCACCGCCCTTAGCCCCTCCCCGATGATCCGCCTCTGTGCAGACACGGACTTTCCGGCGATCTTCGAGATCATCAATGACGCCGCGCAAGCCTATCGCGGCATCATTCCCGCCGATTGCTGGCATGAGCCTTATATGACACCGGTCATGCTCACGCGAGAAATCGAAAGCGGCGTCGTGTTCCGGGGCAAGGAAGAAAATGGCGTATTGCTCGGCGTGATGGGCATCCAGGATGTTCTGGATGTAACGCTGATCCGCCATGCTTACGTGCGCACTGCCTTGCGCAACCGCGGCATCGGCACAGAGTTGTTGGGCCGCTTGCGGACGCTGACGACGAAACCGGTCCTGATCGGCACCTGGGCGGCAGCCACCTGGGCGATCCGCTTTTACCGGCGGCACGGCTTCGAGCTGGTAGACGATGAAGAGAAAAGCCGCCTGCTCAGGAAGTACTGGTCGGTTTCGGAGCGGCAGATCGAGACGTCGGTGGTGCTGGCCCAGACCGCCTGAGCCCGGACCTTTCGCCATACGTCATGCACAACAGTCAGGCGCGCGGGCAGGAAGGCGCCCGATTGCGGTGCCGATGATCGCCAGCGCGTTTGCGCATGGTGAAAAAACAATCGCTGCCGTTCTCGCAAGTCCCCGTTTAGTCGTTTGATTTCCTCCCGGTAAACCGCCGCCCCGACGGCTGCAGCACAAATTCTCTCTGGCTCGGTTATTGCGATGTCATTGCCGGTCGCCGATGGGTGCCCCGCGATCTTCCGGTTCGGCCGGAATGCATTCCCGGCACCCGAATATTTTTTTCCGGAGAGGGAGTCATGTCCGACCAACACGCCAGTTCCTGCAACCACGACCACGCTGCCGAGGAAGCACCCGCAATCGAGCAGGAGTCACCGGAAGTCGACGCAAGCCGCAGGAATTTCGTCTGGGGAACGCTGGCCGCCGGTGGTGCCGCGGTTTCCGCGGCAACCATGTCGATTCCTTATGTGTCGACCGCGCAGGCGCAAGGCCTCGACCCGGTCAAGTCGGGCGTGCGCAACCACTATTACCTGGCTGCAACCGACAAGACGGTGCATTGGGGTTATTTCAGCAAGAAGCTCAAGCCGGTGGTGACCATCGACTCGGGTGATTTCGTCACCATCGAAGCCATCACCCACCATTCCTATGACGACTACGAACGCCTGATCAAGGGCGACCCCGGCGTCGAAAGCATTTTCTACTGGGACAAGAAGAAAAAAAACGTCAACCGCCGCGGGGCGGGCCCGATGGACGCGTCGATCAAGGGCCGCGGCGCCGGCGAAGGTTTCGGCGTGCACGTCTGCACCGGGCCGGTGTTCGTCAAAGGTGCGGAACTGGGCGACATCCTGGAGGTACGCATCGTCGACGTCAGCCACCGGCCTTGCGCCAATCCGGCGTACAAAGGCAAGACATTCGGCATCAACGCGGCGGCCTGGTGGGGCTTCCACTACAACGACCTGATCGAGGAACCGAAGAAACGCGAAGTCATCACGGTCTATGAAGTCGATACCGCCAACGATCGCAGTTGGGCGAAGGCGGTCTACAACTACAAATGGGAACCGCAAACCGATCCGTTCGGCGTCGTCCACAGCATCATCGATTATCCCGGCGTGCCGGTGGACCATAGCCTGGTCAAGGAGAACCACGGCATCCTCAAGGACGTGCGCATCCCGGTGCGCCCGCACTTCGGCGTCGTCGGGCTGGCGCCCAAGGAAGCCGACATGGTGGATTCGATCCCACCGGGACCGTTCGGCGGCAACATCGACAACTGGCGTATCGGCAAGGGTGCCACGATGTATTACCCGGTGCAGGTCAGTGGCGCGCTGTTCTCGGTCGGCGATCCGCATGCCTCGCAAGGCGACTCCGAACTCTGCGGCACGGCCATCGAATCCTCGCTGACCGGCACCTTCCAGCTGATCCTGCACAAGAAGGCCACGCTGACCGGTACCACGCTCGAGGATCTGAAATATCCGCTGCTCGAAACCAAGGACGACTGGCTGATCCACGGCTACAGCTACGCCAACTACCTGGAGGAACTCGGAGCGAATGCGCAGTCGGAAATCTACTCGAAATCGTCCGTGGACCTGGCGCTGCGCGACGCCTTCCGCAAGGTGCGCCACTTCCTGATGACCACGCAGGGGCTGACCGAGGACGAGGCGATTTCGCTGATCACGGTCGGCGTGGACTTCGGCATCACCCAGGTGGTGGATGGCAACTGGGGCGTGCACGCCATCGTCAAGAAGGCGTTGTTCGCGGGCCGCTAGTCACCTCATCCCCCGGGCGCGCGGACACGTTAGTGATGGAATCACCCGTTCGCGGGTAGCGCGCCACGCTCCGTCTCCCGCCCCGGATGGCTCCGCCAACGCCGTGTCGACGGAGTTCCTCCCCGGAGCGGAGAAGGCGCCGAAATGCAGGAGCGCGACCGATGGTCGCCCGGTCCACCCTCTCCCTCTCCCCCGTTGCGGGGGAGAGGGAGAGGGGGAGAGGGAGTTGCTTCTATTCCTTGCGGATGAGCCGCTTCAGGTTGTCAGGGCTTTCCCAGAATGCCTGCGCGCGCGAAAGATTCTCCTTCGGCGCCTTCAGGAACGTTTCCTTGGCCGACGGGCTGGCGAAGCAGTAAATCTTGTCGTCCGGCCCGAGCCAGAGCACCGAACAGTCGGTGGCATGGCTTTTTCCCTGGGCGAGGCCCATCGTGCATTGCCCACCGAATTCAGGATCCGCCGCGTGGGCGTGCGGCAGAAAAGCGAGCATGGCGGCAAAAAACACGGCGAAGAATCTCATGGCATTTCCTTCGAGCGCAGTGGGGACGGAGAAATCTTACAGGAAGATGGCGCCGGAAGGCTCGGCGCGCACCGGTTTCAACTGACGCCCATGCCGGGGCGAACCCGCCGGGTTGGCCGATCCGCGGAAGTCAGATGCCGGGAGTCACCGCTTCTGCGGGGTTTTTTTCGCCTTGGTGTTGACGACCGAGATGACCGTCACGACTTCGTGGGTGAAGGGTTCGGAGAACTGCAGGGGATAGCCTGCATCCCGCAATGCCCACTTGACGCGGTTGCCGAGCCGCGCTCGCGTGTAGATGTTGAGGGAATTCTCCTTGGCGAACGCTTCGACGCGAAGCATCAGGCTGTCGGACACTTTCTGCAGGCGCTGCGTGGCCTTCTTCCAATCCGTATCCTTTCCGGTCGGCGGGTAGCGCCTGATCACCTCCGCGGCCAGCCAGTCCGCGAATTTATCGACCTCATTGGAATCGAACCATTTCAACATCGTTATCCTCCGGTTTGACTGCACCACGATTGCCACATGCGCCGATAGGCTTCTTCCATATCGCGGGTAAAACGCCGCTTGTCCATCAGCGGCGATTCGAGCATTCTCGATCGCAGCGACTTGCGCAATTCGGCGATTGTGGATGGGTTTCGCGCGAATTGCACGGCGCGCCGCACGTAGTCTTCCGGCGAATCGGCAATCCAGTCCGGCAATCCCAGCGTCGTCAGAATGCTGGCCGCGCTGCGGGACCAGGAACGCACGCCCGGAGCAGTGATAACCGGCGCGCCCATCCATAACGCATCGAGGGTGGTCGTGCCGCCGCTGAACGGCATCGTGTCCAGGGCGATGTCCACCCGCCCGAACGATTTGTAGTATTCCTCGAGCGGTATGTACGCAAGCATGGTGACCCGGCTACGGCCGATGCCGGCATCTTCCAGATCCTGGTAGAGATCCTCCCGCGCGCGTTCGTCGACTACTCCGACCACGACTAATCGCGAATCCGGCGCCTGCGTGAGGATTTCGCCCCACAATTTGCGCATCGCAGGGGTGATTTTCACTGTCTGGTTGAACGATCCGAAGGTGACATGGCCGTTGCGCTTGAACGGCGCTTCGTATTCGCAGTCGACTTCGACGAAAGGGCGATAGCACCACTGGCTGTGGGGAAGGCGGAACAGCTTTTCCGTATGGTAGCGGTCGGTGAGTCCTGGCGGATCGCAGTGATTGTCGGAAATGCGGTATTGAATCCGGGTCAGCCCCGTCGTGTTCAGATAACCCACCCAAGTTGCCTGGACCGGTGCGGGGCGTTGTGCGAAAACGCGCAGGTTCGGGAGGCCGGAGTGACCGGCCAGATCGACCAGGATGTCTATCCGGTCTTGATGGATCAGGTCCGCGACTTTGTCCGCGGGCATCCGGGCTGTGTTGCGCCAGACATCGGCCATGCCGCGGATTCGTTCGGTCATGCTGTCCGCCGTGTCGCCGGTCGAATAGCAATACACTTCGAATGCCGACCGGTCGCGCTCTTCGAGCAGCGGCAGCAGAAACAGCGGAACCACGTGGAACTGAAAATCTGCGGAGACATAACCGATGCGTAGACGCCGGCCGGGCTCCCGGACATTGTCGAACGGCTCGAAACGCGCAGGGTGAAGTTGCTCCAGGCGCCTGCCATAGTCCACATGCCGCGCAAACAGGTCGTCGATGGAAATGTCGTCCTTGCAGTTCAGGGCGAACATCTCGGGAGACTCGAGATCGAAAGTATCGGCGCAATGTTTGCGGCCATCATTGAAAACGTCCAGCGCCTCCTGGACCCTGCACTGGGCGACGAGCACGGAGCCCAGCATTACATAAGCACGCACATACGTCCGATCGAGTTCTATCATGCGGCGGGATACGGCTTCCGCTTCCGACGTCCGCGCCAGCCGTTTGAGAATGAGGCCGTAATCGAACAACAGGTCCACCCAGTCGGGACGCAGCCTCAGCGCCGCTACTGCTTCCGTTTCGGCGTTCGCGAGGTCTCCCCGGGAAAAATACAGATTGACCAGCAACGCGCGCGCGTCGACGGAGTTCGGATTGCTGCGCAAAGCCGCCTGGAGTAACCGTTCCGCTTCGTCAGGCTGTTCTTTGGCGGCCAGCAGGTAGGCGAGTTTAAAATTCGCTTCGAAGTTGCGCGGTTGTGCCGCGACCGCACGGCGCAGCGCGGACACGGCGTCATCCGTGCGTTGCAGTTTCAACAGCAGGTCGGCATAGTTGCACAGGGCACCGAAATAGTCCGGGCGAACGCGCAGCGCCTGTTCCAACTCAACAGCAGCGCCATCGAGGTCGCCCTTGTCTTCGAGCAATCGGGACAGTACGACCCTCGCATCCACAAAATCCGGGTTGCCGTCGATTGCCCGTCGCAGCAGGGGTTGCGCTTCCACCAGGTTTTTTCGGGAAAAAAGCTGCCTGCCAAGATTGTAGTTGGCGTAGACGTCCGCAGGATCGATGGCGAGCGCCGTTTCGTAGGATTTGCAGGCTTCTTCGAGATTTCCGATGGCTTCGAGGCCGATGCCTAAATTGAGATGCGCCCTGGCGTACTGCGGGGAGATTGCTATGGCTTTGCGGTAACACTCGCAGGCGCGGAGCAGATCGCCGGCTTGTTCGGCGCGGTTGCCGTCGGCGATCATCAGGTCGGCATCGGCGAAACCGCTTGCCGGCAAAGCGGGTTGCGGCACTTCCGCTGAAGACTGGTCGCCGCCGAGAAGTTTGAGAATTTTGCCAAGCATCTTGAAGATACAGCCGACGGTCCTTCGAAAGGCGGTTCGTTCGCAAGCGAAATTGCCTGCATTGCGCAATAACGCGATGAAGTATACCGGGCTTCCCCTGTCCAGTTGATCCCGCCTGCCTGACAGGGGGCAAAAAGAGGGTCGGTGCAACCAGGTGCCGCGACGATCCGAAGGCTTACTTCTTTACGGGCTTACTTCCTTACGCCCATGCGCCGTTCTTTGGCCCGTACCAGCGCGCTGATGACTTCGTTGAACGGCGCCGCGATGCCGGCGGCCCTCGCAGCTATCGGGATGGCGCCGTTGATGGCTTCGATCTCCGACATCCTTCCGGCCATATGGTCGAGCAGCATGGACGGCCGCGCTTTCGGGATCTTCATGCCGAAGGCGTGCACGTAGGCGACAGGGTCCGTGAAATCGAGCTTGATGCCGCGTGCCCGTGCCACGTTGCAGGCTTCCGTTGCGCAGCCGGAGGCGACCTGCCAGGCGTCCGGATCCTCGATCACTTCGATGATGGTGCGCTCGGTAACGGCGCAAGTGCCCGAGAAGCAGACGTTGCAGATCAGTTTTTCCCAGACCAGCTGATCGATGTCGTCGAAACACTTCACGCGAAATCCGCCGGAGCGCCAGACTTCGGCCACTGCTTCCAATCTCGGCGAAACGGGGCCGGCGAATTCGCCGAGGCGAACCAGTTCCCAGCCGTTGTGATGGGCATGGCCCGGCGCTTTCATCGAGGCGCCGAAGCCGCCGACGACGCCGACCAGCACGCGCTCGCGGCCGAGCACTTTGGCCGCGGTGTCGGGACCGCCGAGCCCGTTCTGGATCGACAGCACGACCGTGTCCTTGCGCAATAACGGCTGCATCGACTGCGCTGCCTTCTCGACGTGCATGGCCTTGGTCGCCAGAATGGCCAGATCGCAGGGACCCGCATCCGCGGCATCCGTCGTCGCGTTCACGCGCACGGTACGGTCTCCCGATGCGCCTTCCACGCGCAAGCCGTTGGCCTTCATCGCGTCGACGTGTTCCTTCCAGTTGTCGATCGCCCAGACTTCGTGTCCCGCATCCGCCAGCAACGCCGCATACACGCTGCCCATGGCGCCACAACCGACTACCGCTACCTTCATGTGCAACCTCCTTCGAACTGTCGATTCTAAAGAACTCCCGTCTTTCGAGCATTGCCGATTGAACTACAATCGCCATCTCCCTGTGCTCGCCCGTTCAGGCCGCACGGATGGTCCGGCAATTCATGAAACATCTGGAGGAACGATCGATGGAGTACAGGCAGCTTGGCGGTTCGGGATTCAAGGTTCCGGTATTGAGCCTCGGCACCGGCACATTCGGTGGCGGCAACGAGTTTTTCAAATCCTGGGGCGCCAGCGACGTCGCGGAGGCCACGAGACTGGTCGACATCTGTCTCGAAGCCGGCATGACGATGTTCGATTCGGCGGACGTCTATTCGAACGGCATGGCGGAGGAGATACTCGGGCAGGCGATCAAGGGCCGGCGCAATCAGGTGCTCATTTCCACCAAGGGCACTTTTCGCACGGGGCCAGGACCCAACGACCTGGGCTCCTCGCGCTTCCATCTGACCGAGGCCGTCGAGGCGAGCCTGCGGCGGCTGGGAACCGACCACATCGATTTGTATCAGCTGCATGGATTCGATGCCAGGACGCCGATGGAAGAAGTCCTCCTGACCCTCGACAACCTGGTGCGTGCCGGCAAGATCCGCTACATCGGCTGCTCGAATTTTTCCGGCTGGCATCTGATGAAGTCGCTGGCGATTTCGGAAAAACACGGTCTGGCGCGTTACGTCGCTCATCAGGCTTACTACAGCCTGGTCGGACGCGACTACGAATGGGAACTCATGCCGCTGGCGCTCGACCAGAAAATCGGTACGGTCATCTGGAGTCCGCTCGGCTGGGGCAGGCTGACCGGCAAGCTGCGCCGCGGACAGGCGTTGCCGGAAACCACCCGGCTGCAAAGCAAGCTCTCCAACGACAAGGGTCCGCCGGTTTCGAACGAGCATGTCTTCAAGGTCGTCGATGCACTGGACGAGGTGGCCAGGGAAACCGGAAAGACCGTGCCGCAGATTGCGCTGAACTGGCTGCTGCAACGCCCGTCGGTCGCCACGATCATCGTCGGTGCGCGAAACGAAGAACAATTGCGCCAGAACCTCGGTGCGCTCGGCTGGAACCTGACGCCGGCGCAGATTGCGAAACTCGATGCCGCCAGCGCCACGACGCTGGCTTATCCGTACTGGCACCAGCGCGGCTTCCCGGAGCTCAATCCCGCACCGGTGTGAATACGTGTAGAAGCGCGGCATTCGTCCAGCCCGGTTTGCCGCGCACGGAAGCGGTCAATATTGCGGTAAATGTAAAAGGAAGGGCGGATGAGAATCGTCGTCGTCACCGGTGGTGCGAGCGGAATCGGTCGCGCCTGTTGCCGCGTACTGGCCGCCAAGGGCTGGAAAGTCGTCGTGCTCGACATCGATGCCGATGGCGCGAAGCTCGTCGCCGACGAGATCGGCGGAGTCCCCGGGACGCTGGATGTCGGTGACGAAATCGCGGTCGACGCCGTTGCCGAAAGAATCGAGCGCGAAACGGGGCCGGTCTACGGGCTGGTCAACTGCGCGGGCATCCTGGCGTCGCCGGTGCCGCCCGAACAGTTGCCGATCGCGGAATGGGACCGCGTGGTTCGGGTCAACCAGCGCGGTACCTATGTGACTTCGCTGGCTTTCGGCTTGAAGATGGCGAAAAGAGGTCGGGGCGTCATCGTGAACATTGCGTCCATCAATGCATTCCGGTCGATGCCTTTCCATGGCTACGCGCCGACGAAGGCGGCCATCGTTTCCATCACCATGAATCTGGCGGCCGAATGGGGGCCGAGCGGTGTGCGCGTCAACGCAGTCTCGCCCGGATTCACCCGCTCTCCCGCCTTGCAGGCAAAAATCGAGTCTGGCGAGCGCGACGTTTCCGCAATCGAAAAGGCGACGGCGCTGCGCCGGCTGATGGAGCCCGAGGACAGTGCCTATGCCGTCGCCTTCCTGCTGTCCGACGAGGCTTCGGGAATCACCGGCGTGAACCTGCCGGTAGAAGGCGGCTGGCTGGTCATGCCATCCTGGCAGAGCTATCCCGGCATCCGCGGCGATTGGCCGTGAACCGCGCGACAGTGGACTGACGTCATGCTTCCCGATCTCGTCTCGCTCGCCTTGTTCGTGCGCGTGGCGGAAACGCGCAGCATCACCAAGGCAGCCGAAGCCAGTCATATCGCGCTAGCCGCGGCGAGTCGGCGCATGAGCCTGCTGGAGCACCAGTACGGCGTGAAATTGCTGACCCGCACCGCACGTGGCGCAGAACTCACGCCCGCGGGCAAAGCTGCCCTGCATCGCGCCCGGCAGATACTCGCCCACGCCGATCAGTTGAAATCGGATATGTCCGAGTACGCGTCCGGAGGCAAGGGACACGTTCGCATCCAGGCCAGCGCATCCGCCATCTCGCAGTTCCTTCCGGCGGACCTGGCGACCTTTGCGACGCTGGCGCCGCAGGTCGTCATCGCGCTGGAGGAGCGCTTTAGCGGCGAGATCGTGCAAGCTTTGCGTGAAGGTGCGACCGAGGTCGGCGTCATCATGGCAGGCACGCCGATGGACGGACTGGAATGGTTCGAATACAAGGTCGACCAACTGGTCGCCGTCGTGCCGAGGAAACATACGCTCCGCAGCCGCAGCGTGGTGTTTTCGTCTTTGCTCGACTACGATTTCGTCGCCCTGGAAAGCGCGACCGCCATCACGCGCCTGCTGGTCGACCAGGCCGCGGTGGCGCGCAAGCCGTTGCGCGCCCGCATCCAGGTCCACAGTTTCGCCGCATTGTGCAAGATGATCGAGGCGGGTCTGGGCATCGGCATTCTGCCGGAGGGGGCTGCGAAACCGTTCGTTGCTGCAAAGCAACTTCGCGTCGTCGCGCTGAGTGACCCCTGGGCGAAACGCCATATGTATGTGTGCGTTCGCGACTACGAATCGCTACCCGCCATTGCCCGCAAGCTGGTCGATCACCTGCGGTGCACAAAAACCTCGGCCGATTCCTGAGGCCTGTAGGACTTCGCCGGCTGCGAAGTCCGCATTGACGGATTTCGCATTCCGGCCAACACTGGCTTTCTCCAAGCTAACTGGGATTTGCCGGCGGTCCAATGCCAGCAGCGATCCAGCCATACCGAAGATGCCACCGCGGACGCCGAATTCCGCAACTCACAGACAGGAGGAACCCGTGTCTGCTAAAAAAACATCGCTAGGCAAACGCCGCAGCTTCATCAAGGCGGCGGGGGCGCTGACCGCTGCAACGAGTTTGGGCTTCCCGTTCATTTCCCGCGCCGAAGACAAGCCGATCCGGATCGGTGTGCCGACCATTCTTTCGGGCCGTGTAGCGCAACTGGGCATCTCTTCGCGCAACGCTATCCAGATGGAAATCGACAAATTCAACGCGGCCGGCGGGCTTGGTGGCCGCAAGATCGAGATCATTACCCGGGATTCGAAAGGCAAGCCTGATGAAGCGGCAAACAATACCCGCCAGCTGATCAACGGCGAAGGCTGTGAAATCATCATCGACGCCGAGGCGTCCTCCGGCGCTTTCGCGGTACAGGAGGTGATTCGCGAACTCAAGGTGCTATGCATCCACACCAATTCGGAAACCTCGTCGCTGTCCGCCGATCCCAAGATTCGCGTCCCGACGGCCTTCCGTGTGGCGCGCCAGGGCATCCACGACGCCATCGTCAGCGCCGCCTATGCAGGAAATGTGGCGAAGGCGAAGGGACTGAAGACCTGGATGAGTTGCTCGCCGGACTACGCGTACGGACGCGACAACACTTCGCTGTTCCTGGAATACCTGAAGCGCTTTCACCCCGAAGCCGAACTGGTGGGCGAAACATGGCCGAAGCTGTTCCAGGCCGACTACACCGAAAACATCACCAAGATATTGCAGGTAAAACCACAGGCGCTTTATTCCGCCTTGTGGGCCGGGGACCTGGTGTCATTCATCGACCAGTCATCGATCTACAATCTGTTCGCCGAGACGACGCTGTTCGCCATCAACATGGCCGACTACACGACGATGACGGCGGTGCCCCGCCGGCATCCATTCGTCCTCGCGCTATCTCAAAACCTTCCCCGCGAACGCGGAAAACGCCGCGTGGGGAGAGTCTTACAAGACAAAGTACGGCGACTACCCGACCAACTGGTCGTGGGAAAACTCGCTTGCCATCAGTTTCCTGACGACGGCAATGAAAAAGACCAATTCGACGGACTCTACCAAGCTGGCCGATGCGATTCGCGGCATGAAGGTCAAATCGCCGTTCGGCGCGGACGGCACCGTGACGATGCGCGCGGAAGACCAAACCACGATCGGCTACGCGCTGGGCTGGGGCACGACGGTGCCCAAGGATCCGTTTGTGCCGAGCGTGACGCCTGGGGACTGGAAGACGATCCTCGAATACGAGGCGGAGTGGAAAAAGAAAATGGGTTACGCGTAAAGCCAGGCCCGATGTAACTTCACAAGCATTAAATCTCACCACGAAGGTCACGAAGAACACGAAGGGGTCACGAAGAAAGGCAAGAACGAAGAATCCGAAGTTGCAGGTGAGAAATTGTCGACGTTGCGAGACATTGGCGATCGCAGTTCATGGGCCGCCGATCTTCTTCTCATTTGCTCTTGCCCTTCTTCGTGCCTCCTTCGTGTTCTTCGTGTCTTCGTGGTGAGAATTAGATTTCTTGAGAGCGTCGTGGTGAGACTGATGGTGTAGTGGGTAAAACCGGACACCGTTCGTCAGATCGGATGCCGATTTCTAGAACGTAATTCTCTCCGGGGCGGATCTTGGATCTTCAGGCACTTCTTTCGTGCTTTTCGTCCGCATCGTGCGTAGTCACGCAGACGACCGGCGGCCTGATCAGCGGCATGCTGCTGTTCCTGGTCGCCGCCGGATTGTCGCTGATCTTCGGCACGCTCAAAGTCACCAACTTCATGCACGGCTCGCTGTACATGCTCGGGGCGTATTTCGCCTACACGCTCTACAATCTGACGGGCAGCTACACCATTGCCGTCATCGGAGCGGCGATCGGCGTCGGTCTGTTCGCGCTTGTTTTCGAGCGATTGTTCATGAGCCGCGTGTATAGCGCCGACGTGCTGCTGCAGTTGCTGGTCTGCTACGCCTTCATCCTCATCCTCGACGACGCGGTCAAGATCATCTGGGGCGCGGAGTTCCTGTCGATGGGCATGCCCGCCGCGTTCCAGCGCCCGCCGATCCTGCTTGCCGGCGGCGTTTTGCCGGTGTTCTACCTGTTTCTCATCGGCGTGACCTTGCTGGTGGCGGGGGCGCTCGGCTGTCTCATCACCCGCACGCGCTACGGCAAGATCGTTCGCGCCGCCGCGATCAACCCGACCATGACCTCTGCGCTGGGTATCAATACGGCGCTGGTGTTCGGCAGCGTGTTCGCGCTCGGCGGATTGCTGGCGGGCCTCGCGGGTGCGCTGGCCGTGCCGGTCAGGTCGATGGTGGCGGGCATGGGATTTTCCATCCTGATCGAATCGTTCATTGTGACCGTCATCGGCGGCATGGGCTCGGTGGCGGGCGCCCTGGTGGGCGCGCTGCTGATCGGCCTGGTGCGTAGCTTCGGCACCATCGGCTTTCCGCTCTTCACCGAGGGCATCATGTTCCTGTTCATGACCGTTTTCCTGATCGCCAGGCCAAGCGGCCTGTTCGGCAAGGACCAATGAAACAATCCTCGATCGCACGCGATGCGCTGCTCGCCGGCGTTGCGCTTCTCGTGCTGGTGCTGCTGCCGACGTTGTTTCCGGCAAAGTCATTGTCCGATTTCGTGATCCGCCTTTCCGCATTCGCGATCTTCGCGACTTCGCTCAACCTGCTGATCGGCTATGGCGGCATGGTGTCGTTCGGACACGGGCTGTTCTATGGCCTGGGCGCCTACAGTTTCGCTTTGCTGATGCAGAAGATGGGCACATCCGTCCCCGTGGCATTCGCGCTGACCATCCTCATCAATGGCGCGGTCGCCGTCGTCATCGGCGCCATCTGCATCCGGCTCAAGGAAATCTATTTTTCCTTCCTGACGCTGGCGTTCCAGATGCTGCTGCACAGTTGCATCATTGCGTGGACGTCGGTCACCGGTGGCGACCAGGGGTTGACCGGGGGCATCCCGCGGCCGGCGTTTCTCGGCATCCGGCTCGACGATCCGCATCACCTGTATATTTTCTGCTGCGTCGTGCTGGTGGGTTCGCTGCTGGTCATGCGCCACCTGATGCAGTCGTCTTTTGGCTACACGCTGCGCATGACCCGGGACAACCCGCGCCGTGCCGGCTTTCTCGGCATCCAGGTGTGGCGCATACGGTTGCTTGCGTTCGTCGTGGCGGGCATCTTCGGTGGGGTCGGCGGCATGCTCATGAGCCTGTTCGTGTCCAGTGCCTATCCGGATTTCGCATACTGGACGGTCTCGGGCGAAGCCGTGTTCATGATCCTGCTCGGCGGCATGAACGTATTCCTCGGGCCGCTGGCCGGCGCGGGCATCCTGCTGCTGCTCAACGACATGGTGACCCGCTTCACCGAGCACTACAGCCTGGTTCTGGGCGTCGTCATTCTTTTCTTCGCGCTCGGGCTGCGCAAGGGCCTGCTCGGATTCGTCGTCGATGTCTGGGCAAGGCGGGCAGCGCGGAAGCAGCCAGCCGCGGTGGCGGCGCAGCCGGTTCAGAGAGCGTGACATGCTGACCGTCGAGAACCTGCGCAAATCCTTCGGCGGCGTCAGCGCCATGAACGGCATCAGCCTGGATTTCGCGGAAGGCTCGCTCACCGCGGTGATCGGCCCCAACGGCGCGGGCAAGACCACATTATTCAATCTTGTCACGGGCGCGTTTCGACCGGACTCAGGCCGGGTGGTGCTCGCAGGCCGGGACATCGCCGGACTGTCCGCGCCGCAGATTGTGCGCAAGGGGATCGGCAGGGCTTTCCAGATCGCCAGCATTTTCCCTTCGTTGACCGTGCGAGACTCGATCCTCGGCGCGGTCAATGCGCATCGCGGCTGGCATGCGAGGCTGGCGCGGCGCTTCCCGCTGAAGGAAGCGCAAGCCCATGCAGACGAAGTAATGGATCTCGTCGGACTGGGTTCACAAGCGCATGTGTTATCCGGGAATCTCCCTCATGGCGACCAGAAACTGCTCGACATCGCTCTTGCCCTGGCACTGGAGCCGCGAGTGCTGCTGCTCGACGAGCCGACCGCGGGCATGGGATCGGAAGAGCGCTGGCAGATGATCGAAACCGTGCACAAGCTGTGGCAACGCAAGCAGCTGACCCTGATTTTCATCGAGCACGACATGGACATCGTGTTCAAGTACGCGCAGACCATCCGCGTGCTGAGTTACGGAACCGTGCTGGCCGAAGGCTCGCCCGATGAAGTCCGCCGCCATCCCAAGGTGATCGAGGCGTATCTCGGTACCCGTTTCGAGGCGGACCAAAAATGAACAACGTGGTCTTCGACGCCGAGGGCATCGATGTCTTCTACGGCAACAGCCAGATCCTGTTCGGCGTAAGCCTGGCGGTCACCGAAGGCCAGACCATGGCGCTGCTGGGCCGTAACGGGGCCGGAAAATCCACCACGCTCAAGGCGATCGCCGGCATCGCGCCGCCGGCGCGCGGCATCGTGCGCGTGCTCGGAAAGCAGTTGCAAGGCAGGAAACCCCACGTCATTGCCCGCGCTGGAATCGGATTCGTTCCGGAGGACAGGCAGGTATTTCCCGGTCATTCGGTCGAAGACAACCTGATCATCGGGACGAAGAAAGGTCCGGGCGGGGAAGATTACTGGACGCTGGCCCGCATCTACGACATGTTTCCGCTGTTGGTTCCCCTGAAGGATCGCTTGGCGGGCAATCTTTCCGGCGGCGAGCAGCAGATGCTCACGATCGCGCGAACACTGATGGGCAACCCCACCGGGTTGTTGCTGGATGAACCCAGCGAAGGCCTGGCGCCCGTGATCGTCGAGCGGATCGCGGAGCTGTTGCTCAAGCTGCGCGCCATGGGCGTGACGGTGCTGCTCGCGGAACAGAACATGCATTTCTGCCTGGGCATCGCGAGCCACGCTACCGTGATCGACAAGGGGCAGATCGTCTACCGCGATACCATCGAAGCGCTGCGCAACAACGATGTGGTCAAGAGCCGGTACCTGGCGCTGTGAATTGCGTCCACGGAAAACCGGCCTTCGCGGATTGCGAGGGCGTCGTTGCCGAATTTCGCATAGCGCGTATTCTCGATAATGCGCACTATCCTCTTGTTACTGTTGTCAGAGAATCTACATTTCAATCTCACCACGAAGGCACGAAGGACACGAAGCGTCACGAAGAAGAGCAAAAGCGAATGCAGGAAGAGTGGATGAGTGTTTCCGATTTGATGCGCATATCCGCCGCCGCTGTTTCCATGGACAACAATTAGTCTCTTCGACCTTGCCTTTCTTCGTGCCACTTCGTGTCCTTCGTGCCTTCGTGGTGAGAAGTAAGTTTTCAGGTCGTTACCGATGGAGAAGCAAACCATGCGTCCGCTTGAAGGAGTCACGGTCGTCGCACTCGAGCACGTGATTGCCGCGCCTTTCTGTACCAGGCAGCTTGCAGATCTCGGCGCCCGGGTGATCAAGATCGAGCGTCCCGGCGTGGGCGATCCCGCGCGGGCGTACGACGAGCGGGTGCGCGGCCTGGCCTCGCATTTCGTGTGGACCAATCGCTCCAAGGAAAGCATCACGCTCGACCTGAAGCAGGAGGACGCGAGAAAAATTGTCCGCAAGTTGCTGGGAGGCGCGGATGTGCTGGTGCAAAACCTAGCTCCGGGTGCCGCGGCGCGCATGGGTTTTTCCTACGAGCTGCTCAAGGCCGATTTCCCTCGCCTGATTGTCTGCGACATCTCCGGCTACGGCGCCGACGGGCCTTATCGCGACAAGAAGGCCTACGACCTGCTGATCCAGAGCGAATCCGGGTTGCTGTCGATTACCGGAACGCCCGAGGCGCCGGCGAAGGCCGGCTGCTCCATCGTCGACATTGCGGCCGGCATGTATGCCTACACCAACATCCTCGCTGCGCTGATCCAGCGCGGCAAGACCGGGCAGGGATGCCGCATCGACGTGTCGATGCTGGAGAGCATGGCGGAGTGGATGAGCTTCCCGCTCTACTATGCCTACGACGGAGCGGAACCGCCGCCGCGTGCCGGCGCGGCGCACGCCACCATTTATCCCTACGGGCCGTTTCCGGTCGGCGACGGCAACGCGGTCATGCTGGGGCTGCAGAACGAACGCGAGTGGGCGATTTTCTGCGACAAGGTGCTGGCGAAACCGGAACTCAAATCCGATCCACGCTTTTCCACCGGTCCACGCCGCTCCACCGCAAGGCAGGAATTGTATGAAATCATCGTCGAGGCGTTCTCGCCCCTGACCGCCGCGCAGGTCGTGCAGCGGCTCGATGACGCGCAGATCGGCAATGCCGCAATGAACGACATGCGCCAGGTCTGGGAACACGCGCAGCTCGCAGCGCGCAAACGCTGGGCCGAGGTCGACACGCCGAACGGCAAGATTCTCGCAATGCGTCCCCCGGGCGTGCCGGAAAGTTTCAATGCGCGCATGGACCCGATCCCGGCGGTCGGCGAGCACACCACGGCGATACTCGAAGAAATCGGTTTAAGCGAATTCGAGATCGCGCGCCTGCGCGCCGCGCAGACGATCTAGGGCGGCTCAATGGTTACATCAACGCAATCAGCAGCACCGCAGCAGTTCATCGCCCGCTCCTATCTTTTCGTTCCCGGCGACCGTCCGGACCGTTTCGACAAGGCGATGGCGGCGGGCGCCGACGCGGTAATAGTCGATCTGGAAGATGCCGTCGTGCCCGCCAAAAAGAACGAAGCGCGTGCTGCCATCGGCAAATGGCTGTCCGCCGACAAACAAGTCGTGTTGCGGATCAACGCCGATACGACCGAGTGGTATCGCGACGATCTGCAGTTGGCCCGCGCGTCAGGAATCGCCGGCATATTGCTGCCGAAGGCGCAGATCATCGATACCGCACTCCAGGCGATCTGCGCCGGAACGGGAAAATTCCTGTTGCCGCAGATCGAAACCGCGCAAGGCTTCGAGAACGCCTATGCTCTTGCATCCACGCCCGGGGTACAGCGCCTGTTGTTCGGTACGCTGGATTTCCAATTGGACCTCGGCATCGACGGCGAAGGCGATGATCTGGCGTACTTCCGGTCCGAAATGGTGCTGGTTTCACGACTCGCTGGCGTCCAGCCGCCGGTCGACGGTCCCAGCACCGCGCTGGATGATGCGGCGCAAGTGACTGCCGATACGCATCGCGCCAGACGCATGGGCTTCGGCGGCAA
>WNFM01178725.1_pt1 | contig 23459 bp, 26 predicted proteins | sample 5400271 | NCBI WGS metagenome assembly WNFM01 (sample SAMN13153352, study PRJNA577476) | soil metagenome | isolation source: 60 cm saprolite on Douglas fir-dominated hillslope | place: USA:California | collected 2013-09-17 | reverse complement strand
TGGATGGTCGCTGCCTTGTTCCTCGTCATGCTCACGTACCCGTACTACGCATCGCTTTTGTACTAAGGAGAAATCATGCTTCGCGACGCCCTTGTGATTGCCCTTCTCGCCTTCGCTTCGTCGGCTGCCCTGGCCGAGGTGAAAACCGTCACGCTGTCCGTCCCGGGTATGTACTGCGAAATGTGCCCCGCAACGGTGAAGAAGGCCATTTCCAGGGTTCAGGGAGTCTCCAAGGTCGACGCGAGCTTCAAGACTAGGGAAGCCGTGGTTACCTACGACGACAACCAGACCAACGTCGACGCTCTAATCAAGGCGACGGCGAATGCGGGCTATCCATCGACGCCGAGACCATGAGTGACGCGATCCTCGAATCAGTCCTCACCTGCCCGAAGTGCGGGTTCGCTAGGTCGGAAACCATGCCAACAGAAGCTTGCCAATTCTTCTATCAATGCACGAGCTGCGGAGCCGTACTGAAGCCGAACGCCGGCGATTGCTGCGTCTTCTGCTCCTTCGGCTCGGTGAAGTGCCCTCCCATTCAGGCCCAAAGATCTTGCTGCAACTAGCTCAGGACATCGAGGTGCTCGCCGCGCATTTTCTGCGCGTGTTTCCGGCGCTTGATGAAAAACATCAGAAGATCGCCCTAGCCCTCTACAGCAGTCTTTCGCAAGGCCGCCCGGTCTCGGCGGCCGCGCTGGCCAGCGCCGTGCGATTGCCCGAGGGGGACGTGGTCGAACGTTTGAGCGACTGGCCAGGCGTGTACTACGACAAGAGCCGGCACGTCATTGGATTCTGGGGACTAACAATCGTGCCCATGCCGCATCGACTCCGCAGCAACGGGATCGCGCTGTATGCCTGGTGCGCCTGGGACACATTATTCCTGCCCGAGCTCATCGGCGGCACGCTCGACGTGGAATCCACATGCCGAGGGACCGGACAAGCCGTGCGCCTTACCGCCACGCCAGCTGGCGTGCAGCAGGTTGACCCAGCCGACGTAGTGCTTTCATTCCTGATCCCGGATTCGGATCGAATCAACGCCGACGTGATCACGAGCTTTTGCCACTACGTGCATTTCTTTCGCTCGCCGCAGGCCGCGCTGCCCTGGCTCGCAGAGCATCCAGATTCGTTCTTGCTCTCGCTCCCCGATGCCTACGCGCTCGGCCGCCGGATCAATCGCGCCCGCTACGACGAATCACTTCTTCGTCGAACCACACCGCCGACCAACGGATTAAAAGTTGGCGGCCCGTAGCTTAACGCGTTGTTTATTGGCCCGCCCTCACTCGCCAATGCTCGCCAACGCCCGCGGAAAAGTCACGTCCTCGTCACGTTTTGGTTTTCGCCTGAGAGCCCGGTCCGGTTCAGAGACCGAGCGGATCCAGCGCCTGCAGTAGCTTCGTCTTCTGACCGTTGTCCGTCATGGGATAGTTGTCGAGCCAGCGCTTGGCCGAAAACGCCGGCTCAAGAGCGCGAATCTGGTCGGCTTCCCACTCGGCGGATGGCGCGTCGCCGCTCGCAGCCTCAAGTGCCGCCAGATAAATATGCGTTTCCAGATACTCCGGATTGCGCTTCGACGCTTCTTCGAGGTTGATACGCGCCTGTTCGAGATTTCCAAGAAAGAAATACGCGCGTCCCAGCACCAGGAAATAGAGATAACCCGATGTCGGATTGAGGCGCATCGCCGTGCGCATCAGCGGTATGGACGCTGCCGGTTGTCCCGTATATGTCTTGACACTCGCCATCAAGGCGTAGCCATCGGCAAACGATGGGTAGAACGTCAAGGATCTCTCCAGATGCTTCAGCGCCTGCTGGTGCTCGCGCCGTTGTGCGTGAACGTACGCGAGTGTCCAATAGGTTTCCGGAATATCCGGGTTGATTTCGTTTGCCGTGCGCGCCAGCTCGAATGCACGCTCCAGCGCGCCAGTCGCGTCAGCTGTCCATTGATTGCGATAGTCGGCCGCGTAGGTAAGTGCAAGGCCCGAATACGCACGCGCGAAAGTCTTATCGAGGTCGATGGCGCGCCGGAACATCTGCCGCGCAGTTTCATTCTCGGACTTCTGCCGCACGAGCAACGCTGCCTGTCCACGCTGGAAGTGCTCGTAGGCTTGAAGGTTGCGCGTATGGCGCTGCGCCATCCGGCGCAGCTCGGCTTCGCTTACTTTCGCCGGCAGCATGCTGACAATCTTCGGGCCGAGCTCGTCCTGGATGGCGAAGAGGTCGGTCAACGAACGATCAAACCTCTCCGACCAGAGCTGCCTTCCGCTGCCTCGCTCAGTGAGAAAAACGTGCAGGCGCAAGCGTTCGTCGATGCGCTGGACTGTTCCGGAAACGACGTAGCGACTTTCGGCATGGCTCGAAACCTCGCTCCTGGGTCGACCTTCCATTGGCGAAAACCCTATGACTGAAACGCCAGATAACTTCGACAGGTCGGTCAGGAGATCGGCCGTTATGCCGCGCGCTAGCAGTAGTTCTTGACCGTCTTTGCTCAGCGCCTCAAAGGGCGCTATCGCAAGGGTCGGAGGTTGCGTGACATCGACGACGAGATCGGGACCTGGCGAAAGTCTTCTTGCTTGCTGGCCGGTACTCCACCAAAGGCCTATCGCGGTCAGCAATGCGAGAGCGGCTGCACCCGCGATCCAGCGAACCCGGTGCGGCCGTCGCGAAACGGGGGGAGTAGCGGTGCCGGCCGGCCGCAGAACCGGTGCCACAAGGCAATAGCCCCTCTTCGTGACGGTCTGGATATAGGTCGGCCGGTCCGGATCGTCTCCAAGCGCTTTGCGCAGCTTTATGACTACTTGCGTGAGCGAATCGTCGCCTACGACGACGCCGGGCCATACCTGCGAAAGCAGCGTTTCTCGATCGACCACCTGACCGGGCCGATTGGCGAGGTGGAGAAGGACGGCCATGGCCTTGGGCTCGACTTTCACCGCCCTGCCCGGCGTGGATAGTTGATTGAGATCGGGCTCGATGGTCCAATCCCCCACCCTCAGCCTGTTGTCGGCCGGAACAACCGGAGCGTCCATCGCTAGGGGCATGCGCTTTCAACCTGATCGACGACGGAACCAGCTGATTATGCTGCTTCGGCCGTTGTTAGCCAAAGGTTAGTGGATTCGTCGTTGCTGTTTCTCGCGCCTAGGACTTGAATATTCGCGATGCCGGCTGGTCCGGCCCAGGAGGAACCATGATGAGAGTCCCCGCCACCCTGATCGTGTCCGCGCTCGTGTTATTGCTCGGCGGTTGCGCCACCGACCGGGCGGTAAGCCAAACGAGCCCCGCTAGCCTTGATTTTGCCCTGATCGGCGACATGCCCTACGACGGGCGCCAGGAGAAGGAATTTGATCATCTTATGAAGGACATCGATGCAGCGGATGTCGCCTTCGTGGTCCACAACGGGGATTTTTGGTGGGATGGCGCTGCGTGGACTGAAAAAGCTGGCGGCTTGCCTCCCTGCAGCGACGAAACTTTCGACGATCGCCTTGCGCGTGCCCAGCGATCGAAACATCCGTTCGTCTATGTGGCCGGAGACAACGAATGGGCGGACTGCCACCGGGCGAAGCCGCGTACTTACGACCCCTTCGAGCGGCTGGCGAAACTACGGCAAATGTTCTTCCAGGGCGATGCGAGCCTCGGCCAGCGCCGCATGAAGCTCGAGCGGCAAAGCGAGGGCAGCCGGTACCCCGCCTACCGGGAGAACGCGCGCTGGATCCACGGGAACGTGGTGTTCCTCACGCTCCATATCATCGGCAGCAACAACAACCTGGGCCGCACCGCGCAAATGGACGCCGAGTACGAAGAGCGCGACGCCGCCAACATCGCCTGGATGCGCGAAGCGTTCGACCTCGCGGCGCGCAGCGGCAGCCGGGCGGTGATGATCATCGCGCAGGCGGACCCGTACTTTCAGACCACCTGGACCCCCAACTGGCAGGAAAGGTACGCGCTCTGGGCGCTCGCCATGAAGCCGCCAGCCAACCGCAGAAAGACCGGCTACGACTCATTCCTCGCCGCGCTGGAGAAGGAAACCCTCGCGTTCGGGAAGCCCGTGGTCTACGTCCACGGGGACACGCACATTTTCCGCATCGACAAGCCGCTGCTCGTGGGCTCCCGCGACCAGCGCATCATCGAGAACTTCACCCGAGTCGCGACCTTCGGCCACCCCGACACCCACTGGATACGCGCGACCATCGACCCGGGCGATCCGAACGTGTTTCGATTCAGGCAGGAAATCGTGAAGGCGAACTTGCTAACTCACTAAGGGCCTAGCGAATCGCTAGGCCCTCGAGGTGTGTTGGTAGGCCGTGGCGGATTCGAACCGCCGACCAACGGATTAAAAGTCCGCTGCTCTACCAGCTGAGCTAACGACCCGGTGTTTGGAGTGATGAGGCGCTGAAAGGCGGCGATTTTATCAGCCTTGACGGCTGATTCGCCAGTACTGCCACTTCATCGCGGCCGCCGAGCCCGCAACGATGCACGCGAAGGTGATGATCGAGCCGAGGGCGAGGGTCGAGATCCCCGTGATCGCCTGGCCGACGGTGCAGCCGAGGGCGCAGATGCCGCCAAAGCCCATCAATAGTCCCCCGAGGATATGCATGCCGGTGTCTTCGGCGTCGCGGAAGCCTTCCCAGCGGAATTTACGTGTCGCGATGGCGTAAGCGGCCGAGCCGGCGATAACCCCGGCGACCGAGGCGATGCCGTAGGTGATGATTCTCGACTTGTCGGTCCAGAACATCAGGTAATCGAGCGTGAAGGCGAGCGGCGCGACGAAGGAGAACGACTCCATGCGCCCGGTATTGGTCGCGACGAACGCTTCCTGCAGCGTCCTGGGGTCCTCCGCCAGGTAGCCGATATGGCCGCTCACGTACCAGCCGGCCGCAACGACCAGGCCGGTGACCACACCCCCCAGCGTGTAATTGAAGTTGGCGCGAAATTCCTTGCCGGCGTAGACAAAGGCGACGATGCCGCCGCCGATGAGTGCTGCAAGGATCGCGAGAAGAAGGGATTTTTCAAGGTTGACGGCTGAAGACAACAGCGACGGCAAATCCTGGCCTCGTGAAAATACGAAAGAAGCTTTTTCAAGAACCCCGACCCTGAAAGCACCCAAGATGCCGCGCAGCGTCATGTAGGCCGCGATGCCGAGAAAGACATAGACGATCACCGATTTCANNCGCCGCCGATGCGGATCAGCGTTTTCGAGCCGCAGCCCGAGCCGAGGGTCATGCCGACGCCGAACAGGAACCCGCCTACGACGTACGACAGCCAGGTGAACCTCGGTCCGGGATAGATCGACTTCGAGAGATCGAAGGCGCCCGCGAGCTGCAGGCCGCTCGAGGCGAGCAGCGCGACCGCGATCGCGAGCAGCCACATGCGCATGCGGTTGAAGTCGCCCATGTTGACCCAGTCCGACACTGCACCCATGGTGCAGAAGTCGGTCTTGTTGGCGACCGCGCCGAAGATGAAGGCGAGGAGAAACGCGCCCCCTGTAACGTAGAGGGCGATCTGCTGAGGGTTTACGTCATTCAACGTTTGGAGAAAGCCGCCAGGCGCTGCTTGGCGCTGGTGGCGGCAGAGCTGGCAGGATATTTCGAGACCAGCTCCTCCAGCGTCTGCCGCGCGGTGCGGCGGTCGCCCATCGTTTCCTGCGAGCTCGCGATGCTGAGCATCGCGTCGGGCGCCTTGCTGCTCTGCGGCCAGGTCGCGAGCAGCTTGCGCTGCGCCGTGATGGCGCTCTTGTAGTCGCGCTGGCCGGAGTAGGCCATGCCGATCCAGTACTGCGCGTTCGACGCCAGCGGGCTGCCGGGGTAGGTGACGAGAAAGCCCTGCATCGCCGACACCGCGAGCGGGTAGTTGCCGAGCTTGAACTGATCGAGCGCCGCCTGGTAGGCCTTGTTTTCAGCCGGCGTCGCCTCGGCCTCGGGCGGCCTGTCGGTCGCCGCGCTGCCCTCGCGCGTCTGCTCGAGCTTGCGCAGCCGGGTGTCGATGTCGAGGTAGAGGTCCTTCTGCCGCTTGTCGGCGTTCTCGGCCTGGTTGGCCAGCACCTCGAGCTGGCCGCGCATGCGGGCGACGTCGTTGCGCAGCGCCTCGATCTGCGAAGCAAGATCGAGAATCGCGCCGCGGTCGGTCGTCGCGGATTCGATCTTGCCGAGCCGCTCGTCGATGCTCCGCTGATTGGCGTCGACCTGCTGGCGCAGCGTGTCGATGCGGCGGCGCGCCTCGGTGTCGTCAAACAGCCCCTGGGCGATCGCCGGCCAGGCGAGCGCCCAGGCAAGGACCGCGGCGGCTGCTAGGCGCATCAATACTCGCCGCCATACAGCACGTCGCCGCGGCGGTTCTTCGCCCAGCACTCCTCGGCGTGCTCGACGCACACCGGCTTCTCCTCGCCGAGGCTCACCGATTCGATCTGCGTTTCCTTGACACCGAGCAGCCTCATCATCTTCTTCACGCTGTCGGAGCGGCGCTGGCCCAGCCCGACGTTGTACTCGCGGCTGCCGCGCTCGTCGGCGTTGCCCTGGATCAGCATCTTGGCGCCGGCGTTCTCGCGCAGGTACTTGGCGTGCGCTTCGACAAGCGGGCGATACTCGTCCTTGATGTCGAACTTGTCGAAGTCGAAGTAGATCGAGCGCTTCGAGAGAATGTTGTTGGGGTCCTTCAGCGGATTGCCCCGCGGCGTCGGAGCGACATCGACTTTCTCGACCTTCGCTTCCGGTTTTGCGGCTCCCCGGTCCACGACGTCGGCAGGCTTCTGGTCCTCGGTCGGGGTCGTGGTGCAGGCCCCAACAAACAGGGCGGTCGTTGCTACGGCAAGAGCTGCGATCAGGATTGCGCGCACGGCATGCCTCCTTTCATTCTATGAATGGTCCCCACGCGGGTTCGCGTACGTCCCCCGAGGTGATGCTAAGCCGCTGCTTGATGCGCCCGTCGGAAGAGACTGCCGAGAGCACGCCGCGCCCGCCGGTCACGGTGGCGAGCAGGATCATGCGGCCGTTGGGCGCGAAGCTCGGGGACTCGTCGCGGTCGCTGTCGGTGATGATCTGCACCTGCTTATTCGATAGGTCGAGCAGCGCTACCTGGAACTTGCCGCCATTGCGGGTGATGTAAGCGAGCGTTTTTCCGTCAGGGCTCAACCGCGGCGTCACATTATAGCTCCCCTCGAAGGTCACCCGCTGCGGCTCGCCGCCGGCGGCGGGCATGCGGTAGACCTGGGGGCTGCCGCCCCGGTCCGAGGTGAAGTAGATCCATTGCCCGTCGGGCGAGAAGCGCGGCTCGGTATCGATGGCGCTCGAGCTGGGCAGGCGGCGCACCCCGCTGCCGTCGGGGTTGATGAGGAAAATCTGCGACCCGCCCTCGCGCGACAGCGTCACGGCGAGCCTGGAGCCGTCCGGCGCCCAGGCCGGGGCCGAATTCGACCCCTTGAAGTTGGCCACCACGCTGCGCTTGCCGTCGAGCAGCGAATGCACGTAGACCACCGGCTTCTTGTTCTCGAACGACACGTAGGCGATGCGCCGGCCGTCGGGCGACCAGGCCGGCGAGATGATCGGCTCGAAGGAGGCAAGCGCAGTCTCCTCCCCGGCGCCGTCGGCATCGGCGATCTGCAGCTCGTAGCGGTTGCCGCGCTTCACCACATACGCGACGCGCGTCGAGAACACGCCTTTTTCGCCGGTCAGCTTCTCGTAGACGAAATCGGCGATGCGGTGCGCGGTCGCGCGCACCTGCTCCCTGGTAAGCGTGTAGGCGATGCCGCCGAGCGGCGACTGCTTCACTGTGTCGTAAAGGCGAAAGCGTGCATCGAAGCGGCCGTCGGCCCGCGCTACGATCGAGCCCACCAGCAGCGCGTCGGCGAGGCGCGAGCGCCACTCCGCGTAGTTGACGCTCGAGGACTCGGTGGGCAGCGGCGAGAGCGGCGGCACCTCGACCGAGCGGAACAGCCCGCTCCTCTCGAGGTCGGCGCGCACGATCGGTGTAATGCCCCCGCCCAAAGCCGTTTCGCCGGCAAAAGGAACGATGGCGACCGGGATACGCTGCGCGCCGGCGCCGGTGATCTCGATGGAGAGCTGCGCCTGGGCCGTCGGCGCCAGGGCAGGCACGAACGACAACAGGACTACAAGAGCGAAACTGGAAAGACCGGACCGCAAGCGGCATCCTCCTGATCTTGTTCTGGGAAAGCTCTCTATTGGTCCCGCGGCCGGAAACGAAGTTCCAGCTGCCGCTCAAATAGGCTCGCCGGCTCGGGTTTGGGCAGGGGCGAGGACTTAAGGATAGCGCGCTCGACGGCCTCGTCGTAGCCCCTGTGCCCGCTCGATTTTCGCATCCTGATCGTGAGCACCTCGCCGGTCGGCAGCAGGGCGACGTCGAAAATCGCCTCCGGATTGCCCGCCAGGTCCTGCGGCAAGTTGATATTGCTGCGGATTTTGTTTCTTATCTTGGAGATCCACGCCGCCATTGCGCGGTCGCGTGCCGTGCGCTGCTCGCGCGCCGCCTGCTCCTTCATCTGGCGGTCCCGGAGATCGCTCTGCTCGCGCGCCAACTCCTCGCGCATGCGCTTCTCCAGCTCGAGGTCGCGCGGCGCGGGCTTGGGCTTTACCGGCTCCGGTTTGGGCTTGGGCTTCGGCGCGGCTTTCTCGACGATCTGCGGCTTCTCGATTTTCGGCTCGGGCTTGGGCGGCTCGGGCTCGACCTTGGGCGGCGGCTTGGGAGGCTCGACGACACGGACCGGGGGCGGCGGGGGCGCCTCCCACAGCTCGACGGTCACGCTGTCGGGCGTGGAGCTCTGCATGCGCACGCCGAGGAACATCACTGCGATCAGCAGGGCATGAACCGCAAACGCGAGCGCAAAGGAACGTCCGTAGCCGGGCTCGTAGCGGGGACCGAAAACCGCCGTGGCGCTCATCCAAGTCCTACTTTTGCGCCGGCTTGACCTGCAGGCCCACCCTGGCGATCGACTGGCTGCGCAAGTCGTCCATGACGTTGAGGACCGCCTCGTAGCGCACGTTCTTGTCGCCGGCGATCAGCACCGCGAGCTCCGGATTCTTGGCCCGGCGCTGCTTGATGATCTGCGACAGCGAGGCGCGCGTCACGGGCTGCTCGTTCACGATCTGGCCCCCGGCATCGCGCTCGCGCAGAATCAATCTCTGATCTTCCCGGACGATGATCTCGATCGGCGTGAGCTTGGGCTGCCCGGCCTTGCCGACCGTCGGCAGGTCGATCACCCCCGGCGTCACCAGCGGCGCGGTCACCATGAAAATCACCAGCAGCACGAGCATCACGTCGACATAAGGCACGACGTTGATCTCGTGCATCGGGCCGCGCTTGCGGTGCAGCGCCGGCATGGCTAGCGGACCGCCTGGCGCTGAAGAATGTTGGAGAACTCCTCCACGAAGCTCTCGAAGCGGTTGGCGAGGCGGTCGATGTCGTGCGAGTAGCGGTTGTAGGCGACCACCGCCGGAATCGCGGCGAACAGGCCGATCGCGGTCGCCACCAGGGCCTCGGCGATGCCCGGCGCAACCTGCGCCAGCGTCGCCTGCTGCACGTTCGCCAGGCTGCGAAACGCATGCATGATCCCCCACACCGTGCCGAACAGGCCCACGTAGGGGCTCACCGAGCCGGTGGAGGCGAGAAAGGAGAGGTGCCGCTCGAGGAAATCCATCTCGCGCTGGAAGGTGGCGCGCATCGCGCGCCGGGCGCTGTCGACCATGTCGCTCGCGTCGGTGCCTTTCTGGCCGCGCAGCTTGGTGAACTCGCGGTAGCCGGCCTCGAAGATGCGCTCCAGGCTGCCGATGGTGTGCCGGCTGTTGACCGCGCCCGCGTACAGCGCGCTGAGATCCCTGCCGCTCCAGAACTCGCGCTCGAACTTCTCGGTCTGGCTGCCGGCGCGGCGGATCGAGAACCACTTCTGGAAAATGAACATCCAGGACATGAAGGACACAACGAGCAGCAGGAATATGACCACCTTCACCACGATGCTCGCGTGGACGATCAGGGTCCAGATGTCCAGGTCCTGTGTGACGTTCATTTGCGCGCCTGTCTGGTCATTCTAATTATCAGAGAGCAGATCCGGGGCCGCCGCGGGCGCCACGATGCCGAAATGCCGGTAGGCGGCGAGCGTCGCGATGCGGCCGCGCAGGGTTCTTTGTAGGTAACCCTGCTGGATGAGGTAAGGCTCGAGCACGTCCTCGATGGTGTCGGCCTCCTCGCCGATGGCATGCGCGAGGTTCTCAAGGCCGACCGGGCCGCCGGCGAACTTCTCTATCACCGCGAGCAGCAGCTTGCGGTCCATCGTGTCGAAGCCGAGCGCGTCGACATCCAGCATCTTGAGCGCGGCGTCGGCGACCGGCTTGGTGACCCTGCCGTCGGCTTTCACCTGCGCGTAGTCGCGCACTCGCCTTAGCAATCGGTTCGCTACCCGCGGCGTTCCGCGCGCGCGACGCGAGATCTCGCCAGCGCCCTCATCTTCGAGAACAACGTCGAGCAGGCGTGCGGAGCGCTGCACGATTTTCGCCAAATCTTCCTGAGAATAGAACTCCAGGCGAGCCACGATGCCGAAGCGGTCGCGCAGCGGATTGGTGAGCATGCCGGCGCGCGTGGTGGCGCCGGCGAGCGTGAACGGCGGCAGGTCGAGCTTGATCGAGCGCGCCGCCGGGCCCTCGCCGATCATGATGTCGATCTGGAAATCCTCCAGCGCCGGGTACAGGATCTCCTCGACTATGGGCGAGAGGCGGTGGATCTCGTCGATGAACAGCACATCCCTGGGCTCGAGGTTCGTCAAGATCGCCGCCAGGTCCCCCGGACGCTCGAGCACGGGGCCGGAGGTCTGGCGCAGGTTCACCCCCATCTCCCTGGCGATGATGTGGGCGAGCGTGGTTTTGCCCAGGCCCGGCGGGCCGAACAGCAGCACGTGATCGAGCGCCTCGCCGCGCGCGCGCGCCGCCTGGATGAAGATCTCGAGCTGGCCGCGCACCTTGTCCTGGCCGACGTATTCGGCGAGCGTCGCCGGCCGGAGCGAGCGTTCGAACTGCTCCTCCTGCGTCGAGGTCGGCTTGGCGGAGATCAGCCGGTCGGTTTCGACAGCCATGGCTCAGCTACGCAACATCAGGATTTTGCCAGCGCTTTGAGCGCAGCGCGGATGCCTTCGGCGACCCCGAGACCCGGCGGCAGGCCTTTCACGGCCTGGAGCGCCTCTTTTTCGTTGTAGCCCAGGCCGATCAGCGCATTCACGACGTCGGAAGCGCCGCTGGCCTGTGCCTTCGCCGTGCCGGTGATTTTTCCCTTGAGCTCCAGCAAGAGCCTTTCCGCGGTCTTTTTTCCGATACCCGGGACGGTCGTCAACTTCGCGGCATCCTGAAGAGTGACCGCCTCGGCGAGATCGGCAACCGAAAGGCCCGAGAGCACCGAAAGCGCGGTGCGCGGCCCGACGCCGGAGATCTTGATGAGCTGGCGGAACGCCGCGCGCTCCTCCTGGGTTGCGAAGCCGTAAAGGACATGGGCATCTTCGCGGACCACCAGATGAGTAAAGAGGCTGAGCGGTTCGCCGCTCGCCGGCAGGCCGTAGAAAGTGCTCATCGGCACGTCGAGCTCGTAGGCGACGCCGCCGACGTCGAGCAGGACCTGGGGCGGGTTTTTCGACTCGAGCCGTCCCTTGAGCCTGCCGATCAGACCAGCCTCCCGCGTCTTAGCCGGAGATTCCTTGTAGAAAAACCTCCAAGCCTTCCGCCGTGCGCGTGACAGATCGCGCAGGCGAGCGCGTCCGCCGCATCGGCGGCGGGATCGCCGGGAAGAGCGAGCAGGCGCTTGACCATGTGCTGGACCTGTTCTTTTTTTGCGTGGCCGTTGCCGACCACCGACTGCTTCACCTGGAGCGCAGTGTACTCGGCGACCGGCAGTCCCGCGAGCACCGCCGCGCAGATCGCGGTGCCGCGCGCCTGGCCGAGCGCGAGCGTCGATTGCGGATTGACGTTGACGAACACCTTCTCGACCGCGACCTCTGCCGGGCCGTGCGCAGCGATAATCTCGTTCAGGCCCTCGAGGATCGCTTTCAGCCGCGCGGCGAGATCGCCGCTGCCCGACTTCACGCAGCCGCTCGTCACATAGTGCAGCTTGAGACCGTTTTTATCGATCACCCCGAACCCGGTGATCCGCAGCCCGGGATCGATGCCGAGGATTCTCAGTCGAGCACCGCGGTGGTGTAAACGTCTTGGACATCGTCCAGGCTTTCCAGGGCATCGAGCAGGCTGCGCATGCGCGCCGCGTCGCCGCCGGTCAGTACGCTTTCATTGATTGGCTTCATGGTGATCTCCGCGAGCTCGGGCTTGAGCTTCGCCTTTTCGAGCGCCCTCCTGACCGCATCGAAGTCCGATGGCGCGCAGATCAGTTCGACCGAGCCGTCGTCGTTCTGCACCACATCCTCGGCGCCGGCGTCGAGCGTCGCCTCCATGACGGCGTCCTCGCTGGTGCCGGGCGCGAAGATGAACACCCCGCAGTGCTTGAAGAGGTAGGCCACCGAGCCGTCGGAGCCGAGGTTGCCGCCGTTCTTGGTGAAGGCATGGCGCACCTCGGCCACGGTGCGCGTGCGGTTGTCGGTCAGGCAGTTCACCAGGATGGCCGCGCCGCCGGGGCCGTAGCCCTCGTAGCGCGCCTCCTCATAGGAAACGCTGTCCTTGGTCATGTTCGCTTCGCGTGCTTTCTCGAGCGAAAGCCGCAGGCGCGGGTTGCCGTCCGGATCGCCCCCGCCTGCCTTCGCCGCAACCGTGATCTCCTTGATCAGCCGCGTGAACACCTTGCCCTTCTTCGAATCCGCAGCCGCCTTGCGGTGCTTGATGTTCGCCCATTTGCTGTGACCGGACATGGAGCGGCAATTTTACGCGAGCGGCCAGCGCGTGAAGATCCGGGTTACGATCATGATGTCGCCGGTCCTGGGTTACCGGCCAAAATAATTTTACGTCAAGCGCCGTTGAGTTCTTCCCGCCTTTGAGCAGCTCGACAAGCTATCGCGGCTGGGGCGTGGCGTTCGCGTTCGCCGGCGTGGTGGCGTTCTCGTTCCGCCCGTTCTGGATCAAGCTCGCCTACGGCGTGCCGACCGTCACGGGCCACCCCGTGAGCCCCGTGACGCTGCTGTTTCTGCGCATGCTGTTGTCGCTGCCTTTTTTCCTGGCCATTGCGTGGTGGCTGAAAAAGAATCCTTCTGGAGGAGAAAAGCCTCTCACAAGACGCGACTGGTGGGCCGTCGCCGGACTCGGTTTCGTTGGCTACTACCTCGCCAGTTTTCTCGATTTCATCGGGCTGCAATACGTCGGGGTCGGCGTAGGACGATTGATTCTCTTTCTCTATCCAACTCTCGTGCTCCTGCTGTCCTTCCTTTTCCTGCGCAAACCGCCCCAGCGCCGCGAAGTTACGGCGCTGGTCGTGAGCTACTCCGGGGTCGCGCTCGTGCTGTCCAATCAGTTCGGCAGCGGCACCGCGGGCAAGCTCTTTCTGCTGGGGGTGTTGCTCATATTCGCTTCGGCGCTTTGCTATGCGGTGTACCTGGTCGCCGGCAGCCAGATGGTGAAACGCATCGGCTCGATGCGCTTCACCGCCTATACGATGATCGTATCCACCGTGCCAGCGGTCGTGCAGTTCTTCGCGCTCGAGCCCCTGTCAGCGCTCGAACTGCCCGCGCCGGTGTGGACCTACGCGATCGTCATGGCGACCTTCAGCACCGTGCTGCCGGTGTTCCTGCAGTCCGAGGCCCTGAAGCGCATCGGCGCCAACCGGTTCGCGCTAATCGGCGCCATCGGCCCGGTGACCACCGCGATAGCTGGCGCCCTGGGACTAGAGGAGACTTTCACCTGGCTGCAGGCCGCGGGCGGCGCGCTGGTGATCTTCGGCGTGCTGCTGGTATCGCTCAAACCCAAAGCATGAGGAGCTGAACCATGGACCTCGGAATTCGCGGCAAGACGGCGATCGTATGCGCCGCATCCAAAGGCCTCGGCAAGGGCTGCGCCGTGGCGCTGGGACGCGAAGGCGTCAACCTGGTGATCACGGCGCGCGGCAAGGAGGCGCTCGACGCCACTGCCGAGGAAATACGCAAATCATGTGCCGTGACGGTGACGGCGGTGGTCGGCGACATAACCACCGAAGAAGGAAGAAAGTCTGTTTTGAAAATTTGTTCTGCGCCGGATATCCTCGTGAACAACGCCGGCGGCCCGCCGCCCGGCGATTTCCGGGAGTGGAACCGCGATGCGTGGCTGAAAGCCATCGACGCCAACATGCTCACGCCCATCGAGCTCATGAAAGCCGTCGTGGACAGCATGATCCAGAGGAAATTCGGCCGCATCGTCAACATCACCTCCAGCGCCGTAAAGGGGCCGATCGCCGAGCTCGGCCTGTCGAACGGTGCGCGCAGCGGCCTCACCGGGTTCGTGGCCGGGCTTTCGCGCCGCACGGTGCGCGACAACGTGACCATCAACAACCTGCTGCCGGGTGCGATGTGGACCGACCGCCTGCGGACCAACATCGAGTTCAACGCAAAGAAATCGGGCAAAACCGCCGAGGAAACGAAGCGCGCCCGCGAGCAAAGCATTCCGGCCGGGCGCTTTGGCACCGCCGAGGAGTTCGGCGACTACTGCGCCTACCTGTGCAGCGCACAAGCAAGCTATATCACCGGGCAGAATCTACTGATCGACGGCGGCAACTACCCCGGCACGTTCTAGAATCCTCCCGAGGAGGATTCGCATGAGAAAAATCGCTTTGCTGCTGACGTTGCTGGTGCTTGCGGGCGCCGCCTTCGCGCAGAGCTATCCCAACCGGCCGATCAAGGTCATCGTGCCGTGGCCGCCGGGACAGGCCACCGATATCGCGGCGCGCGTGGTGGCCGAAAGGCTTCAGCAAGCCCTGGGCCAGCCGTTCGTGATCGACAACCGCGCCGGCGCCGGCGGCTCGATCGGCACTGACTTGGCGGTCAAGAGCGCGCCCGACGGCTACACCCTGCTGGCGGCGTCGAGCGGCCCGATCTCGATCATGCCGCACCTGCAGAAGACGCCCTACGACCCGAACCGGGACTTTGCCCCGGTCAGCCTGGTCGCGCTCGTGCCGTTCGCGCTCGTCACGCACCCGTCGTTCCCGGCGAACAACGCAAAAGAATTCATTGCGCACCTGCGCGCGAACCCAGACAAATACACGTTCTCGTCCTCGGGCACTGGCGCTTCGGCGCACCTGATGGCGGAACTGTTCAACTCGATGGCGCAAGTCAAGGCGCGCCACGTACCTTACAAGGGCAGCGCGCCGGCGCTCACCGATCTCATTGGCGGCCAGATCGGCTACAGCATCGAGACTGTGGCCGGAACCATCGGGCATATCAAGGCCGGCCGCCTGAAGACCTTCGGCACCTCGTTCGCGAGGCGCACCGCCGGCATGCCCGAGGTGCCGACGATCGCCGAGGCGGCCGATCTGCCGGGGTACGACATCGGCGCCTGGATCGGCTACACCGCGCCGCCCGGGACGCCGCGCGACATTCTCGTGCGCCTCTCGGGAGAGATCCAGAAGGTGATGCAGGCGCCGGAGCTGAAGGAGCGCTACATCTCGCTTGGCCTGGACGCGGTTTCGAACACGCCCGACGAGATGGCCGCGTTTATGCGCCAGCAACTGGAGCGCTACGGCTCGATTATCAAGAGCCAGAACATCAGGATCGAGCAATAGCGTGGAGGTCAGGCGCATCTCAGGTGCGCTGGGCGCCGAGATCTGCGGGGTTGATCTTCGAAATGATTTATCAGAACAAATCATCGCGAATGTCCGCCACGCCTTCCTCGAGCACCTTGTCATTTTCTTCCACGATCAGAAGCTCACGCCGGAGCAGTTCATGGCTTTCGCGCGGCGCATGGGAACGCCGGTCGAATACCCGTTCGTCAAGGGCATCGACGGCTTCCCCGAAGTCATCGAGGTGAAGAAGCTCGAGGACGAGCGCCGCAACTTCGGCGGCATCTGGCACTCCGACACCACCTACCTCGCCGAGCCGCCGATGGGCTCGATGCTGCTCGCGCGCGAGGTGCCGCCGCACGGCGGCGACACCGAATTCGCAAATCAGTATCTCGCCCTTGAATCGCTTTCGGAAGGCATGCGGCAGCTGCTTTCCGGCTTGACGGGAGTTAATTCGTCGTCAAAAGCGGATGTCTCGCGGACACGCGAAGACCGGATCAAGGAACAGGGCGGCAAAGGCCAGAACTATCTCGCGGAGCACCCGGTGGTGCGCACGCATCCGGAGACCGGCCGCAAGGCGCTCTATGTCAACACGGCGCACACCGCGCGCCTTGCCGGAATGACCGAGGAGGAAAGCGCGCCGCTGCTGCAATACTTGTTCCGCCACCAGGTCAAGCCGGAGTTCACCTGCCGCTTCCATTGGCGCGTCGGCTCGCTCGCGTTCTGGGACAACCGCTGCACCCAGCACAACCCGATCAACGACTACCATGGCCATCGGCGGGTAATGCATCGCATCACTCTCGCCGGCAGCAAGCCGGTGTAACGCGCCTTGCAGTAATATTTCACTCTGCAATCAGGAGGCCCGTATGAACGCGCCCGCCCAGGCCGGCTTGCCGGCATTTCCCCTGAAGGACCCGAAGCTCTTCCGCGAGCTCTGCTACGTAGATGGCGCATGGATCGCCTCGGATTCAGGAAAGAGATTCTCCGTGCTTAACCCCGCCACCGGGCAGACGCTGGGCAAAGTTCCCACCCTGGGCGCCGCCGAGACGCGCCGCGCCATCGAGGCCGCCGAGCGGGCTTGGCCGGCGTGGCGTGCGAAGACGGCGAAGGAGCGCGCCGCCTGCCTGCGCCGGTGGTTCGAGCTGATGATGGCGAATCAGGAAGACCTCGCCCAGGTCCTTACGGCGGAGCAGGGTAAGCCGCTCGGCGAAGCGCGCGGCGAGATCGCTTACGGCGCCTCGTTCATCGAATGGTTCGCCGAGGATGCGAAGCGGGCTTACGGCGATACCATTCCCTCGCCCTGGGCCGACAAGCGGATCGTGGTGATGAAGCAGCCGATCGGCGTATGCGCCCTGATCACGCCGTGGAATTTCCCGAACGCGATGATCACGCGCAAGGCCGGCCCGGCTCTCGCCGCAGGCTGCACGATCGTGATCAAGCCCGCAGGCAAGACGCCCTACTCGGCGCTCGCCATGGCGGAGCTCGCCGAGCGCGCCGGCGTTCCCAAGGGGGTGCTCAACGTCATCACCGGCGACTCGCGCGCCATCGGCGGCGAGCTGTGCGCGAATCCTGCAGTGCGCAAACTCTCTTTCACGGGCTCGACCGAGACGGGCCGGGTCCTCATGAGGCAGTGCGCCGACACGATCAAGAAGCTCTCGCTGGAGCTCGGCGGCAACGCGCCGTTCATCGTGTTCGACGACGCCGACCTTGACGCCGCAGTGGAAGGCGCGCTCGCCTCGAAGTACCGCAACGCCGGCCAGACCTGCGTGTGCGCGAACCGCCTCTACGTCCAGGACCGCGTCTACGACAGCTTCGCCGCCAAGCTCGTGGAGAAGGTCAAGGGATTCAAGGTGGGGCCCGGCACGGAGCCCGGCGTGGTCATCGGCCCGCTCATCGACCAGCAGGGGCTGGAGAAGGTCGAGCAGCACGTCGCCGACGCGCTCGCCAAAGGAGCAAAAATAAAGATAGGCGGAAAGCCCCATGAGCGCGGCGGCCTGTTTTTCCAGCCCACCGTCATCGCCGACGTCACGTCCGACATGATCGTGTGCCGCGAGGAGACGTTCGGGCCGGTGGCGCCGCTCATCCGCTTCAAGACCGAGGACGACGCCATTCGCCTTGCGAACGACACCGAGTTCGGCCTCGCGGGCTACTTCTACAGCCGCGACATCGGTCGCATCTGGCGCACGGCGGAAAGAATGGAGGTCGGCATCGTCGGCGCCAACGCCGGCATCATCTCGACCGAGGTCGCGCCTTTCGGCGGGGTCAAGCAGTCCGGGCTCGGCCGCGAAGGCTCGAAGTACGGCTTGGAGGAATTCCTGGAAGTGAAATACCTCCTGATCGGCGGCATCGACAAGTGAAGGGCGAGGAGTTCAAGGACGATTTCCGCAAGGCGCTGCCGAAGGAGCTGGTGCAGCGCTTGACGCGGCGTTCGGCCTGGCGCGCGACCGCGGTGATTCTCGAGGACCTTGCAGTTATCGCCGTTGCCGTGGCCGCTGCGCTTGCCTATTGGCCGCAGCCTTTCATCCTTCTCCCGGCGATTTTTTTGATTGGAACACGCCAACACGCGCTGTTCGTCGTCGCGCACGACGCCGCGCACTACCTGCTCTACGACAACAGAACGATCAACGACCTCGTCGGGCGCGCCTGCGCGACGCTGCAGGGGCTGTCGATGCGCACCTACCGCGTCATTCACCGCCTGCATCACAACAACTTGTACGGCGAGCTCGATCCCGACACGGCATTGCATGGTGGATATCCGCGGGGACGCTCTTACTTAATAAAAAAATTATTGAAAGACCTGAGCGGCCTGACCGCCTGGAAAACCTACGCCTACTTCCTGGGCGGCGCGCCCGGGTTGAATACGAAAACCAATGTCGCCCTGCGGCCGCTTGACGATACTTCGGTAAAGCTACGCAGCGACGCGCTGTCCGACAGAAACCTGGTGATAGTGTTTCATGTCGTCGCGCTTGCCCTTGCTGCCTGGAGCGGATATCTCCTGCAGTACCTCGTGCTCTGGATCCTGCCGCTCGTGACCGTGGTGCAGGCAATCCTGCGGCTGCGGGCGATCGCCGAGCATGGCGCGACCACCGATTTCTCCTCTCCGCTCACCGCCGCGCGTACCAATCTCGCGCCGGCATGGATCGAGTGGCTGATCTTCCCGCACCATGTCAACTATCACATCGAGCATCATCTGTACGCCTCGGTGCCGCACTACAACCTGCCCGAGCTGCACCGCGAGATGGCGAGCCGCAGCGTCCTGGAGGGAGCCGAAGTGATTCCTTTTTCCGCTACCTTGAGAAAAATTGTCGCGGAAAAGCGGACCGCTATTTCGGCTTGATCTTGAGGCGCATCGGCTTCATCGGCGAACCGACGAAGCCGAGCTTGCGGTAGAGCACCTGGGCGCGCTCGTTCTGCATGTCGGTGAGCAGGGTCAGGCGCAGCACGCCTTCGGCGCGGGCCTGCGAGATGACGTACTCGAGCAGCCGGGCGCCGATTCCCTGCTTGCGGTACTCGGGCCGCACCACAAGGTCCTCGAACAGCCCTGCCTTGCCGCCTTCGGCGGTGCTCACCGTGTAGAGCAGGCTCGCCATCGCCACGACCTTCGATCCGTCCTTCGCGACAAAGAGCTTGCCGTAGGCGGGGTTCGAGAAAATGAGCTTCAGCGCGTTTTCCTGCTTGGCCGCATCGGGGGTGAACTCTGCCTCCTGCTCGAACAGCTGGCCGAGCAGCTCCACGAGCTGCGGCAGGTCCTTGCCGGTCGCGGCCTCGAAGCGCAGCGTCATACGTTGAAGCGGAAGTGGATCACGTCGCCGTCGCGCACAGTGTAATCCCTGCCCTCGAGGCGCAGCTTTCCCGCCTCCTTGGCTCCGAGCTCTCCTTTGCAGGCGACGTAGTCGTCGTAGGACGCGACTTCGGCGCGGATGAAGCCGCGCTCGAAGTCGGTATGGATGACCCCCGCCGCCTGCGGCGCGGTGGCGCCGGCCGGCACGGTCCAGGCGCGCACCTCCTTCGGCCCGGCGGTGAAGTAGGTCTGCAGGCCGAGAAGGCCGTAAGCGGCGCGGATCACCCGGTTCAGACCCGGCTCTTCCATACCAAGATCCTCGAGGAACAGCTTCTTGTCCTCGTCCGACAGGTCGGCGATCTGCGATTCGATGGCGGCGCTGATCGGAACGACCGGAGCGCCCTCCTTCGACGCATGGGATTTTACTTTTTCGAGAAGCGATCCAGAGCCGCTCTCCGCGACGTTCGCGATGTACATGGTCGGCTTCATCGTCAGCAGGAACAGCGGCTTCAGCACCGCGCGCTCCTCCTTCGAGAGCTCGGCGCTACGGGCCGGCCGGCCGGCATCGAGCGTTTCGCGCACCTTCTTCAGTGCGACGACCAGGCGCTGCGCTTCCTTGTCGCCGCCGGTCTGCGCGACTTTCTCGTACTTCGCGAGCTGCTTTTCCACCGCTTCGAGATCGGCGAGCGCGAGCTCGGTATTGATGGTCTCGATATCGGAAACGGGGTCTACCTTGCCCGCGACGTGGATCACGTTCGGATCCTCGAAGCAGCGCACCACGTGCGCGATGGCGTCGGTCTCGCGAATGTTGGCGAGGAACTTGTTGCCGAGCCCCTCGCCCTTCGAAGCCCCGGCAACCAGCCCCGCGATGTCCACGAACTCGGTCACCGCTGGGACCACCTTCTGCGGCTGCTCGATCTCGGCGATGACTTCGAGCCGCAAATCGGGCACCGCGACGATGCCAACATTGGGCTCGATCGTGCAGAAAGGGTAGTTCTCGGCCGCGATTCCTGCCTTGGTGAGAGCGTTGAAAAGGGTGGACTTGCCGACATTTGGCAGGCCGACGATGCCGCACTTCATTTCTTGCCGAACAGGGACTTCAGGAAACCGGGTTTCTCAGGTTCCTTGGCCTGCGTGTCTTTCTTCTTCGGCGCTTCCTTCTTCGGCAGCTCTTTTTTCTCGGGTGCCTTCTTTTCCGGTTCTTTTTTCACGACCGCTTTGTCCTGCGTGTGCAGCTTGTGCATCGCGCCCTGCAGGTCGCCCGCCAGGCATTGCGGCAGGACGCCGAGCGCGTTCTCTATCGCCGCGTCGATGGCGGCGCGTTCCTCGGCCGGAGGCTTCTGCAGCACGTAGTCGGCGCCTTCGGATCCCGGAGGCGGCTTGCCGACGCCCAGGCGCAGGCGCCAGTACTCGTGCGTCGCCAGGCGCTGCGAGATGTCCTTCAGGCCGTTGTGCCCGGCGATGCCGCCGCCTTGCTTGATGCGCGCGGCGCCGGGCGGGAAATCCAGCTCGTCGTGCACCACGAGGATCTCTTCGGGTTTGAGCTTGAAGAAGCCGGCGAGCATCTGCACCGGCCGGCCGCTCGCGTTCATGAAGCTCTGCGGCAGCAGGAGCCAGGCGCCGCCTGCATCGAGACGCGCGACGAGCGCCTGGTACTTCGGATCTTTCTTAAAATGAACCCCGCTGCTCGCGGCAAAGCGCTCGACCAGCCAGAAGCCCGCGTTGTGGCGCGTGCGTTCGTACTCCTTGCCCGGGTTGCCCAGGCCGACAACTAGGCGGATCAAGATTACTTCTTCTCTTTCTTCTCGCCCTTGTCGGCGCCCTTGTCGGCCGCCTTGTCGGCAACCTTGTCCGCGCCCGGTTTGTCGCCGCCCTTGGCGGCAGCGCCCTTGGCGGCGCCCGGCTTGTCGCCGCCCTCGGCAGGCGCCTCGCCTTCCTTCGGCGCGGCGGCTTGCTCGGTGGTCGGGATCTCGGACGGCGCAACCGCGGCGGCAGCGGCAGCGGCTTCCTCTTCCTCGGTGATGAGCGACGGAATGATGACGGTCGCCACGACCGGATTCTCGTTCTTGTGCAGCATCGCCTCCACGCCCTTTGGCAGCGCGAGATCCCTGGCGTGGACAGAGTGTCCCACCGTGAGGTTGCCGAGATCGACCTCGATGAACTCGGGCAGATCGTCGGGCAGGCAGGTGACGTTGAGCTCGTTCAGGACGTGGCTGACGATGCCGCCCTGCTCCTTCACGCCCGGCGATTTCTCCGCGTTGACGAAGTGCAGCGGCACCTTCATGTGGATCTTCTTGTCCTTGGAGACGCGCTGGAAGTCGACGTGCTGCACCTGCATCTTGAACGGATGCATGTTCAGCGCGCGCAGCAGCACCTGCTCCTTCGCGCCCTCGAGGTCGAGGGTAAGGATCGAGGCGTGGAAGCGCTCGTTCCTGAGATTCAGGTAGAGCGCCTGGTGGTCGAGCTCGATATTCACTGCGCCCCTGTCGCCGCCGTAAATGATGCCGGGCACCTTGCCGGCGTTACGCAGGCGGCGGCTCGCACCCGTGCCCTGCGTTTCGCGCTTGCGCGCCCTGATTTCGATTGCCATTGCGTCACTCCTTCGGTTTTCGCCAGCCCTGCGACCGGAGACAGGCGGGTTGAAAAATCTATTCGATAAAAAGCGAACTGACGGACTCTTCCGTGTAAATGCGAAGAATCGTTTCGGCAATCAGGCCGGCGACCGACAGCTGCCGGATCTTCTTGCAGGCGCGGGCGTCGTCGCGCAGCGGGATGGTGTCGGTGACCACCAGCTCGTCCATGTCCGAGCTGGCGATCTTGTCGACCGCGCCGCCGGAGAGGATCGCGTGCGTGCAGTAGGCGACCACCTTGGTCGCGCCCTCTTCCTTCAGCACCTGCGCCGCCTTTACCAGCGTGCCGGCGGTGTCGACCATGTCGTCCATGATCACGCAGGTGCGGCCTTTCACCTCGCCGATCACGTTCATCACCTCGGAGACATTCGCCTTCGGCCGGCGCTTGTCGATGATCGCGAGATCCGACTCCATGCGCTTGGCGAGCGCCCGCGCCCGCACCACGCCGCCGACGTCTGGCGACACGACGATGAGATTCTCGTAGCGCTGCTTCCACACGTCGCCGAGCAGCACCGGTGCGGCGTAGATGTTGTCCACCGGCAGGTCGAAGAAGCCCTGGATCTGATCGGCGTGCAGATCCATCGTCAGCACCCGGGCGACGCCCACCGAAGAGAGCATGTTGGCGACCACCTTGGCGCTGATCGCCACGCGCGCCGAGCGCGGCCGCCGGTCCTGGCGCGCGTAGCCGAAGTACGGGATCGCAGCGGTGACGCGGGCGGCCGAGGAACGCTTCAGCGCGTCGATCATCACCAGCATTTCCATAAGGTTGTCGTTGGTCGGGGCGCAGGTCGACTGCAGCACGAAGACATCCTTGCCGCGCACGTTCTCCAGCAGCTCGACCATCACCTCACCGTCAGAGAACTTGCCCGCGATCACGCGCCCGAGAGAAAGGTTCAGGTGCTTCGCCACCTCCTGCGCAAGGCGCGGGTTGGCGTTGCCGGTGAACACCATCAGCCGGTCGAGCGGCGCCGCATTACCCATGTGGCCAGTCGCGGTGTTCATCGTTCACCTGTTTAGTGGCTGGGGAGGAAGGATTCGAACCCTCGTATGCCGGAATCAAAATCCGGTGCCTTAACCAGCTTGGCGACTCCCCAGTGGGGTCACACATCCCAGTCGAATCTACTCTGCCCAGTCGTGCAGCGGGTGCCTGTCCAGCCCCTGCGTCACGAAGCCGCACATCTCCCCTGGCAACTCGCCCTGGAGGGCGAGCGCTTCGGCTTCGGTACTGAATTCTGCGAACACGCACGCGCCGGAACCTGTCATGCGCGCCCCTGGAACCCGGCTTCTTAGCCACGCCAGGTGCGCCGCCACGTCGGGGAAGCGGCGGCTCACGACCGGCTCGAGATCGTTCGCTCCCTGCCCCGACAAAAAGGGCGGTATTTTGAGTCGTTTCG
>WNFM01012418.1_pt1 | contig 23465 bp, 15 predicted proteins | sample 5400271 | NCBI WGS metagenome assembly WNFM01 (sample SAMN13153352, study PRJNA577476) | soil metagenome | isolation source: 60 cm saprolite on Douglas fir-dominated hillslope | place: USA:California | collected 2013-09-17 | reverse complement strand
TTTCTCGCGCGCTTTCTCCAGCCCCCACATCGACGTGAGGAACGTGTTCCGGACGAGCTGCTGGGTAATCGTGCTGCCGCCGCCGAGATACCGCTTGCTGCCGAAGATGTTGGTGAGGACGGCGCGGGTCGTGCCGATCACGTCCACGCCGGAGTGATCGTAGAAGCGGCGATCCTCGATGGCGACGACCGCCTGGACCATGCGCGGCGCGATCGACGCGAGCGGCACGTCGCGCCGTTTTTCACGTCCTTCGCTGATGAGCGCCGTGAGGAGCGGCGCGTCGAGCGCCAGCGCGTCGAGCGGCGGCTTGCGGCCGGCGACCTCGATGGCCTGCAGGGCGCCGCCGCCGGTTCGCCCGTCGAGGGCGTCGGGGGGCGCCGGACGGCCGGCTTTCGCGACCGGACGCGGGGTCACAGGGGCGAACACCAGCCGGACGGTCTCGCCCGGATGATCGCCGCTTCGCGGAATGATCGCGAGCGCGTCGCGGCCGATCGCGAATTCCCCCGGATGCTCCACTTTCGGACGCTGTGCGTATCCGAGATCGTTGAGACGGTCGATCATCTGCGCCTGCGTGACCCGCTGGCCGCGCCGCACCGTCAGCGGCCGCGCGAAGATGCGCGGATCGGTCCGCTGGAACTCGCCGTTCATCCGCGCGTCGATCATCCGCGAGAACTGCACGTAGTAGTAGCCGATGAAAAAAGATCCGATGAGGAACGGGATCGCGATCGCGACGGCGGCATAGAACTTCCAGCCGCGTCCGCGAAGGAAGGCCAGGCGCGGACGAGATGATGTTTTCGCGGCCGGCGGGGGCGTGGGGACCGTGGTCACCTTGTCTGGACTGCAACCTGCATTGTATACCCGGCGTCTTATTCAGCCGGGAGGCATTGAACGTCACCTGAAGGTCGGGCCCACGGGTGGAGGGGCCTGCGGGTAGAGTGTGACCATGCACCGCACCATTCGAGCGGCCCTCATCGTCGCGGCCGCACTCGTCCTGCATTCATCCGCCAACGGCCAGCTGCGCGTCGCCCCCGTCGGCGAGCGGCCCGACCGCGTGGCGCTCGAGCTGATGCTGCGGAAGCTGGCCAGCACCGGCACGTTCATGCAGACCGACGCGCATCCCGACGACGAGGACAACGGGCTGCTCGCGATGCTCGGCCAGGGGCAGGGGATGCGGACGACGCTCGTCACGCTGACGCGGGGCGACGGCGGACAGAACGAGATCGGTCCCGAGACCGGCCAGGCGCTCGGCGTGCTGCGCACGGAGGAGCTGCTGGCCGTGCACCGGTTCGACGGCGCCGAGCAGTACTTCACGCGCGCGGTCGACTTCGGCTACTCGTTCAGCATCGAGGAATCGATCGAGAAATGGGGCCACGACGAGATCGTGGGCGATCTCGTCCGCCTCATCCGGACGGTTCGTCCCGACGTCATCGCCGGGTTCCTCTGCGGCGGGCAGGCCGGTGGGCTGCACCACCAGGCGTCGGCGAAGCTGACGCTGGAGGCGTTCCGCGCGGCGGGGGATCGCGCGAAATATCCCGAACAGATCAAGGAGGGCCTGCGCCCCTGGCAGGCGGTCCGGTATTTCTGCACCGACGAGACGTCGTTCGCGCCGCAACCGCCGCCGCGAACGCCGGACATGCTGGTCGCCGACGTCTCCGGTTTCGACGCCGACCTGGGCCGGACATACGCAGACCTCGGACTCGAAGCGCGCTCGATGCACAAGTGCCAGGGGACGTCCCAGCTGCTGCTTCTCCCAGGCCAGTCGCAGAATCGCACCTACAAGCTGCAGGACCTCGCCTCTGCGCAGACCGGCCTGAATCTCGGTGCGCCTCCTCCCCCGCCGCCATTCCGTGCGGGGAACATTTTGTTCGAGGGGATCGACACCTCGCTCGCCGGGCTGGGCCGTTTCGTCGGGGGGCGCAACGCTCCCGCGCTGGTGAGCGCGCTGCAGGGCATTCAGCAATCCGTGACTGACGCACGGGCCGCGGCAGGACTGCGTGGACCGAGTGCCGCTGTTCCCCGCCTTGCCGCTGGTCTTCGCGCAACGCGTGCCCTCCGGGCCGACCTTGGACGGATCCTGGGCTCACTGCGGCCGCTGACCGGCGGGCCCGGCGCCTCCGGGGGGGTCGTTGGCAGCGCGCTCGGCGGCATCGAGAACTACCCCGACGCCGCGACGGCCACCTACGAAATCGACTTCCGCCTCGCCCAGAAGGAGCGCCAGTTCCAGGACGCGCTCGTCGTCGCCGCCGGCGTGCGGCTCGAAGGGCTCGCGGACGATGGGGTCGTCACGCCCGGACAGGATGTCGACGTGTCGGTATACGCGGTCGCGGGCGCCGCGGAGGCGCCCGAGCTGCGCGCCGTCACACTGACCGGGTTCGACGGACGACTGGCGGCGTGTACGGGATCGCTCGCGACGGCCGTGACCTGCAAGACCGCCGCGAAGATCCCGCAGAACACGCATCTGTCCACGCCGTACTGGACGCCGCGGAAAGACGCCGCGCGGTACGACTTCGAGGCCGGCGTCCCATTCGGCGTGCCCTTCCGTCCGTCCCCGTTCCGCGCGAGGTTCGACCTTACGATCGGCGGCGAACCCGTGACGGTGGATCGCGTCGTCGAGTATCGCTACAGCCACCTCGTGGCTGGGGAGAAACGCTCGGAGCTGAACGTCTCGCCGGCGTTCAACGTGACGGTCGATCCCGAGATCGCGATCTTCCCGATCGCGGATCTTCCACCTAAAGGCGGAAGCCACGAGATCCAGCGTACTCCCGTGGCGTCCGCCTTCAGGCGGAAGACCATCAACGTCACCGTCGCCAACAACCAGAAGGCCGCGGCGACCGCGACCGTCGCGCTGGATGCGCCGGCCGGATGGCACGTCGAGCCTGCCACCGCGCCGATCACGTTCGCCCGCGAGGACGAAGCGACGACGGTGACGTTCACGCTTTCGCCGCCCGCCGCCGTCGCCGCCGGCGAGCTCGCCGTCAAGGCGATCGTCTCCGGAAACGGCGCGACGTCCGACCGGGGCTACCAGGTCGTGGAATACGCGCACATCCACCGGCGGCACGTCGTGCAGACCGCGACGGCGCGGGTGAAGGTGCTCGACGTCACGATCGCGCCCGGGCTGAAGGTTGGATACATCATGGGCGTCGGCGACAAGGTGCCGGAGGCCATCGCGCAGCTGGGTGCCTCGGTGACCCTCATCGACTTCGAGACCCTGGCGTCGGGGGATCTCTCGCGGTTCGACGCCATCGTCCTCGGCGTGCGCGCGTACGAACGCAGGCAGGACCTGCGCGCCAACAATCAGCGGCTGCTGCGGTATGTCGAGAACGGCGGCCTCGTCATCGTCCAGTACCAGCGGACCGAGTTCAACGACGCGCAATACGGACCGTTTCCGGCGAAGACGACCGCCGAGCGCGTGACGGACGAGAACGCGCCGATCGAGATCCTCACGCCCGAGCACCCGGTGTTCAACCGGCCCAACAAGCTGGGACCGGAGACGTGGCGCGGCTGGGTGCAGGAGCGGGGCACCTATTTCATGGGCGAGCGCGATTCGCGGTACGTCGATCTCCTCCGATCGCAGGATCCTTTCCCATACAATGCAGGAGCAAAGACCGGAGTGCTGGTGGAGGCGCGCGTGGGGAAGGGGCGGTGGATTTACACCGGGCTCGGCCTCTGGCGGCAGCTGCCGGCCGGAACGGACGGCGCGTACCGTCTGATGGCCAACCTGCTCAGCCTGGGAAAAACTTAGCGTGAAATTCTCCCCCGACTACGTCCGGATCGTCCTGAACGAGAATTTCGAAGACGCCAAGGCGCAGTTCCTCGCGCCGCTGATGGCGATTGAGTACGCGCACCTCGTGATGCTGGCGGATCGGCAGATCGTGACCCGCGCCGACGCGGCCGCGATCCGCAGGGCGCTGGACGGGATCTCGCAGGACGAGATCCGCAGAGTGGCCTACGACGGCACTTACGAGGACCTCTTCTTCTATCTCGATCGGCTCGTGGTCGCCGGCTGCGGCGAGGACGCGGCGGGCCGACTCCACACGGCGCGATCGCGCAACGACATCGACATGACGATGTACCGCATGTCGCAGCGGCAGTTGATCCTCGCGGTGATCGAGGCGGCGCTCGCGCTCCGGCGCGCCTTGATCCCGCTCGCCGATCGGTACCGGGACGCCGTGTTCGCCGCGCACACGCACACACAGCCCGCGCAGCCCTCCACGGTCGCGCACTATCTGCAAGCGGTGATCGAACAACTCGAGCGGGACACGCTGCGTCTCCGGGCCGCCTACGCGAGCACGAACCAGAATCCCCTGGGCGCCTGCGCGATCACGGGCACCGGCTTTCCGATCGACCGCGAGCGGACGACGGAGCTGCTCGGGTTCGACGGGACGACCTGCAATACCTACGGCAGCATCGCGAGCGTCGACTACCTGCTGGAGAGCGTGAGCGCCACGGCCGTCCTGTTGATCGGCCTCGGCCGCGTCGTCCAGGACCTGCTGCTGTGGTGCACGATGGAATTCGGCTACTTGCGCCTCGCCGACGCGTTCGTGCAGGGCAGCAGCATCATGCCGCAGAAACGGAACCCCGTGGCGCTCGAACATGCGCGCGCGATCGGCAGCAAGGCGGTCGGGCAGGCCGGGGGGCTGATGGTGGCCGTCCACAACACGCCGTTCGGGGACATCGTCGACACCGAGGACGACCTGCAGCCGCTGGTGGCGCAGATGTTCAAGGACGCCGCGCGTGCGGTCTCGCTCGTCGCGGCCGCCATGACCGGCGCGACCTTCGACGTCGACACAATGGCGGATCGCGCGGGGCAGAACTGGATCACCGTCACCGAGCTCGCCGACACGCTCGCTCGCGACCACGGCCTGCCGTTCACGCAGGGCCACACGATCGCGGCGCGCCTGATCGCCGGCTCCCGCGCGGCGCCCGGCGCGAGCGTCGCGGCGCTCGTCCGCGAGATCTCGAAGGACGTGGCCGGCAAGGAAATCGTCTACACCGACGCACAGCTCGCCGAGATTCTCAGCCCGAAACACTTCGTCGAGGTCCGGAAGACCTACGGCGGGCCGTCACCGTCGGAAACGCTGCGCGCGATGGGCGTCTCGAAGAAGGCGCTCGCCGCGGACGACGGGTGGCTGCGCGACGCGCGCCAGCGCCTCCGGACGGCGGAAGAGAAGCTGAGAGACGCGGCGGACAGGCTGTAGGCTTTCGGCTTTCGGCTTTCGGCTTTGGGCTTTAGGTGACTTTAGCTCCGTGGCTTTGGCTCCGTGACCTCTCCCAAAGCCCAAAGCCCAAAGCCCAAAGCCTACAAAGTCACGAGCCAGTGCTGCCCGGGATCGATCGGCAGCTCCTCGAGCAGCAGGTCCACCAGGCCGGGACCGTACTTGTTCAGGAAGTAGACCACGCCGAGCGTGCGCTCCTGCGGATGCCCGTGGGGGAAGGCCTGCGCCTGGGCGCGCACGAACTGGCGCCGGAGCGTTTCGTCCCGTTTCTTGGCGGCGTGAATGACCTTCGAGTGCAGCGACCGCAGCTCGTGATCCATCTTGCCGAGCGTCGTCTTCGCCGCCCCCTCGAGTGTCGGGTCGAGCGAGCGCAGCGCCTCGACGACGCGCGCCATCGCCTGTTGCGTCTGTGACGCCGCGTCGCGCAGCGACTGTTCGACGCTGGCGGGCAGCTGCGCCTCGAGGAGCCTGTTCAGCGCGGACTCGTCCGGCGTGCGCAGATCCAGGAACGGCACGCCGTACTTCTCGAGGAACCGGGTGGCGCCCGAGTCCAGCAGCGTGGCGGTCGAGCGCGGAAACATCAGGGGCATCGGCACCCCGAATTGCTCGTAGACGCCCCGCAACTGCCCGAGGTACGCCAGCTCGCTCGGGCCGGCCACGTAGCAGATGGTGGGGAAGAGCGTGTCCTGGACGATCGGGCGGAGCAGCACGTTCGGGCTGAACCCGCCGGGCCTCGCCGCCGCGTCGCGCGACAGCGCCTCGCTCGTGTGCGCCGTCTCGCCGATCATCAGCTGATCACCCTGGCGCTTGATCGGACGCCGTCCGCCGTCGAGGCTGAAGAGCGACACACTGTCGGGCTGGAGCGTGACCTGCGGCGCGTGGCCGCGCGCGGCGAGCGCGTCGCCGGCGTCCGCCGCGAGCGCCGCCGTCCGTCCCGGCGACGCAAGCTCCTTCGCAAACACCTCCGCGACCAGCGGCTTGGCGCCCGCATCCGACGAGTCGAACAGGACGAGTCCGTGCGGCCCGAGGATCGTTTCGATCCACGTCGCGAACGCTTGCGCCATCCCGGTCCCGGGCCGCCAGGCGGCACGAAGGTCGGCGATGATCTGTGACGTGAATTCCGTCTGCTGGAGGATGGAGGCGAGCTCGTCGATGGTCTGCTCGACCTGGGGTCCGAGCGTGAGCCGCGCAATCGGCAGCTCGCCGGCCCCGTCGAGATCCGGCAGCGTCACCGTGCGCGGCTGGAACTCGGCGTCGAGCACCGTACAGCTCCGGACTTCTTCCCAGTCGTGATCCTCCGCGTCGACCCAGAACACGGCCACGACGGGGACCTTCAGATCGCGCTCGGTCCGGCGCGCGAGCTGGAGCGCGGTGAGCGCCTTGAGGAGCGTGAAGAGCGGTCCGCCGAAGACGCCGGCCTGCTGGCCGGTCACGACCGTCACCGCCGCCGGATCCGCGAGCCGCGCCGCCGCCGCGCGCGACGCCGGCGGGGCGTTTCGTCGTGCTTGCTGCGCCCGGAGGAGGGAGACGAGCGTGCCGCGATCGCGGGCCTTCGGCTGCGCCCGCCCGACCGCGTCGCGCCAGGCCTCCGGCTCCATCGGATTGCCCGCGTAGAGTCCCTCGACCTTCGTGAAGTTGTAGGCGTAGTCGCCCGCCAGGGGTCGAATCCACGGGAACCGGCGGACATCGACGCCCGTCGCTTTCAGGCGGCCGGCGGGGCCAGTCGTGACCGCGGAGGGGGACGGCTCGGGAGACACGGACTCGTACTCTCTCAGAGCGGTTGGAAAGCTGTCAAGGCGCGGCATGATGGCATCTGGCTTGTGACGCGCGCGAAAGCGCCGAGGATCCCGTAATTCGTGTTACATTCTGACGATCCGCCCGAGGAGTTCCGTCGCTGACCAGAGAGGACCCAAGCGCATTTTCGCCGCCGCCAGCATTCGGCCCCTTTCGGGTGCTGCACCAGATTGGTATTGGCACTCTTGGTCCCGTTTTTCGCACCTATGAGCCCACCCGCGACCGCCTGGTGGCCGTCAAGGTGTTCCGGCTCGACATTGTCCCCGAACAGGCCCAGCTGCTCGCCGATGCGCTGAGCCGGGCCGTCGACGCCTCCCTCGTGCACCCCTCCATCGTCGAACCCCTCGCCGCGGGGATCGAGGGCACCGTTGCGTACCGGGCGGAAGAGTACGTGGCGGCGGAGTCACTGGATGTTGCCATGCGGCACTACGCGCCGGCGCCGATCGAGAAGGCGCTGCCGTTCATCACCCAGCTCGCCGGCGCGATTGATTTCGCGCGCGCCGCCGGCGTCGGCCACGGCAGCCTGCACCCGCGCGACATCTTCGTCACGCCCGACGAAGCCCGCGCGACCGGCTTCGGGGTCGTCGAGGCGCTCGAGCACGTCGGCATCCGCGCGCCGATCCGCCGTCCGTACACGGCGCCCGAGCGCATCGAGGGCGGACCGTGGGGGACCCCGGCGGACGTGTTCTCGCTCGCCGCGATCAGCTTCGAGCTCCTGACCGCGCGCCGGCCCGCGGGCACCGGTGCCGGCGCGCTGCCGGCGGGCGACCGGAGCGAGGCGCTCCGCGCCGTGCTCGCGCGCGCCATGGACGAGGAGCCGTCACGCCGCTACGGCACCGCGCTGGCGTTTGCCCATGCCCTCGAGTCGGCGGCGCAGGGACACTCCGACGCGGCCCTTGTTCCGGACGTCGCCGCTCCAGTCCCTGGTCCATCAGTCCCGGAGTCCTCGGCCCCTGAATCCCTGATCCTTCCGACCCCGATCTCCAAGTCCCTGGTCGCTGAGTTGTTCCCGGTCCCGGAGTCCCGGGTACCGGGTCCGGCGTCGCACGTCGCTGACGTTCCTGGTCCTATCGCGACGCCCGGCGAATTTGCGGTCGAGAAGGCCCTCGAGCCGGACACCGATCCACTGGACGATTTCGCGCTGGACGACGTGGCGCTGAACGAAGGGCCGATCGAGCAGACTCCGGTCCACGGGATCGCGAACCGCGGCGCGGCAAGCCAGGCGGCTCCGACGCTGTTCGACGACGAGCGCTCCGCCTTTGCGCCCGACCCCGACGTCCCGCGCTACGGCGGGACACGTGCCGCGTTCCCTCCGGACCACGACGCGCCGATCGGCGGCGGGGCGGCGCGGTTCGTGGACGTCGCGGCCGACGACGCAACAGGGGCCGACGCGCCGATCGACGATCACGCGTCCGAAGAACCCGTGTACGCTGCGGAGGAGCCCATGTTCGCCTCCGCAGAGCCCGATCCGGAGCAGCACGACGTCACCGAGCGCTCCGGTCCGGCGATCCTGCCGCTCGCCGTGACGCTGGTCCTCGGGTTGCTCGGCGGATTTGCCGCCGGCTATTTCGTCGGCAGCCGCGATCGTCTGACGCCGGCCGCGGAGCCCGCGCCCGTGCCGGCCGCGCGGCCCGCGCCGGCGGCGACCGGCGCCGCGACCCCAGAGAAGCCCGGGCAATATAGCGAGCAGAAAGTGACGGCGCCGCCTCCGCCGGCCGGCACCGCCGCCCCGTCGGCTCCACTGCCGGCCCCGGCGCCGGCCCGCCCCGAGCCAGATCGACGGGCTGTCCAGGAGCCCGCGCCCCCGGCCACGCAGGGCATCGCGGGGCATCTGGTGGTGAGGTCCACGCCGCCGCGCGCGGGGGTGATGGTCAACGGGACCTGGCGGGGGCGGACGCCGCTGACGCTCGACGCGCTTCCGTTCGGCACCTACGTGGTGCGCGTCGTGCTCGACGGCTTCAATGTCGCGCGCCAGGAGGTGACGCTGAGCGCGCGCGATGCCTCGCAGACGATCAACGCGCGCCTCGAACCGAAGGCGCGGGGCGGGGCCAGCCTGCGCCCGACCTCGCCAGAGCCCCCGACCCCTCGACCCGGCTCGGGGCAGGCCCCCCCTGTGAGCGTCGCCGGCTCCCTGTATGTGGACTCGCGTCCGCGCGGCGCGGCGGTGTTGCTCGACGGCAAGAGCGTGGGGCAGACGCCGCTCAGCCTGGCGGAGGTGGCCCCCGGATCGCACGTCGTGCGGATCGAAATGGCCGGCAAGAAACCCTGGACGGCGACGGCGCACGTGGTCGCGGGCAAGATGGAACGCGTCACCGGCTCCCTCGAGGACAAACCATGAGCGCCTGCGGCCGCACGCGAGGGCCGTCCGCCTTCGCGCCTTGCGCTTCGGCGGGAGAGCCTTCGGCTGGAGCTTTGGCGCGCAGCGGCTTGCCTCGCCGTCAGTCACACCCATCGATGAGCGGAGGCGGGAGCGCCGGGAATGGTAAGGGATCCCCACGCGAGCGACGTGAACAACGATGAAAGCCACGCTGGCACTTGAAAACGGCATCTGGTACGAAGGGGACGCGGCGGGAGCCGCGGGCGAGACCGGCGGCGAGGTCGTCTTCAACACCAGCATGACCGGCTACCAGGAAGTTCTGACCGACCCGTCCTACGCCGGGCAGATCGTCACCATGACCGCGCCCGAGATGGGCAACTACGGCACGTCGCTCGAAGACGAGGAGTCGCGCGGGACGCAGGTGGCGGGCTTCATCGTGCGCGAGGAGTCGCCCATCGCCAGCAACTGGCGGTCGGAGGGCACGCTCCGTGACTACCTGATTAAGAACAACATCGTCGCCATCTCGAACATCGATACGCGCGCGCTCGTGCGGGTCCTGCGCTCGTCGGGCGTCATGCGGGGCATTGTCGCGACCGGCGACGTGGATCCCCGCGAGATCGTCGACCGGGCGCGGGGGCTGCCCTCGATGGAAGGGTCGGACCTGGTGCTCGGCGTCACGTGCGAGCGCGCATTCGACTGGGCGCCCGCGACGCCGCTGGCGGAGGAAGAGTTCGCCCCGCCCACCCAGCGCAAGGCGCGCCGCAACCTGCGCGTCGCCGCGTACGACTACGGGATGAAGTGGAACATCCTGCGGCGGTTCACCGCCTACGGCTGCGACGTGCGCGTGTTCCCGGCGACGGCGCCCGCCTCCGACCTGATTGCAGCGGGCCCCGACGGTGTGTTTCTCAGCAACGGCCCCGGCGATCCGGCCGTCCTGTCGTATGCGATTGCGAACGCGCGGACGCTCGTGGACTCCGAGATTCCGGTGTTCGGGATCTGCCTCGGCCATCAGGTCCTCTCGCTCGCGATGGGCGGCGACACCTACAAGCTCAAGTTCGGGCACCGCGGCGCGAATCATCCGGTGAAAGACCTTGCGACCGGCAAAGTCGAGATCACGTCGCAGAATCATGGCTTCGCCGTCGATCCGCAGTCGCTGCCGCCGGACGTGCAGGTGACGCACGAAAATCTGTACGACGGCACGGTCGAAGGGCTGCGGCACGTCACCAAGCCGGTCTTCTGCGTGCAGTACCATCCCGAAGCCGCGCCCGGCCCGCACGACGCGGACTATCTGTTCAAGCAATTCGTCGACGAGATGGAGAAGCGAATCACGTAATTGGGAAATCTGGGAATGTGGGAATTTGGAAATCTCAAGGTTTTCAGATTCCCCGATTTCCACATTTCCATATTTCCAAATGTTCTGATGCCCAAGCGGACTGATCTCAAACGGATTCTCGTCGTCGGCTCCGGCCCGATCGTCATCGGGCAGGGCTGCGAGTTCGACTATTCCGGCACACAGGCCTGCAAGGCGCTGAAGGCCGAAGGGCTCGAAGTCGTGCTGGTCAACAGCAACCCGGCGACGATCATGACGGACCCGGAGGTCGCCGATCGGACGTACGTCGAGCCGCTGACCGCCGAGATTCTCGAAGCCGTCATCGCACGCGAGAAGCCCGACGCGCTCCTGCCGACCGTCGGCGGCCAGACGGCGCTGAACCTCGCGGTCGAGCTCTGGGAGAAAGGCATCCTCCAGCAACACGGCGTCGAGCTGATCGGCGCCTCGGTCGACGCCATCAAGGTCGCCGAGGACCGGCTGCTCTTCCGCGACGCCATGCGGGAGATCGGCCTGGCGGTGCCCGAGAGCCGGTACGTCAAGTCGATGGCGGAGGCCCACGAGGCGGTCGAGCCGATCGGCTTCCCGATCATCATCCGCCCGTCGTTCACGCTCGGCGGAGTCGGCGGCGGCATCGCCTACAACATCGAGGAGTTCCGCGAGATCGCGCAGCGCGGCCTGAGCCTCAGCCCGGTCCACGAGGTCCTCCTCGAGGAATCGGTCATCGGATGGAAAGAGTTCGAGCTCGAGGTCATGCGCGACCGGGCCGACAACTTCGTCGTCATCTGCTCGATCGAGAACGTCGACCCGATGGGCGTGCACACGGGCGACAGCATCACCGTCGCCCCCGCGCTGACGCTGACCGACCGGGAATACCAGCGGATGCGCGACATCGCGCGCCGCATCATCCGGCGCGTGGGCGTCGAGACCGGCGGATCGAACATCCAGTTCGCCGTCAACCCTGACGACGGCCGGATCGTCGTCATCGAGATGAACCCGCGCGTGTCGCGATCGTCGGCGCTGGCGTCGAAGGCGACCGGGTTCCCGATCGCCAAGATCGCCGCGAAGCTCGCGCTCGGCTACACGCTCGACGAGATTCCCAACGACATCACGCGCCTGACGCCCGCCTCGTTCGAGCCGACGATCGACTACATCGTCGTCAAGGTGCCGCGCTGGGCGTTCGAGAAATTCCCGCGCGCCGACCGGACGCTGACGACGCAGATGAAGTCGGTGGGCGAGGTGATGGCGATCGGCCGCACCTTCAAGGAAGCCTTCATGAAGGCGTTCCGCTCGCTGGAGCTCGGCCGCGGCAACATGCTCTTCGCGCGAAGCGGCGGCCGCATCAACGCGACGGCCTCGGTCGAGGGGGACGATGACGACACCGCGCTGCAGCGGTCGCTGGCCGTGCCGAACGATCAGCGGATGTGGGCGCTGTTCACCGCGCTCGAGCGCGGCTGGGACGTCGAGGAGATCCACCGGCTCACGAAGATCGACCGCTGGTTCCTGACGCAGTTCAAGCAGCTGGTGCAGCTCAAGGAACAGGCGGCGCGCGTGGGGCTCCGCGGCATGCCGCCCGATCTGATGCGCTCGCTCAAGCGGGCGGGCTTCGGCGACTGGCAGATCGGCAGCATGCTCGGCGCCGACGAAAACGCGGTCCGCGCGGCGCGGCGCGCGCAGGGGCTCACGGTCGCCTACAAGCGCATCGACACGTGCGCCGCGGAGTTCGAGTCCTTCACGCCGTACCTGTACGGGACGTACGAGAAGGAGTGCGAAGCCGATCCGACGCCCCGGCCGAAGGTCATCATTCTCGGCAGCGGCCCAAACCGGATCGGGCAGGGGATCGAATTCGACTATTGCTGCGTCCACGCCGCCTTCGCCCTGCGCGACGACGGGTTCGAGACGGTGATGATCAACTGCAACCCGGAGACCGTCTCCACCGACTACGACACCGTCGACCGCCTCTACTTCGAGCCGCTGACCTTCGAGGACGTGTTCGCGATCATCGCGCGCGAGCGCGACGGCGGCGGCGAGGTCTCCGTCGTCGTGCAGTACGGCGGGCAGACGCCGCTCAAGCTCGCGCTGCCCCTGCAGGAGGCGGGCGTGACGATCCTCGGCACGTCGCCGGATTCAATCGACCTGGCCGAGGACCGCGAACGGTTCTCGCGGCTGCTGTGGGACCTCGGCATCCCGCAGGCGCCGAGCGGTACCGCCACGTCCCTCGAGGAAGCGCGCGAGGTCGCGCTGAAGATCGGGTTCCCGCTCGTCGTCCGCCCGTCGTACGTGCTCGGCGGCCGCGCGATGGCCATCGTGTACGACATGGCCGCGCTCGACCGCTACATGACGACGGCCGTGCAGGCGTCGCCCGAGCGGCCCGTCCTCATCGACAAGTTCCTCGAAGACGCCGTCGAGCTCGACGTGGATTGCATCGCCGACGCGACCGGGGCCGTCGTGATCGGCGGCATCATGGAGCACATCGAGGAAGCCGGCATCCACTCCGGCGACAGTTCGTGCGTCGTGCCGCCGTACCGCGTCGCGGCGCGGCATCTGGATCAGATCCGCGATTACACACGCCGCATCGCGAAGGCCCTGAGCGTCATCGGCCTGATGAACACGCAGTTCGCGATCAAGGACGACACGATTTACGTCCTCGAAGTGAACCCGCGGGCGTCGCGGACCGTGCCGTACCTGTCGAAGGCGACCGGCATCCCGCTCGCGAAGATTGCCGCGCGCGTGATGGTGGGGAAGACGCTGGCCCAGCTCGGGCTGACCGAGGACCTCCAGGTTGCGGGCGTGTTCGTGAAGACGCCCGTGTTCCCGTTCGTCCGCTTCCCGGGCGTCGACACGATCCTCGGGCCCGAGATGAAATCGACCGGCGAAGTCATGGGCGGGGCGGCGACCTTCGGCAGCGCGTTCGCCAAGGCGCAGCTGGCCGCCGGCGTGAAGCTGCCGTCGGAAGGGGCGGTCTTCATCAGCGTCAGCAACCACGACAAGCCCGCCGTCGTGCAGATCGCCCGCGACCTCCAGGGCCTCGGGTTCAGGCTCGTGGCCACGCGGGGCACCGCGACCTATCTCCGCGCCCACGGCATCGACGCCGAGATCGTCTTCAAGGTGAACGAGGGGCGCCCGCACGTCGGCGACGAAATCGTGAACCACCGCATTCAGCTCGTCATCAACACCCCGCTCGGCCGGGAGTCGTTCTTCGACGACAAGTTCGTCCGGCGGACGGCGATGATGCAGCAGGTGCCGTGCATTACGACGCTCACCGGCGCGGCGGCGGCCGTGTTCGCGATCAAGGCGCTGGCCACCGAAGGCCTGACCGTGCGATCCCTTCAGGAGTACCACGCGGACGCGGAACGCCTTCTCCCCAAAGCCTAAAGCCCAAAGCCCAAAGCCTGTGATCTTCGATGTCGTCGGCGTCGGCGCGAACTCGATCGACTTCGTCTATCGCCTGCCGGCCTATCCGCAGCCGGACGGGCCGCTGTCGAAGCTGCACATCGGCAGCCATGAACGATCCCCGGGAGGCCAGACCGCGACCGCGCTGTCGGCCTGCGCGGCGCTTGGCCTGCGCACCTCGTATGTCGGCACGATGTCCACCGATGCCAACGGCGTGTTCGTGCGCGACGCCTTGTCGCGGCGCGGCATCGATCTGGCCCGCGCCCTGTCGCGCGACGCGGCCAACCCCTTTGCCGTCATCCTGGTGGCCGAGTCGACCGCGGTGGGGGGCGAGCGCATCGTCCTCTGGGATCGTCCGCCGGCGATGACGCTCACCGCCGAGGACCTTCCGGGCGACCTGGCCGCGTCCGCGCGGCTGATTCACGTGGACGACGTGGATATCGAGGCGGGAATCGCGGCAGGACGGGCGGGCCTCGCAGCGGGCCTGCCGGTCACGAGCGACATCGAAGCCGCGCGTCCGAAGACGCCCGCGCTCCTCGACGCGGTGACGATCCCGATTTTCGCCGAACAGGTGCCGGGCCGGCTGACGGGGGAGCCCGACATCGAGCGCGCGCTGCGGCTGCTGCGCCAGCGGCACGCGGGGATGCTTTGCGTCACGCTCGGGTCGCGCGGGGCCGCGCTCCTGCACGGCGATCGCTTCATCCGGCAGCCGGCGTTTCCGATCGACGCGATCGACACCACCGGCGCGGGCGACGTTTTCCGCGCCGGGTTCATCTACGCCCTCCTGCGCGGCGACGCGCCCGCGGAGATTCTCCGGTTCGCGTGCGCCGCCGCCGCGGTCAGCTGCACGCGCCGCGGCGCCATCGCGAGCGTCCCCGATCTCGACGCCGTCAACGCGCTGCTGGCGTAGGGGCGGTTCGCGAACCGCGCCTGACTGCGGCGATTTCCCCCCCGTTCTTGTGGCTTCCGCCTTCAGGCGGAAGAGTACGCCCGCCACGGCCCACGGCCCACGGCTCATCACGAAGATCACCAAGGTCACAAAGGCTCTTTGTGGTCTTCGTGATCTTTGTGATCTTCGTGAAGAAAGCCGTGGCTCGTTTCTGCGTACATCGCACGCCGGCGACACCTCGATTTCTGCGACTCTGATGTCTCGTTTCTAACCCGTCGCGCAGGATTCGGCCTGAAATGCGCAGCACTCGGATTGCATGTCTGCGCCGGCCGTTCTGGTGGCAATCCCTCTTCTCGTGGGCGTGGTCGCGGGGGTCCTGTCAGGTGCGGGCTCGCTCTCGGGCCTCATCGTTCTCGCCGTGGCGTGGCTCGCCGCGGGCATGGGCCTGTGGCGCGGGCCTCGCGTCGTCGTGCTCGCGGCGACCGTCGCCGGGTGCCTCGCGGCCGGCATGGCGCTCGGCTCGCGCGCGAACGCGGCGGCCATCAACCCGTCGCTCCTTGCCTGGTTCCGCGAATCCACCGCGCCTGACGATCCGGTTCGGATGACGGCGGTCCTGCGGGAGGACGCCACGATCAGGGCCACCGGCGTCAGCGTCACCGTCGACGCCCTCGCCGTCGAAGGGCGCCGCGTGGACGGAGGGGTGCGCGTGACGATCGCCGGCGCGCTGGCCGGCGGCGTCCGGCAGGACTGGCGCGCGGGCCGGACGGTCGTGATGAGCGTGCTGTTGCGCGAGCCGCTCGACTATCGCGATCCGGGCGTGCCCGGCGACCGCGCGCGGCTGGCGCGGCAGGGCATCGTCGTTCTGGGCTCGGTCAAGAGCGCGGCGCTGGCGGCGATGACGTCGCGCGGCACGTGGCTGAGTGAAGCGGCCGCCGCGCTGCGCGCCTCGGTGCGGGCCGCCACGGCAACGGCCGTCGGGCGGTGGAGCCCGCGCTCCGCGGGAGTCGTGACGGCGATCCTGATCGGCGATCGCAGCGGGCTCGACGCCGAGGACGAACGGCGGCTGCAGGAGGCGGGGACGTACCACGTCATCGCCATCTCCGGCGGCAATATCGCGCTGCTGACGGCGCTGCTCGTAGCGGCCGGCCGTCTCGCCCGCCTGCCGGGACGCGCGACGGCGGCCGCCTCGATCGCGCTGCTCGCGTTCTATGGCTATGCGGCGGGCCTGGCGCCGTCGGTGCTCCGCGCGACGCTCGCCGGGATGGTGTACCTGGCGGCGCGCGCCCTCGATCACCGCGGGACCGCCCTGAACGCCCTGGCGGTGGCGGGGGCGTCCGCCGCCGCAACCGCGCCGCTGACCGTCCTGGATCCTGGCTTCATTCTGTCGTTCGGGGCCACCGTGGCGATTGTCACCGCGGCGTCCCGCATCGCGCCCGCGCTGGCGCGCGAGCGCGGCGTTTCGCGGTCCCGCGCCTGGATCCGGCGGCTGCTGTCCGCCGCGGCGGCGCTCTCGGCCGCCACGATGTGCGCGGAGATCGCGCTTGCGCCGATCGGCGCCCGGCTGTTCGGGCGCGTGAGCGTCGCGGGACTGCTGCTGAACTTCGCCGCGATCCCCCTGATGTCGATCATCCAGGTGGCGGGGCTCGCGGCTGTGGCACTCGCCGTCGTGTCGGGCACCGCGGCCGGCGTCGCCGGGTGGATCGCGCACGCGGGAACGGTGGCCCTCATCCGATCCGCATCGCTCGTCGACCTGGCGCCCTGGCTGGTGATCGACATTCCGCCGCCGGCGATGTGGCTGATCGTCCTCTGGTATGCGGGCTGGACCGGGATCCTGGCGTTCCGCAGGCGCGCGATCCGCCTGGCGGCGCTGGCGACCGTTGGCGTCAGCGCGATCATCCTCGTCCGCGCGCCACCGTTCGCGGGCGCGGTTCGCGTGCCGCCGCCGCCGGAGGAATGGACGCGTGTCGTGTTCCTCGACGTCGGCCAGGGCGACGCCACGCTCGTCTGTCCGGCGGGCGCCCCGCCGTTCCTCGTCGACGCCGGCGGCGTGCCGGGGAGCACGTTCGACCTCGGCCGGCGCGTCACGTTGCCGGCGTCATGGGCGTTCGGCGTGCGAACGCTGGGCGCGCTCGTGCTGACGCACGGCGATCCCGATCACATCGGCGGCGCGCCGGCGATTCTGCGCGCCTTGTCGCCCGCCGCCGTCTGGGATGGCGTGCCCGTACCGCGCCACGAGCCGCTGCAGCGCCTGCGGGCGGCCGCCGCCCGCGCGGGGATTCCGTGGATCGAGCGGCGCGCCGGTCAAGCCACGACCGCGGGCGCCGCCGCGGTCATCGTCCTCCATCCTCCGGAACCCGACTGGGAGCGCCAGAAGGTCCGCAACGACGACTCGATCGTGCTGGAGGTCCGCGTGGGAGACGTCGCGTTCATTCTGCCCGGCGACATCACGCGGGCCGTGGAGCCGGAGATCGTCAAAGGCCTCGTCCCGTCGCCAGTCGTCATCGTCAAGGCCCCGCACCACGGCAGCGCCGGCAGCAGCTCGCAGGCGTTCGTGGACGCGACTCACCCCGCCGCGGTGATCTTCAGCGCCGGCCGCCGCAATCCCTTTGGACATCCCGCTCCGGTCGTCGTCGATCGCTACCGGACGGCGGGGTCCGCGATCTTCAGCACCGCAGACGACGGGGCGGTGGTGGTGGATACGGATGGAGTCAAGGTCACGATGTGGACCTGGAACGGGAGGCGGCTGTCACTGCCCGTGCCGGCGGCCCCACGGCCGACGGCCAATCACAAAGACCACTAAGACCACAAAGGTCACAAAGGAGAGTTACCTACGAATCCAATCACTCCGGCGCCCATCCCTCAAGAAATCGAGGATACTGGCCATCGCCTAATCGGATGCGCGATCACCGTCCACCGGATTCTCGGGCCTGGCTTCAAGGAACCAATCTATCAGCGCGCGCTCTGCCTGGAACTGGACGAGGCGGGACTCAAGTACGAATGCGAGAAAAGCATTCTGGTGCGTTACAAGCGCTGGGACCTTCCTGGGCACCGGCTCGATCTGATTGTTGGAGGGTGCGTGGTTGCTGAACTCAAGGCGATACGGCGATTGGCCAACGTGCATCGGAGGCAGGTAGTCTCGTACCTGAAGGCCACAGGGCTTCGATTGGGCTACGTGATCAATTTCAACGTCGATGTGCTGAAAGATGGGATAAGAAGAATAGCTTTGTGATCTTCGTGCCTTAGTGATCTTCGTCCTTGGCCGTCGGCCCGTGCAAGTCGGCTGGGTGGGTCGTCGGCCCGGGTAGGTCAGGTGGGTGAGATGTCGGCCTGTGCAGCTCGGGCGATGCGCCGTCGGCCGCTTGGGTGTGTGTCTCCTTGACGAGCGCCCACTCAGCTTCCATCTCTTCCAACGTGGCGTCGTGAACCGAGCGGCCCCTGGCGTGCAGGCGCTCTTCGAGGGCGGTGAACCGCTTCGTGAACTTTTCATTGGCCTTCCGCAGCGCCGACTCCGAGTCGATGCCGAGCTTGCGGGCGAGGTTGGCGATCGAAAAGAGCAGGTCGCCCATTTCTTCCTCGCTGCGGGCGGGCCCCTCCGAGGCGACGGCGCTGCGCAGCTCCGCGACTTCCTCCTCGATTTTGTCGACGACGTCGGTGGTCGTCGCCCAGTCGAAGCCGACCGCGGCGACGCGCGTGCCGATCTCGTGGGCGCGCAGGAGAGACGGCAGGGTCTTCAGCACGCCCCGCAGCACCGACCGGCGCTCCCCGGCGTCGGCCTGCTCCTGCGCCTTGATCTGCTCCCACTGCCGGTGGACTTCGCCGGGCGTGTCGAGCGGGCGCCCGTCCGGATCGAAGATGTGCGGATGACGGCGAATCAGCTTCGCGGCGATCGACCGCAGCGAGTCGGCTACCGTGAAGCGTCCCTCGTCGGCGCAGATCTGCGCGAGGAACACGCCTTCGAAGAGGAGGTCGCCGATCTCCGCGCGCAGCGCGCCTGTGTCGCCGCGGTCGATCGCGTCGAGGACCTCGTGCGTTTCTTCGAGCACGAACCCGCGCAGCGATTCGAGCGTCTGCTCGCGATCCCAGGGGCAACCCCGCGGGCCGCGCAGCCGCGCCATGATGTCAACGAGGGCCTGGAAGGCGGAACCGGCGTCGGAGGGCATGGAGACGATATGCTAGCATCGCGGGGTGGACAATCAGGAAGAGTTGAGCGTCAGTTTCACTGCGTTCATGCTGTCGCTCGCGACGACCGCCGCCGTGCACTTCGGCGATATCGCGGATCCCTCCACCGGCCGGCCCGTGGAGCCGAACCTCGCCGGCGCGGGGCAGATGATCGAGATCATCGCGATGCTCCAGGAGAAGACCGAGGGCAATCTTTCCGAGCCCGAGGCGAAGCTGATCGAGGAGCTGTTGTACGAGCTGCGGATGCGGTTCGTCCAGGCGCAGCAGGGCCAAAAACGCATCATAGAACCCTGACATTGCGATTGGCGATTGCAGATTGAAGATTTGAGGATCACGTTTCTCGGCACGGGGACATCCCATGGCGTACCCATGATTGGGTGCGACTGCCCGACGTGCCGATCCACCGACCCGCGCGACACCCGCCTCCGGCCATCCATCTTCGTCGAGGCGGACGCGGGTGCCCATGTCCTCGTCGACGCCGGGCCGGACCTTCGCGCGCAGGCGCTCCGCCACGGCATCCGGCGCGTCGACGCGATCCTGTTCACTCACAGCCACGCCGACCACATCCTGGGTATCGACGACGTGCGGCGTTTCAACGCGATCATGAAGGGCCCGATGCCGTGTTACGCCGACGCGGAGACGCTCGGCGACATCCGGAAGACCTTTCACTACGTGTTCGATCCGCTCACGCCGAAGGGCGGCGGGTTGCCGTCGCTGGAGCTCCGGCGGATCGAGGGGCCGCTCCGCATCGGCGGGCTCGACGTGACGCCGATTCCGTTGTTGCACGGGGCGCGCCACATCCTGGGCTTCCGGTTCGATCGCTTCGCGTACCTGACGGACTGCAACGGCCTGGCCGCCGAGGCGTGGGCCCTCCTCGAGGGGCTCGACGCCGTCGTGCTCGACGCGCTGCGGGAGCAACCGCATCCGACGCACTTCTCCCTGAGCGAAGCGGTCGAGACGGCGCGCCGCATCGGCGCGCGCCGGACCTTCTTCACCCACATGTGCCATCATCTTCGGCACGAGCCCACCAACGCCCGCTTGCCCTCCGGCATGGCGCTCGCGCACGACGGGCTCGTGCTCGACCTGACCACTGACCGTCCGTGACCGCCCACTATCCTGACGACCCGCCGCCGCGCTGGCCGAACCCCGTGCTCGCCCTGGGAAATTTCGACGGGCTGCACCGCGGCCACGCCAAGATCATCGATCGCGTGCGCCGGCGCGCCGGGGAGCGCGGCGGCACGGCCGCCGCCCTGACGTTCGATCCCCATCCCCCGCGGGTCGTGCGCCCCGACAGGGCGCCGGCGCTGCTGATGACGACGGCGCAGCGGCTCGAGGCGCTGGGGCGCGCGGGCATGCAGGGCGTGGCCGTCGTGCGGTTCACGCGCGACATGTCGGAATGGGACCCCGAGACGTTCGTGCGGACCGTGCTCGTCGACTGGCTGCACGTGGTCGAGGTCTGGGTCGGCGCGAACTTCCTGTTCGGCCACGACCGTGCCGGCACGTTCTCCGTCCTCCGGACGCTCGGCGCCCGCCACGGGTTCCGCGCCGAGAAGATCGACGCCGTCCGCTACAAGGACTTCGTCGTCAGCAGCACGCGCATCCGGCGGCTGATCGCCGAAGGGCGCGTCGACGAGGCGGGCGCGCTGCTCGGCCACCACTACTTCATCGACGGCGCCGTGGTGCGCGGCGACGCGCGCGGGCGCGAGATCGGGTTTCCCACCGCCAATCTCGAGAGCGCCAACGAGCTGCTGCCTCCCGCCGGCGTCTACGCGACGACCGCCGCGGTCGCCGGCATCGAGCACCCGTCGGTGACCAACATCGGGACGCGTCCCACCTTCGGCGGCGGCACGGTCCGCGTCGAGACGCACCTGCTCGACGGGGCGCGGGATCTGTACGATGTCAAGCTGCGCCTGTCCTTTGTGCAGCGGCTGCGCGACGAGCGCGCGTTCCCGGACGTCGACGCCCTGCGCGCGCAGATCGAGGCCGACTGCCGGGCGGCGCGTCGGCTGTTCGATCGCATTTCGCTATAGAATCAGCTGATGTCACCCTCGCCGCGCCGCGTGGATCTGCGGCTGACGATTCCGGCGGCCGAGCCGTACCACGCCGTGGCCGGCGAGCTGGCGGGGAAGTTCGCGGAGTATTCGGGCGCGGACGCCGGCGCCGCGCGGCGACTCGCCGACGCGGTCGTCGCGTCCATCGCGCTCATCGCCGATGGCCGGGCGTCCATCGATCTGCAGATGTCGACGGAGGCACGTGAACTGGTGGTGACCGCGATGTCGGGCCCGACAACGAAACGCACGACCTGCCCCTTGCCGGATTGAGCCGTGCGTCTATACAACACCCTCACCAGGCGCGAAGAAGCGTTCACCCCTTCGCAGGGTCGGACGGTACGCATGTACACGTGCGGCCTGACCGTCTACGCGCGGGGCCATATCGGGAACTTCCGTACGTTCGTCGCGCTGGACGTCCTGCGCCGCGCGCTGGAGGTGAACGAGTATGCCGTGCGGCAGGTGCGCAATTTCACCGACGTCGACGACCGCACGATCGTCGAGTCGGTGAAGGCCGGCCGGCCGCTGCGCGAGTACACGCAGACGTTCGTCGACGCCTTCGAGGGGGACGCGGCGGCGCTCGGCCTGGAGCCGGTGGAGCTCACGCCGCGCGCGACCGATCACATCCCGGCCATGGCCGGCATGATTCACGCGCTCGAGCAGAACGGCCACACCTACACGACCGACGGATCCGTCTATTTCAAGATCTCCACGTTCCCCGACTACGGGCGGCTCGCGCGTCTGGATCACCTGGGCATCAAGAGCGGCGCCCGTGTGGACTCCGACAAGTACGACAAGGAGGACGCGCGCGATTTCGTCCTGTGGAAGGCGTCCAAGCCCGGCGAGCCGTCGTGGGAGCCGGGGCTGCCGCCCGGACGCCCCGGGTGGCACATCGAGTGCTCGGCCATGGCGGCCGAGCTGCTCGGCGATCTGCCGATCGACATCCACGGCGGGGGCGTGGACCTGATCTTCCCGCACCACGAGAACGAGATCGCGCAGGCCGAAGGGGCCACGAAGCGGCAGTTCTCGCGCTACTGGGTCCACGTCGAGCACCTGATGATCGAGGAGGAAGACACGGGCACCGAAAAGATGTCCAAGTCCCTCGGCAACGTCTACAACCTCGAGGATGTGGTCGCGCGGGGCTTTCGCCCGTCGGCCCTGCGGTACCTGTATCTCGGCACGCACTACCGGAAGCAGCTCAAGTTCTCATGGGCCCTCCTTGCGCAGTCCGAGGAGGGGCTCAAGCGGATCACTGATTTCCTCGCGCGGCTGGACACGATCCCCGCGGGCGCGGCGAACGGCGCCATCGCGACGCGGCTGCAGGAGGCCGCGTCCGCGTTCGCCGAGCAAATCCGCGCCGACCTCAATACCGCCGGCGCGCTGGGCATCGTGTTCGAGCTCGTCCGCGCGCTGAATTCCTCGATCGACGCGGGTGAGCTGCACACGGTGGACGTGCCCGCCGTGCGCGACACGTTCGAAGGATTCGATCGGGTGCTGGGCATCCTCTCGCTCCGCCGCGCCGAGGACGAACGCCCGCCGGTCCCGGTCGACGAGATCGACCAGCTGATCGTAGCGCGCCGTGCCGCCCGCGCCGGGCGGAACTTCGCCGAAGCGGACAGGATTCGTCAGGATCTGGACGCGCGCGGCATCCTGCTCGAGGACACCGCCGCGGGGACGCGCTGGAAAAGAAAGTAACCGGTTGCCCGATGCTGAAAGCACCCGACATCAAGACGGCGCTGCCCGGTCCGAAGGCGAAAGCCATCATCGAGAAGGACGCGAAGTTCGTGTCGCCCTCCTACACGCGCGACTACCCGCTGGTCATTGCGCGAGGCGAAGGCGCGGTGGTCGAAGACGTCGACGGCAATCTGTTCGTCGACTGCGCCGCGGGCATCGCCGTGAACTCCACCGGCGTCTCGCACCCGGAGGTGGTCAAAGCGATCGCCGATCAGGCCGCGAAGTTCATCCACATGTCCGGCACCGATTTCTATTACGAGCCGCAGGTCCGGCTCGCGGAGGAGCTCTCCAAGCTGGTCCCGATCGACGGCGACGTGCGCACGTTTTTCGGCAACTCGGGGACGGAGGCGACCGAGGCCGCGATCAAGCTGTCGCGCTACTACACGAAGCGCCCCAACGTGATCGCCTTTCTCGGATCCTTCCACGGCCGGTCGCTCGGCGCGCTGGCGCTGACGGCGAGCAAGCCCGTCCAGCGCCGCGGATTCGGCCCGCTCATGTCCGGCGTCTATCACGCGCCGTACCCGGACACGTACCGCTTCAACGGCAGCGCCGACGCGTGCGCCGAGGC
>WNFM01267537.1_pt1 | contig 23493 bp, 20 predicted proteins | sample 5400271 | NCBI WGS metagenome assembly WNFM01 (sample SAMN13153352, study PRJNA577476) | soil metagenome | isolation source: 60 cm saprolite on Douglas fir-dominated hillslope | place: USA:California | collected 2013-09-17 | reverse complement strand
AGGACATCGAGCCGCCCGAGCGCGGCGATGGTGTCGCGCACCAGACGGCGTCCCGCCGCGACATCGGCGAGATCGGCGCCGAGCGCCACAGCACGTCCGCCGGCCTCTCGCGCAGCCGCCTCGGCCACTGCGGCCGCACCGAAATAATGGAAGCAGACATCGGCGCCCGCAGCGGCGAGGCCGAGGCCAATCGCGCGCCCGATGCCGATCGTGCCGGCGCCGGTGACGAGCGCCGCCCGGCCGCTCAGAGATCCTGTCATGCGCGCAAGCGTTCCGTGACGCGAAAACGGCGACGCCGCGCCAGGATCATATCCCGGCGCGGCGCCTCGACGGGGAAACGCCCCTTACTTCTCCAGCGCGACCTTTTGCATGTCGAAGAACATCTGCGTCGGGTTGAGCTGGAAGCCCTTGACCTCCTTGCGCGCAACCCGGGTCTGCAGCACCGAGTTGACGAAGATCCAGGGCGCATCCTCGAGAATGACCGCCTGGGCCTTCTTGTAGATCTCGATGCGCTTGGCGTGATCGGCGGTCTGGCGCCCATCGAGCATCAGCTTGTCGGCTTCGGCGCTCTTGTAGTGCGCGGTGTCGCCGACCGGCATGCTCGGCGAGGCGAAGAGCGGATAGAGGAAGTTGTCGGGATCGCCGTTATCGCCGCTCCAGCCGCTGGTGAACATGCCCTTGTCGTACTTGCCCGAGCGGACCTCGGCGAGGAAGGCGCCCATCTCCTGCTTGCGGATGTTGACCTTGACGCCGACCTTCTGGAGGTAGCCCTGGATCGCGACGGCGAGCTCGGGGCCGGCGGGGTTGTAGCCGCGCGGCGAGCTGTAGGAGAGCAGCTCGCACTCGAAGCCGTTGGGATAGCCGGCATCGGCGAGCAGCTTCTTCGCCTTCTCGGGATCGTAGGGGTAGCCCTTGAGCGAGGGATCGAAGCCCCATTGCGAGGACGGCAAGGGCGAGGTCATCGCCTCGGCCAGTCCTTGATAGAGGGTCTTGTCGAGCGTGTCCTTGTCGACCGCGTAGTTGAGCGCCTGACGGACCCGCTTGTCGGAAAAGAGCTTGATGTCGTTGGGCAGGGCGATGCCGCTGACCGCGAGGCCGGGCTGGTTCATGACGACGAGATTGGTGTCGGTTCGCGCCGCCGGGATGGTCTGCACGCTGACATCGGCAAGGATGTGCACGTCGCCGCGCTTGATGGCGAGCAGCGCCGCCTGGGCGTCGGGGATCACCTTGAAGACGATGCGGTCGACCATCGGCTTGCCGCCCCAGTAATTGGGGTTGGCGTCGAGGATGACCTGGTCGCCTTGCCGGTATTCCTTGAAGATGAAGGGACCGGTGCCGACCGGATGGTTGCGGAAGTCCTTCTTGAACTTGCTGACCGCGGTCGGGCTGACGACGCCGTTCCACACCATCGCGAGATTGGTGGTGAACGGCCCCGACACGGTCTTGAACTTGAAGACGACGGTGTTGTCGTCGGGAGCGGAATAGCTCGCCACCTCGCCGTAGGTGTCGTCGATGAAGCTCTCGACGGGACCGGTGTTGAAGATCGAATCGGGGTCTGCCTTGTCGAGCAGGCGGTTGATCGTCTTGACGTAGTTCGGCGCGTTGAACGGCGTGCCGTCATGGAACGTCACGCCCTTGCGCAGATGGAACGTGTAGGTGAGGCCGTCCTCCGAGATGTCCCACTTCTCGGCAAGACCGGGCTCGACATCGACCGAACCCGGCTTGTACTTGACCAGGCTGTCGAAGATCGTCGCCATGATGAAGCCCGAGGTGTTGTTCTGCACCGCCTCGGGGTCGAGGCCCGTGGGATCGGCGGCGATGGCGATGACCAGGGTCTTCTGCGCCATCGCATGTCCGGTGAGCGACGCGAGGACCAGCGCCGCAGCAAGCAGTAATCGTTTCATGGTGTACCCCTCCTGAGTTCGGCTCGATTATTCGCACCTGACGAACAAGGGCGCCTTGCCGGGGATGAACCCTCGGCGCGCCACCCGCAAACGGACCTCCACGAGGTCGGTCGACCCGACGAAATTGTAACTGAAAAATTATTTACACGTACAGGGTTCTATGGGTAACTCTTTCACGTATCCCTCGGCACTGTCATCAAGAAAGCTCGCGGTTCGGTGATGCCGGCCCATGAAATTATATTTTCATCGCGTCCGTTCCCCCTCGTCATCGTGACGCGATGTTGAGTCGGGCGAACGGGCGGGCAAGGCCGCGGGACGGCCTGTCGCCCGCCGACGAGACGGTCATGGCGCGCATCGCCGCCGCCTATCCGACACTGTCGCCGGCGCACCGCAAGGCGGCTGATTTCGTCCTCAAGCATCCATTTCACGCGGCGACGATGATGATCGACGAGCTGGCGCGCGCCGCGCGCATCTCGGTTGCCACCGCCAACCGCTTCGCGCGTGCCCTCGGCATCGACACCTATCCGGAATTTCGCGCCGAGCTGGTCCGCACCTTCAGCGCGACGCTAGCTCCGGTCGAAAAGCTACGCGCCGAGCTGCAGCGCGATGCCAGCGCCGGCGAGATCACCCGCGCCTCGATCGAGCAGAGCCAGCGCAACTTGCAAACCACCTTGCACCATGTGGCGGCGGCGCATACGGGGCGGGCCGTAACAGCGATCCTCGCCGCCGAACGGATCTTCACCATCGGTTTCGGGATGAGCGGCGTCTTGGCGAATTTCGCGGCGCATGCGCTGTCCCCCTATTGCCGCTTCGCGCAGAACGCCACCGGCGAAGGCGGTGCCGAGCAGGCGGTCCGCCGCTTGTTTCGGCTCGACAGCAGCGACGCCGTCATCGCGATCGCCCTGCCGCGCTATTCCAAGGACACGGTCGACCTGCTCCGCTTTGCGCGCGAGCGCGGCGCCACAATCATCGCGATCACCGACGGACCGGCCTCGCCGGTCGCCAAGAATGCCGACATCGTCTTCTGCGTCGGCGCCGAGCACGGCGTGCTGACGAGCTCGGGCGTTGCCGCGTTCGCACTGATCGAGGCGCTCGGCGCCGCGGTTGCGCGGCAGACCAAGGATCCGCTCGACGCCGCGACGGAGTTCACCGAGCGGGTGCTCCCCTATCTCTATCTCGGCGCTCTCGATGAGAGGCGGCCGGCATCCCGCCGCCAGCGGACGGCAGCAACCGCGCGGAAAACCCCGCCATCCCAGTCCGGCGTAACCGAAAAAATATCCGAAAAAGGTTGAAATATTTCCATTTAGGAATTATCTTTCGGTAGCAGGATGCCGGAGGTCAGGAATGAGAGAGTTTCGAGGGTTTAAACGACTGGGCCGCCACCGCGAAGGCGCCACACCCGAAACGGGAAATTCTCTCAATAGGAGAATCCATGCACCATCGACACTACCGTCCGCCTGTTTTTTTCCTGTTATTAACAGGCGAGCGATGCGCGGCGGCGATACCGCCCCGCAGTTTCACCCCAGCAGATAAGGGCAAGCGCAGATGACGAAACCCAGTCCGCTTCCAGCCATCGCGATCCATGGCGGCGCCGGCACGATCGCGCGCAGCAGCCTCACGCCGCAACAGGAGGCGCTTTACCACGCCGGGCTCGCCGGTGCGGTGCGTGCCGGCCAGCGCGTGCTGGAACAGGGCGGCGGCGCGCTCGATGCGGTGACCGAGGCGGTCGTCGCGCTGGAGGACTATCCACTGTTCAATGCCGGACACGGCGCGGTCTACACCCGCGACGGCAAGCACGAGCTCGACGCCTCGATCATGGACGGCCGTACCCTGGCCACCGGTGCGGTCGGCTGTCTGCGGCGCATTCGCAACCCGGTTCGCGCGGCGCGCATCGTCATGGAGCGCTCGGAATACGTCTTCATGGTCGGCGAGGGCGCCGACGCCTTCGCCCTCGAGCGCGGTCTCGCCGAGGTCGAGAACAGCTATTTCGACACCGAGGGTCGCCACGCCCAATGGCTGCTCGTGCGTGAGGGCGGCGGCGTCGCCCTCGACCACGACGCGGCCAGCCGCTTCGCCGCGACCGATCTCGGCCGCAAGGTCGGCACGGTCGGCGCGGTCGCCATCGATCGCGATGGCAATCTCGCCGCCGCGACCTCGACCGGCGGCATGACCAACAAGCATTCCGGCCGGATCGGCGACAGCCCGCTGATCGGCGCCGGTTGCTATGCCGACAACCGCACCGTCGCCATCTCGGCGACCGGCGTCGGCGAGGTCTTCGTACGCACCGTCGCCGCCCACGACATCGCCGCCCGTATCGACTATACCGGCGCCAGCCTCGCCGAGGCGTGCCGGCAGGTCATCATGGAGAAACTGCCGCCGCTCGGCGGGCGCGGCGGCATCGTCGCGATCGACAGGCACGGCAATGTCGAGTTGCCGTTCAACACGGAGGGCATGTATCGCGGCTATGCCCGCGGCAGCGAGACGCCGATCACCGGGATCTATCGTTGAACCAAGCCAGGAGACCCGATCATGCCGCTTGATGTCCCGGCGAGCGCCGGTCAGGACCGTTGGTCAGGCTATGTCGAGCCGGAGCCGGGGCTCGCTTTGCCCTGCACGATCATCCGCGGCCGCCGGCCGGGACCGAAGCTGCTGGTCACCGCCGGCGTGCACGGCGCCGAATATTCGTCGATCGAGGCCGCGCGCCGGCTCACCGCGCTTGATCCCGATCGCCTGGCCGGCGAGCTCACCATCCTGCCCGTCGTCAACATCAAGGCCTTTTGGAGCCATCAGCCCTACGTCAATCCGCTCGATGGCAAGAACATCAACCGGGTCTTCCCCGGCGATGCCAACGGCACCGCGAGCGACCGGCTGGCGGCCTGGCTGGTGCAAACCGCGATGGCTGGGATGGACGGCTATGTCGATCTGCATTGCGGCGACATCATCGAGGCGCTGCTGCCCTTCGCCATCTTCCGCGACGGCGACGCGCGCAGCGGCGAGCTGGCATCCGCCAGCGGTCTGCCCTACGTCGTCCGCAGCAGCGCCGGCGGGCACAGCTATGGCGCGGCGACCGCGATGGGGATTCCCGGCGTGCTGCTCGAAAGCGGCGGCAACGGCTTGTGGAGCGAGGACAGCGTCGGATTGCTCGAGACCGGCGTCGCGCGGATCATGGCGAAGCTCGGGATGCTGAGCGACATGAGCGGGACACGACCGGCGCCGCGGGTCTGCCAGATGGCGGTGACCAAGGCACCGGTATCGGGATACTGGCATCCGGCGGTGACGCCGGGCGCCAATGTCGAGCGCGGCGCCGCCGTCGGAATCATCCATGATCTGGTTGGACCCGGCAAGCGGACGATCCTCGCCGAGCATTCGGGACCGATCCTCTATCACGTGACCAGCCTGGCGATCACCGAGGGCGAGCCCCTCGTCGGCATCGCCATCTAAGGCGGAGCGCCGCTACGCCGGCGGCGACCAGAATTCCGGCATGCGGGCGAAGGCTTTCCAGTCCTTGCGCAGCCGAGGCTCGAACTCGCAGAGGTCGCGCGCGTGCCAGCCGATGACCTTGCCGGCGGCGTCGCCCCATTCGGTCGACAGCTCGGCGGCGCCGTCGCCCTTGAGCCGCGTCACCAAATCGGTGGCCGAGGCCACGTCGTTGAGATGGCCGAGTGCGGATTGCAGCTCGGTGAGGCGACGCAGATAGCGCTGCACCGATTTGCGGTCGTAGAGCGAGCGGAAGAACTCCGTCGCGTAGCGCAGCTTCTTGAGGGCGACGCGCAGCTCATGGCGATGCGCCGCCGTCTGGCGGGCGAAATGCGCGCCGCGCTTGAGCGCCCGTTTGCGGCGCTGGGCGAGCATGCGGTCGGCGAGGGTGACGACCGGGCTGAGGAGCATCGCCGAGCGCTCCGAGACCGGCTGCTGCCGCCACCCCTTGCCGTCGAGCCAACCGCCGATCTTGAGCAGCAGACTCGTATAGCGCGCCGACGCGATCGCCTCGCTCGCCGCCGCGTAGGCCAGTACCCGACGCTCGCGCGCGGCGCGCTCGAGCGCGGCCAGGCTGACATCGTTGGCGAAATAGCCGCGCACCGGGCCGACGAGCTCAGCAACGAAGACATCCCATTCGCGCGCCGCGCCGAGCACGCCCGCCAGCCACTTGATCTCGCCGACGAAGAGGCCGTATTGCACCGGCGGCAGCAGCGAGCGAAACACCGACAGGGCGGAGCGCATGCGTCGAAGCGCGACCCGCATCTGGTGCAGGGCGACGGCGTCATGCTCGTGCAGCACGAGCGCGTCGTTATGGGCGAGGTGATCGAGACAGTGGCGGACGATGGTGGCGAGCGCCTCCTCCACCGTCATCCCCGGGCTAAGCTCGATCGGCGCGGCGTGTACCGGCATGCGCGCCGCGCCATCGAGCAGCGCGTAGCCGCGTTCCGACTTGCTGCGGCTCTCGATGCGCAGCGGCGCGATCTCGCTGAGCGCCAGCGCAAGATCGTAAAGCGCCGAGGGGTCGCCACGCTTGAGCTCCAACTCGACTTCGCTGACCGGCATCGCCGCACCGTCGGGGGTGCGTATCTCGCCTTCGTCGAAAGCGACCTCGATGGCCGGCCCGCTATTATCGGCAGGATCGCCGAGACGCCGGATCGTGCGTTTGATATGGCTGGCGAAGACGGGCCGCAACTCGCTCGCCCGCAGGCGTCCGAGATGACCGTTCATCTCGGCGGACATCGCCGCGACATCGGGTACCGCGCTGGCCAGCGGCGCTTCCCACTCGCCGCGATGCAGGGCGCCGCCAAGAGAATGGCCGCTGCTCTTCACCGTCTGCACGTAATGGCGTCCTTGCTTGCGGATGCGCAAGGTCATGTTCTTGCGGCGCAGCCGCAAATCGGCGGTATCGAAATAGACGCTCTCCAGCGTGCGGGTGACGCCCGAGCCGGCGGCCGGCGGCGACAGCAGCGGCGAATCGCGCAGCCGCGACAGGTCCTCCGAGCGTACCTGGAGCTTGAGCTCGACCTCAATGCCGGCTCGCGATTTTTCCACGTCCATATTCCACCTGGGCGTTTGCCGATGATCGAATACAGCACTCCCGTCGGGCAGGCCTGGCCGAAGCAAGACGTCATTTTCCCGTGATGTGGTAATGGCTTAGCCATTTCGGCCTCGCCCGCCCCCTACGAGTACAGCGAGGCGCCAAAGGCAAAGCAATCAATTCATCGCAATGTCATAAAAAATTCATCTTCTCCGCAGCATTGCCCGCAAGCGCCGCGGTGTAATCGCGCTGTCACAAAATCGCCCGATCATGCGCGGGCTTTGCGCGTTTCGGTCAGCGAGGGGGATTCGATGAGGGGCATGTGCAGTCGCGTCGCGGCATGTGGAGTGGTCGCCTGTTTGGCCTTGACTGCGCCATCCGTCGCCCAGCCGGTCGGCCGAAGCACGGCGAAAGCGGATCGCGTTCTTCTCATCAGCATCGCCGGGATGCACGAATTCGATTTCACCCGCTTTGTCGCCGCCAACCCGAATTCGGCCCTCGCCAGGCTCCGCCAGCGCGGCGCACTCTACACCGAGGCGCTGGCGCCGCGCCCCTCCGACAGTTTTCCCGGCATGATCGCCTTGGCCACCGGCGCGCTGCCCAAGCGAACGGGCGTCTTCTACGACGATACCTGGGACCGCGCCCTGTCGCCGGCCGGCTCGAATTGCGCGAAGAAGGGCGCGGCGGCGCCTTTCGACGCCGATATCGATGTCGACGGCGACAAAATCGATACCGCCATCGACGAGGCGAAGCTGCCGCGCGATCCCGCCAAAGGCTGCACGCCCGTCTGGCCGCACCAATATCTTCGTGTCAACACCATCTTCGAGATCGCCAAGGCGGCCGGCGGGCGCACCGCTTGGGCCGACAAGCACCCGTCTTACGAGATCCTGCGCGGCCCCTCCGGCAAGGGCATCGACGACCTCTTCACACCGGAGATCAATGCCGGCAAGGCGGATACCACGGTCGAGAAAGCGATCCCGAACGACGAGCTGCGCGTCGCCGCCGTGCTCAACCAGATCGCCGGGAAGGATTCGGCCGGCGCAGCCGCTGCCGTGCCGGTCCTCTTCGGCATGAATTTCGAGGCGTTCAGCGTCGCCCAGAAGAACAGCGCCGGCTATCTCGATGCCGCCGGAACGCCGAACCCCGAGATGCTCCGGGCGCTGACCGCCATCGATGCCAGCCTGACGCGAATGCTGGCGGCGCTCGATAGCGCCGGGCTGAGTGCCCGCACCGCGATCGCCGTCACCGCCAAGCATGGGCAATCGCCGGTCGACGTCGGCAAGAAGCGCATCGTCGACAGCAAGCTCTTGAAGAGCGTCGTCGGCGACGCGCTCGCCTATCAGACGGCCGATGACGTGGCCTTGCTCTGGCTCACCGATCGCGCCAAGACGCCAGAGATACACCGCACGCTCGAGGCGCGTCGCAGCGAGCTCGGCATTCGCAAGATCTACAGCGGCAAGGCGCTGCTGGCCGAATTCGGCGATCCCGCGCGCGACAGCCGCGTTCCCGATCTTATCGTCGAGACCGAGCTCGGCGTCATCTATACCAAGCCGACGGCGACCAAGATCGCCGAGCATGGCGGGTTCGCCAGCGAAGACCGCCACGTTCCGCTGCTCGTCGTCCTGCCAGGCGGGCGGGCGCTGACCGTGACGACGGCGGTCGAGACGCGGGCGCTCGCACCGACCATCCTGCGCATTCTCGGCCTCGACGTCGATCGCCTCGACGCCAAGGCGACGGGCGTCCGACCGCTGCCCCAGCTCGGCTTCTAGACCGGCGACGGATGGACGATTTCTGGGCAGACTACCGGCGCTTTGCCGTCTCGCCGCCTGTCGTCGATGCGACACCTGCGCTCTCGCCGCGCTTCCGCGAGCCGGCGAATTTCGTCTGGGGCCTTTTCACCGCGCCGGACGGATCCGCCTTGCGGTGGGGGCATCTCGCTGCCGCCGCGCCGCGCGCCCATTGCGTACTCGTCGGCGGCTTCACGGAGTTCGTCGAGAAATATTTCGAGACGATCGGCGATCTCGTCGCAAGCGGGCTTTCCGTATGGTGCCTCGACTGGTACGGCCAGGGTGGCTCGCAGCGTCCCGCCATGCTGCCGAACCGGCCGCGAGCGCGTCATTTCGACCGTGACGCCGGTGATCTCACGGCGTTTACCGATGCGATCTTGCCCACTCGCGGCAAGCGCATTCTGATCGCCCATTCCATGGGTGGCGCCATCGCGCTGCTCTGCTTGCGCGCGCATCCCGATTTGTTCGATGCCGCGGTGCTGTCGGCGCCGATGCTCGGCCTGGCGACCGGCGGCATCCCCGCAGCCACGGCGCGGCTCATCGCCCGCACGGCCACGCTATCCGGTCTCGGCAATCTATTCGTTCCCGGTGCGCGGCAGTGGCATAGCAGCGTACGGCATTCGCCGGCGTCGAGCCGGACTTCGAGCGATCCCGAGCGCTGTCGCGTTCACCAGGTCTGGCTCGAAGCACGCCCCGACCTCGTCGTCGAAGGACCGACTTACAGTTGGCTCGATGCGGCGTTTCGCGTCGCCGAGCGCATCCAACGCGACGATGTTCTTGCCGCTATCGCCACGCCGATCCTGATCGGCAGCGCCGGTATTGAGATGTTCGTCGATCGCCAGGCACATCGTCGCGCCGCGGCATGCTTGCCCGATTGCACGCTGGTCGAGCTGCCGCGCTCGAAGCACGAGCCGTTTCTCGAAACCGATGCCGTTCGTGACCGTTGGCTCGCGGCGATCGACGATTTCCTCGCGCGACGCCTCGACGGTTGACGCTCGCTACTGGTCGCGACCGCGCCGCAGGAAGTGGTTGAAGTATTTGTCGGTGACGCCGTCGGTGACGACGACGATGCAGACATCGGTGGTGCCGAACTGATCGTCGACGACGGCGCCGTCGCCGATCAAGCCGCCGACACGCAGATAGCCCTTGACCAGCGGCGGGAGCGCGGCGATCGCCGAGCGGGCATAGACCTGCGCGACAGCCGCCTCGGCATCGATCTTGTCGGGCGGCAGCAGATCCATATTCACATAGCGGCTCGGCAGCGCACGCGCACGCAGCGACGGCGGCGCCAGGTGATGCTGGTGGAGATAGGCAAGCGCCGGTCCCAACCTGGCGATATCGGTCCCCGGCAGGCTGGCGCAGCCGAAGAGCAGCTTGATATCGTGCCGCAGCACGTAATCGGCGATGCCGCGCCACATCAATTGCATGATCGCGCCGGTGCGGTAGGCGGCGTCGACGCAGGACCGGCCGAGCTCGAGGATTTCGCCGGGATAGGCGAGAAGCGTGGAGATGTCGAACTCGGTGGCGGTATAGAAGCCGCCGTGGCGAACCGCCTCGCTGCGGCGGAGCAGGCGATACGTCGCGATCACCGATCCGCCGATGCTACCGCGCTCATGATCGATGATCAGGAGATGATCGCAGCGGCTGTCGAAGGCATCGCGGTCACGCCGCTCGAACGCCGCGCGGGCCGTCGGACGCGCGCCCATCTCCTCGTAGAATACGCGATAACGCAGGGCTTGAGCCGCGTCGATCTCCGTCTCGGAAGTTGCCAGCCGCACCTCGAGGCCTTTGCGCAGCGCCACATCTTGCTGAAGCGACGAAACGGGGCGATCGATGATTTGAGGAAGAGCGACCATTTCTTTACTTCCCCTTCAATTGCATCTGATCCGGTATTGCACTGCTTTGTTAAACCGCGGTTACAGTAATGTTTTATATTTAGGCGGCCGGGCTGAGGAGCTGCGCGCCACGATCGATCGGGCAAAGATTCTCCACGAACAACTCGGCGCAGCGCGTCCAGGTGAAGTTGAGCGCGTAGTTGCGGCAGGCAGATGATGAAATCTCGAGCGCGCGCAATGCCGCGTGCTTGAGGTCGTCGTCGAGACAGCCGACCCCGCTATCGCCGATCACGTCGAGCGGACCCGGCACCGGGAAGGCGGCAACGGGAACGCCGGAGGCCAACGCCTCGAGCATGACGAGACCGAACGTATCGGTCCGGCTGGGGAAGACGAAGACATCCGCCGCCGCGTAGTAGCGGACGAGATCCGCTTCATCCCGGAAGCCGGGAAAATGCACGGTGGGATAGCGCTGGCGCAGGGCGGCAAGCTGCGGGCCGTCACCGACGACGATCTTCGAGCCGGGCAGATCGAGATCGAGAAAGGCGAGGAGATTTTTTTCCAGGGCGACCCGCCCGACCGTCAGGAAGACCGGGCGTGGCAGCTGGAAATAGCTCTTCTCCGCCGGATGGAAATGGGCGGTATCGACGCCTCGCGTCCAGCTGCGCAGGTTCTTGAAGCCGCGTGCGGCAAGCTCGCCTCGAATGCTCGCGGTCGCCACCATGACGCCGGACGCCGCACCGTGGAAGCGACGCAGCAGCCGATAGCTCCAGGCCTCGGGAAAGCCGAAGCGGGCGGCGATGTATTCCGGGAACCGCGTGCAATAGGCGGTGGTGAACGGGATGGCGCGCCGCACGCAATAACCGCGTGCTGCCAACCCGAGCGGCCCTTCGGTGACGATGTGGATGGCATCGGGCGTGACAACGTCGAGGCGTTGCGTCATGCGCTTGCGCGCGCCGATCGCCAGGCGAATCTCAGGATAAAACGGGCACGGCACCGTCGGGAAGAGATCCGGCGTGATCGTCCTGACGTCATGACCGGCGCGACTGAGCTCGCGGGTCAGCGCCGTCAATGTCCGGACGACGCCGTTCACTTGCGGTCGCCAGGCATCGCTGACCAGCGCTATTCTCACCGACCGCCTGCTCCGACGAGCGTCGTTTCATCCTCATCGGCATTGGCGGGCTCGTTCGGATGCAGCGGGTCGAGTGAACGCAGCTCGATCCAGTGGACGACTTCCAAGCGACCGTCGAAATGCTCGACGAGGGCGGTGCAGCTCTCGACCCAATCGCCATCGTTGCAATAAAGAATGCCGCCGATATCACGGATCTCGGCCATATGGATGTGGCCGCAGACGACGCCGTCGACACCGCGCCGACGCGCCTCCTCGGAGACGGCCGCGGCGAAGCTGCCGACGAATTGCACGGCATTCTTCACCCTGCCCTTGAGATAGGCGGAGAGCGACCAGTAGGAATAGCCGAGACGCCGGCGCACGACGTTGAGATGGAAATTGAGCCAGAGCGCCAGCGTGTAGGCGCCATCGCCGACCAGCGCCAGCCACTTGGCATACTTGACGACGCCGTCGAAGCGGTCGCCATGGAGGACGAGCAACCGCTTCCCGTCCGCCGTGACATGCACGGCGTCCTCCCGCAAGGCAATGCCGCCGAGCTCGAGATCGAGGTAGTCGCGCAGCCATTCGTCGTGGTTGCCCGGAATATAGATGACGCGTGTTCCCTTGCGCGCCTTGCGCAGAAGTTTCTGCACGACATCGTTATGGCTCTGCGCCCAATACCAGGATTTCTGTAGCCGCCAGCCATCGACGATGTCGCCGACGAGATAGAGCGTCTCGGATTCGTTGTAGCGCAGGAAATCGAGGAGAAAATCGGCCTTGCAACCGCGCGTGCCGAGGTGAATGTCCGATATCCAGATGGTGCGGTAACGCCCACCCGTCTCTTTCCAAGGAGTGCTGTTTCCGTTCAGCATGGGAAGAGCCTAGCTACATATTGTGTCATCTATGTTATGGCGCCGCACATTTTGTCGAAGTTCATTTCGACGTTCTTGCCATTCGCAGCTCGGCGATGCGCGTCGCGATGAAGGCGACGGTGCAGCCGGCGAGCATGAAGAGCGCGAGATTCTCCGCCAGGTCGCCGACGGCGAGGCCGAGCATGCCGCCGAAGAAATAGCCGGCGGCAACGAAGCTCGCCGCCCATAGCGCCGAGCCGAGGAGATTGAGCGCGGTGAAGCGACGCCACCTCACCGCGCTGAGGCCGATGGCGAAAGACGAGATGTTGCGGATGCCGTAGACGAAGCGGAAGCTGAGGATGAACCAGGCATCGTAACGCTCGAGCCAAGCCAGCGGCGCGACGACGCGGGATCGCCAGCGCGCGAAACGCCGCAGCAGGACCGGGCCGAAGCGCCGGCCCAGTTGGAACCAGCATTGATCGCCGCAGAAGCTGCCGATCGTCACCGACAGGAAAAGGATCAGCGGATCGAGCACGCCCTGCGCCGCGGCGAGGCCGCCGAACAGCACGAAGGTTTCGCCTTCGAAGAACGCCCAGACGAAGGCGAGCGCATATATCCAATCGCCGTGCTTGGCGATCAGATCAGACAAGTTCATTCGCGGCGATCTCCGTTGCAGTACGGCTGACGAATCGTCTAATGCTGCCGGTGGCGCACCAATTCCCGATTCGCGGGATTTTGTTTCGATCCGGCACTGTCATCTCGATCAATCCCGCCGCCGTCTGGCCGTCCACGGCGACTCGCGCCCTCAGCGGCATGCTTTATGACAGGTACTTTGCGACATCGTGCCGATACTGTTTCAGTTCAGTGAAATCTTGGGCTTTTTCCGAAATCCGGCTGCTAAAGCCTAATAATTTCTATATTTTTATCCGAACGTCGAATGCGCTTTCATGAGGGGTGGCCCGATGGCCTTGTCGACGATCAACGCCGCGGTGCATCGGCAGGACTCCAGTCGCAAGGAAGCCTTGCTCGACCGCCTCTTCGCCTTCTGGTTCACGCGCTTCGTCTACAATCAGATCTGGGAAGATCCGGCGGTCGATCTCGCGGCGCTGGCGATCGATTCCTCCTGCCGGGTCGTGACGATCGCATCGGGCGGCTGCAACGTCCTCAATTACCTTGCTGCCGATCCTGCCGAGATCGTCGCCGTCGACCTCAACCCGGCGCATATCGCGCTGACCCGGTTGAAGATCGGCGCACTACAGCATCTCCCCGACTACGAAACGTTCTTCCAGTTCTTCGGCGTCGCGAGAGACCGCGCCAATGTGGCGCTCTACGACAGGCATCTGCGCGACCGGCTCGACGACACGACCCGCCGTTTCTGGGACCACCGGATGCTGCTCGGGCGTCGCCGCATCGCGTTCTTCGCCAAGGGACTTTACCACCAGGCGCTGCTCGGCAAGTTCATCGGCTTCCTGCACGGTTTTGCCCGCCTGCTCGGCCAGCATCCTTCGCGCATCCTGGCGGCGCGAAGCCTCGCCGAGCAACGCTCGATTTTCGACGCGGAAATCGAGCCGCTGTTCCGCACGCCGCTCGTTCGTCTGCTGTCGCGCCATCCCTTCATTCTCTACAGCCTCGGAATTCCGCCCAGTCAGTTCGCCAGCCTGGTCGAGGCATCGAGCGGCGATCTCGCCGGGCTCTATCATGATCGCGTGCGGCATCTCGCTTGCGACTTCGCGCTCTCGGAGAATTATTTCGCATGGCAGGCTTTCGGCCGCCGCTATGGCTCCGATCCGCGCGCGCCGCTGCCGCCCTATCTGCAGCAACACAATTACCAGGCCATCCGGGACCGCCTGTCGCGCGTCGCCACCCATACGATTTCGATGACCCATTGGCTCGCCGGCGAACCGGACGAGAGCTGTGACCGCTATATCCTGCTCGACAGCGTCGACTGGATGGATGGCCCGACGCTGACGGCGCTGTGGCAACAGATTCGCCGCACCGCGCGCCCCGACGCCCGGGTCATCTTCCGCACCGCCGGCGCGCGTTCGCCGCTCGAGCAGCTCCTCGCCGCCGGCAGCCTCGAGGGCTGGCGCTGCCACGTCGAGGAGGGACAAGGCTTCCTCGCCCGCGACCGTTCCGCCATCTATGGGGGCTTCCATCTCTATTCCCGCGACTGAAGCTGATGCCGCCAGCATCCGGCTCCGCATGGACCGGATGTATCGCCATCAGCGCCACATCTACGACCTGACGCGAAAGTTCTACCTGCTCGGGCGCGACGGCTTGCTCGGCACCCTGCCTGGCGAGCCGGGCACGACGATTTGCGAGATGGGCACCGGCACCGGACGCAATCTCATCCGCTTGGCACGCCGTTCAAGCGCCACGCGACTCTATGGCATCGACATCTCAAGCGTCATGCTGGCGACGGCGGGCGCGGCGATCCAGCGCGCTGGCTTCACCAACCGCGTGCAGCTTGCCGAGTCGAACATCGAATCCTTCGATCCGCAGCGCGCCTTCGGCGTCGCGCATTTCGACGTCGTCTATTTTTCTTATGTCCTGTCGATGCTGCCCGAATGGCGGCCCGCGGTGAGCCGCGCGCTCGCGCTGCTGCGCCCCGGCGGCACGCTGGCGGTCGTCGATTTCGCGGATCAGGCCGCCGCCGCGCCCTGGCGACGGCGTCTGCTGCTCACCTGGCTGGCGCTCTTCGATGTTCATCCGCGCGCGGAAATCGAAACCGAGTTGGTCGCGCTCGCCCGCTCGCTCGACACGCAACCGCGGCATCGCTCCTTGGGGAGCGGCTATGCCTATCAGCTGATCTTCCGAAAGGCGAGTTAGGCGGCGCGGCTCTCGTTGCTGTCGAGCGCGTAACCTGCCGAGCGCACGGTGCGGATGATGTCGCTATTGCCGGCGACGTTGAGCGCCTTGCGCAGGCGGCGAATATGGACATCGACCGTGCGCGGCTCGACATAGACGTCCTGGCCCCAGACGGCGTCGAGGAGCTGCTCGCGGGAATAGACCCGACCGGGGTGCAGCATGAAGAAGCGCAGCAGGCGGAACTCGGTCGGGCCGAGATGGATCGGCTGGCCGTCGCGAATGACGCGATAGGCGGCAAGATCCATGACGACGTCGGCAAAGCGCAGATGCTCCTGCGAGGGATCATTGTTGGTGCGCCGCATAACAGTGCGGATCCGCGCGACCAGCTCGGCCGGGCTGAACGGTTTCGTCACGTAGTCGTCGGCGCCGCAGTTGAGGCCGCGCACGCGATCGCTCTCCTCGCCGCGCGCGGTCAGCATGATGATAGGCAGGCTGCGTAGCTCGGGCGCGCGGCGGATCTGCCGACAGACCTCGATGCCCGAGACCAGAGGCAACATCCAGTCGAGAAGAACGACGTCGGGCTTGCGCTCGGCGATGCGTGTCAGCGCCTCCTCGCCATCGGCGGCCTCGCTGACCGCGAAGCCCTCCTTCTCGAGGTTATAGCGCAGCATGGTGACGATGGCGGCCTCGTCATCGACGATGAGAACGAGCGGTTTCAAGTGCGTTCACTCCCACGGGCGGCACCTGCCGCGAATGGCGGATCGAGCACCGCCATCGAGCGGTCGCCCTTCGGCCGCGCTTGGTTGAGCGGCGTGCCGTGCACCAGGAAATAGACGGTCTCAGCGATGTTGGTGGCGTGATCGCCGATCCGCTCGATGTTCTTGGCGACGAACAACAGATGCGTGCTGGCGGCGATGTTGCGCGGATCCTCCATCATATAGGTCAGCAGCTCGCGAAAGAGGCCGGAATACATCTCGTCGAGCTCCTCGTCGCGCGCCCAGACGACCAGCGCCTTGTCGGCGTCGCGCGCGACATAGGCATCGATGACGTCCTTGGTCAGGCCGCGGGCGAGATTCGCCATGCGCGGCAGGGCGAAGATCGGCTCCGCCGGCGGCGCATGCTTGAGCGCGATCGAGCGCTTGGCGACGTTGGCGGCGTAGTCGCAGATCCGCTCGAGATCGCCGGCGATCTTCAAGGCCGCCAGGATCTCGCGCAGATCGCGCGCCATCGGCTGCCGCAAGGCGAGCAGGCGCACGGCAAGCGTGCCGACCTCGGTCTCAAGCTTGTCGACGCGCGCATCGGCTTCGATGACGATGGCCGCCAGCTCGCTGTTGCGTTTCATGACCGCCTCGGTCGCCGCGGCGATCTGCGTCTCCGCCAGACCGCCCATTTCGGTGATCGTGTTGTTCAGGCGCTGCAGTTCCTCATCGTAGCTCTTGATGATGTGTTCCGATGCCATCGCTGCTTCTCTTCGCTGTAGTGCGCGCCTGCCGTCGATCAGCCGAATCGGCCGGTGATGTAGTCCTCGGTCCTGCGGTCCTTGGGGTTGGTGAAGATCGTCTCGGTGAGGGAAAATTCGACGAGCTCACCGAGATACATGAAGGCGGTGTAGTCCGAGCTGCGCGCCGCCTGCTGCATGTTATGGGTGACGATGGCGATGCAATAATCAGTCTTCAGCTCGCTGATCAGCTCCTCGATCTTCTGCGTCGAGATCGGGTCGAGCGCCGAGGCCGGCTCGTCGAGCAGCAACACATCCGGCCGCACGGCGATCGCCCGCGCGATGCAGAGACGCTGCTGCTGTCCGCCGGAGAGGCTGAGACCGCTCTGTTGCAGCTTGTCCTTCACCTCCGTCCACAGGGCCGCCCGCCGCAGCGCCGATTCGACCCGCTCCTCGAGCTCGCTCGCCGGCAGCTGCTCGTAGAGGCGGATGCCGAAGGCAATGTTGTCGAAGATCGACATCGGGAAGGGCGTCGGCTTCTGGAAGACCATGCCGACCTTGGCGCGCAGCAGGTTGAGATCCTGTTTGGCGTCGAGGATATTCTTGCCGTCGATCAACACCTCGCCGGTCGCCCGTTGCCCGGGATAGAGATCGTAGATGCGGTTGAACGTCCGCAGCAAAGTCGACTTGCCGCAGCCGGACGGCCCGATGAAGGCCGTCACCTGCTTGTCGTAGAGCGAAACATTGATGTTCCGCACCGCTTCATAGTCCTTGTAGAAGAAGGACAGGTTGCGGATGACGACCTTTTCGGCCAGGGCCGGAAGCTGGTCGCGGCTGGTGGTCGCCGCAGGCCTGACTTCGATTCGCGGGGCGCCGGCGAAGCCGTGCGCAGTGGCAGCCGAGCTGTTCGCGTTCATCGGGTAAAGCTGCTCCATGAGGCGAGGATGCGTGCCGTCACGTTGAGGATGAGAATGGTGACCGTAATGAGCAAGGCACCACCCCAAGCCAAAGTCTGCCAATCGGCATAGGGGCTGAGCGCGAACTGGAAGATGACGACCGGCAGATTGGCCATCGGCGCATTCATGTTGGTCGTCCAGAACTGATTGTTGAGCGCGGTGAAGAGCAGCGGCGCGGTTTCGCCGGCGATGCGCGCCACCGCCAGCATGACGCCGGTCAGCATGCCTTGCAGCGCGGCGCGATAGGCGACCATGACGATCACCTTCCATTGCGGCGCGCCGAGCGCGGCCGCCGCCTCGCGCAGGCTGTTGGGCACCAGCCGCAGCATGTTCTCGGTCGTCCGCACGACCACCGGGACGACGATGATGGCGAGCGACACTACCCCGGCCCAGGCTGAGAAATGCCCCATGCGGAGGACCATGAGCTCGTAGACGAAGAGGCCGACGATGATCGACGGGGCGCTGAGCAGGATGTCGTTGATGAAGCGCACGGCGGCGGCGATCCGGCTCTCATTGCCGAACTCCGCGAGATAGGTCCCGGCGAGAATGCCGATCGGGGTGCCGAGCAGCGTCGCCAGCGCCGTCATCATGATGCTGCCCATGATCGGATTGAGTAGGCCGCCTTGGCTGCCGGGCGGCGGCGTCATCTTGAGGAAGAGGTCGGGGGTGATCGCCGCCAGCCCGTTGCTGAGCAACGAGAAGAGGATCAGCGCGAGCCACAGGAGGCCGAGCGACGTCGCCGCCATCGACAGGGTGATGAGGACGACGTTCTTGCGCCGCCGCTTGGCATAGAGCGCGTTCATGTGCCGGCCTGCTTCTCGAGCTTGATCAGCATCATCTTGGCGAAGGCCAGGACGATGAAGGTGATGACGAAGAGGATGAAGCCGAGAGCGAAGAGCGAGGAGAGATAGAGCTCGCCGACCGCCTCGGTGAACTCGTTCGCCAGCGTGGCGGAGATCGTCGTTCCCGGCGCCAGGATCGAGCTTTGGATGCGGTGGGCGTTGCCGATGACGAAGGTCACCGCCATGGTCTCGCCGAGGGCGCGGCCGAGACCGAGCATGACGCCGCCGACGACGCCGACCCGCGTGTAAGGCAGCACGACCTGCCACATCACTTCCCAGGTCGTCGCACCGAGCCCGTAGGCGCTCTCCTTGAGGATCGCCGGCACCGTCTCGAAGACGTCGCGCATCACCGAGGAGATGAAGGGCAGGACCATGATGCCGAGGATGAGCCCGGCGGTCAGGATGCCGATGCCGAGCGGCGGGCCGCCGAACAGCGAGCCGATGCCGGGCACCGTCCCCAACGTGTTGATGATCGCCGGCTGCACGTAAGACTGCATGAACGGGGCGAAGACGAAGAGGCCCCAGATGCCGTAGATGATGCTCGGGATCGCCGCCAGCAGCTCGATCACCGTGCCGAGCGGCCGCTTGAGCCAGACCGGGCAGAGCTCGGTGATGAAGACGGCGACGCCGAAAGCGACGGGGATGCCGATCAGCATGGCGATCGCCGAGGTCACCAGCGTGCCGTAGATCGGCGCCAGGGCGCCGAATTTCTCGGTGACGGGGTTCCAGGAATCGGTGGCGAGGAAGTTCCAGCCGAAGGCGCCGAGCGCCGGCAGGGCACCGTTGACCAGCGAGAGGATGACGCCACCAAGGATGACGAGGACGAGGAGAGCGAAGAAGGCGGTCGCCCCGCGGAAGAGCGGATCGGCGATCTTGCCGAGCTCGCCGGTCCGGATCTCCTTCGCAGCGATGTCAGTCATGATCGGTCATGGGGCTTTCGCATGGGCCTCTCGCGCTCGAAGCGGTTGGCGGGGCGGTCGGACGAGATATCCGACCGCCCGCTACGCTGCTAGGATGACGGGCCGGTCCACACCGGCTTGCCGTCGGCACCCTTGATCTCCTGCTTCCACTTGTCCTCGACGAGCTTGACGACGGTGTCCGGGAACGGCACGTAGTCGAGCTCCTCGGCGAGCTTCTGGCCGTTCTTGAACGACCAGTCGAAGAAGGCGAGCACCTGCTTGCCCGATTCCGGCTTGTCTTGCGTCTTGTGCATGAGGATGAAGCTGGTCGCGGTGATCGGCCAGCTCTGCTTGCCCGGCTGATCGGTCAGGATCAGGAAGAAGCCCGGCGCCTTCGCCCAATCGGCATTCGCCGCCGCGGCCTGGAAGGTCGCGTTGCTCGGCTGCGGGAACTCGTGGTCTTTGTTCTCGACCAGGGCGTAGGCCATCTTGTTCTGCATCGCATAGGCGTATTCGACATAGCCGATGGCGCCGTCAGTGCGGCTGACCAACGCGGCGACGCCCTCATTGCCCTTGCCGCCGAGCCCGGCCGGCCATTCGAGGGCGGTATTGACGCCGACCTTCGACTTCCAATCGCTGCTCATCTTCGCCAGGTAGTCGGCGAAATTATAGGTCGTGCCGGAGCCGTCCGAGCGATGGACGACGGCGATCGCCTGGTCGGGCAGGCTGACGCCCTTGTTGAGATCGGCGATCTGCTTGTCGTTCCACTTGATGACGGTGCCGAGGAAGATGTTGGCGAGGATCGGGCCGGTCAGCTTGAGCTTGCCGGGCTCGACGCCCTTGACGTTGAGGACCGGGACGATGCCGCCCATGATCATGGGGAACTGGGTGAGCCCGCTCTTCTCGAGATCCTCGGGGGTCAGCGGCACGTCGGAGGCACCGAAATCGACCGTCTTGGCCTGGATCTGCTTGATGCCGCCGCCGGAGCCGATCGACTGGTAGTTCATCGAGACACCGGTCTTGGCCTTGAAGGCCTCGGCCCATTTCGCGTAGATCGGATAGGGGAAGGTGGCGCCGGCGCCGGAGATCTCGGCCGCTTGCGCGGACGACAGCAACATCGCGGCGACCGCGCCGGCGAGCGCGGAACGCGTCAGCGTCGTCTGAATTGTCTTCACGGGGTACCCCTCCTCACAGGACTTTGAAAATGCGATTCCCGCGAGGCTAGTGCCGCAAAGAGACTCTAATGTTGCCGCTATATGACACTTTTATGAACAAGACGCGCTTGGGTCAGGACGCCTTTTTCATCTGCATGCGATAGGCGCAGGTCTTGCCGTAGACCTGGCCGGTCAGATAGTCGCCGACGACGCTGCCCGACATCTTGAGCGTCCATTCATAGCCGGTCGAGGGCACCGTCTTGCGCTTGGCCTCGCCGGAGAACAGACCGTTCTCGCCGATCGTGCCGGTGAGCACGACGTTGCTCTCCGGATTATAGACCAGCGAGACCTTGCCGTCGGCGATGGCGATCGAGCGGGTGAGCCGGTCGGAGCAGGCGCCCTCGCCCATCGCATGGCTCGCCCCGCTCGCCGCCTGGCCGGTCATCGTCCCCTCGTAATTGCCGTCGAATTTGGTGACCGCGGCAAGCGCCCCGGGGGAGAAAAGCCCGGAAGCGACAAGCAGCGATACGGCCAGCGCCGGCATGAATGTCATCGCCGCTACCCCGCGTGCTTCCCCGTCGCCGCGATCGCCTGCCAGATGCGATGCGGCGTCGCCGGCATGTCGATATGCGTCAGCCCATAGGGCGACAGCGCGTCGACGACGGCGTTCATGACAGCCGGCAGCGAGCCGGCGCAGCCCGCCTCGCCGCAGCCCTTGGCCCCGAGGATATTGGTCTTCGCCGGCACCGGATGGCTGACGAAGGTGAAATTCGGCACGTCGGGCGCGCGCGGCACCGCGTAGTCCATGTAGGAGCCGGTGAGGAGCTGGCCGTCGGCATCGTAGACCGTGCGTTCCATCAGCGCCTGGCCGATGCCCTGGACGACGCCGCCATGCAGCTGGCCCTCGACCAGCAGCGGATTGATGATGGTGCCGAAATCGTTGACCGTCGCATAGCGGTCGATCGCGACGGTCCCGGTCTCGGGATCGATCTCGAGCTCGGCGATGTGGCAGCCATTGGGGAAGGCCGAAGGCGCGGCGTCGAAGACGTGCTTGACGTCGAGCGTCGGCGGAATCTCGGCGGGCAGCTTGAGGCCGCCGCGCAGCCGCTCGGCAAGATCCATCAGCGAGACCGTGCGATCGGTGCCGACGATGGTGAAATTGCCTGATGCGAACTCGAGGTCGGCGACCGCCGCCTCGAGCACGATCGAGGCGATCTGCTTGCCGCGCTCGACGACCTTCTCGCTCGCCTCGACGATGGCGGCGCCGCTCGCCATCATCGATTTCGAGCCGCCGGTGCCGCCGCCGGCGATCAGCTCGTCGCTGTCACCCTGCAGGAGGCGGATGCGCTCGAACGGCACGCCGAGTTTCTCGTGCAGCACCTGGGCGAAGGGCGAGGCATGGCCCTGCCCGTAATCGAGCGTGCCGGTGATGATGGTGACGGTGCCGTCCGCCTCGAAGCGGATGCCGCCCATCTCCTTCATCGGCGGCGCCGTCACCTCGCAAAAGCTGCCGATGCCGCGGCCGCGCAGCTTGCCGCGCGCCGCGCTCGCTCGCTTGCGAGCGTCGTAGCCGCGCCAGTCCGCGACGTCGATGGCGCGATCGAGCAAGGTGGTGAAATCGCCGCTGTCATAGGTCGTGCCGACCGGCGTCTGGTAGGGCATCTCCGCCGGCTGGATGTGGTTGCGGCGGCGCAGCTCGATGCGGTCGATCGCCATCTCGGCGGCGGCGGCGTCGATCAGCCGCTCCATGACGTAGTTGCCCTCCGGCCGCCCGGCACCGCGATAGGCGCTGATCGGCACGGTGTTGGTGAAGGCGAGCTTGCTCGATACCTCGATCAGCGGCGTGCGATAGACGCCGACCGCGTTCTTCAAGAGGTTGCCGGTCGGCATCAGCGGCGAGACGGCGGCGAGATGGGCGCCGAGATTGCCATAGGCCTCGATGCGCAGAGCGAGGAAATGCCCCTCGGCGTCGAGCGCCAGCTCGGCCATGTATTCATGATCGCGGCCCTGCAGGTCGGACAGGAAGCTCTCCGAGCGCTCATCCGTCCATTTGACCGGACGGCCGAGGCTGCGGGCGGCGTGGAAGAGGCAGACATATTCCGGAAAGGGCTGCGCCTTCATGCCGAACGAGCCGCCGACATTGCCGGTCAGCACGCGCACCTTCTCCGGCGGCACGTTGAGGACGTCCTTGGCCAGCGAGGCGCGCAGGCCGAACACGCCCTGGCAGCCGACATGGAGCGTCCAGCGCCCGTCCTCGGCGCCATAGGCGGCGATCGCCGAGCGCGGCTCCATGGCGCAGACGACGATGCGGTTGTTGACGATCGGCAGCCGCGTCACATGGGCGGCGCGGGCGAAGGCGGCGGCGACCTTGTCGCTGTCGCCGTAATGAAAATCGCAGGCGAGATTGCCCGGCACCCCATCATAGAGCGCCGGCGCGCCCGGCAGCAGCGCCGCCTTGGCGTCGGTCACCGCCGGCAGCGGATCGATTTCGACCTCGACCGCCTCGGCCGCGTCCTTGGCCGCGGCCACCGTCTCGGCGACGACGCAGGCGACGGCGTCGCCGAGATAGCGCACGCGATCGCTGGCCAAAGCGTGCCAGGCGGGCTGGTGCATCTTCGTGCCGTCGCGGTTGGTGGCCGGCATCATGCAGGTGAACGTGCCGAAGCCCGCGGCGTCGAGATCGGCGCCGGTATAGACGCCGAGCACCCCCGGCATGGCCCGTGCCGCCGCGGTTGCGATGCCGCGAATGATGCCGTGGGCGTGCCGGCTGCGCACGATGACGGCATAGGCCTGGCCCGGCAGCTTGATGTCGTCGGTATAGCGCCCCTCGCCGCGCAGCAGGCGTGGGTCCTCGCTGCGCGGCACCGGCTGACCGATGCCGAATTTCGTCAGGCTGA
>WNFM01327427.1_pt3 | contig 23518 bp, 27 predicted proteins | sample 5400271 | NCBI WGS metagenome assembly WNFM01 (sample SAMN13153352, study PRJNA577476) | soil metagenome | isolation source: 60 cm saprolite on Douglas fir-dominated hillslope | place: USA:California | collected 2013-09-17 | reverse complement strand
AACTTCCCCGACGGCATCCCGCAGCATCGCGAGCCGCTGTATTCGCCGCGGCCGGACATGGTGGCGAAATATCCGACGCACGACGACAAGAAGGCGTTCTGGCGGTTGCCGACGCAATACAAGACCCTCCAGGACAAGAATGTCGCCGACAAGGTATCGACGAACTTCCCGCTGGTCCTCACCAGCGGTCGCCTGGTGGAATACGAAGGCGGCGGCGACGAGACGCGTTCCAATCCGTGGCTCGCGGAACTACAGCAGGAAAACTTCATCGAGATCAATCCCAAGGACGCCAACGACCGCGGCGTCATCGACGGCGAATACGTTTGGGTGAAATCGCCGACGGGCGCGCAAATTTCCGTCAAGGCAATGGTCACCGATCGTGTCGGTGCGGGGACCACGTTCATCCCGTTCCATTTCGCCGGCTGGTGGCAGGGCAAGGACATGCTGGAGTTCTATCCCGAGGGCGCGGCGCCGATTGTGCGCGGCNNNNACGCTGTGCCAGGTCGCCAAGAAGGCTTAAGGGGGCACGCCATGGCTCGAATGAAATTCCTTTGTGATGCCGAGCGCTGCATCGAGTGCAACGGCTGCGTCACCGCCTGCAAGCAGGAGAACGACGTCCCGTGGGGAGTGAACCGCCGCCGCGTGGTGACGATCAACGATGGCGTGCCCGGCGAGCGTTCGATCTCGGTGGCGTGCATGCACTGCTCGGACGCGCCGTGCATGGCCGTGTGCCCGGTCGACTGCTTCTACCGCAGCGAGGAAGGCGTCGTGCTGCACGACAAGGACCTGTGCATCGGCTGCGGCTACTGCTTCTACGCGTGCCCGTTCGGCGCCCCGCAGTTCCCGCAGGCGGGTGCGTTCGGCGTCCGCGGCAAGATGGACAAGTGCACGTTCTGCGCGGGCGGTCCGGAGAAAGACAATTCCGAGGCGGAGTTCAAGAAGTACGGCCGCAATCGGCTGGCCGAGGGCAAGCTGCCGGCGTGCGCGGAGATGTGCTCGACCAAGGCGTTGCTCGGCGGCGATGGCGACACGATTGCCGAGATCTACCGGCAGCGTGCGTTGACGCGCGGCAAAGGCAGCGAAGTGTGGGGCTGGTCGACGGCCTACGGGCGTCCCGAGGCGCCCAAGTCACCTGGCGCACCCGCCGCACCCGCCGCCGCGCCGGGAGGTAAATCGTGATCTCGAAACTGATGCGCATCGTGGCGGTCGCCTCGGGCGCGATGGCCGCGCTGATGCTCGCGGGATGCGGCGAGCGCCCGCAGGTCATCGACTACAAGCAGGGCAAGTATCAAGGCAAGCCGGACGAACCGCCGTACGCCGCGGCGCCGTTCAACGGCAACAAGGATATGTGGGAGCGCGATATCCGCAACCGCACGCAGAATCAGAACGAATATCGGCGCATCGGTTCCTGATATCGCCATGGCGAAATCCACGTTGATCGCCGCCGCGCGCATTTTCGCGGCCACGCTGGGCTTGGCCGTCGTTTGCGCCGCGGCCGCGCAGTCGCCGGCGGTGTCGCCAAAGGACGAACAGTACGCGACGAAGCAGCAGGCGCAGCAGGCAGCGCAGCCGCTCAACAATCAGCCGGTGTGGAGCGAGGTTCGCAGCGGCCTCAAGCAATACACGAGCATCCCCGGAAGAGAAACGAATGTGCTGGTCCAGCCGTCGGGCCAGACATGGCGTGCGCTGCGCGACGGGCAGATATCCGTCTATGGCGGTTGGGCGCCGTCATGTTCCTCGCGCTTCTCGCTTTTTACTGGCGCAAGGGAACCCTCGAACTGCATGCGCCGGAAACCGGCCGTAAGATCGAGCGCTTCACGCCGTGGGAACGCTCGGTCCACTGGGCCACCGCCGCCAGTTTCACCATTCTTGCGCTATCCGGACTCGTGATCCTGTTCGGCAAAGGTGTTCTGTTGCCACTCATCGGCTACACGCTCTTCTCCTGGCTCGCGATCCTTTCCAAGAACCTGCACAACTTTGTCGGTCCGCTGTTCTGCGTGTGCATCGTGTTGCTGTTCTTCACGTTTGTTCGGAACAATTGGTGGAAGGCCCATGACCTGGCCTGGTTCCGGCACTTCGGCGGCCTCTTCTCGGGACGCGATGTTCCTTCGGACAAGTTCAACGCGGGCGAGAAGGCCTGGTTCTGGGGCGGCGCGCTGGTGCTGGGTGTGATCATCGGTGCCAGTGGGTTCGTCCTCGACTTTCCGAACTTCAACCAGACGCGCCAGACGATGCAGATTGCCAACGTCGTGCATTCGGTCGCGACGACGCTGTTCATGATGGCTGCATTGGCGCACATCTATCTTGGTACGCTGGGCATGTCGGGCGCCTACGATGCGATGCGCACCGGCTATGTCGACGAAACGTGGGCCAAGGAACACCACGAGTACTGGTACAACGACGTCAAGAGCGGAAAGGCGCAAGCCGCGACCACGAAGGCACGCGAAGCGCACCGTCCGGCATGAATCCGCCACGCGTCGAAAACGAGCACCGGGAGGAGGAGGGAGCGCAACGATGAAGACGATCCGTGCAGTGCTGGCGGCTGCGGCCGTGGTCGCGTCGTTCGGCGTAGCGGTGGCGAAATTGCCACCGGCGGCGCCGACGACGGACGCGCAGAAGGCCGAGGCGAAAGCCAAGGCGGACGCTGCGGCCGACTTGGCAAAGCAACAACAAGCCAAAGCCGAGGACCGCGTCGCCGCGCGCTATTTCGCGGACATGAAAGCCCAGGGCAAGGCCGTTCCGCCGCCGCAGATGGCGGCAGCACCGGCTGCTCCGGGCCCTCCTGCGAAGGCAGCCGCACCTGCGAAAAAATAATCGGAGTCTGGTTGCGAAGGAGTTTTAAGCGGGGGCCAAAATGCCCCTGTTTTTTTTACGGCCGCAATGGCGGTTCTCAAGGCTGCGCATGCGTTGGTGGGGCTTATCCGCATCCGCGATATAATCCTCGGCTCGCCGGAGAGATGGCCGAGTGGTCGAAGGCGCTTGACTCGAAATCAAGTATACGGGGAACCGTATCTAGGGTTCGAATCCCTATCTCTCCGCCAACCAATACGTGTGTACGTCCCCAAAGACATGGGTGACATGCCGTACCTAGGACACGGGTGACAACCACGTGCCGAACGGGTTGTCCAATGGCTTGCAGGGTTTTCTGCTCCTACTCGATGTAGCCGAGAAACTGCATGAAGCTGACGATCCAAATCCATTCATCGACCTCCTTGATGCCGACGCGCTGACCGACCGCGCGAGTCTCGCGCTCCGCAGTACTACTCCCGATCGCGACTGGTTACTTGGATGTCAGCTGGGACCCCTTAGTCGTCCGTAGTGTTTGAATCGTGAGGCCGATACCCCAGCATTTGGCCTGCACATTCAAAAAAAGAATACGAAGCTGTCGAGCCGGCTGTCCCTGGATCGACTAATTAGGGGAAGCTTGGGTTCATTTGGTCGAGAAATCCGGATGCCCGTCTCCAACCCGAAACCTAACGGAGATCTAGCTATGCGATTCATGATGATAGTCAAGCACGCCGAGAAACAGGGCCCACCGCCGAAGGCGCTGATGGATGCTATTGAGAAGCTCGCAGTAGAGGAGACCAAGGCCGGCACGATGGTCGGAAGCGGCGGGCTTGGGCCAACTGCGCAGGGCGCGCGCGTCCGGCTTTCCGGGGGGAAGGTAACCGTGACCGACGGGCCTTTCACCGAGACCAACGAGGTTGTCGGCGGCTATGCGCAGTTTGAGTTGAAATCGAGGGAAGACGCGATTGAATCGGCGGTCCGCTTCATGGAGCTTCACAAGAAACACTGGCCGGGCTGGGAGGGCGAGACGGAGGTCCGTCAGATGTTCGGGCCGGAAGACTTCGCGGTCGCAGGCTGCTCAGCGATTTGGCGAAGGGCAGCGGCGCCGTACACCGCCCAGGATCGACGCCGGGGAGCGGCAGCTCGCTGGCGTGTTCCTGCGCAGCCGCGATCGACTGATAATTAGAACGTCGAGCAGTACACCACCGCATTAGCCCCGCTGCCTTCCGGCACCCAGCCGCGATTCAACATGGCCCGCCGGACCGAAAGATCGACGGTGTAGCGGTGATTGGCATCGTGCCTGTTGTCGAAGAAGCGGTAGACCGGCAGCGTGCCTTCCGGGCACCCGCCGCTGTCGTCGGGACGCAGGATGTAGAACGCCGTTGCCGTCTCGAGATTCCAGATTCCCGGCCAGTGCGAAATAACGAAATTGCATTCGGACGCGCTCGCCGCGAAGTAGTGCGAATTGATGAGGCCGGCGGCATAGAACCGGCACACCGGAAGCGACCCCGGAGGCGCCGCAAATGACGACAGGTACGCGTAGAAATAAAGGCCCGTGCGCTGGAAGATGCCGGACAGGTACGTGTCGACGTAATTGATCTCGGCCGGCGTCGCGGTGATGAAATAGTGGTCGAAGTCTGCGCGGTAGTACTCGACGACCTGGAAGGCGCCAGGGGGCGGCGCGCTGCCGCCGGGAAGCGTGCTGGCGATCGCCGCGCCGGTGTCGAGCAGCCCCGTGCCGCAAATGCTGCCGCGCGAACAGAACGACGCAAAAGGAAAATCACGCGCGGTGCCGGTGACGATGTCCAGCACGGTGCCCGGCGCGAGCATCGGGTTGCGCGCGATCATCATGGCCGCGGTGCCTGATACCAGGGGCGCGGCGAAGCTGGTGCCGCGTCCGGCGATATAGGCGGGATTTCCCGGGACCGTCGTTCCGTCGTTGCCGGTCGAGATGATGAGCGCTGCGTCGGGGAGATCGCCGCCCGGGGCCGACACGTTGATCCGGGTCCCGAAGTTGGAGTAACTGGTCAGCGTTCCGTCTTGTGTATGTGCCGCGACCGTGATGACGCCGCTGCAATTCGCCGGACTGAATTCCCCGGCGTCGGCGGACGAGTTGCCGGCCGCCGCGACGACCACGGCGCCCGTGGCGAGCGCATCGTCGATGGCTTCCTGGATCGACTGGTCGCAGGCGCCAAAGCCGCCGAGGCTGAAATTGACGACCTTCGCGGGATTGGTGTTCGGGGGAATGCCGTCGATTTGCCAGCCCGTGGCCCAGAGCATGCCTTCGAGAATGTCGTCGAAGGTGCCGCCGCACTTGCCGAGCGCGCGCACCGGCAGGATCTTTGACCCCGTCGTGAGGCCAGCGACGCCGATGCCGTTATTGGTGTTCGCGGCAATCTGTCCGGCAACAAAAAGGCCGTGGAAGAAGCTGTCCTCCCCGGGGCCGCCGCATTCGCCGTCGCTGCTCCAGTCGCCTTCGTCGCGCGGATTCGGGTCGCGCCCGTCGCCGTCGCGCGCGCGGTCGGGGTCCGTGATGAAGTCGTAGCCCGCAAGCACGCGCCCTTCGAGGTCCGGATGCGGCAGGATCCCGGTGTCGACGACGGCGACGACAACCGAAGACGAATCAGGCTGCACCGCCCATGCCGCCTGGGCATTGACGCCGGAGAGCGGATCGTTGAGCGACCACTGCTGCGCGAAGAACGGATCATTCGGCGCGGCGGCGGGGAACGCCCGCTTGACCGGATCCGCATACTGGACTGCGGCGTCCTGCTGGATCGCCTCGGCCATCTGCGCGAGTTGCGACGGCGAATACGCGAGTGGCGTACGCAGCACCCAGACATTGCCGATCTGCCGCTCGACGGCAAGCTCAGTCCCGATGCGGCTCGCGAACCCCGACAACAATGTTGCCCAGTCCGGCGTGGCGCCGTCCTTGAGCCGCACCAGCAGCCTTCGGCCCGGGCTGTTGGCGGCCGGCGGCGGCACGATGGCCGTCTTGGCGCTCACCGAGTCGATCCGCGGTGTTTCCGCCCATAACACGCTGCGGTCGTTGCGCAGCGCCTTCAGTGCCGCGGCAATCGCCGTGCTGTCCTTCGGTTCCGCCAGCGCAAGGTCGAGCGCGCCTGTGCGCGTCGTCCCGCTCAACGTGAGTCCTGTCCCGACCAGCATCTCGAGTTTGGCCAGCGCCCCGGGAGGCAGGGTTCCGGCGGCGGCAACGTAGGGGTGAAGGCGGACGCGGATGGTCGATACCGTGTCGGCCGCCGCAGGCAGGGCGGACGCGGCCACCACGAAGGTCGCGGCGACAACCGCCCATTTCGGTGCGCGAAAATGCATGGTCAAGCCTCCCCTTAGGCGGTCACGACCGGCCCGTTACGGATCGAATTAGGTGAGCAAGTCCGATGCCAGCGGCACGAAACCCGCCGCCGGATGGCAGCAGGATACGCAGGGTTTGCGCGAAAAAGCTAGGTCAGGCCTTCGCGCCCGCGGTTGCTGCAGCGCGGTCCCGCTCCATGTCGCGGCGAAAGGGTGCCAAGGTCGCGACCATCTGGGCGAAGATCTTGGGGCTCCCGGCAATGACTTGGCCGCCATAGAGATAGTCGCCTTCGCCGGTCAGGTCGCCGATCAGTCCGCCGGCCTCGAGCACCAGCAGGCTGCCCGCCGCCACGTCCCAGGGATTGAGGCCCACTTCCCAGAAGCCGTCGTAGAAGCCCGCGGCGACGTAGGCCAGGTCGAGCGCTGCCGCGCCCGGGCGGCGCAATCCCGCGGTCTGCGTGATCATCGCCTTCATCATCTGCAGATAGGTGTCGAGGTAGCTGCCGTCACGAAACGGGAATCCCGTCCCGATCAGGCAATCGCGCAGATGCTGCCGCCGTCCGACGCGGATGCGCCGGTCATTCAGGAATGCGCCGCGGCCGCGTGTCGCGGTGAAGAGGTCGTTGCGCACCGGGTCGAAGATCGCGCCCTGTTGGACCACGCCCTTGTGGGCAACGGCAATCGACACGCAGTATTGCGGGAAGCCGTGCAGGAAATTCGTCGTGCCGTCGAGCGGATCGATGATCCAGATGTATTCGGCGTCGGAATTGCGCCCCTTGTTCGTGCCTTCCTCGGCGAGGATCGCGTGGTCGGGGTACGCCTTCAGGATTGTTTCGACGATAGCCGCTTCCGCGCCACGGTCGATTTCACTGACGAAATCCTTGGGACCCTTCGTGGTCACCGTCAGCAGGTCCAGGTCGCGGGCGCCGCGGTTGATGATGTTGCCGGCGCGGCGCGCGGCCTTCACGGCGGTCGTGAGCATCGGGTGCATGGCGTGTAGTTGCGAAAATGAGGTCGGGCGATGTCGCGCCGCGTGTCAAAAGAGCGGAATGCGGCTATTTTACCTGCTCTGACCGTGACTACCCAGGCCGCAGCGCTCGCGCGCATCCGCATCGTGCTCGTCCGCACGAGCCATCCGGGCAACATCGGCGCGGCCGCCCGCGCGATGCTGACGATGGGCGTGGCGCGCCTGGTGCTCGTTGCGCCCGCGCGCTTCCCCGACCCCGACGCGACGGCGCTCGCCACCGGCGCGACCAGCGTGCTCGATGCCGCGCGCGTCGTCGCAACGCTCGATGAGGCACTCGCCGGCTGCGTATTGGCCATCGGACTGTCGGCGCGGCCGCGAGAATATGCGGGGCGCGTGCTCGCCTTGCGCGACGCGGCCCATGAGGCGATTACGCGCACCGACGCGGGGGACGTGGCGCTCGTATTCGGCACGGAGATGTCCGGGCTTTCCAACGACGAGCTTGCGCGCTGCGCGATTGCGGCGACGATTCCCGCCAACGACGAATTCGCGTCGCTCAACGTCGCCGCGGCGGTGCAGGTCGCAGCCTACGAATTGCGCGTCGCATCGGGTGCAGGGGCGGTCTGGTCCGCGCCGCGCTTCACCGCGGCGACGCACGACGAGATCGAGGAGCTGCACGCGCACGCGCGCAAAACGCTCACCGCGATGCGATTCCTGAACCCGGACAAGCCGCGGCACCTGCTGCCACGGCTCAGGCGATTATTTGGTCGCGCGGGACTGGAGCACGAAGAGGTGAATATCCTGCGCGGGATTCTCGCCCGGATCGACCAGTTCGTCGGCAAGGCCGGCAAGCGATGACCGTCTGGTTTGCACGCGTCGGCACGCCGCTGACGCCGCGGGAAAATGCCGTCATCGGCGATTTGCTGCGAACCGTGGCGCCCCGGGGACCCGTTGCGGTCGCCCCCATCGCGTCATGGCGCGAGGCGGCGGAATTCTCCCGCGTGTCCGAGCATGACTCGACGTGGTGGAACCAGGAAGAGGAAGAGCGCGAGCGACTGTGGGCGCGCGCCGCGGAACTTTGGTCCGAGTCCGAACTTCTGCTGCGCCTCGATGCCACGACACGAGGATTGGAACGCGAGATTCGCGCGGCGGCGTTGGCGGCGTCAACGGTCGCCGGGGTCGCGCACGAGAAGATCGCCTCCGAAGCGTGCGGGATGGCGCTGCTGGCAGCGCATCAGAGCGCGCTGGCCGAACTTGCCGGCGAGCAAGCCGGCCACCGCTTCATCCTGAAGTACGCGCTGTTTACCGGCGGCCGCTGGCCGCTCGGTTATCATTCCGCGCGCTTCGTGATCTTCTGACCGGGCCCAACCTTTGCGCACGATGCGTCCCGAACCCGCAGTCACCGAGCAGGTTGCCACGGCTTCGATATGTCGCAACTGTGGCGCCGCGACCTCGCGCAACTTTTGCGCGGCGTGCGGCCAGGAGACGCGCGTGCAACTGCCGACGGCGCGCGTCTTCCTGCGCGAGGCCACCGGACGCTATGTCGCGCTCGACGGGCGCCTCTGGCGCACGCTGGCCGGCCTTATGTTCCGTCCGGGATTTCTCACCCGCGAATATTTGCTGGGACGCCGCCGGCGCTATATCCGGCCCGCGCGCCTGTTCCTGGTATTGGCCCTGGCGCTGTTCGCCGCCATCCGCATCTTTGCCAATGCGCCGGTCATCATCGGCGATGACGCGGCAGCGAAAACGGCCATGGGCTCCGCCGAGGAGCCGATCGTGAAATTCGACGAAGGGGAGAGCGGCGGCGACATCAATCTGATTCCGGGAATCGAGATCCATGTGGACCGCGGAATCAATCTCAAGGTCCTCGGCGCAAACACGCCCTGGTCCCGGGAATTGAAGAAGCGCTTCGACCATTTCAACCGGCTGGACCGTCAGGAGAAGTCTGAGCAGTTGTTCGCGGGCATGGTGCGCTACGGCCCTTACGCGATGTTCGTGCTGATGCCGGCATTCGCGATGCTGCAGATGATGGCGTATGCCGGGCGAGGGCGCCGCTATCCGGACCGGCCACGACGGTACGCCGAGCATCTCGTCTTCGCGTCCCACATACACGCATTCCTGTTCTTCGTTTGCGTGCTGGCGCTTGCGATCCCGAATTCGGCGGTGCGCGACGCGCTGGCGCTCTGGTGCCTCATCTATGGGGCGTTGGCGACCAAGCGGGTCTACCGGGGCCGCTGGATCGGCCTCTTCGCGCGGGCCATCCTGGTCGGCCTTGCCTATCTTGTGCTGTTCGCGTTCGTGATTGCCGGCCTGGTGTTCGTGGCCGTTCTGTTGGCTTAAGCTCAGGAGGGTGCGCGGCACGCCTTGTCGGCATCTTCCTTGAAGCGCGACACCCGCGTTTCGTGGCGTGACTTGCGCTTCTCGGTGGCGCTGATCGACGTGTCGTAGCGCGCGCACATACTCTTGGACGAACAGCTTTCGCGGGCCTTCTTGTCGCGGGCGAGTGCGTCGGTGGCCGCGGCGAGCGATCTTTGCTCCTTGTCCAGCTTTTTCCGGGCCGTGACGCAGGGCTTCGATGGGTCCTCGGCGGAAGCCGACGGTGGAGGAGCTGCGGGCGGCGTGCCCTGTGCCACAACCATCGATGCCCACGCGACGGCGAGGAGAAAGGGGACGAGACGCAGCGTGCGGACGATCATCGGGGCCTCCGGGAGGGAATCGGCGCGCTTGCGAGCATGGGGGGAACCGGCAGCGTCCATGCCCGAATTTCAAGTTTAGCAAACCCCTCCCATTGATTTGCTGGCTGCCTCCCCCTATAGTTGAGTAAATTAATCGGAAATGGGATAATTGCTGCATGTTCAATCGGCTTCGCGAAGACATCGCGGTGGTTTTCGACCGCGACCCGGCCGCCAGGACCAAGTGGGAAGTGCTCACTTGCTACCCTGGGCTGCACGCCCTCGTGTGGCACCGCAATGTGACTCACCCCCTGTGGGGCGCCGGATTGCGCTGGCTTGCGCGGTGGCTGGCGCATTGGAGTCGCTGGCTGACGGGCATCGAGATCCATCCGGGGGCGATCATCGGTCGCCGCGTCTTTATCGACCACGGGATGGGCGTCGTCGTCGGCGAAACCGCCGTCATCGGTGATGACTGCACGCTCTATCACGGGGTAACTCTTGGCGGGACCTCGTGGAACAAGGGGAAGCGCCACCCCACGCTGGGGCGCAACGTGGTCATCGGCGCCGGCGCCAAGGCCCTGGGCCCGATCCTGATTGGCGATGGCGTCAAAATTGGCTGCAACGCGGTCGTCGTGCGCGATGTTCCGGCGGGGGCGACGGCGGTCGGCATCCCGGCGCGCCTCGTGACCGAGGATCAGCAAAGCCGGCGCGAGGCGCAGGCTGCCAAGATCGGTTTCTCGCAGTACGCGATTGCCGCGGACATGAATGACCCCATCGTGCAGGCGATCCATCGACTGCTCGACCATGCGGCGGCCACCGAGGAGCGGTTCGAAAAGCTGGTGGTGCTGCTGCAGCGCGATGGCGTGAACTGTGAAGATGCCAAGGCGACGGCCGAGCGGTTCGACCCCACCCAAATCAACAAAATGCTTGAGTGAACTAGTCGGGCTTTTAGTTGACTAATTTGTTCGGGTATAGGACAATCGTTTCTGTCCTGGACAGAAAATGGAAAGTTAAGGGACCCGGAGCCGACCCGGACGTACCTGGGATCGGCACCCATTGCGCAATGCAAAGGATCTGACCATGCGCCTGACTACCAAAGGACGATTCGCCGTCACGGCGATGATCGACGTGGCGATGCACGGCGGCAAAGGGCCGGTGACGCTGGCGGCCGTTTCTGATCGCCAGCACATTTCGCTTTCCTACCTGGAGCAGCTGTTCGGCAAATTGCGCCGCCACAGCCTGGTCGACAGCGTGCGTGGCCCGGGCGGAGGCTATAACCTCGCGCGCGCATCGGACACGGTTTCCGTTGCCGACATCATTCTCGCGGTGGACGAACCGATCGACGCGACGCAATGCGGCGGGCGCGAAAATTGCCACGACGACCGCCGATGTATGACGCACGACCTGTGGGCCGGATTGAACGACCATATCTATTCCTACCTGCACGGCGTCACGCTCGCGCAACTGGTTGCGCAGCAAAAACCCTCGGAGGTCGCGGTGCTGCAGGACCATCGCCCGGCGCCAAACGCTGCGACGCCCTCCAAGACGCCGGCGATTGCCTGACGAGTGACATGAAGCTTCCGATCTACCTCGACTATTCGGCGACGACGCCGGTGGACCCGCGCGTCGCGCAAAAAATGGTCACGTACCTGACCGAGGAATTCGGCAACCCGGCGTCGCGTTCGCACTCGTTCGGCTGGACCGCCGAGGCGGCGGTGGAAGCCGCCCGCGAGTACGTCGCAGCGCTCGTGAACTGTGATCCGAAGGAACTCGTCTGGACGTCCGGCGCGACGGAGTCGATCAACCTGGCTTTGAAAGGCGCGGCGCATTTCTACAAGGACAAGGGCAAGCACCTCGTCACCGTCCGCACGGAGCACAAGGCGACGCTCGACACGATGCGCGAGTTGGAGCGCGAGGGATTCGACGTCACGTATCTCGACGTCAAGGACGATGGTCTCATCGATATGGAGACCTTCAAGGCCGCGCTGCGGCCGGACACGATCCTGGTGTCGGTGATGTACGTGAACAACGAAATCGGCGTGATCCAGGATATTCCGGCGATCGGCGAAATCTGCCGCGCCCGGGGCATCATCCTCCACGTCGACGCCGCGCAGGCATCGGGCAAGCTGCCCGTAGATCTGGGCGCGCTGAAGGTGGATCTGATGTCGTTCTCTGCGCACAAGATCTATGGGCCGAAGGGCGTCGGCGCACTGTTCGTCCGGCGCAAGCCGCGCGTGCGGATCGAGGCACAGATGCACGGCGGCGGCCACGAACGCGGAATGCGCTCGGGAACGCTCGCGACGCACCAGATTGTCGGCATGGGCGAGGCGTTCCGGATTGCGAAACAGGAGATGGCCACCGAGAACGACCGCATCCGCAGTTTGCGCGACAAGCTGTGGAAGGGCCTGTCGGAAATCGAGGAAGTCTTCATCAACGGCGACATGGAGCGCCGTGTGCCGCACAACCTCAACGCGAGCTTCAATTACGTCGAGGGCGAGTCGCTCATCATGGCGATCAAGGACATCGCGGTATCGTCGGGGTCAGCGTGCACGTCGGCGTCGCTCGAGCCGTCGTACGTGCTGCGGGCCCTCGGGCGAAGCGACGAGCTTGCGCACAGCTCGATCCGCTTCACGATCGGCCGCTTCACAACCGAGGCGGACATCGATTACACGATCGCGCTGCTGAAACGCAAAGTTGGAAAACTGCGCGAGTTGTCCCCACTTTGGGAAATGCACCAGGACGGCGTGGACTTGAGCAAGATTGTCTGGGCCGCGCACTAGTTTCGAAGGAGCACGATCATGGCATACAGCGAAAAGGTACTGGACCACTACGAGAATCCGCGCAACGTCGGCTCGTTCGCGAAGGACGCGAATGATGTCGGCACGGGGATGGTCGGCGCCCCGGCGTGCGGCGACGTGATGAAGCTGCAGATCAGGGTGGGCCCGGACGGCGTCATCGAGGACGCCAAGTTCAAGACCTACGGCTGCGGCTCTGCGATCGCGTCGTCGTCGCTCGTCACCGAATGGGTGAAGGGCAAGACGCTCGATCAGGCGATGACGATCCGCAATACGCAAATCGCCGAGGAGTTGGCGCTCCCGCCGGTCAAGATTCACTGTTCCATTTTGGCCGAAGATGCGATCAAGGCGGCGGTGGCTGACTACAAGCAGAAGCACGGCAGCCCGCACGAAAATGAGCCTGACGCGGAGCTCGCCGCGGACTGACGACAAGTATTCGCGACGGACATAGCGTATGGCGGTAACCCTGACATCGACAGCGGCACAACACGTGTCGGCGCACCTTGCCAAGCGTGGCAAGGGCGTGGGCCTGCGCCTGGGTGTGCGCACGACCGGATGCTCGGGACTTGCCTACAAGATCGAATACGCGGATGAAGCGAAGCCGGAGGATCTCAAGTTCGAGAGCCACGGCGTAATGGTCGTCATCGATCCCAAGAGCCTGCCCTATCTCGATGGCACCGAGCTCGACTTTGCGCGAGAAGGCCTGAACGAGGGCTTCAAGTTCAACAACCCGAACGTTAAAGACGAATGCGGGTGTGGTGAGTCTTTCAACGTTTAGCAACTGGCGATAGCGTTCGTCTCCCGCCGTCCGGGAGGACTCGGATGATCGATTTCTCCCGCAACTACTTCGACCTCTTCGGACTGCCCGCTGCGTTCCGGTTCGACGCGGCGGCGCTGGACCGCGCTTACCGGCAATTGCAAACCGAAGTGCATCCCGACCGTTTTGCCGGCGGCAGCGACGCGGAAAAACGCCTCGCACAACAGTCATCGGCCCGCGTCAACGAAGCGTATCGCGCGCTCAGGAATCCGGTCCAGCGCGCGCAGTACTTGCTGCGGCTGCAGGGCATCGACGCGGTCGGCGAGACCGACACCGCACTCCCGCGCGAATTCCTGGAACGCCAGCTCGAGCGGCGGGAGCAGGCGCACGATGCGCAAGCCGCGGGCGACGTCCGCACGTTGTCGTCGCTGCTCGCGGATGCGCGCGCGGACGCCGGCGCGCTCGAAGACGTCCTGGTGCGCATGCTCGACCATGAGAAGGCGTTTGCCGTGGCGCGGATGCGCGTGCGCGAGTTGACGTTCCTCGTGAAGCTCGCCGAGGACATGGACGCGATGCTGGCCTCGGTCGAAACGTGATGGCGCTCTTCCAGATCTCCGAACCCGATGAAGCACCCGGGCCGCATCCGCGAAAGCGTGCGATCGGCATCGACCTTGGCACGACCAATTCGCTTGTCGCCACCGTCCGCAGCGGGCTCGCGGTCGTCCTGCCCGACAGCGAGGGGCGCCCGCTCGTGCCCTCGATCGTCCGTTATGGGGAAGAGGGCGTCGAAACGGGCTACGCTGCCATGGCGCACCAGACCGACGATCCGCAAAACACGATCATCTCCGTCAAGCGCCTGATGGGACGCGGACTTGCGGACCTCGCCGACGCGCGGCGCTTTCCCTATCGGTTCGTGGAGGCGCCGGGCATGGTGAGGATCACCACGCGCAACGGCGCCAAGAGCCCGGTCGAAGTGTCGGCGGATTTATTGCGCGCGCTGCGCGAACGCGCCGAAGCCTCGCTCGGCGGACGGATCGAAGGCGCAGTCGTGACGGTGCCGGCCTATTTTGACGACGCACAGCGGCAGGCGACCAAGGACGCCGCGCAACTCGCGGGCCTGCCCATCCTGCGCCTCTTGAACGAGCCGACGGCGGCGGCCATTGCATACGGCCTGGATAACGCGTCCGAGGGGGTCTACGCGATCTATGACCTTGGTGGCGGCACGTTCGACATTTCGATCCTGCGACTTTCGCGAGGCGTATTCGAGGTGCTCGCGACCAACGGCGACTCCGCGCTGGGCGGCGACGATTTCGACCATCGCGTTTTCTGCTGGGTCATCGAGGCCGCGAAATTACCGCCGTTGTCGCCGTCGGACGCGCGGCTTCTGCTGGTCAAGGCACGCGAGGCGAAGGAAAATCTATCGGATCACGAGGCCGCCTCCATCGCGGCGACGCTGGCCGACAGTAAATCGGTCAACCTCACGCTGACCAAGGCGATTTTCACGGAGATCACCGCCAACCTCGTGGCGAAGACGCTGCGGCCGGTCGCGAGCGCGCTTCGCGACGCACAGATGAAACCGGCAGACATCAAGGGTGTCGTGCTCGTCGGTGGAGCAACGCGCATGCCGCAGGTGCGGCGCGCCGTCGCGGAGTTCTTCGGCCAGCCGCCTCTGACCAACCTCAACCCGGACGAGGTCGTCGCCCTCGGCGCGGCGGTGCAGGCGAATAAGCTCGCCGGCAATCGCGAACGCGACGACGACTGGCTGCTGCTCGACGTGATCCCGCTCTCCCTCGGCCTCGAGACGATGGGCGGACTCACCGAGAAGATCATTCCCCGCAATTCGACGATCCCGATTGCACGCGCCCAGGAATTCACGACGTACAAGGACGGGCAGACGGCGATGTCGATTCACGTCGTGCAGGGGGAACGGGAAAAAATGGCCGATTGCCGGTCGCTCGCGAAATTCGAACTGCGCGGCATCCCGCCGATGGTGGCGGGTGCGGCACGCATTCAGGTGACGTTCCAGGTGGACGCCGACGGCCTGCTCGACGTCGCGGCGCGCGAGCAGACAACGGGCGTCGAGGCGACGATCACCGTCAAGCCTTCCTACGGCCTGACCGATGCCGAAATTACGAAGATGCTGGCGGATTCGTTCACGCATGCCGCCGATGACATGCAGGCGCGCGCACTGGCCGAGGCCCAGGTGGAAGCCGACCAGATCGCCGCGGCGACCGAGGCCGCGCTGGCGGTGGATGGCGCGCTTGTCCATGAAAACGAGCGTGCGGCGATCGATCGGGCGCTGGAGAAGCTTCGGCGACTGCGTGGCGGGACCGACCATCTCGCGCTGCGCGCAGCCGTCGAATCGCTCAACCATGCGACCGAAGAATTCGCGGCGCGGCGGATGGACCGCAGCGTCGCGCGCGCGCTAACGGGGAAGCGCGTCGATGCGCTGTCTTGAGTGAATTGCGATGCCCGAAATCGTCGTCCTCCCGCATTCGGAAATCTGCCCCGAGGGCAAGACCTTCGAGGCGCAATCCGGCATGTCGATCCTCGACAATCTGCTGGAGCACGATGTCATCGTCGAACATGCGTGCGAAAAATCATGCGCGTGCACGACGTGCCACGTGATCGTGCGCGAGGGCTTCGATTCGCTGCCGCCGTCGTCCGAGGACGAGGACGACCTGCTGGATCGCGCGTGGGGCTTGACACCGATGTCGCGCCTGTCGTGCCAGGCCAAGGTCGAGGACAAGAAGCTCGTGATCGAGATTCCCCGTTACACGATCAACCAGGTGAAGGAAGGAAAATGAAGTGGACCGACATCAACGAGATCGCGATCGCGCTCGCCGACGCGCATCCCGACGTCGACCCGCGCAACGTGCACTTCGTCGAGCTCCACAACTGGGTAGTTGGGCTTCCTGGGTTTGCAGACGATCACAAGCGCGGCGGCGAAAAGGTCCTCGAAGCGATCCAGCAAGCGTGGATCGACGAGGTCTAGCGGCCTGCGGCGTTCGATATCGAGTCGTTCCTGCGCTAACAAAAAAGGTTCAGCACGCCGTCCAGCCCGCAGTGATCGATTGCGTGCGTTGCAGCGGCGCGCACGACAGGCTTCGCATGAAAGGCCACCGAAACGTGGGCTTCCGCAAACATCGGCAGGTCGTTGGCGCCATCGCCGATTGCAATGACCAGGCCCGTTTTTCCCGCCAGTTCGCGCTTTAAGCGTCGCAGCGTCGCGGCCTTGATTTGCGCGTCGACAATCGCTCCTGCGATCTTTCCGGTCAGCTTGCCGTCGGCGATCTCGAACGTGTTGGAAATCGTATAGTCGAGATGCAAGCGCGCTTTGAGCCGGTCGGTGAAGAACGTGAAGCCGCCGGAGAGCAGCGCGGTTTTCGCCCCGGCGGCCGCAAACCCCTTGAGCATCCGCTCGGCACCCGGCGATAGCTTGAGCCTCTCGTCGTAGACGCACTCGAGCGCCGTCACAGGAAGGCCCGCGAGCAGGGCGACGCGGCGGCGCAGACTCTCGGCGAATTCGATGTCGCCGCGCATGGCGCTTGCCGTGATTGCGGCGACTTCGGGCTTGATCCCTTGCATGTCGGCGATTTCATCGATGCATTCGATCGTGATCAGCGTCGAGTCCATGTCGAGCGCCACCAGCCGCACGTCGGCGAGTCGCTGATTGCGCGAAATGAACGCCGCGTCGCATTGGGCCTGCGCCGCGATTTCCTGCAACGCCGCACCCTCGTCCGTTTCGGGAAACCGATAGGCCGGCGGCGTGCCCGCGCCAAAAGGAATGATTGCCCGCGCTCGCGCCTCGATGGCCAAGGCGGCCAGCGTCGCCGGCGGGACGACCGGTCCTTGCACGATGAAATCGGATTTGACCAAAATGCGGGCCGTCAGGCGCGAGGGAGAACGCGGCTCGCGCATTCCTTGGCGCGTGCGCGGGCCTCGACGACATCGCGGCCGCGGGCGAGCGCAACACCCATCCGGCGTTTCTTATACGCTTCCGGCTTGCCGAAGAGGCGCAGGTCGGATTCGGGCACGCGCAACGCCTCGGCGACGCCCTCGTAGTGAATCCCGCGCGCCTCGACGCCGCCGTAGATCACAGCAGATGCGCCGGGAGAGACGAGCCTCGTGTCCACGGGCAATCCGAGAATCGCGCGCGCATGCAGGTCGAATTCGCTTTGCGTTTGCGTGCACATCGTCACCATTCCCGTGTCGTGCGGGCGCGGGCTGACCTCAGAGAACCAGACGTCTTCGCCCTTGACAAAGAGCTCGACGCCGAAGATGCCGCGGCCGCCCAGCGCCGCCGTGACGCGCCCGGCGATGTCGCGCGTTTTCGAAAGCGCGGTCGCCGACATCGGCTGCGGCTGCCAGGACTCCACGTAATCGCCGTTGATCTGCACGTGGCCCACGGGATCGCAGAAATGGGTCTCGACCTCACCGTTTGCGCCGAGCGCGCGGACGGTGAGTTGCGTGATCTCATAGTCGAAGTCGATGAATCCTTCGACGATCACGCGCGAGCTGCGCACACGCCCCGCGCTTTCGGCGTATTGCCATGCCGCGGCGACGTCATCCCGGTTCCGCAGCAGCGATTGTCCCTTGCCCGACGACGACATCACGGGCTTCACGACGCACGGATAGCCGATGCCCCCGTCGATGGCCGCCTGCACCGCCGCCAGGCTGTCCGCGAATCGGTAGGGAGACGTCGGCAAGCCGAGTTCCTCGGCGGCAAGGCGGCGAATGCCCTCGCGGTTCATCGTGAGCTGCGTGGCGCGCGCGGTCGGGATGACCATCGCCGTTCCCGTGTCGGCGATCTCGACCAAGACATCCGTCGCGATGGCCTCGATTTCGGGCACGATGATGTCGGGGCGCTCCTGCTCGATGAGGCGCTTGAGCGCAACCGGATCCGTCATCGTGATCACGTGCGCGCGGTGGGCGACCTGGTGGCCCGGTGCGTTCGCATAACGGTCCACCGCGACCGTTTCCACGCCGAGGCGTTGCAGCGCGATGATGACTTCCTTGCCGAGTTCGCCGCTGCCCAGCAGCATGACGCGCGTCGCGGTCGCGGAGAGAGGTGTGCCGATATGCATGGAGGGAAGTGTGATTGGAGGGATGCCACAGGACCGCAATCGCGGCGGAATATTCATAGCAACAAGCCGTATAAGCGAGGGGTGCTGCAGCGCAATATTATAAGGGTCCGGAACAGCGCGCGGAGTTATACTTGTCGACTCCCGCGCGCCCTGGCAAACGAGCCGCGGCCGAACAAGCCAATGGAGGGGTGACATGCAACTACGCATAGGCGACGAAGCGCCGGACTTCACGGCGGATACCACCGAAGGCAAACTTCATTTTCACGACTGGATCGGCAACGGTTGGGCGATCCTTTTTTCGCATCCCAAGGATTTCACGCCGGTCTGCACGACCGAACTGGGCTACATGGCCAAGTTGAAACCCGAGTTCGACAAGCGCAACACCAAAGTCGTCGGCCTCTCGATCGATCCGGTGGCCGATCACACGCGCTGGGCCAAGGATATCGAGGAAACGCAAGGAACCGCGATCAACTATCCGATGATTGGCGACCCCGATCTCACGGTGGCCAAGCTCTACGACATGATCCACCCGAACGCGAGCGGCGCGCAGCCGCGCACCGCCGCCGACAACGCGACGATTCGCTCGGTATTCATCGTGGGCCCGGACAAGAAGATCAAGCTGATCCTCACCTATCCGATGACGACCGGCCGCAATTTCGACGAAGTGCTGCGCGTTCTCGATTCGATGCAGCTCACGGCCAAGCACAAGGTGGCCACGCCGGTGAACTGGAAGAATGGCGAGGACGTGATCATCGCCGGCTCCGTGAGCAACGACGAGGCGAAAGCCAAGTATCCGGCCGGCTGGAAGTCGCCCAAGCCCTACCTTCGCATCGTGCCCCAGCCGAAATAGGGCCGTGTCGCTACTTTCGCGACCGGCCTTTCGCGGGTCGGCTTTCGCGCGATAGCGGTTCGCTGAACGTCGGGCGCGCCGCCGCGGTCGGCGCGGCGGGCGCGCTTTCCTCGGCGAGCGTGAAGTCGATCTTGGTTTGATCCATGTCGACACGCGCGACGCGAACGCGAATGCGCCCGGCGAGCTGGAAGACCCGGCCTCCGCGCTCGCCGATGAGCGCGTGCCGCGCTGCGTCGTAGTGGAAATAGTCGCGGCCCAGCTCGGTGATGTGCACGAGTCCGTCGATGTTGAGGCCGTCGAGCGTCACGAAGAGTCCGAAACTCGTCACACCACTGATCGTGCCGTCGAACTCGAAGCCCACCTTGTCCTGCATGAAATAGCACTTGAGCCAGTTGGTCACGTCGCGCGACGCATCGTCGGCGCGGCGCTCCGTCATCGACGTGTGCGCACCCAGTTCGTCCCACGACATCCCCGCCGGCGTGTAGCGTTTGCCCGCAAGCACCGCCTTGACCGCGCGATGCACGAGCAGGTCCGGGTAACGGCGGATGGGCGAGGTGAAATGCGTGTAGGCGTCGTAGGCCAGGCCGAAGTGCCCCTCGTTCTTCGGCCGATATTGCGCCTGCGACAACGAGCGCAGCAGCACCGTTTGCAGCAACGCGAAATCCGGACGGTTGCGGATGCCGTCGAGCAGCTTCGCATAGTCGCCGGATGTCGGCGCGTCGCCGCCGCCCAACCGCAAGGCGGACGTCTTCAGGAAATCCCGCAGGGCCGCGAGCTTATTCGGGGGCGGGCCCTCGTGCACGCGGTAGAGCGCCGTGTGCTTGTGCTCGGCCAGGAATTGCGCGGTGCAGACGTTGGCCGCAAGCATGCACTCCTCGATCAGCCTGTGCGCATCGTTGCGCGGCGCGGGAACGATGCGGATGATCTTGCCGTGCTCGTCGAATTCCAGGGCCAGTTCGACCGTGTCGAAATCGATGGCGCCACGCTTGCCTCGCGCCCCCGCCAGCGCGTGATAGAGCGCATAGAGATTCTGCAAATGCGGCAGCAGTGCGCGCGCCGGCGCGGATTTGGCGCTCGAAGGGGTGCTCAACCACTGCCACACCTGCGTGTAGGTGAGGCGCGCGCGTGAATGCATGACCGCGGGATAGAACGCGTAGTTCTTGATCACCCCGGCCTGCGTCACTTCCATGTCGCAGACCATGCACAGGCGGTCAACGTCGGGCTTGAGCGAACAGAGCTCGTTCGACAATTCCTCGGGCAGCATCGGGATCACGCGGCGCGGAAAATAAACGGATGTTCCGCGCTCGCGCGCGTCGCGGTCGATGGCATCGCCATCGCGGACGTAATGCGCGACATCGGCAATCGCGACGACCAGGCGGAAATTCTTTCCCTTCCGCTCGCAGTAGACGGCGTCGTCGAAGTCCTTCGCGGTTTCGCCGTCGATGGTGACGAGGGGCAAGGCGGAGAGGTCGACGCGATCGCGGCGATCGGCCGCGCGCACCTCCGTCGGCAGGTGCTTGGCCTGCTTCTGCGCTTCGATCGAGAACTCGAAGGGCAGCGCATGCTTGCGCAGGGCGATTTCGATTTCGATGCCGGAATCCGTGGCGCTGCCCAGGACTTCCTTGACGCGCGCAATGGCCTCCCGGTTGGCCGCCGGTTGCTCGACGATTTCGGCGACGACGACCTGGCCGGATTTCGCGCCGCCGAGATCGCCGGCAGGCACGAGCAGGTCCTGATTGATGCGGCGATTCTCGGCGACGACGAACCAGATGCCGTGCTCGTCGTGCAGCCGCCCGACCACCTCGCGATTGGCGCGCTCCAGGACTTCGACGATTTCACCTTCGGGCCGGCCGCGACGGTCGATGCCGCTCTTCCGGATTGCGGCGCGATCGCCATGAAGCACCTTGTGCATTTCGCGCGGGCTCAGGAAGTAGTCGTCGCCGCCATCATCCGGGACCAGGAATCCGAATCCATCCGGATGGCCCTGCACGGTGCCCACGATGAGGTCGAGCTTGGCGACGACGCACAGCTCGCGCTTGCGGTTGGTGAGCAATTGGCCGTCACGTTCCATCGCCGCGAGTCGGCCGTAGAACGCATCGCGCGCCACCGGGCCAACGGAGAGTTCGCGCTCGAGTTCGGACGGAGGCAATGGTGTTCCGGCGTTGCGCAACGCCGCCAGGATCGCCTCACGCGATGGCAGCAACGTGGGATCGATGTCACCGGCGTGCGAGCGGCGCGTAGAGTCGCGTGGCGGCGTCACCGCGGCCGCGGGTATCGGATGCGCAGGCGTGTCGCGCGCCGCGGATTTCTTGCGCGAGACCGGGTGTGGGCGTGCCGAAGGCTTGCGCGTTTTGTTTTGTTTTTTTGACAAGTGTCTGGCGGAAAAGTAAAATTACAGGTTCGGTTGCCCAGGTGGCGGAATTGGTAGACGCACATGGTTCAGGTCCATGCGCCGCAAGGTGTGGGGGTTCGAGTCCCTTCCTGGGCACCACTTTAACATTGCACAATCAATGCCCGCGGTCGCGGGCATTCTCTTCTCAATCGAGCGCCAGGATCGCGGGCAGTTCTTCGGGACTGCGCCAGTGGTGGCCGCAGGTGAATCGCGGCAGGCACCACACACTTTGCGATCCGTCGATGACTTTGGGTTCGGTCGTGAATGCGGCACGAAGTCCGATGGCGCGCCCCTCGCGCGGCAGGTATTCCCGGTGCAGGAAGTCGTTGACGTCGAAGAACGGCGCCGCGCGGCCGCCGGTGCGTGCATTGATGTGAGCCATCGCGGCGCGGATCTGCGCATCCGCGTCCGCCGCCGACGTCACCCGTGTGAAGTCACCGCGGGCCTGCTGCGAATGCGCGACGGCGGGCAACGCCGCGTGCAGGTGATCCCAGCTGTGGTTGCCGATCGCAATGAGGCCGGTGGCGATGGCCTGCGGCCACCAGTCGTCGTTCAATGCGCCGTCGTGCAGGAACGTGTATTCGGCATCGAACGTCGTCTCCATGACGCGGCGCGCCTCCGGCGACGCGATGACGAAGCTCGTCGCGGAAAGGTCGGGCTGCGCGCGGCCGGCCTCCGTCGACCGGAAATCCTGCAGCACGTTCGCGAAACTGCGTTGATATCCGAGGGCGGGATGGACGAAGTCGGCGAAGTCCCACACGGGGCCATCGTCGAACGTGATCGCGACCAGCGTCGTGGAATCCGCCGCCGCGGATCGCGATTGATGCGCCTCGACGGCGTCGACCAGCGTTGCGAGAGACACGATGCGTGCGCCCGCCCTGGTGATGGCGTGCAGGTCGGCCGGCAGCGCGATGTGGTCGTTGCGCGCGTAGGTCGGTCCCTGGACGTGATGCGAGTGATAGGTGAGGACTGCGGCCTTCAAGCGGCGCTTTCGTGGATCGTGAGCTTAGGCGAACGCGCAAATTACCACGGACCCCGAAGCGCGAGGCTGCCGGTCGGTCAATCCTTGTACGTCACCTGCACGGGCCGTCCGTTCACGCGCAGTTCGCCGGTCGTGACATCGACCTCGAACAGCGGCTTGTCGCCGTTGAAGAGGCCCCATCGGCCGGTCTGCGGGTCGTATTTGCTTGCGATCTGCGCCGACTCCTCCCAGGCCATCTTGTTGCCCGCGCGCATCGCGTAGCATGCGTAGCGGCATTGCGACCACACCATCATGCCGAAGTTGACGTCGGCCTCGCTGTCGTCGAGTCCGACCGGCGCGATGAAAACGCCGTAGTCGATCGTCGCCTTGGGTCCGGTGTAACCCGCGCGCCCGAGGATGATGCCCATCGCCACGCGGTCCCCCTGCCGCGAGCCGGGAGACACACTGGCGCCCTGGGTGAACGCATCGATCTCGATTCCATAGAAGCCTCCGTTCCCGGTCGAATCCTGGATCTCGAACACGCCGGCCCAGGACGTGCCCTGCGCGAATTTGTTGGCCTGGGCGTAAGTCGCGACGTTCTCGCCGTAGTTGGAGCGATTGTTGAGGATGGACAGGTTCGCCCATTCCAGCGTGCGCGAATTGGGGTCAGTGGTGACGTGCGTGTAGAACGCCGGCACGACAATGGGCGAGCCACCCGCCGGCGCGCTCCGCGTGACGGTCAGGCTGGCCGGCAGATCGAAGACATCGGCGGGGCGCGGTGTTGCGCCCTGGAAGTAGCCAGTCTGCGCGATGGCACCTGTGGCGGCGAAGACGGCCAGTACAGCGGCGAGTAGCGAGCGCATGGTAGTCCCCTTGGCAAGACCGGGTCGTGGCTCCGAAGGCTTTCAACCCGGGATGTGACTATGACGATAGCATGGACCGGG
>WNFM01246484.1_pt1 | contig 23552 bp, 21 predicted proteins | sample 5400271 | NCBI WGS metagenome assembly WNFM01 (sample SAMN13153352, study PRJNA577476) | soil metagenome | isolation source: 60 cm saprolite on Douglas fir-dominated hillslope | place: USA:California | collected 2013-09-17 | reverse complement strand
ACAAAATCTCAGTGCGCATCCCTTGACAAACATCAAACTTTTCGTATATACTTAGTGCAATCGGTTGCGCATTTTCACTTTAAGGCGATAGCATCCAACGGATTGGTATTCATCTGTGTAGGAGTTCGTTACCCATGCCTGTGTCAATTTATGATATCGCTAGAAAAGCCGGTGTTTCTCCTTCAACCGTTTCACGCGCTCTGGAGGATCACCCGCGTATTGGAGCTGAAACCAAAAAGCGGATTCAGGGGTTAGCCAAAGAAATGGGCTACATTCCCAGCACGGCGGCTAAGAACTTGGCGACGAGGAAGACCTGGACCATCGGCATGGTGTTAGCCACGATTTCTGATCCCTTTATGGGGCGAGTCGTCGAAGGTGTGGAGCAAATTGCGATTGAGGCGGGCTTTAACGTTTTTATTAGCACCTCGCAAAATGATCACAAGCGAGAGATAGCAGTGATTGAGATGCTTCAGAAGCGCAGGGTGGATGGCATTATCGTGATTGCCTCCCATTTATCTGATCGTTCTTCCTGGTTTTTTGATCGTAGCAAAGTGCCTATGGTTGTCATCAATGAACAGAATCCGGGGAAAAACATGCATTTTGTTGCGGTTGACGATATTCATGGGGCGCAAATAGCCGTTGAACACCTGATTGCTTTGGGGCATCGCCGTATTGGCTATGTGAGCATTCCTAATCGCCCGAAGTCAAATCAGTACCGTTTCAAAGGGTATCAGGATGCGCTTATTGCTGCCGGCATTGCTGTAGACCCTACCCTTATTTTTACTACTCACATCATTGAAGACCATGCCAAGATCGGTGAGGCCAGTTTAGAACCATTATTGGCTGCTGGAGCTACCGCTGTGTTTTGCTACAACGATACCACCGTTATCGGATTGTTGACCGCCTGCTATGGGCATGGCATTTCTGTTCCTGAGCATCTCAGTATTATCGGTTTCGATGATATTGATATGGCGGCTTACACTTTGCCACCGTTGACTACGTTTCGCCAACCTCGCTTTGAACTAGGGAAGCGGGCCATGCACATGATGCTGGCTTTACTGGATGGCCAGGAGCCAGAAAATCAGATGATAGCTGGCGAGCTAATAGTGCGTAAGAGCACCACTCTCTTTCTGCCTGATAAACATCTGGCGGCGGCTGGGTAACCTTAATATTTTTTTTGTATCCGTGCGCAACCGGTTGCATTACTCTCCTTCGCTTCAGTGGTGCAACATGTTGATAGGTCTTTAGCGCGTAATAATTGTGTCCTCTCATTTGCAATCAAATATGGCCGCTTCGCAGTTATCAAGCGGCAAGCAGAAACATGTAAGGCTTTTGTATAGCTTGCGCAACCGATTGCACTCCTTCTTTTGAAATTAATGGACTTTGTAATCATAGCTGAAGAACTACCTTTGTCCATATTACGTTCTAAGGCTCAGCAGAAACAGGCGACAGCATTTTGTGCGAGTAGCTATGCGTTTTAGAAGGGCAACAAAATCTAACCTGGGAGAACTCAACCGATTGCACTACTATCCCGTGAACCTTGAACTATTTCGTTCAGGGTAGTGGCGTTGGGACGCCAGGCAATGAGCGATCAAGGTATGGGAGGCAGCCGTCAATGTTTTGTCGCTCTACTTTGAGATAGAAGCATGACCTGCATCGCCAGAAAAAGGAGTCCAGTTTTCTGGATCGATCACTAGAAAGGAGAGGTATTTACAAGCGAGACAACAAGACAGGAGATATCAGGTGTAGTTGGTTCCCATCTCCTGGTTCACTAATGTTCACACGGCAGTTTATCATCGAGCAAACAGTTTAGTAAGACAACACAGTAGTTGCGGTTTCAACAAGGAGAGATCAGCCATGAAAAGACAACGGAAACTTTCAATTTTTCTTGGGCAAACCCCGCGCGGGGTCGTGATGAGCGCGTTCTGCGCTCTCCTCGTTCTGTTGCTCGCGGCTTGCGGAGGCACCACTGGAAACACCACTAGTGGTGGAGGTAGTTCTCTCAGCGGCGGCACCGATATTAGCGGCAAGACGATTCTTTTCGAAATTAAGAGTGGGCCCAGCAACAGCTTCTTTGTGCCGGTTGTCAATGGGGCGAAGGCAGCCGCCGCTCTCACTGGTCTCAAGCTTCAGGTTCAATATGGCAATGACGATGACGCGACGATTGTCAGTCAGATGAACACAGCCATTTCGAGTAATGTCGCCGGGATCGCAGTAACAATTCCCGATGCGGGCCTCAACAAAGTCGCCTGCGATGCGCGTTCGAAAAACATAGCCCTAGTCTCGTTCAACACCAATGGGGCCACAGGCCAGGGGGCAGCCTGCGTCCAGTCCTTCGTGGGTCAGGATTTCGTCCTGTCCGGGACACTCATCGCGCAGCGCATGATCAACGATGGCAAAATCAAGTCGGGCGATCGTGTGTTTTGTCCGGTCGAGTCGCCGGACCAGGTCTATGCTGTCCAGCGATACGCGGGTGTCAAGCAGGCTCTGGATGCCATAGGCGCGACGTGTGAGGTGTTAGGCACAGGTAACGACTTAGCCCCGGCCCAATCGACGATGGTTTCGTATCTGTTGGGTCATCCCCACACCGCTGCGATCATTGCGCTAGGGGGAACACCGCTTAGCGTGGCTCCCGCTGCCATCAAGAAGGCCAACCTGAACATCCCCATCGGTGGATTCGATCTCTCCCCGGATATTCTGAAGTCCATCAAGAGTGGTGTGATTACCGCGACCGTTGATCAACAGCCATATACCCAGGGCTTCCAGGCGATCATAGAGCTCGCGCTCTATCTGAAGTACGGTATCACGCCGGCGAACATCAACACCAGCAACCGCGCTCTGATCGATAGTACCAACGTCGATCAAGTGGTTCCCCTCGTTGGTGGAGCAAATGCAGTTCGCGGCGGTTAGAGAACGATTGCTAGCGTCTACTCTTTATTCCGACTGCCAACGCACTTCATGCTAGCTTTGTTCAGGCAGTCGGGCAGGTGGTACACCTTTGCTCACCTCATGGTAGGCAGACACCCAACAAGGTGCGTTACGGAGACTGTCTGCCGTAGCGAAAGCGAACCACGCGCTTAGCCGTTGCCCGCAATAGCGGTCATTAAAGAGAGCCCGGCTTGTGGAGATGCAGGTCATTGACGATTACGGCTAAGCATGTAGTCTGCTCAAATAAGAGGAAATCACAGTGTTAGTATGCTTGTTCCAACGCTTCTGCACGAGAGCAGAGGCAGAAAGGGAATGATATGAGCCTACAGCAAACAGCTACCGATGAGCAAATCGTAGCATCACAACGTGCAAAGGCAGCAGGGCGTCGCTATCGTCGCCAGCAGTCAGCCCTCGACATACTTATACTTTTCCTGGTCATCCAGCTCGCCAGTGTGGTCTACGGACTCATTAGTCCCGACACCTTCGCCTTTAACAGCTTCTCCAATATCCAGAATGCCCTCTATACGATCCCGATAGAGGTAGGCATCCCGGCACTGGGTGTGGGCGTCCTCATGATCGCCGGTGAGTTCGACCTCTCCGTCGGCATAAATTACATCTTTAGCAGCATCGTGATGGCGCAGCTCGCCACGAATGGGATGAATGTCTGGTTGGCAGCGCTCATTGGTCTGCTCATTGGCACCGGTATCGGCCTGCTCAACGGGGTGATCACGCTCAGGCTGAAGATCCCGTCCTTCATTACCACGCTTGGAACGTCCTTCTTCTGGTTGGCTGCGGTGTTCTTCGTACACGGTGCGTCGTCCCAGCCCTTTTCTCCCGACCCGGCATTTGCAGCCCTCACCTCCGGAAGCCTGGGCGTGATCCCAGCTACCTTTCTGTGGTGGGTTGTACTCGCGCTCGCCTTCTGGGGTTTGCTGGAGCGGAATAGGATTGGCAACCACATCTTCGCGGTTGGCGGTAACAAGCAGGCGGCAGTGGCGACCGGAGTGCAGGTGGACAGGACGAAGCTATTGGCCTTCGGCCTGGCGGGAGCAACCGCCGCGTTGGGTGGCATTCTGGCCGCGTCTTACATCGGTAATATCGCGCCCAGTTCTGGCGAAGCCCTGCCACTGGAGGCCATCGCCGCCTGCGTCATCGGCGGCCTGGCACTTTCCGGGGGGCGCGGCACGATCCTGGGCATCATCCTCGGCTCCGCGCTCATCTTCTGGATTAAAGACGTTCTCCTGTTGCTCGGAGCACCAGGCTTCTATATCAACGCACCCATTGGCATACTCATCATCGGTGCCGTGGCGATTTACGAATTACTGCGAGCCCGGCGGAGTTGATTCACCAACGGAAGGAGAAATTACATGGGCATGGACAGAATGGATATAGCTGCAGCCGAGCAGCCCGCTCAGCGCGGGGATTCGGTGACGCCGCTACTCGAACTGCGCGATGTCACTAAACAATACGGTCTGAACAAGGTACTCAATAACGTTTGTTTCCTTGTGGGTAAAGCGGAGATACTGGCACTTCTGGGCGACAACGGTGCTGGGAAGTCAACGGCAGTCAAGACCATTTCGGGCGTCGTACATCCGGACTCCGGCTCGCTGCTCTGGGACGGTAAACCTGTTGCGCTCAACTCTCACACCGATGCGGCTGAGCTAGGCATTGAGACGATCTACCAGGACTCGGCACTCGTTGACTCGATGACTATCGCACGCAACATCTTCATGGGCCGAGAGCTGATACGGCCCCTTGGTTTTATGCGTATGAGAGAGATGCGTGACATTGCTTCCCATGTCTTGAAAACGATTGTAGCAATTGAAGGCATCGACAGTCCTGACAAACTGGTGGGCAGCCTTTCCGGAGGCCAGAAGCAGGCGGTAGCCATTGCTCGTGCGGTGCATTTCAAGCGCACGCTGCTGGTTCTCGACGAGCCGACGAGCGCGCTGGCCGTGCGAGCGACCGAGGCCCTCTTCGAGTACCTGCGGTCGCTGCGCACGCAGGGCCTATCGAGTGTGCTGGTCACGCATAACCTGTATGACGCCTACCGTATCTGCGACCGGTTTGTCGTGATGGCACGCGGGCAGGTCGTCTTCCAGGCGACGCAAAAGGAGACCTCGGTCGAGGAACTGACCGAGCATGTCAGCCGGGGCTAGTTGTAGGAAAGGGACGCCCCTAGTGGGCACCCTACTATAAGGCTCCCTATTCTCCCAATTCTGAGATGATGTTATGCTTGAAACAACGAATCGACCAGAACGAAAAGTACGACTCGGCGTAGTCGGCGGTGGGCCGGGATCGAATATTGGCGCAACGCATCGCTACGCTGCCCGGCTTGATGACCGCTATGCGCTGGTGACCGGTGTTTTTGCCTCAGAAGCCCAGCGCAGCCGCGACTTCGCCACTACGCTGGGCATTGTGCCAGAGCGTCGCTATGGCTCGTGGCAGGAGATGGCCGAGCAGGAGGCTCAGAGGCAAGATGGTATTGAAGTAGTCAGCATTATGACTCCTAACAACAGTCATTACGCTATCGCTAAAACCTTCCTGGAACACGGTATCGATGTCATCTGCGACAAACCCTTGACCACGGATGTGGAGCATGCTCTTGAGTTGATGCGCCTGGTACGCCAAACGGGTCAAGTTTTCGGCGTGACCTACTGCTATAGCGGCTATCCGATGGTACGTCAGGCCCGTGCGATGGTTCGCGATGGCGAGTTGGGCGAGATCAGGCTGGTACAGGTCGAGCACGCTTCTGGCTGGGCCGCTACGCTGCTGGAAGCGGCGGGCCATAAACAAGCGGTTTGGCGCACTACTCCCAGCATTGTCGGGAAATCCAGCGTGGTCAGTGATTTGGGGACACACGCCCAGCACCTGGCTCGCTTCATCACCGGTCTGGAAATCACCGAAGTGTCCGCCGAGTTGTCCAGTATTGTGCCAGGCCGCCAGATTGATGACAACGCCCACATCAAGTTGCGCTTCAATAATGGAGCGAAAGGGATGATGTGGGCCAGTATGGTGGCGGCGGGGCATCTGCAAGGGCTGCGTATTCGGGTGTATGGTGAGAAAGGTAGCCTGGAATGGGTACAGGAGCAGCCCAATGAGCTTATCTTGCGTCCTGCTGATGGTCCCTATCAAATTCTTTCTCGCGGTTTTGCTTGGTTGTCGTCGGCCGCCCGGCGGTCCTCGCGCTTGTGGCCCGGTCATCCAGAGGGCTTTTTAGAAGCATTCGCCAATATTTATTCTGATATTGCCGATGCTATCGGTGCCCGTCGAAGTGGGGATGCGACTAACCAATCGGCCTACTTATTTCCTACGATTGAAGATGGGGTGTTGGGGGTGAAGTTTGTCGATGCTGCTGTTGCGTCCCATCAGCAGGAGGGTCACTGGGTGCATGCGTCCATCGATGTCTAGTGGTGGCGGACTGACCGTCAGTCCGCCTTACGTCTGTACAGGGAGAAAGAGGTGACACTACAATGAAATTTGCTCTCTTTGGCACCGGTTTGATTGGCAAGGTGCATGCAAACAATATCGCCGCTCATCCACGGGCGACATTGCAGTATGTGTATGACATCAATACCAAGGCGGCGCAACAGGTAGCAGCGCAACTGGGCGCACGTGTTGCTTTGAGCCCGGAGGAGATCTGGACCGCGGATGATGTGGATGCTGTTCTGATTGCTTCATCCACCAACACACATGCTGATTTGCTAAGTAGTGCGGTCAAGGCACGGAAACCAGTCTATTGCGAAAAACCCATTGATTTGAATATCGAGCGTGTGAAGGTGGTGGTGCAGGAAGCGTATGCTACCAATGTCCCGATCATGATTGGCTTTAGCCGTCGTTTTGACACCAATCACCTGGGCGTGCGAGAAGCTATTCAGAATGGCGAGATCGGCAAGGTGGAGATGATGCAGCTTACCACGCGCGCGCAGGAGCCGCCGCCCATCAGTTACGTCAAAGTGTCGGGCGGGCAATTCCGCGACCAGACCATCCACTTTTTTGATCTGATCTGCTGGCTTGCCGATGATGCGCCCGTTGAGGTCTACGCGGCTGGCTCGGTTCTGGTTGACCCGGCCATTGGCGAGGCGGGAGATGTTGACACCTCCATGCTCATCTTGAGGATGCCGGGAGGAGCACTCTGTCACATTGATAACAGCCGCCGCACCACCTATGGCTACGATGAGCGCATCGAAGTCTTTGGCTCCAAAGGGATGGTGCAATCCAATCGCAAACCGACGCGCGAGGTATCCCTGTACACTGGTACGAAGGTGGTCTCCGCTGGGTTACATCCCGGTTGGTTTGAGCGGTTCGAATACAGTTTTGCCCTGGCATTAGATGCCTTCATCTCTGCTCTTGAGGGTAAGCAGATTTCCTATCCATCCCTGATGGATGGTTTGCGTGCACAAATCATTGCGGAAGCGGCGGTCGAATCGCTGCACATGAATCAGCCAGTTAAAATTATTTACTGGCGACCTGAATAAGAGTGGTTTTTCACGAGTGGAGGTATCACCATGACACGTACGATCGGTATTGGGGTGATTGGCATGGGCTGGATGGGCGAAGTGCATAGCCGCTCGTACCGAGCTGTTCCCGACCGCTTTTATGAGAGCGGAATTGTTCCCCGACTTGTGGTCTGCGCCGACCCTGTGGAGGCACGCGCACAGGCTGCACAGCAGCGTTTTGGCTTCGAGCACTACACAACCAATTGGCGTGCGGTGATTGCCGATCCTGAAGTGGAGGTCGTCAATGTAGCTGCACCCAACGGGATGCACCTGGAAATCATTCGGGCGGCGGCTCAGGCAGGAAAAGCTATCCTGTGCGAGAAACCTGTTGGCAGGGACCCGCATGAAACCATTCAAAGTGCTGCTGCCGCTCACGAGGCTGGAGTGCTCACCTTCGTTGGCTATAACTACCGCTGGGCACCGCTCGTCCAGTATGCTCGTCAACTTATTAGTGAAGGAAAATTGGGACAATTGACTCATTATCACGGTCGCTTTCTCAACGGCTATGCGGGCAATCCTAATGGCTTCCTCTCCTGGCGTTTTGAGCAGGAGCAGGGACTAGGCGCGTTGAGCGATCTGATGTCGCACGTGATTGATATGGCGCACATGCTGGCTGGTCCTATCACGCGCGTGACCAGCGACAAAGAAATCTTTATCCGCCAACGCCCCATTCCTCAACCAGGCAGCGGTACCCATTACGACGTGGGCAGCAGCGATGGCCCAAAGGGAGAGGTGACCAACGAAGATTACGTCAGTGCCCTGGTGCATTTTGAAAACGGTACACGCGGACTGTTGGAATCGTGTCGGGTCATCAACGGGGCCAAATGCGATATGTCCTTTGAAATTCACGGAACCAATGGCGCCATCAAGTGGAACATGGAGCGCATGAATGAGCTCCAACTCCAATGGCGCAACGATACGAATCCGGCAGAAGACGGTTACACCACCCTCTTGAGCGGACCGGCCCATCCCTACCACCGCCACTTCAATCCGTCCTGGGGACTGAATCTGGGCTATGACGACCTGAAAGTGATCGAAGCCTACAACTTCTTGCACTCCATCGTCACGGGTCAGCAGGGAGAACCCGGCTTTGCCGAAGCAGTGACCGTGGCGAACGTTCAGCAGGCGATGATGCGCTCCTGGGCAAGTGAACGGTGGGAGGACGTTGAACAGTAGAAAGGTGGCACAGCATCGAAATGGCGAAAACGTCTTGCCCTGCTCGCGGCGTTCTTGAACATAGTGAAGCTGTGCTGTCACGTACACTAAGGAGGAAACCATGCGACTTGGTTTTAATGGCGCGACGACGCAAACCGCCAACCTCGCGACCGATATTCGTGTCGCCGGACAGGCCGGCTACAACGTGATCGAGCTGCGCGATGGCAAACTCGACCAGTTTCTGACCCAAGGCTCACTCGACGATGTGCATCGGATGCTGCGCGAGGCCGGCGTGGCGGCGTGGACTATCAACGCAATTGACCGGGTCGGAGTGGATGGCACGGTCGGCACGGCGCGTGCGGTCGCACGCTGCCGCGAGTTGAGCCGCTACGCTCAGGTGATCGAGTGCTCGTGGGTGTTGGTCGTGCCCGGCCCGACCGAAGGTCGCACAGACGCGCAGGTCACAAGCGACACCGTCGCCACGCTGCGGGAAATGGCCGACGCTGCGGCAGAGTTTGGCATCGGCGTCGCGTTCGAGTTCATGGGCTTTCCCTGGGCCGCCGTCCGCAACGTCGCGGGCGCATGGGCAATCGTCCAGCAAGCCAACCGACCCAACCTCGGCATCATTGTGGACACCGCCCACTTCTACGCCGGCGGCTCAACGCTGAAGTCGATCAAGGAAGTTGATCCAAAGCAGCTCGTCGTGCTGCATATCAACGATGTGGAGGATGTCGCAAAGCCCGATATCACCGATGGCCACCGACTCTATCCCGGTGAAGGCATCCTTCCCCTCCAGGACATCCTTGGTGCCGTTCGCGCGACGGGGTGGGACGGTGTGTTGTCAGTCGAGCTATTCCGTGAGGAGTACTGGAAGCAGGACCCGCTGGCCGTGGCCCGCGAGGCAAAAGCCAGGACCCTCTCGGTGTGGGAGCGCAGGCTGCACAGTGGGCGGTAGTGTTATGCCTGAGGAAGGAGACTATCTTGATTAACGTTGCGAATGCGCCGTGTTCGTGGGGAGTCATCGAGAATGTGGCAGGTGAGCGCGAGGGATGTGCCTGGGTGCTCGATGAAATGCATGAGACCGGCTATCGGGGCACCGAACTGGGAGATTGGGGGTTCATGCCCACCGATCCCGATAAGCTGCGGCAGGAACTGGAGGTACGCGACCTCAACCTGCTGGCGTCCTGGGTCAGTGTTTATCTGCACGATCCGAGCCGCCTGGCCGAAAGCGAAGCGGTCGCGGTTCGCACCGCCCGGCTGCTCGCGGCAGTGGGCGGTCCAAACGCCTTGATCGTGCTCGGCAATGATCCGTATACCGATCCCATGCGCACCACATACGCTGGGCGAATCAAACCGGAGCAGGGCATGAGCGAGACGCAGTGGCAGAGCTTTGCGGCAGGGGCAAACTGGATTGCCAAGGCCGTACAACGCGAGACCGGATTACGAACGGTGTTTCATCACCACATTGGCACCTGGGTGGAAACGCCGGAGGAGACGGCCACATTCCTGAGCCTGACCGATCCGTCCGTGGTAGGCCTGTGCTTTGACACCGGGCACTACCGATTTGGTGGCGGTAATCCCGTCGAAGGGCTGCACCGGCACGCCGACCGCGTCTGGCATGTCCACTTCAAAGATCACGATCCGCGGGTCGCCGAACAATCCCGTCGCAACCAGTGGGATGCCATCCAGTCCGTCGCACACGGTGTGTTCTGCGAACTAGGCCACGGGGATGTTGACTTTCCAGCCGTCATACAGGAACTGAAAGACATCGGATATGATGGCTGGATCGTCGTGGAGCAGGATGTGTTGCCCGGCATGGGTACACCCAAAGAAAGTGCCCAGCGAAACCGCGACTACCTTCGTTCGATCGGCTTCTAGATTGCTGCACGGAAAAGAGGGTATAGATGGACCGTATCAAACAATCGATCTCGTGGTGGTGTTTTGCTCAGGGAGACATGACGATACAGAGGATGGTGCGTATCGCGGCGGATATTGGCTATGAGGCTATCGAACTGGTAGAACAGGAGCATTGGCAATTCATCAAAGATCATGGTCTGGCGATCGCCTCTCTGAAAGGGCAGTCGTCGATTGAAGAGGGGTTTAATCGACGAGAGCATCATGATCGCCTCGAACGAGAGGTCCGTGTCAATATAGCATTAGCCGCGCAATGGGACATCCCCAACGTGATTGTCTTTAGTGGGAATCGCGCTGGCCTGGATGATAAGACAGGGGCAGAGATCACAGCGCAAGGGTTGAAACGCTTGGCGAGAACCGCCCAGGGCGAGGGAGTGACCTTGATACTGGAACTGCTCAACAGCAAAGTAGATCACCCAGACTATCAAGCCGACAAGACCATCTGGGGCGTACAGGTGTGCCAGATGGTTGATTCACCAGCGGTGAAGTTGCTCTACGATATCTACCATATGCAGGTCATGGAAGGCGATATCATACGAACCATCCGCGAGCATCATGCCAATTTCGGCCACTATCACACGGCGGGAAATCCTGGTCGTCAGGAACTCGACGAGAGACAGGAATTGCAGTATAAGCCAATTATACAGGCTATTGCGGGGACCGGCTATACAGGATATCTCGGGCAGGAGTTCATCCCGACTGGGGATCCAGAAGTTGCTCTCAGGCAGGCCTTCGAGATCTGCAATATTCGTACATCATGAGTGAGTGGCCCTTCGCCAAAAAGTGATCTCTCACTCGTTCGACTGGTTTATCGATTACTGTACTGAAAGGAAGGTACTGATGGCTGACCTATCGGTTGGTGTGATTGGCGCAGGCCGTATGGGCTCGTGCCATGCGGTGAACGTACACCGCTATGTGAAGGGAGCGCGTGTGGCGGCAATCTATGATCTTGACCAGGCGCGTGCGGGGCAGGTTGCCGCGGAATGTGGTTCTGCGCGGGCCTTCCAAGACCCGGTGCAACTGATCCAGGATGTCGGCGTCGATGCCGTGGTGATTGCGTCACCCGATCCCACCCATGCAGAGTTTGTGCATGAGTGTTTGCGGCACCACAAGCCTGTACTCTGCGAAAAACCGCTGGCGACCACTGCCGCCGAAGCCCAGAAGATCATCGAGGCGGAACAAGCCCTGGGGCGTCGACTCATCGCCGTCGGCTTTAACCGCCGCTTTGATCTCCGACATGCAGCCGTCCGGCAGGCGGTTGCAGCGGGGGAAATCGGCCGTGCGATCCTGTACAAGGGTCTGCATCGGAACGCGATGATCCCGCCCCACTGGCCCGGCAAGCTCGTCGTCACAGGCTCGGCCATTCACGATATTGATTCGGTTCGCTGGCTCTTGGGGCAGGAGATTACAGAGGTGTATGTGCGAGGGGTGCGAACGCACACGTCGTTCAGCGACGAGACACGGGATATGCTGCTTCTGCAGATGGTGTTGAGCGGAGAGTGTTTAGCAACACTGGAGGTGTCTGTCGCCATCGAGTACGGCTATGAAGTGTCGGCCGAAATCGTCGGTGAACGGGGCACCGCTCTGACTACGCAGCCTGGTCTTGCGCTGGTGCGGTCCCGAGAAGCTCGGTCGGTGTCCGTTTCCTCTATTCAATCCTTACAGAGTGGCACGCCGGTACCAGTGTCAACGCCAGCGAAACCGGGCTTCTATCAGGAGCGGAAATTCCAAGGAGGAGCACATGTCAACTGAAAAGCGAGTCAACATCGGCATGATTGGAGCGGGCTGGTGGCCGAACACGATGCATATGCCGGCGTTGGCGGCCTGCGATCAGGCAAATGTCGTCGCAGTTTGTGACCTGATTCCAGAGCGAGCAGAGGCTCTCGCGAAGAAGTATCACATTCCCCATACATTTACTGATTACAAGGAAATGCTAGCTGCCGGTTTGTGCAAAGCGGTTATCGTGGCTACAACCAATGACACGCATTACCACATCACCATGGACGCGCTCAATCACGGGCTGCATGCCATTTGCGAAAAGCCACTCGCTCTCAACTACGCCCAGGCGTCCGAAATGGCCGCTACGGCCCAGAAAAAAGGCTTGATTACGTGCGTGCCTTTCACCTACCGCTACATGCCCTCAACGCGTTATCTCAAACAGCTCATCGACGAGGGCTACCTTGGGCAGCCCTATCACCTGCAGATGCGGTATTACGCCGGGTTTGCCCGCGATCCTGAGACGTATTTGTGGCGTTTTGAACGCAAGATCGCGGGTTCGGGTGCCCTGGCGGACATCGGATCACACTTTCTGCATGTGGCCGAATGGTTCTATGGCGAAATTGAGGCCGTGAGTGCTCAACTGAGTGCCCTGGTGAAACGTCCGCCCAACCCTCAAGGCCAATCATACGAACAGGCCGACGACACAGCCATGGTGATGTTGCGGTTCAAGAACGGGGCACAGGGGCTGGTCCACGCGTCAGCCATCGCATACGAAAGGACCTACGAGGATAAGGGCTATGGCTTCGATCAAGTCCATGAATGGGATTTTCACGGCTCTGGTGGCACGCTGCGCCAGGTCATCGACTGGGATTTCAGGCAATTCATTACAGGGGATCGGCCAGGAGACGGACCAGAGCGAGAACTGACCGTTCCTGATCTCTATTGGGACGACGCCCGCCGTCAGCGCGTGATCGAAACCTGGGAGGACGTGTTTCGCAAACAGGGGCGTATGGACGGTGAGTTCGTGCGTGCGGTGGCAAACGGACAACCGATGGTGCCAAACTTTGGCGATGGCGCGCGGATGCAACAATTGCTCGATGCCGCTATCGAAAGTGCCGAGATCGGCTGCTGGGTCAAAACAGAACCCAGGCCTGTCTAGCTGAGAGAACGCTGGAGAAAACATTCATGAACATTCGCAAACTTGATCACGTGTCATTCCTGGTGAAAGAGGTTGAGCGTTCGCGCCGCTTCTATGGTCAGGTACTGGGACTGCGAGATTAGCCGCGTCCAAGTAACGCGGCTAATCTCGGCGCCTGGCTCACCAACAATGAGCACAGTTTTGAAGTTCATCTCATTGGCGAAGCCGAGGCAGGTCGCGTGGCACAGACGCATACCCAGTATCGCCGCGATGAGCTGGCACAAGGCCATGGGTCACATCCCGCCTTCGAAGTAGAGAATCTGGAAGCGGTAATCCAACTCCTTGGCACCTTGCATGTGGAGATCGTGGGTGGCCCGCGTCCCCGTGGCGATGGTGTACAGCAGATATTTATCTGCGACCCCGATGGTTACATGATAGAACTCTTTGCTTGGACAGCTAGATAAAATCCGTGTGCTCTAAGTATCTTACGTTACCAGACGGTGGCAAACCGTTCAAAAAGAGGTGCAAGAATGAGTGTGCTTATGAAGCAACAAACTGAACAAGCAGGCGGGATTCTGCGTACTATTGCCATTACGCCAGAGACCGCTGGATGGAAGTATGTTTCGTTTTCAGTGTATCACCTGACCCGAGGACAGACACTTAGTGGCGCAGCAGATGGTCGGGAAACTGCTCTGGTCGTACTATACGGAACGGGCAGAGCACAACTCAATGGCCAATTGCTCGGGCAGATTGGTGAGCGGCTCAGTGTGTTTGAAGAAAAGCCTCCCTATACACTTTATCTGTCTGAAGATGCAAGTTATCAAGTGGAATGCACCTCCGACGGCATGGAGATCGCTCTGGCTAGTGCTCCGACAACGCACAGGCACCTTCCTGCCCGTATGATCTGTCCAGAAGATGTGAGCGTAGAACGACGTGGCGAGGGCAGCACGCAGCGTCGTGTTCAACACATCCTCGATACCGATCAGGACGCGGAGCGCTTGATCGTCGTCGAGGTCATCACTCCGGCAGGCAACTGGTCTTCTTTCCCGCCGCACAAACACGATACTGAGAACCCACCATATGAAGCCTATCTTGAGGAGACCTATTACCATCACATTTCGTCGCCCGATGGTTTCGCCTTCCAGCGTGTGTACAATGACCAGGATATCAATGAAACGGTCGCTGTACACGATGGAGACCTTGTGCTCGTCCCCAAAGGCTATCATGTTGTCTCTGCCGCGCCCGGATGTGATCTCTACTACCTCAACATTATGGCTGGTCCTCACCGCGTGTGGAACTACCAGGTCGATCCCGCATTTCACCGTCTGCTTCCCCCATCAGGGAAAATCACCGGTTCGATCGTTCTCCCAGCCGTAAAAGAAGACTGAGTGACAGTGACAGGAGTCAGCTATGGATACGACCAGCGGGTCATATGATGTAATCGCGATGGGACGGTCTTCAATTGATCTCTACTCGAACGACGTTGGCGCACCGTTCGTTGATATTACGAGTTTCGCGGCTTACGTCGGAGGCTGCCCCACCAATATTAGCGTTGGGACACGGCGTTTAGGGTTACACGCAGCACTGCTGACAGCGGTCGGAGACGACCAAGTAGGCAACTTCATCCTCCATTTTCTAGCGCAGGAGGGTGTCGAGACGCGTTTTATTCCACGCAAACCCGGGCGACGTTCCAGTGCCGTCGTGCTGGGCATTGAGCCTCCAGATCGCTTTCCGCTCACCTACTATCGCGAAAACTGCGCTGATATCGAACTTACTATTGACGATGTATTGGCAACCCCGATTGCCACGAGCCATGCTCTCTTGATCAGTGGTACCGGGCTGAGCAAGGAACCCAGCCGTAGCGCAACCCTTTTTGCCGCCGAGATTGCACAGCAAGCAGAGGTACCAGTCGTACTGGATATTGATTTTCGTCCCGATCAGTGGCACGACCCCCGGGCCTTCGGAGTCACTCTGCGCTCAGCCTTGCGCTTGGTTGATGTGGTGATTGGCACTGAAGACGAGATCAACGCGGCCATGCTCACTGACACAAGTCAGATGAGCCTGACCCATTCACAGATTTCCGACACACGCGTGAGTGGTGATATCGATAAAGCCATCAAAGTGCTTCTTACCTTGGGACCACACGTCCTTGCGCAGAAACGCGGCGCGGATGGCTCACGAGTGCATGTGGTGTCACCAGAAGGCCAGACCACACAGCTTGACGTACCGGGCTTTCGTGTCGAGGTGAGTAATATCCTGGGTGCCGGTGACGCCTTTGCCTCTGGCTTGCTGTATGGCATGGTCAATAGTTGGGATTGGTATAAGGCTGCACGTGTGGGTAATGCCTGTGGTGCAATACTGGTCACCAAGCACGGCTGTGCGAACTTTGCACCCACTCACGACGAGGTGATGGCATTCATTGCAGATCGCGGTGGATTCTAGTGGTCCGATACATCGTGTCCACGGCGTAGGACCCAGAAGATGGGAGAACAAAGATGTACGAACAGGCAACACAGCGTTTGACCATGGCTCAAGCTGTTATTACATTTCTCAAAAACCAGTATGTGGAACGTGATAGTGCCGAACATGCCTTCTTTGCCGGATGTTTTGGGATATTCGGTCATGGCAATATTGGCGGCATCGGTCAAGCATTGCAGCAGATGCCTGAGTTCCGCTATTATCAAGCACGCAATGAGCAGGCAATGGTACATGCCGCCAGCGCCTACGCAAAAACCAGGAACCGCTTACAGACACTGGCCTGTACGTCCTCTGTTGGCCCTGGCGCGACCAACATGGTCACTGGTGCCGCCACCGCGACGATCAACCGCCTACCGGTGCTGTTATTACCAGGGGATACTTTCGCACGGCGCAACGTCGCCCCCGTCCTGCAACAGCTTGAGTCTGAACAGAGTCAGGATATCTCGGTCAACGACTGCTTCAAACCTGTGAGTCGTTATTGGGACCGCATTTCGCGCCCAGAGCAACTACTGACTGCACTCCCAGAGGCAATGCGGGTCCTGACCAGCCCGGCGGACACTGGCGCAGTCACATTAGCGCTTCCGGAAGATGTACAGACAGAGGCATACGACTACCCAGCAGCTTTTTTTCAGAAGCGCGTCTGGCATATTCCGCGCAACCGACCAGATCGCAGTGCGGTAGAGCAGGCAGCAGCGTGGATACGTGCAAGCAAGCGCCCCATCATTGTCGCGGGTGGCGGGGTCATCTACGCGGAAGCGACGGCTATTTTACAGCGGTTCGTCAATCAAACAGGTATTCCAGTTAGCGAAACGATGGCGGGCAAAGGGAGTTTGTCCTACGACCACCCGCTGAACCTTGGCGCGATTGGAGCAACAGGCACCTTTGCGGCTAATCGCCTTGCCAAAGACGCGGATCTGGTGGTCGGCATCGGCACCCGCTATAGTGACTTCACCACCGCGTCAAAGACCGCCTTCCAGCACCCCGAAGCACGCTTCATCAACATCAATGTCACCTCGTTTGATGCATGCAAACATGCGGCTTTACCGCTAATTGGTGACGCGAAAGCAACACTGGAAGAATTGCTCACCCTGCTTGCTGGCTATACCGTTGATGAGGGATATTGTTCCCTGGCGAAACAACTTCATATTGAATGGGATGCCGAGGTTGAGCGCATCTATAGCATGCGCAATGAGCCACTACCGAGTCAAGGGGAGCTGATCGGTGCAGTCAATGAGCTGAGCTCGCCCGAAGCGATTATGGTCTGCGCGGCTGGCAGCTTGCCAGGCGACCTGCACAAGCTCTGGCGGGCACGTACGCCCGAGAACTACCACATGGAATATGGCTATAGCTGTATGGGGTACGAGATTGCTGGCGGCCTGGGCATCAAGATGGCCGCGCCCAACCGCGATGTGTATGTCATGGTCGGCGATGGTTCCTATTTGATGATGAATAGCGAGATCGTGACCTCAATTCAGGAACACTACAAACTGATTCTCGTCCTGATCGACAACGCTGGCTACAAGAGCATTGGCGCACTCAGCCGTTCGCTGGGGCAGGAAGGCTTCGGCACCCGCTATGTCTATCCGCACAATGGCAGATGGCCGACAGACACAGCAGGGGCCGATGTACAGACGTTACCGGTTGACCTGGCGGCGAATGCACGCAGCTTAGGGGCATATGTGATCGAGTGCAAGACGTATGGAGATTTTGTAGAGGCACTCAAGGCCGTGCAAACAACTGATCGTACGTCGGTCATCTACATTCAGAATGATCGCTATGTGGGCATAGCCAACTATGAAGGCTGGTGGGATGTGCCAGTCGCCGAAGTCAGCACGATGCCCTCCGTGCAGGGTGCTCGTGCCGAGTGGGCAACCATGCGGGCGCAGGAACGCTATTTCCTGGGACAATAGTATTGTATAGCTTTCTGTGCAACCAGAAACGCCGCATGGGTGGCTAGCCCACGGCTCATCTGGCTGAAAGGGAGCATTGACAACACATGAGGCGGGCAAGATTGACCGGCTCTACGGAGGTAACACGATGATAGAAAATGGACAATTGCTCAACTATATTGGAGGAACATGGCAGCGCTCGCGTGCCAGCGAGTTTCTCGATGTGCGCAACCCGGCGACGGGCGAGTCGATGGTACGCGTGCCGCTGTCGCCTTCTGACGAGGTGGCCGAAGCGGTTCAAGCAGCTCAGGTAGCCTTTGCTGACTGGCGACGCACGCCGCCCACTCAGCGTATCCAGTATCTCTTCAAGCTCAAGAAGTTGCTCGACGACGACTTCGACGAGATCGCACGCCTGACGGTTGAGGAGTGCGGCAAAACGATGGATGAGTCGCGAGGCGAACTACAACGCGGCGTCGAAAACGTCGAAGTCGCAGCGGGCATTCCGATGTTGATGCAGGGCTACAACTCCGAAGACATTGCACGAGGCATTGATGAGTTCATGTTTCGCCAGCCAGTCGGCGTGGTGGCGGCGATCACGCCATTCAACTTTCCCGGCATGATTCCGCTCTGGTTCCTGCCCTACGCAATCGCCTGTGGCAACTGCTTTATTCTCAAGCCTTCAGAGAAGGTGCCGATGACGATGAGCCGCGTCTTTGATCTCATCGACCAGTTGGGCATCCCGCCCGGAGTGATCAGCTTAGTGAATGGCGCGAAGGAGGCTGTCGATACCTTGCTCGACCACCCATCGGTACGAGCTATCTCCTTCGTCGGCTCGTCACCAGTGGCAAAGTACGTCTACAGCCGGGCAGCGGCCAACGGCAAGCGTGCCCAGTGCCAGGGTGGGGCCAAGAACCCGGTCGTCGTCCTGCCTGACGCCGATATGGAGATGGCGACCCGCATCATCGCGGACTCGTCCTTCGGCTGTGCCGGACAACGCTGCCTGGCAACCTCCGTGACCATCACCGTCGGCGAGGCTGGGCGCGAATTTCGGGAACTCATCACCGATGTGGCGACCAGGCGCAAGGTTGGCTATGGGCTCGAGTCGAAGGTCGAGATGGGGCCAGTCATCACGGCTGAGAGCAAGCAGCGCGTCGAGTCGTTGATCGGCAAAGGGGTGAGCGAGGGAGCAACGGTTCTCGTCGATGGACGCAACGCCTCAATTCCCGGCTACGAGCGGGGCCACTTCGTCCGCCCGACGGTCCTGGACAACGTCGATCCACGTAGCGAACTTGCTGGAATCGAGATCTTCGGTCCAGTTCTGAGCCTGATGCACGCCCAGACGATTGATGAAGCGATAGCATTGGTGAACGCAACCTCCTATGGCAACATGGCGTGCTTGTTCACGAGTAGCGGAGCGGCAGCACGAAAGTTCCGCTACGAAGCTCAGGCGGGCAACATCGGTATCAACATCGGCGTGGCTGCTCCGATGGCCTTCTTTCCCTTCTCAGGCTGGAAGGAAAGCTTCTTCGGCGATATGCACGCCCAGGGTCGTGACGCCATCGAATTCTACACGGAAAAAAAGGTTGTGGTGGAACGATGGCCCAAAGAGTGGTCGCGTACGTTCTAGGAAAATTCAGTATTGAGCCGAGGAGGTGAGCATGAAAGTCAAGATCGCGCGAGGCAAATTCAACGGCATCAACGCCTGCGCCGACAATAGGGGAGTCATCGCTGCGCTGGCCGTTGACCATCGCGGCAATCTCTTGGAGGCCATCGCTAAAGCACGCGGTGAACATGGACGAGCGACAGCGGCAGATATGCTTGCCTTCAAGACGGCGGTTACACGAGTCCTCGCACCATCTGCCAGCGCTATCCTTTTAGATCCAGAGTATGGCCTGGAGGTAATTGCTAGCCGTGCCCCTGGCAAGGGAGTGCTGCTAGCTTACGAGAAGGCCGGCTACGACTTTCAAACACAGGGGCGCCTACCCGACTTGCTACCAGAATGGAGTGTCCGCCGTCTGGTAGAAGCCGGGGCGCAGGCAATCAAGATACTGCTGTATTATAACCCGTTCGACGAGACGCAGATCAATTCGATCAAACAGGCCTACATCGAGCGCATTGGAGCTGAATGCATGGCGGTAGACGTGCCGTTCTTCCTGGAGCCACTGGTCTACGATGATGCTCTGGGCGACGAGAAAGGTGCAGCGTTTGCCAGGAAGAAGCCGCAATACGTTGCACATGCCATGCAAGAGTTTTCCAGGCCCCGCTACGGCGTGGACGTGCTCAAAGTCGAGATGCCTATCAATCCGGCCTTCGTGGCAGGTACCCGCGCCTTCACCGGTGAGGAGGCGGTTTACTCACGCCAGGAGGCTATCGAACACTTTCGCAACGCTGCCAGCACTACCCCTCTACCATTCATTTACTTGAGTGCCGGAAGCACCGACAAGGTATTCTGCGAGATGTTGGAATTAGCTGCTGAGGCTGGAGTGATCTATTCAGGAGTCCTATGTGGGCGTGCAACCTGGCAGAATGCCATTCCGATCTATGCAAACGAAGGCGTCTCGGCCCTTGAAGGTTGGCTGTCCGATCAGGGCAGGAAAAACGTCCAGACGCTCAATGACGTGCTAGCACGCGGTGCGACTGCCTGGTGGGATGCGTACGGTGGTAAGGACGGCATTGAGGTCATCGAGCCGAGTAGCGCAGCGTATTGAGAACAGGGCACCCGCCGCGCGGTGGGTGCCCTGTTCTCCCATAGTCCTTATTTGATAGGGCGTGCGATTACGTGCGCTCTCTTCATCACACATAGCTCTACTATTCTTAGCTAAATGCGTATGGTCGCGATAAATGTGGCTTCTACAACGGAAAGAAGGAAGGGATGAAAGCTATTGATGTCTTTCCTAAAGACACGCGAGGTAAAGTTGATCGATAACGAGGAGCCGCAGAGCACGAGGCCGACGTAGGTCAAGCTACGCACGTTGGAGGTTGGCGTGTGTGGCAGCAATAAGAAGATTAGTTCATTTCGGTTCGGCACTCCTCCTGCTGGCTATAACTTCTTCGTGATTGGGCACGAGATGCTCGGTGAGGTGGTAGAGGTTGGTTCGGAGGTGCGCGATATCAAGCTGGGTGACCTAGCGGTGACGGCAGTGCGGCATCCTTGTCTCCATGATGATTGTCGCGCCTGTCGTATGGGGCACCAGGATTTCTGTTTCACGGGCGATTTCACTGAGCACGGCATTAAAGAGACGCACGGCTTTATGACCGAGTTTGTGGTTGATGAAGAGCGCTACATGTACCTGGTGCCCTGCGACCTGCGCGATGTAGACGTGCTGACTGAGCCGCTTACAGTTGCGGAGAACGCCAAGCAGTGTGTAAAACGCTATGCTATTCCTCTCGCTACACACGATTACCACGCTATATTGAATCAACTTTGCGCAGGAGTCTTCCCTTTCATCCCCATCACACCATTTCATTGCATACGTTCACTGACAAGAGGGAGGCTCCCTTGGCTCTTGGCTATCCACATCGCTTCCCATGCTTACGACAAATTGTACGACAACCCGGAAAACGTTTGAGAAGTACTGACGTACTGTGGAGAACAATGAGAGCACCCATTGAGCGTCAGGAGACCTGGGTAAGACACCAGGAAACAAGCGATGCACACTCTCTCCATCGGCATTCAAGAAGATACTATGTATAAAACCGCTTCTAGAGCGGATTTATACACAGTATCTTCTTGTCGATTTCGGCCTTACGACAATTGTCATTATTTTATTGGGAAGCTCCGGTCTCCCTAGAGCATACAAGCCTACGTTCTACACATCATCTCCACTCAATACAAGGTGACGCTACCCATTGTGTAAAAATTTGGCATCACTATGCTAACACATACCGCCGTGCTGCTCTCTGGCCTGTGCCCTTTAACCTTCCACGTTCTACCAACTTTTCCAAATCCCTATGAGCCGTTCTATCAGTAACGCCGGTCAATTGTCTATAGATCCCATTCGTGATAAACCCGTGTTCCTGAACATAATTCAACGCTTTTATCAATCTCTTTTCTATCTGCTCAGCATGACGATTCTGTACCACTATCTCAGGAAGGGAATCCTCATTCTCTTCCCAGAGAGTTTCTCCCTTATACTGCAATTGCGGCTGTGGAGCATGTAAAGCTGGTGCGCTATAGAATGTCACAATAAACTCACCCATCTGTCGAAATTGCGGAGCAGGGAGCCCCATCCGCTTCGTTTCATCTAACATAAATCTGACACCACTCCCGATTTGTTCCATATACCCAGGAATACTGCTTAATAAACCGCCAAGTACAGGATTGCGCAGCTTTGACTGCACCTCACCCCGCTCCATTTGCTCAACAGTTATCCCAGGCAGCAGTAAACCAGGGCTATGCACCTCGACCCGATCAGGATAATAAAAGACACGAACCCTCTCACCACGCTTACTGTAATCCCGATGGACTACCGCATTAATGACAGCCTCACGTAACACCTCAATGGAATACTCAGGTATATCAATCCGCTTCCATCCTTCAATTCGCGCTCCTACAGCAATATAGCGATTAAGAAACGCCTCAGTGTTATCTATTACATCCTGAAGCGTCCCAGTAACAATTTTACGATCAGCATACCGACTGGCTCCAACGCTTTCTCGAAACAACACACAAACCACCTCACTTTGAGGAATATGGTCCTGAGGACTATGCCCGAAAAAGAGCATACCAGCATTTGTAGGAACGATTGTCCCACTGCTCACTTCTAGGGCACACCGCATACCAATCAATACCCGCTCTCTATCCTTGAAACGACCGGACTGCCGACCAGAGGACGAACGCTGTGCTATGAAAGATTGCACCTTTTCCAAATCAATATCTTCCATTGTCGCGTTATATGCAGCTTCAAGCTCCCAATCCCGTAAACCTCGATCATAGATCATCTCTGAGAGCTCTGCCATAGTTAATGCCCTCGTTTGAGTCCCCTGCCTTATCCAAAAAATGCCACCAGCTTGATAAACCGGACCATCTGTTGGGAGGATTGTCGCAACAAGCAGCTTCTTACCAGACAACATATAGACTTCAGGCTCAGGAGGATTGAGCACAAGTTCGGGCCTGATAATCTGCCGAGCAGCCCGTAAAATGACATCCATTGTTTCTCCAATACGTTCATCAGGCACACCCACAACCTTACGAGTAGAATCTTCAACCCCAATGATCAGTATGCCCCCTCTCGCATTAGCCATCCCACAGAGCCTCTCTGCTAAATCAACAGCCCTCGGAGCTGCTAATTTTAGCTCAACTGTATTTGTCTCTCCACCCTTCACCAGCATCTTCAGTTCCGTCTCACTCAGCTTAGTCATCATGCCTCCGGTCCACTCTATCATTGTCTCAAGCAGCCCAATTTTAGCACAAGGAGCAGATTTCTCATAGAGAATGTCCGAAGAGATGTCCGAAGAGATGTCCGAAGCAATGTCCGAAAGAGTCAAGAATATTGCGAGTTGATCGTAATGAACGGCGATAGCAAACAAACCACTTTCATGACACAGATGAGGGATCTCTCGAAGAGAATGACGGATGGGCAGAGATAGGATTTCCCATAAGAGGGCGGAAGTGGCGGATAGAACATTGATATACTGTAGCAGCAGGTGTAGCAATGCCGACAGAAAACCATGAAAAATGGTAGACAGGAGCGGACGATGAACAGAAAAAGTGAGTGCGACAAGAACGAAAGAGGACGTGTCTGTGACCATTGTTAACTCCTTAAGTGTCTTTACTAACGTTGATACATGATTGAATTATTGTTAATTTGTCGTTAACGGAGGGCGTGCTGC
>WNFM01168082.1_pt4 | contig 23554 bp, 17 predicted proteins | sample 5400271 | NCBI WGS metagenome assembly WNFM01 (sample SAMN13153352, study PRJNA577476) | soil metagenome | isolation source: 60 cm saprolite on Douglas fir-dominated hillslope | place: USA:California | collected 2013-09-17 | reverse complement strand
CTTTCGTGACCAGGCCGCCGAGGCGGGACAGATCAAGGTAAGGGAGAAATTCGCTGCCGTATCCGAAGGTGCCGCTCGCCGTCACGATCGGGTTCTTCAGGCGCAGCGGACCGAGCTCGACCGAGAGATCGGGCTTCGGCGGCGGGGATCTCCTCCCGGGCCGCGCCGCGCGGCTCACAGCACGACCCGGCCGGCCTCGAACACCGGACCCTCGGTGCAGACCCGCGGATAGAGAGCGTCGACGGGACCATCGGGGGTCCGCACCACGCAACCGAGACAGACGCCGATGCCGCACGGCATCTGGGACTCCAGCGCCATCTGGCAGGAGACCCCCGCGGCGAGCGCCAGGTCCCCGACCGCCCGCATCATCGGCGTGGGGCCGCAGACATAGAGAGTGGACGCGTCGTCTTTGCCCGGGGCGAGGTGCGGCTCCAGGAGACGCGTGACATAACCGCGCACGCCGCGGCTGCCGTCCTCCGTCGCCAGCCGGACCTCCACGCCCCGGGAGCGGAACCAGGGGACCATGACGAGGTCCTGGCGCGAGCGGCCGCCGAACAGCAGCAGCGCCTTGCCTCGCCGCTCGCGCAGCGCATCGACGAGAAACGGAAAGATCGCGATGCCGACGCCGCCCGCGACCAGGATCGACCGCCCCGCCGCCGCACGGCTCCCCGGGGCACGCTGCGGCAGCGTGAATCCGCGCCCGAGAGGTCCGAGCAGGTTGAGATGCGCTCCGGAGGGCTGGCGTGAGAGGTGACCGGTTCCGATGCCTGTCACCTTGTAGAGAATCTGGATGCGGCGCTTCCCTCCGAGCACCCGGCAGATGCTCATCGGCCGGCGCAGAAGCGGGTCGTATCCCGGACGCACCTGCAACATGACGAACTGACCCGGACGCGCCTGGGCGGCGACCGCCGGACAGTCGAGCGTCAAGAGAAAATGCCCGGGGTTCAGAGTTTCGTGGCGGACGACCAAGGCAGCGAGGTCCTGCGGCATGTCGAGGGCGGACTATACCAGAACGCCCCGGCCCCGACAATCTCTGTGCTACGATCCGCGGGCGTGACTCCTCTCCGGCTCGTTCTGCACGCACTCCTCGCGGGGCTCTATGGCGGCATCGCGATCGCGCTTCTGGTCGCGATCCTGAACCCGTCCCCTGCGGACGCGTCATGGAGTCCGGCCGTCGCGGGGGTCGTCACGGCGTACTCCCTGGTCGCGGGTCTGCTCTGGCCGCTGCTGTATGGCGCGATCCGCTTCTTCGCGCGCCACCGGCTTCGCGTCCCGAGGCTGAGCCTGCGCTACCTGATGGCGTTTCACGCCATCAACATGGCGGCCATCCTGACATCCGCCTGGGTCTCGACCACACGCTACCGGAGGGTCCTGGGTCCCGCGGAGACGGAGCGGCTCGGACGATTCTGTCTGAGCCTGTCGGTCGTCTGGCTGCTGGGAGCGATCGTCAGCCTGGTACCGATGCTGCGGCGGATCCGCAGCGTGCAGATCGCCGCCGCGGCGCTGGCGCTCCTCGCGCTCGGGGTCGAAGCCCTGCCTCCGGATCGCTCGGCCGGGCGTGATGAAACGGCGCAGCGCTCCGGCCATTCGAGAATTCCGCTGCCGGCCCGGCGGCTCCTTCTGCTCAATTTCGACGGCGCCGACCTCGACATGATCCTGACCATGCAGGCGCAGGGAAAGCTTCCCGCCTTCCGCAGGCTCAAGGATGAAGGGGCCTACGGCCGGCTGCGATCCCTGATCCCCTGCGCCGCCGCGGTGACACGCACGACGCTCGCGACCGGGAGGTGGCCGTTTCACCACGGAGTGCGCGGGGGGGCGTCGCGACAGGCCGGCCGCAGGGGGCCGGCGCTTCAGCTGGTTCCGCCCGGTCTCGGCTTCGACGCTCTCCTGCGGCCGATCCTTGTGACGCGGCCGACATCGATCGACGAGCGGCGGGACCCGGCGCTCTGGGAGATCGCCTCGCTCGGGGGCGGGAGCGGCGGGGCGGCCGGGTTCGAGATCGATCTGGATCAGGACAAGGGACGCGGGCCGGCGCTGACGGAGGCGCGCCGCCGCGGCCTGGTCGCCGGGTTCCTCGACCCGGAAGCCTGGAAGAAGGTCGAGGGGGTCCCGGAGTTCCCCTTGAAGATCCTCGCTGAAGCGAGCGCCGCCGACGACGAATTGTCCCAGGAGTTCGGGCGCCTGGCGGCCCAAACGCGTCCGGGGATCGTGGCCGTCTCGTTTCCGGGCCTCGACCTGGTGGCCCACCTGTTCCTGCGCTTTGCCCGTCCGCAGGAATTCGGCAATGTCCCGGGTGGGGAGATCGATCTGTACGGCGAGGTGCTTGAAAAATATTACCGCCGCGTCGATGCCCTGGTGGGGCGCGCGCTCGAGGCCGCCGGCGATTCGACCTGGGTCGTCGTGACCTCCTCGCACGGCATGGACCCGATCCCCCTGCGCCGGCGCCTGCTCGCGCTCGGCGTCGGCGAAGAGAGCCGCTCGGGGACGCACGAGGACGGGCCGGACGGGCTCCTGTTCGCGCGCGGCCCGGGAGTGCGCCCCGGACCGCTTCCGGGCAAGGGGACGATCGCCGACCTGACGCCGACGGTTCTGTACGCCCTGCGTCTTCCGGTGGCGCGTGATCTCGACGGCGCGATCCTGACCGAGCTGTTCGCGCCCGGATACACGCTTTCACATCCGGTGTCGGTGATCGAATCGTACGATGAGGCTGAGGGGGGGATGAGGGGCACTTATCGGCCGCCGAAAGAACCTCACCGGTTGGAAGCGCTGCTCCGAAGAGCCGGTTGACAGACGAGTTCGGCTCGACTATTCTGTTTGAACCTCGACAATGAAGCGCTTTTAATCTGGTCCTGTGAGACCGGAAAGGTGATGGTGGCGAGAGTGGTCGGATGCGAGGGCGCACTCCGGTGACGGCAACGAGGACCCGCGGCGACGCGGGCTTTTTTTTGCCCCGGGCCTTCTGCGCGAGGACGCATGCCTGAGACGCGGGCGGTGAGCGTCATGGATGCGGAAAAGATCGACCGCGCCCTGACCCGGATCGCGCACGAGATCCTGGAGCGGCACCACGGCGTGGACGAACTGGTGCTCGTCGGGATCCGCACGCGCGGCGTCCCGCTGTCCCATCGCCTGCAGCGGAAGATCGCGCAGATCGAGTCGCGCGAGATCCCGGTCGGGATTCTCGATATCACCCTGTACCGCGACGACCTGACGACCATCGGTCCGCATGCCATCCTGAAAGAGACCAAGATCCATTTTCCGATCGACGGCCGCAAGATCGTCCTGGTCGACGACGTGCTGTTCACGGGCCGGACGATCCGGGCCGCTCTTGATGGCCTGATGGACTTCGGCCGACCGCGCCTCATCCAGCTGGCGGTGCTGGTGGATCGCGGTCATCGCGAGCTCCCGATCCGCGCCGATTACGTCGGCAAGAACGTTCCGACGAACCTGGACGAGCTCGTTCAGGTGCGCCTCAAGGAGGAGGATGGCGCGGACGAGGTGCGGATCGTCCGGAAACCGGAATCGAAGACGGCGAAGAAGGCCGCGTCCCGGGAGACAGCCCGGGCGGGGAGGTGAGGAATGCTGGAGGGAGGTGACGGGACGTCGCAAAGCGCCGCGCGGCCGCGCCGCAGCCCCGGCGCGGCGGGGGCGACGCGACGGACGCCGGCGAAGGAGCGCGATCTGCCTGCGGCGCTCCCGGCGGACGAGGAGCGCCGCAGGTCGGCTCCCGACGGGGCGCCGGCGGCGCTCGGGCACAGGCATCTGCTCGGGCTGCAGGGTCTGACCTCCGAGGAGATCAATCTGATCCTCGATACGGCGCGCGCGTTCGCCGAGGTGTCGACGCGGACGATCAAGAAGGTCCCGGCCCTGCGGGGCAAGACCGTGGTCAATTTTTTCATGGAGCCGTCGACGCGCACCCGCTCCTCCTTCGAGATCGCCGAGAAGCGGCTGTCGGCCGACACCCTCAACTTCTCCCCCTCGACCTCGAGCGTGGTGAAGGGGGAGAGTCTCCTCGACACGGCGCGCAACCTCGAGGCGATGGCGCCCGACATGATCGTCATCCGGCACAAGGCCGCCGGGGCGCCGCACTTCCTCGCCCGTCACTGCCGCTCGAACATCATCAACGCCGGGGATGGGTCGCACGAGCATCCGACGCAGGGTCTGCTCGACGCCTTCACCATCCGCGAGAAGAAGGGGCGCATCCGGGGGCTGCGGGTGGCGATCATCGGCGACCTGATGCACAGCCGGGTGCTGCGGAGCAATCTGTTCCTCCTCAAGACCATGGGGGCGGACGTCGTCGTCTGCGCGCCGCCCACGCTCATCCCGGCCGAGATCGGCCGTCTGGGGGTCGCGGTCACCTTCCGCATCGACGAAGCGCTCGAGGGCGCCGACGTGATCATGATGCTGCGAATCCAGCGCGAACGGCAGAAGGGCGGCTCGTTCCCGACGGCGCGCGAGTACTACAACCTCTTCGGCCTGACGACCGAGCGCGTCTCGCGCGCGCGGAAGGATGCGATCATCATGCATCCGGGTCCGATGAACCGCGGCGTCGAGATCGACAGCGCGGTGGCCGACGGTCCCACCTCGGTGATTCTGGAGCAGGTGACGAACGGCGTCGCCGTGCGCATGGCGGTCCTGTACCTGCTGGCGGGAGGCACACTTGGCGAGCTTGCTTCTTAAGGGGGGACGGCTGGTCGACCCGGCGACCGGCACCGACGGCCGCTTCGACCTGCTGGTGGTCGACGGCAGAGTGGCCGAGCGACGCCCCGCGGGGACGGCGAAGGCCGGGCCCGCGGGCACGAAGGTGCTCGACGTGACGGGAAAGATCGTCTGCCCGGGGTTCGTCGACATGCATGTCCATCTGCGCGAGCCGGGGCACGAGCACAAGGAAAGCATCGAGACCGGAACGCGGGCGGCGGCGGCCGGGGGCTTCACCTCGGTCGCCTGCATGCCGAACACCGACCCGGTGAACGATGGGCTTTCGGCGACCGAATATGTCGTGGCCGAAGCGCGGCGCCGGGGAGTCGTGAACGTCTTCCCGATCGGCTCCGTGAGCAAGGCGGGGAAGGGGGAGGAGCTGGCGGAGATCGCCGACATGGTCCGCTCGGGGGCGGTCGCCGTCTCCGACGACGGGCGTCCGGTCGCCAACAGCTACCTGATGCGGATGGCGCTCGAGTATACGAAGATATTCGGGATCCCGGTGATCGACCATTGCGAGGAGCGCAGCCTGTCGGCCGGCGGCGTCATGAACGAGGGATTCGTGGCCACCGTTCTCGGCCTGAAGGGGATTCCGGCCTGCGGCGAGGAGATCGCCGTGGGACGCGACCTGGCGCTCGCCGCCATGACCCGCGGCCGGCTGCATGTCGCCCATCTGAGCACACGCGGCGCCCTGGAACTGGTGCGCCGGGCCAAGAACGAGGGTCTGGCCGTGACCTGCGAGGTCACACCACATCACCTGGTTCTCAATGACAACGCCGTGATGGAGTCACAGTACGACGCCAACACGAAGATGAACCCGCCGCTGCGGGCCGAGGAGGATCGTCTGGCGCTCCTCGAAGGCCTGCGCGACGGCACGATCGACGCCATCGCCACCGATCATGCGCCGCACCATGCCGACGAGAAGCTGCAGGAATTCGACGACGCTCCGTTCGGGATCATCGGCCTGGAGACCGCGATTCCGCTGATGATGGATCGGCTCGTGCGTCCGGGTCTCATCGACCTGACGCGGCTCGTGAGCCTGATGTCGGCCACCCCGGCCCGCATCCTGGGGATCGCGAAGGGGTCGCTCGCGGTCGGCGTCGAGGCGGACATCACCGTCATCGACCCCGACCTGGAGCGGGCGGTGGACGTCGCGGCCTTCCGCTCGAAGTCCAGGAATTCCCCCTTCCACGGTTGGACGCTGCGCGGCTGGCCGGTGGCCAGCATCGTCGGCGGCCGTGTCGTCCACGAGCTGCAGGCCGCCGCCGGACACTGAAGGGATGCGCCACCGCCGGCGGCCGGCCGGGATTTCGATCGCTTTTGCCCTGACGGCGCTCCTGCCGACTCTCCCGCTGACCGGCTGCACCCGGGCGCGGCCCCCGGAGTCCCCCCCCGACATCGTCCTGGTCGTGGTCGATACATTGCGCGCCGATCACCTGGGCGTCTACGGCTATCCGCGTCCGACCTCGCCCGCAATCGACGCTTTCGCTTCGCAGGCCACCGTCTTCGAGAACGCGACCAGCGCGGCCCCGTGGACTCTTCCCTCGGTGATGTCGATCATGACCGGCAGGCTGCCGTCGAGCCATCGCGTCGAGAACGACGGCCTGCGGCTGGCGCGCGAGATCCCGACTCTCGCGGAGGTCCTGGCCGCCGGCGGTTACGACACCGCCGGTTTCGTGTCCCATATCTATGTCGATCGGCCCTTCGGCTTCGAGCGCGGTTTCGCCGCGTTCGAGGACTTCGGATTGTCGCGGCCCGGCTATCGTCCCGAGGCGAATCTCGAGCCGACCGCGGACCGGGTCACCGACGCCGCGCTCGCCTGGATCGCCCGCCGCGGCTCCCGGCCTTTTTTCCTCTTCGTGCATTATTTCGATCCGCACTGGCCGTACGCGCCGCCCGCAGCCACCCGCGATCTGTTCCCGAACTCCTACGCCGGACCGTGGGACGCCACCTACGACTCGATCTCGAAATTTCAGGATCCGGAGCGACCGCTGCCGGACGGGTATCGTCAGTTCCTGATCGACCGGTACGACGGCGAGATCCGTTTCGTCGACGAACAATGGCGCCGCCTTCTCGAGGGGCTGCGCCGGTCCGGCCGTGCCGGACGGACGTGGGTCGTCCTGACCGGCGACCATGGCGAGGAGTTCAAGGAGCACGGGTCGATGGGGCATGGACGCCAGCTGTATCAGGAGGCGATCCGCGTTCCCCTGATCGTGGGTCGGGCGGCGCCCGGCGCCGCGTCCGGCGGCTCCCGGACCAACGCGCCGGTCAGCTCCATCGATCTCTTCCCAACTCTCACGCAGATCGCGGGGCTCGCAGGCACTCCCGGCGTGCAGGGAAGGAGCCTGGGCTTCACCCCGGGGGCCGCGGGTCTCGCGGAGCCGGCGGATCGCGCCGTGATCAGCGAGACGGCCAGGCTCGGGGCCCTGCGCAAGGCGGTCAGGCGGGGCGGGCTCAAGCTGATCCGGGTGATGGAGGAGAACCGGGTCGAGCTTTACGACCTCCCCTCCGACCCCGCCGAGCGGAAAGACCTGTCGCGCGAGCGCGCGGCGGAGGCGCGCGCCCTTCTCCGCGACCTGTTCGGAGAGGTCGATCTGCTTTCGGGCGGCTGGAACTTGAGATGGAGCGGCGATGGGCGTCCGCGGCGCTTTCAAGGCGAGATCAAGACATCGGGAGCCTTTCGCACGGTGGTGCCGCTGTTCTCCGAGCGCGGCAAATACCGCATCGATCGGGGCGACACGATGATCTTCGACGACGGCGATCAGGCGGGAGAGAGCGGTCTGGCCTTCACGGTCGCTCCGGACGACGCTTCGGTCCGGTTCAAGCTCCTGATCGACGGTCGCCCGAGGTCGGAGCGGGTCTTCCTGGGCGGACGGAAAGCGCTGCCGCCGGCGCTGCCGTTCGAGCTCCCGGGCCTGGCGCAGCAGGGCGCGGCGTTCAGCCGCCCGCCGCATGCGGGGGGACGGGATCTCGGCTTCTATCTCTGGCGCCTGCCGCCGGCGCTCCCGGATCAGGCGATCGTGCTGGACGATGAGATCCGTGAGCGGCTAAGATCCCTCGGCTACATCGACCTCGACCAGGACCGGGCCGACAGACGGAGACGATGATGACGGAAGGGAACAGGGGGGAGGGTCGCGCGCTGCCCGGACGGCTGATCGGCGCTTGCGGCCTGCCGCTCGCTGCGGCGCTCGCGCTCGCCGGCCAGTGTCTCCTGTCGACGAAGGGGCTGCCCGCGGCCAGGACCATCCTGCCCGGAGCGGGGCTCTACCTGCTCGCCGGCGCCATCGCCGGCTTGACCCTGTGGCGGAGGCGTGACGAGCCGCTCATCGATCAGCCGGGGAGGATCGCCGAGACGGCGGAGACCGGCACCGCCTGGCTCCGCAGGGCGCTGCCGCCGGGAGTCGAGCCGATCCTCGTGGCCGCCGTGCTGATCGGCGCCCTCTGGCTCAGGCTGAACCGGATCGACATCCTCCCCAGGGGCCTCAACAACGACGAAGCGATTAATGCCCTCGAGGTGCACGACATCATGCCTCACCCGGTGCGGGTCGACGGCGTCGATCGCCTCGTCGGCAGGCCGTTCTCGACCGTGACGGAGCGCGGGCTCAACCGCGAGACGATGTTCCACTACCTCGCCGCGATGGCGATGCGGAAGCCCGGCCTGGTCCTGAACCTGCTGCGCGCGATGCCCTGGGTCTTCGGCCTGCAGCCGCGGTTGGTGAACGACGAATTGATGGATCTGATCTTCCCGTTGCGGAGCGTGGCGGTCGCCGGCGGCATGCTGACCCTGCTGGCGCTCTATCTGTTCGCCCGCGACCGTTTTGGATGGCGGGTCGCGCTCCTGGCGACGGTCTTCCTGTCGGTCTCCCCCTGGCATCTGCTCTACAGCCGCGTCGGCTTCCGGGTGATCCTGGCGCCGATCTTCGCGCTGGCCGCGGTCGGATTCTTCCTGCGGGCGCTCGAATCCAGGCGGCTGCGCGATCATCTGCTCTGGGGCGCCTCGGTCGGTCTGGGCCTCTGGACCTACACGTCGTTCCGGATCGTCCCGATCGCGCTCGCGCTGTTCTTCCTGCTGCGCCGGTTTCTCGATGCGGGGGCCGATCGTCCGCTACCGCGCCGGCCGCTCCTGGCCGGGGCGGGTCTCGCGGCGCTGGGGGGGCTGCTCGTCCTCGGCTTCTCGCACATGAGCCCGCTCGCATTCCTCGGAAGGGGAGGTGCCGAGCTGTCCGGGGGAAGCGGAGTCGCGGCCTCGCTGGCTCGGGGCATCCTTCACGGACACCTGTTCCACGCCATCACGATGATGCAGTATTTCCCCCCCGCATACGCGCAGATCCAGGATCTCCAGAACGGGTTCATCAGCGACGGCGTGAGCACCGTCTACGGCCGCGCCGGTCTCGAGCCCGAGACGAGCGTCGTGGCCGCGCTCGGCGCGCTGGGGGTCGTCTATCTCATCGCGCGCGCGCGCCGGCGGCGCGATCCGGCCAGCGCCCTGATCCTCCTCTGCGTCGCGAGCCTGCTGTTCAGCGTCGGGATGTTCGGGCCGAGCCTCACACGTCTGCTGCTGAACCTGCCGTGGTTCTGTCTGATCGCAGCGCTTCTGGCCTGGAGGGTGTGCGACGACCTGGCGGCGCTGCTCCGGCCGCTTTGCGGAGCGGCCCTCTCTCTGATCCTCGCGATCGTCCTCGGGGTCGCGCCCCTGGTCGTCTGGGCGGGAGCGCAGGGGTATCGCAACCTCTTCCTGCGGGCCGGCGTGTCGGAAAAGGCGATGGAATATTTCTGGCCGCGTCAGACGATCATGGGGACGTTCGTGCGCTCGATCCCGCCGCGGACGATCGTCTACGTGCTGCACAGCTACGGTCGCGAGACCCTCACGTATCTGATCGGCGATCGTCCCGATGTGCACTTGGTCACCGATCCCACGACGCTCGATCTGACCGCCATCGGTCGTTTACCGCGCAGCGCGACGTTCGTGGTGGAATACTCGGAGTATTCGCGGCCCTTCGCCGAGGCCCTGCGCTATCTGATCATGCGCTACCCGCAGGGGGAGATGACGCAGGTGGCCGACGGACGTCTCGACCCCGACAAGATCATCTTCTACACCTTCAACCTCTATAAGAGCGAAGACGGACAGCCGATCACCGCGCCTCCCGAGGCGCCGGCGCCCGGATCGGCTGTCCCGGGCGGGCCTGTTCCTCCCTCTTGACTTTCACCTAATTTACACCTAACCTCTTCTCATGGCGGCCGGGGGCTGGTCCCCGGGACAGTCTCCGGGGGGAAACTCTCCCGGGGGTCCCCGGCCGCGGAGGATCGCCGCGGCCGATCGCCGGCCGCCGCATGGGGGGAGGCGATGGCCGACCTGACCGAGAGACAGCGGGCGATCTACGACTTCGTCAAGGGATACATCACCGCGCGCGGTATCGCCCCGTCCTACGAGGAAATCCGGCGCGCCTTCCGCTTCGGTTCCTACAACTCCGTCCAGAAGCATCTCAAGCGTCTTCAAGAGAAGGGGTTCCTGAAGAGTCCCTGGAACAATCAGAAACGGGCCCTCGAGCTGGTGGAGCCGGGCCCGTCCACCGTTGTCCTGCCGCTTCTGGGCCGGGTGGCCGCCGGGCGCCCGATCGAGGCGATCGCCCAGCCGGAAAGCATCGAGGTCCCCGAGGTCCTGCTGCGCGGGGAGGACAACTTCGCCCTGCGCGTGGTGGGTGACAGCATGGTGGATGAGGGGATCCGCGACGGCGACATCGTCATCGTGAAGCGGCAGCCCGACGCCCACGATGGTCAAACCGTCGTGGCCCTGATCGGCGACGATGCGACCATCAAGCAGTTCCATCGTCGCGGGGCGCGCATCGAGCTGCGTCCGGCCAACGCGCGGATGCGGTCGATCATGGTCGACGAGGGGGATCTGCAGATCCAGGGGATCGTCATCGGGTTGATCCGGAAGTTCCATTGACAGGAGAGCCTGTCCGCGGACGCGGGCAGGCTTCCGGGAGCAGGACCCGTGGGGAGGAGCGTCCTGCACATCGATATCGCCGTCTTCCCGATTGCCGTCGAGCGGGTGGTCGACCCGGGTCTTCGCGGCCGGCCGGTCGTCGTGGCGCCTCCGGGATCGGCGCGCGCGCCGGTTCTGGCCGCCTCGGTCGAGGCGGCGGGGGAGGGGATTCGGGCGGGGATGTCGGTGCCTGAGGCGCGGCGGTGCTGCCCGCTCCTCATCGTGCTGCCGGTGAACGAACCGCTCTACCGGCGCGCCGCGGCCGCGGTCCTGGCCCTGCTCGGCAGCTACTCGCCGCTGGTCGAGCCGGCCGCCTTCGGGCAGATATTTCTCGATCTTACCGGGACGGCGCGTCTGTTCGGCGCCGCCAACGACACGGCGGCGCGCGTCCGCAAGGAGATCGACGGCCGGCTGCGGTTGCGCTCGACCGCCGGCGTCGCCACCAACAAGCCGGTCAGCCGGGTGGCCGCGCGCGTGATCCGGCCCGACGGCCTGTGCGACGTCTTCCCCGGCGCGGAGGCGCCGTTCCTGGCGCCGCTGCCGGTCGGCGTCCTCCCCGAGGCGCGCGGTGACGCGCGGGCCCGTCTGGAGGATCTGGCGGTCACCCGCGTGCGCGATCTGCTGGCGCTGGCGCTGCCGCAGATTCGGATCGCGCTGGGCCGGCACGGCGATCGCCTGCATCGCCAGGCGCAGGGCATCGACGAATCGCCGGTGCGGTCGCCCGAAACGATCCCGGAGGTGACGGAGGAGATGATCCTGCCCGAGGACTCGAACGAAGAACCGGTCCTCCTGCAAGCCCTGCAGCGTCTGTGCGAGCGGGCCGGGGCGCGGCTCCGGCGCCTGCGCGCCACGCCGGGACGCTTGCGGGTCTCGGTGCGCCACGCCGGGGGGATCGAGGCGCGCCGCGAGATCGGGCTGGCCGTGCCGACCGCCGCCGATCTCCTGCTGTTCCGCGAGGCGCGCACGCTGCTCCATCTGGCCCGCACGCGGCGGGAGCGGGTGCGCCGCCTGGAGCTGCGCTGTACGGGTCTCGTCACCTCTCCGCGTCAGCTCGTCCTGTTCGGCCCGGAGAGGCTCGACGGCGGGCCCGGCGCCGGACGGATCGGGGCCGCCGAGACTCTGGCGGAGGCGATCGATCGGATCCGCATCCGTTTCGGGTCCGGGACGGTCGTCTCCGGACGGCTGCTGGGCAAGGGCGCGGCGTGACGATCGACCCGGGCCCGTTCGTTCACCTGCAGGTACGCTCGCACTACAGCCTGATGCGCGGGGCGGCCGGAATCGAGGCCCTCTGCCTTGTCGCCCGCGATCGCGGCATGAAGGCGCTGGCGTTGACCGACATCAACGGGCTGTACGGCGCGGTCCGTTTCTGGGAGATCGCGCGGGAGACCAGGCTGCAGCCGATTCTTGGCGCCGAGGTGACGGCGTCCGATCCGCGCCGTGCCGCGGCGGGGGAGCGGGCGACGCTTCTGGTCAAGAGCCGGGAAGGGTACGCGAACCTCTGCCGGATCCTGACGCGGCGGCACTGCGACCCCGGCTTTGCGCTTTCCGGCGCGCTCATGAACGACTCGGCGGGGCTCGTCATCCTGGCCCCGTCGCCGGTCCTCCTCGAGATGGTGCGCGCGGCGCGCGGAGAGGGCGATCTCTACCTGGCGCTCGACTCCGGGGTCGCGATGCGCGCCGGCGCGGGGTCCTTGCAGCGTCTGCAGGCGGCGCGGCGTCTCGGCATCCCGCCCGTGGCGGTCAACGACGTCCATCTGGTCGATGCGCGCGACTTCGATCTGCAACGCCTGCTGCGCGCCATCGCGCTCAACACGACGCGCGATCGGGTCCCTCCCGAGGAGCTGGCGTCGCCGCAAGCCTGGCTCAAGCCGCCCGAAGAGATGGCGCGCGCCTACCCTCACTGCCCGGACGGGGTGGCGCGGACGGCGCGGCTGGCGGAGGAGTGCGCCCTCGCCGCGCCCCCCTGGGGCGATCTCGTCTTCCCGCGTTTTGCCGATCTGGTCGCCGCGGGAGAGGGTGGAGCGCGGACGCCCGGGGACAGCTTCGCGATCCTGAAGGCGCGGTGCGAAGCGGGGGCCCGGGCGCGCTACGGCGATCTGACGCCTGCGGTGCGGGAGCGGATCGAGCACGAGCTCCGGATCATCCGCGACAAGGATTTCGCCGACTACTTTCTGGTGGTGCAGGAGATCGTGAAACGCTCGCCCCGCACGTGCGGCCGCGGGTCGGGGGCGGCATCGATCGTCTCCTACTGCCTCGGCATCACCCAGGTCGAGCCGATCCGGCACAATCTCTATTTCGAGCGCTTCCTGAACTCCGGCCGGGTCGATCCACCCGACATCGACGTCGACTTCTGCTGGGACGAGCGGGATGGCATCATCGATTGGACTCTCGCGGCGTTCGGCCCGGGGCGCGCGGCGATGATCGCCAACCACGTCACCTTCCGCGCCCGCGCGGCGGTGCGCGAGGTGGCGAAGGTCTACGGCCTGCCGGAGCAGGAGATCGACCGGGTGACCGATCGGCTGTCGCAGTTCTGGGGAGCGGATGCGGCCCGGGGGGCGATCGCGCGTCATCCTCTCTTTCGCGGCGACGACATGCATCCGGCCCGCGGCGGGCTTCTCGGGCGCCCCCCGTGGCCGGAGATCCTGGCCTGGGCCGCGCGGCTCGACGGTTTCCCGCGGCATCTCTCGGTCCATTGCGGAGGGGTGGTGATCGCCCCGGACGGGATCGACCGGCATGTGCCGGTCGAGCGGGCGGCCAAGGGCGTCGACGTGATCCAGTGGGAAAAGGATCAGGCGGAAGATGCGGGGCTGGTCAAGATCGATCTGCTCGGCAACCGCTCTCTCTCGGTGATTCGCGACGCCGCGCGCGCCGCCGGTCTGGAGGAGGGCCGCCTCGAGGGGTCGATCGACGATCCGCGCACCCAGGAGCGGATCCGGGACGGCGACACCATGGGAGTCTTCTATGTCGAGTCACCCGCCATGCGGCAGCTGCAGCAGAAAACGCGCCGCGGCGACTTCGAGCACCTGGTGATCCATTCCTCGATCATCCGCCCGGCCGCCAACGACTACATCCGCGAGTACGTGCGCCGGCTGCGGGGCGGGGAGTATGCGTCGCTCCATCCGATCCTGGACGACATCCTGTCGGAGACGTACGGGATCATGTGCTACCAGGAGGACGTGGCGCGGGTGGCGATCCGGATGGCCGGATTCAGCGACGCCGAGGCCGACGGCCTCAGGAAGGTCCTCTCCAAGAAGTGGGCGGGACGCAAGATCGAGGATTTCCGCCGCCGGTTCGCCGAGGGAGCGCGGGCGCGGGACGTGGCGGTCGAGGTGATCGAGGCGGTCTGGTCGATGATCCTGTCCTTCTCCGGCTACTCGTTCTGCAAGCCGCATTCGGCATCGTACGCCCTGGTCTCGTTCAGCGCCTGCTATCTCAAGACGCATCATCCGGCGGAATTCATGGCGGCGGTGTTGAGCAACGGCGGAGGCTACTACTCGACCTTCGCCTACATCTCCGAGTGCCGGCGTCTGGGACTCGAGGTGCGGCTCCCGGACATCAATGACAGCGCGGAGCAGTACACCCCGGAGACGCGCGCCGCGGTGCGGGTCGGGCTGCGATCGATCCGGGGGATCCGGGACGAAGCGATCGCGGCCGTTCTCGACGAGCGCCGCCGCTCCGGGCCGTTCCTGTCGTTCGACGATTTTCTGCGGCGGACGGCGGTCGATCCGGCGGACGCGCGNCGGCGCGCCGGGGGATCTGGCGCTGCGGCCCCGGCTGCACGGGCGTCTCCATGCCTGGGAGTTCAGGATGACGGGGCGCCGCACGCGCGAGCGCCTGCTCTTCCCGCCGGATCTCGGGCCGCTCCCGGAGCCGCGCCCTTACGAAGAGGCGAAGCTGCTGCGCGACGAGATGGAATCCCTGGGGTTCCTGATCAGCCGGCATCCGCTGACCCTGCACCGGGACGCCCTGAGCCGGCTGCGGGACTCCGGCATCGTGCCGGTGCGCGGCTGCGATCTTCCGGGGCAGGCCGGACGGCGGGTGACGGTGATCGGCTGGCTGATCACCGGCAAGGTGATCACGACGAAGGACGAAGAGCCGATGGAGTTCGTCTCGTTCGAGGACACCACGGCGATCTACGAGACCACTTTCTTCCCGCGTCCTTACGCCCGGTTCTGCGGGATGCTGACGACGACGCGGCCCTATCTGCTGACGGGGCGTGTCGAGGAAGAGTTCGGCGCGGTCACGCTGACCGTCGAGGGTGTGGAGTTCCTCGATCGCGCCGTCGGCGCGGGCGTCAGCCGCGGCGGCGTACCGGACGGGAGGGGACCGGAGCCGCAGGCTCCCCGAGCACGACCTCGATCGGCAGCCGGCGCCCGTCCCGCAGGATCGTGAGCGGGGCCCGATCGCCCGGCTTGAGATGAGACATCTGCAGACGTAGATCATCGTCCGAAAGGATGACGCGATCGCGCAGCAGCAGAACCACGTCCCCCCGCCGCAGGCCGGCGCGGGCGGCCGGACCCTGCGGATCGACGCCGGAGAGCAGGGCCCCGTGGGTGTCGGGCAGCCCGAAAGCCCGGGCGATCTCGGGGGTGACGGCCTGCGCTTCGATGCCGACGTAGCCCCGGACGACGCGGCCGGTCTTGAGAATGCTGTCGAGGACATCCCGGACCATGTTCGCCGGAATCGCGAAGCCGATCCCCTGATACCCGCCGCTGCGCGACAGGATCGCGGTGTTGATACCGACCAGCTCGCCGCGCGTGTTGATCAAGGCGCCGCCGGAGTTCCCGGGGTTGATCGCCGCGTCGGTCTGGATGAAATCCTCGTAGTCGGCGAGACCCAGGCTTCCGCGCCCGATGGCGCTGACAATCCCCATGGTGACCGTCTGGCCGAGGCCGAACGGGTTGCCAATCGCCAGAACGATGTCACCCACCTCGAGCCGCTCGGAGTCGCCCATGACCAGGGAGGGGAGACCCGGATCATCCACCCGCAGCACCGCCAGATCGGTCCGGCTGTCGAAGCCGACCGGCCGGGCGCGCAGCTCGCGTCCATCCATGAGCGATACCTTGACCTCGCGCGCGTTCTCGACGACATGGTAATTGGTCAGGATGGTCCCGTGACCGTCGACCACCACGCCCGACCCGAGGCTGAGGGCCCGGCGCTCGCGCGGCACCACGAACTCCCCGAATCCGTCGCCGAAGAACTGGCGAAAGAAGGGATCCATCGCGAGCGGCGAGGATTCGTACGCTTGCACGACCTGAAGAGAGGAAATGTTCACGACCGCCGGCATCACGCCGCGCAGGATCGCGGCGTACCCCTCCGACGGCGCTCCGGACAGGGCCGGTGCCGCTGCGGCGCCCTCCCGGGGGCTCGGGGCGCCGCCGCTCCGGCCCGCCTCCAGGCTGCCGCTCCCGGGACGCCGGACACCGTCGTCGGATCGATGGGCGCCCCGGTCGGCGGCGGGACCGGGAGGCAGCGACGACCGGCCCGCGTTCGAGGCGAAGGCTACCGCGAGAGCTCCGAGAACGGTCCCGGCGGCCAGGAGCGCGGCGCCGGTCGCGGTCCGGATCGGCAGAAAGGTGTCGGGCTTCGAGGACTTCGCGACGACGCTCATCGGGGCTCCCGACCCTCGCGGAGGAGGGCGCGTTGCATCCGTCCCGGAAAAGAATTAATTATAACGTGCGCCTGCATTCATTTTCGAACAGACGGGGACCCCGCGATGCGCGCCTTGCTCGATCTGAGTCCGATGATGCTTGATTTCCTCGGCAAGGCCGTGCTGGCGATCGTCTGCGGAGGCCTGATAGGCGCCGAGCGCGAGATGAGGCGCAAGCCGGCCGGTTTTCGCACCAACATCCTGATCTGCCTTGGCTCGATGCTCTTCATGTGGATCTCGTTCGAAGTGACCACACTGGTCGGGGGCGGTCCGGCCGACCCGGGGCGAATCGCCTCTCAGGTCGTCACCGGGATCGGGTTTCTCGGAGCCGGGACGATCATTCAGTCGCGGGGACGGGTGACAGGACTCACCTCGGCCGCAATGATCTGGGTGGTGTCGGCGGTCGGCATGGCGATTGGAGCCGGGTTCCGAGCGGTCGGGATCTTGAGCACCACGTTGATTTTGATGGTGCAGTTCGGTCTTGGCTTCCTGGAGCGGCGCGTGTTCGGAAAGTGCCTCTATCTCGATTGCCAGGTCACTCTCGATGATAACGGGCCGAAGACGCGTCAGGCTCTCGACCGGGCCCTGCAGGCGGCCGGCCGGACCCGTGAGGCGTTCGACTTCAAGCGGCTCAACGACCACTACGTGCTGCGTCTGCAGTATTGCGACGTCCACCAGCACCACAAACGCTTCCTGTCCGACGTGATGCGCATCGACGGGGTCAGCGAGGTCCGCACCCTGGGGTGAGGTGCGCGCGGGATCTTCGGGGTCCGTCGCGTATCGCCCGCGATCCCGGAGGCCGGGCCGCTCCCATTTCAGTAGTCCATATCCACCCGAAGCTCCGGCGGCAGCGAGATGCCGAGATCGGCCGCCGCACGCCGGTTCACCGCCAGGAGCGGTTCCGGGACGGGCCGGAGGCGTACGTCCATGGGATCGAGGGTCTGGGCCAGGATCCGGGTGGCGATCCCCGCGGCCTCCAGGCCGATCTGTGCCGGGGTTGCGCCGAACCCGAACAGCGCGCCCGCGCGGACCCAATCGGGGCCGGGCGCCACGAGCGGCACGCGCCGCCGCCGGGCCCAGCTGGTGATTCGGTCGATCGTCCGCGGAGCGGCCGTGAGCATATCGTACGGCACGAGAAGCGCGTCGATCTGGCCGCGGATGGAATCGAGCGCGCCGGCGGTGCTCCGGCCCGCATACAGCGGACGAAGCACGACGCGCAGACCCTGTCTCTCGCCCGCCTCCCTGAGATCGCGCGCCAGCAGCGGGGACGTTTCGGAGTCGTAGGCGATCCCGATCCGCCTGGCCCGGGGAAGGAGCGCGCTCACCTCCCGCAGCACCGCGTCCGCGTCGGGGTTGTTTGCCAGGAAGCAGAGGTTGGGGGCCTCGAGGTCGTAACGGCGCGGATCATCAATGAGGGTCAGGATCGAAGGGGCGTCCCTGACCTCGCGGCGTATGAGGCGCGCGGCCCGCAGGCCGGCGCCGAGCACCAGGTTCGGCTTCTCCGCCGCCACGCGTCTCGCACGCTCTCCGGGATCCGGCTCGGCATCGACATCGATCACCCGGACCGGAAGCTTCAACCGCTCGGTGAAGCTGCGGACCAGGGCCTCATAGGGGAACGGATCCCGCGACGCGAATACGACCACGTCCCACTCGCCGGGAGTCTTGAGGCGGAAGTCGACGCGCCGTGTCCGACCGGCTTCGAGCAGGAGCCCGTCATACTCGATGGTGCGCCGGCCCGCCGCCTCGGCACGAACCCTGTAAAGCGTGTGCGCGCGAAGCGCCGGAAAGCGATAGCGTCCGTCGGCGCCGCTGCGAGCCGAGATCGTTCCAACTCCGTTCCCCTCGAGCGTCACGAGCGCTCCCGCGAGGAGATGCCCGCCGCCGTCGACGATGGCGCCGGACATCACCGCGGTCTCCAGGGCGCGGGCGGACGGGGAGTATGCGAGGAGCAGGACGCCGGTGATGACGATGGCGAAGCGGATGGCGGGACGACGGGCGCAGCCGTTCATCGTGACCTCCACGGGCGACAACGTCATGACCCGCGATCGGGCGGTTTCCGAGCGCGGTGCGACTGTATTGCTTCACTTATAGGCCCATTCGGCGAATCCGGTCAAGCAGGTGCCCGCCCGAAACACCCGGTCTCTCCGGCCTGAAGCGGCCCCGAGCGGGATTGACACCCCGGCGTCCCCGATCCTAGGATCCGCCGCCTCGGCGAATACCGGCGGCCGTCCCGCCCCGAGAAGCGCCGCCCGAACGATCGATCGCGGCCAAGGAGCGAACAGGTGCCCCCTCTTCTCCAGACAGAGCTTCCCGGGCTGCGCCTTCTCGGGCGCGGCAAGGTGCGCGACAATTACGATCTCGGCGACGCGCTGCTCATCGTGTCGAGCGACCGGATCTCCGCGTTCGACCATATCCTGCCGAACGGCATCCCCGAGAAGGGAAAGGTCCTGAACCAGATCTCGCTCTTCTGGTTTGAGCTGACCTCGGGCATCGTTCCGAATCATCTCAAGGAGCATCGCGTGGAGCACTTCCCCGCGGCGCTGCGACCGTTCGCCGAGATCCTCCGTGGCCGGTCGGTCGTCGTGAAGCGGCTGGAGATGCTGCCGGTCGAATGCGTGGTCCGCGGCTACCTCGCCGGCTCCGGCTACAAGGAATACAAATCGACCGGGACCGTCTGCGGGATCAAGCTTCCCCCGGGGCTCCGGGAATCGGAGCGGCTGCCCGAGCCGATCTTCACTCCCTCGACCAAGGCGACCGTCGGACATGACGAGAACATCCCGTTCTCGCGGGTCGTGGAGATGATCGGGGGGAACCTGGCCGAGCGGGTCCGCGATTTGAGCCTGGCGGTCTACCGCCGCGCCTGCGAGCAGGCGGAGGCGCGAGGCATCCTGATCGCCGACACCAAGTTCGAATTCGGCCGCGACGGCGACAAGCTCGTCCTGGCCGACGAAGTCCTGACCCCCGACTCCTCCAGGTTCTGGCCGGCCGACCTGTACCGGCCCGGCGGGCCACAGCCTTCCTTCGACAAGCAGTACGTGCGCGACTACCTCGAATCGATCGGCTGGAACAAGACGCCGCCCGCCCCGCGGCTGAGCGACACGATCGTCGCGGGAACGAGCCAGCGCTATCTCGAAATCTTCAAGCGGCTGACGGGACGCGATCTGAAGTGAGCGCCGGTCAGGCGCGCGCGGTGGGGTCGAAGCCCCCCGCCGAGGGACCCTCGAGCGATTCGATAAGAAGCCGGGCGCGCGCCAGGGTGCCGCGCGAATAGCGCGACCGGCGTCGGGAGAGCAGGGCGCGGCGCTTGAGAGCCAGGATACGGCGCTGGGATTGCCGCCAGCGCGCGGCCGGAATGGCCCCGGATTCGAGGCTCCGGATCAACCCTTCCCATGCGGTCAGGATCTTTTCCTCGGAGCGGCAGAACATCAGCCCGTCGCTCCCGGCGGTGAAGGCCTCGAGAGCCTGCCGGGCGGGGTCCGCCGTCTGATCGAGCGCTCCCATCTCGAGGTCGTCGGTCAGGATCAGACCGCGATATCCTATCTGCTTGCGGAGGAGCCCGCCGACGACTCGCGACGACAGGGTCGCCGGGGCGGGGGGACGCCCCTGCACGGCCGGGTAGTAGGCGTGCCCCACCATGACGATCGGCAAGATGCTTTTCAGCCGCCGATAAGGCAGCAGATCGTTCCTGAGAAGCAGGTTCCTCGACCTCCGGATGACCGGGAGGGTCAGATGGGTATCCGCCCTCGAGAATCCCAAGCCGGGGAAATGCTTGCCGACCGGCAGGATGCCGCCCCGCAAGTGGGTCCGGATCGAAACCGCCCCGAGCTCGGCGACCCGCCGCGGGTCGTCATCGAAGGCGCGGTCGCCGATCCCATTGCGAGGGTTCGGCCCGGAAAGGTCCAGAACCGGAGCGAAATTCAGGTTGAATCCGAGAGTCTTGAGCGCAAGGACCATGGCCGTCGCATGGGTGCGCACCGCCTCCGCCGGCCGCGTTTGGTGGGCAAGCCATTGGGAAGATGGGGTCGGCCCGAGAAACGGCTTCAGCCGATTCACCCGGCCTCCCTCCTGGTCGAGGGCGATGAACGGGGGCACCGTGACCGCGCGATGGAGCGCGTCGGTGAGGCCCCGCAGCTGTCGCTCGGTATCGATGTTCCGCGAGAACAGAATGATGCCGCCCGGACGTATCTTGCGGATCAGGCGCTCCAGCGGAGCGTGGTAGCCGGTCCCCTCGAACCCGATCCAGAGGAGCTGCCCCGCCTGTTCCTCTCGTTGACGAGCGCTCCGTGACACCTGGACCTCCCGCCTGCCTCGCCCGGTGCTTGAGGAGCCGCGGCTCGGCGCCGTACTTTATTCGATGGTTCGGGGTGAGACAAGGGAGGATCGGCCGTGAGTGATTTTCGATGACAGAAATGAAATCCTTCCTTGACAGGGGAAAGCTCCGAATCTAGATTGCGCTATGGATATGTGTTGTGAGTGAAAGGCAAGTTATCGAATATGAAATACATATGTGAATAGAGGAAATGTGGCGGCGAGCCCTTCTTGAAAACCGCCGGCACCATATATACGGTAGCAGTGTTATCGAACGGTACTGTATCTTGTGGTCGTGTCGAGAGGCGTTTCCCTTGACCTGACATGGGAGGCGATGCTAGCATCGCTGCGCTTCCCAAAAATCTTGAACCGCGGGTCGGACCGTAGAGGGCGACATGGGTAAGAAGTTCTACACCATCATGATTGTCCCGCACGCTGCGGCGAAGTTCCGTCGGCTCAAGGTCTCGAAGAACTTCGCCGTCCTCGCAGGCTGCTTCCTGGGCCTGCTGGTCACTGCGGGGCTCATGTTCCCGCACTTCCTGCTCAAATCAAGCCAGCTCCGGACGGCCCTCGACAAGCTCAACCTTGAGAACAGCGAGCTCAAGAAAGCCAACGAGAAATTCGACAGCTCGCTGGCCGACCTCCGGGCCAAGCTCTCCGAGTTCGAAACCAAGGCGAACAAGTTCGCCCTGATGGTCGGCGTCGAGGACCTCAACGGGCAGCAGATGGCGGCGGGTGGCAGCTCGTTCGACCTCAAGGGGCTGTCTCCGAAGGCCTCCCAGTCGATCATCGAGGGCGAGATCAACACTCTCAAGGAGCGCTCCGGCGCCTTACAAGACTCGTTCCGCGTCCTCGACATGGCATTCCAGAAGCAGTCGTTGCTGCTCTCCTCCACACCGAGCATCTTCCCGGTCCGGGGTTTGATGGGGAACGGCTTTGGCTGGCGGAGGGACCCGTTCACCGGGATGCGTGACTTCCATCAGGGCCTGGACATCGTCGCCGCGCTCGGCACCCGTGTGATGGCGCCGGCCGACGGCATCGTCACCAAGGTGGGCGAGAGTGGCGGCTTCGGCAACTGCGTCTTCGTGTCCCACGGTTTATGGCCACCTCACGGCCGCCGCGGTCCGGGTCGGGCAGCGCGTCAAGCGCGGCGACGTTCTCGGCACCGTAGGGAGCACCGGACGGAGCACGGGACCGCACCTCCACTACGAGGTCCTGGTGCACCAGCGCAACGTCGATCCGGTGAAATATATCCTCGAGGAATTCAAGAGTTTCTGAAGCCGGCTTCCGTTCGGCAACCTTGACTTCCCTCCACGTTTTGCTATAGTTCCGTTCACGCGGCCGGGCCGAGATTCAAACACACCCGGGCCCCGGTGGAGCCGCGCCGGGCGCGGCGATCCCTGGGTTCGATCCCACCAACAGTGCCTTCCAGGGCAACGTCCCCGCGAGGGGGACGGAAGCGCCCAACCCACATCCATGCTGATCGACGCGATCCTCAGGAAAATCGTCGGCACCAAGAACGAGCGGGAGTTGCGCCGGCTGCAGCCTCGCGTCGCCGCGATCAACGCGCTCGAGCCGGAGGTGCGCGCCCTCGGCGACGATCAGATCCGCCAGCGCAATCTGGGCCTGCGGGAGAAGCTCGAGCGCGGGGCCACGACGGACGACCTCCTGCACGAGTCGTTCGCGCTGACGCGCGAGGCGGCGCGGCGCACCGTGTCGATGCGGCATTTCGACGTGCAGCTCATCGGAGGAATGGTGCTGCACGCGGGCAAGATCTCCGAGATGAAGACGGGCGAGGGCAAGACGCTGGTCGCCACTCTCGCGGCGTCGCTCAACGCCCTCAGCGGCCGGGGCGTCCATGTCGTGACGGTGAACGATTACCTGGCGCGCCGCGATGCCGCCTGGATGGGGCCGATCTACCAGTTTCTCGGTCTCACCGTCGGGACGATTCAGCACGACATGGATGACGCCGCCCGCCAGGCGTCCTACGGAGCCGATCTCACCTACGGCACCAACAACGAGTTCGGGTTCGATTATCTGCGCGACAACATGAAGTATTCGCTGCAGGCGATGGTGCAGCGCGGGCATCATTTCGCGATCGTGGACGAGGTCGACTCGATCCTGATCGACGAGGCGCGCACGCCGCTCATCATCTCGGGTCCGTCGGAGGAGTCGACCGATCTGTATGCCCGCGCCGACGTGATCATCCCGAAGCTGAAACGGGAGGCGGACTACACCCTCGACGAGAAGGCGCGCACCGTCGCCCTGACCGAAGAGGACAATTTGTACGATCCCGCGGAAATGGATTTGAACCACGCCCTTCAGCAGGCGCTTCGGGCGCACGTCCTGTTCAAGCGCGACGTCGACTACGTCGCCAAGGACGGCGAGGTGATCATCGTGGACGAGTTCACCGGCCGGCTGATGCCCGGGAGGCGCTGGAGCGACGGTCTGCATCAGGCGGTCGAGGCCAAGGAGAAGGTCCGCATCCAGAAGGAAAACCAGACTCTGGCCACGATCACCTTCCAGAATTACTTCCGGATGTACACGAAGCTCGCCGGCATGACCGGGACGGCCGACACCGAGGCGGTCGAGTTCGACAAGATCTACAAGCTCGAGGTCATGGTCATCCCGACGAACCGGTCGCTCATCCGCATCGAGCATCCCGACGTGGTTTTCCGCACCGAAGGCGAGAAATTCGCCGCGGTCGTGGAGGAGATCGAGGAGCTGCACCGCCGCGGGCAGCCGGTGCTGGTCGGGACCATCTCGATCGAGAAGTCGGAGCATCTCAGCGAGCTGCTGCGCCGCAAGGGGATCCGGCATGTCGTGCTGAACGCCAAGTATCACGAGCGCGAGGCGGAGATCGTCGCCCAGGCGGGCCGTCTCGGAGCCGTGACCATCGCGACCAACATGGCGGG
>WNFM01072026.1_pt5 | contig 23564 bp, 24 predicted proteins | sample 5400271 | NCBI WGS metagenome assembly WNFM01 (sample SAMN13153352, study PRJNA577476) | soil metagenome | isolation source: 60 cm saprolite on Douglas fir-dominated hillslope | place: USA:California | collected 2013-09-17 | reverse complement strand
AACCGCCGGCAGGCCTTTGTCGAGCTGGCGTTCGAGTTCATCGACGACCAGGTAAAAGGCATCTTCCATCACGGCGATCGCAACCGCTTCGTCGCGCCTGCGGCGCTCACGGTGTTCGTGTGGGTCCTGCTGATGAACGCGATGGATTTCTTGCCGGTGGACATCATGGCGTGGGTGCTCGAGAACGTTTTTCACGTCCACGAGTTCCGCCTCGTGCCCACGGCGGACGTGAACACCACCTTCGCCCTCGCGCTCTCGGTCTGGTTGCTGATGATCTGGTTCTCGATCGCCGCGAAGGGCCTGGGCGGCTGGATGCATGAGCTCACTTGCGCCCCGTTCGGCGTCAAGCCGCTCTGGGCGGCCCCGTTCCTGGTGTTTTTCAACCTGCTTTTCAACTTCATCGAATACGTGTCCAAGCCGCTGTCGCACTCGCTGCGGTTGTTCGGCAACATGTATGCAGGGGAGATCATCTTTCTTCTGCTGTGGCTGCTCGCGGCGACAGGCATCTTCGGCAGTTTCCTCGCCGTGGTCCTGGGGCTTGGCTGGGCGATCTTTCACATTCTGATCGTGGTGCTGCAGGCGTACATTTTCATGATGCTTACGGTGGTCTACATCTCGATGGCCCACGAGCACCACTAGGACCGACTTCTATCGTCTTTGGGAAAGGGAGAACAGAACAATGGAAAAACTTCAAATGCTGGCGATGATCCAGGCCTACACCGGCATCGGCATCGGCCTCATGATCGGTGTCGGCGCCGCGGGCGCGTGCATCGGCGTGGGAATCATGTGCAGCCGGTTCCTGGAGGCGGCGGCGCGGCAGCCGGAGCTCACCAACTCGCTGCAGGCGAAGGTGTTCCTGCTGCTTGGCCTGATCGACGCCTCCTTCATCATCGGCGTGGGTCTGGCAATGATGTTTGCGTTCGCCAATCCGCTGCTTGCCGTGATCCCGAAGTGATCGCAGTTGTAGCGCAGGGGAGTCAGCTATGAGCTTCACTCTGACGCTGATAGCGCAGGCCGTAGCATTTGCGCTCTTCATCTGGTTCACCATCAGGTTCGTCTGGCCGCCGGTGCTGCGGGCGATCGAGGCGCGGCAGAAGACTATCGCCGACGGCCTCGCCGCGGCCGAACAGGGGCGCAAGTCGCTCGAGATCTCGACCCGGCAGGCCGACGACGAGATCAGAAAGGCGCGCGAGCGCGCCACGGAGATCGTGTCGCAGGCGGAAAAACGGGTTTCCCAGATGATCGGGGAGGCGAAGACCTCGGCCAAGGAAGAGGGCAATCGCGAAAAGGCGGCGGCGAAAGCCGAGATAGCCCAGGAAGTGTCGCGTGCGCGGGAGCAGTTACGCGACCAGGTGGCTGCGCTTGCGGTGGCAGGGGCGGAAAAGATCCTGCGCCGCGAAGTGGACCCCAAGGCGCATTCCGATTTGCTCGAATCCATAAAACGTCAACTCTAGATGGCCGAACCCAGCACCATCGCGCGGCCTTACGCGGAAGCGGTCTTCAAGCTGGCCGATGCCGCGAGCGCGCTGCCGAAGTGGTCGGAGATGCTCGCAGCGCTTGCTGCGGTGGCTGCCGATGCCCGGGTGCATGCGGCGATCGGGGATCCGGACCTCTCGGACGCGAAGATCGCCGGGTTGTTCATCTCGATCCTCGCCGGGAAGCTGAACGGCGACGCGGAGAACCTGGTGCGAGTGCTGGCGGAGAACGGGCGGCTCGAGCTGCTGCCGGAGATTCGCAGCCAATACGAGGCGCTGAAAAACGAGCGCGAAGGCGTGGTGGAGGCCGAGGTCCAGTCTGCATTCGATCTTTCGCAAGCGCAGGTCAAGGACCTGGTGGCTCGCCTGGAGAATAAGACCGGACGCAAGGTCAGGGTAAGGGTCACGCTGGACAAGGAACTGATCGGCGGGGTCCGGGTAGTGCTCGGCGACAAGGTTATCGACGGTTCCGCGCGCGCTCAGCTCGGCGCGCTAGAGAACGCATTGAAAGCTTAAGGAGCAGTCATGCAACTGAACCCTTCCGAAATCTCGGAACTGATCAAAAACAGGATCCAGAACCTCGACGCCGGGGCGCAGATGCGCACCCAGGGTACGGTCGTCTCGGTGACCGACGGCATTTGCCGGATCCACGGCCTCTCTGATGTCATGCAGGGCGAGATGCTCGAGTTCCCGAAGAACACCTTCGGCCTGGCGCTCAACCTCGAGCGCGACTCCGTCGGCTCGGTGATCCTCGGCGAATACGAGCACATCACCGAGGGTGATCCGGTCAAGACCACCGGCAAGATCCTTTCCGTGCCGGTCGGTCCGGAGTTGCTTGGACGCGTCGTAAATTCGCTGGGCCAGCCGATCGACGGCAAGGGGCCGATCAACGCCAAGATGACCGACGTCATCGAGAAGGTCGCGCCGGGTGTGATCGCGCGGCAATCGGTATCGCAGCCGGTGCAGACCGGCTTGAAGGCGATCGATGCCATGGTGCCGATCGGCCGCGGCCAGCGCGAACTCATCATCGGCGACCGCCAGACCGGCAAGACCGCGGTCGCAGTGGACACGATCATCAACCAGAAGGGCAAGGACCTCTTCTGCGTGTATGTCGCCATCGGGCAGAAGGCCTCGACCATAGCGAATGTGGTGCGGAAGCTCGAAGAGCACGGTGCGATGGCATACACGATCATCGTAGCCGCATCGGCGTCCGAGTCTGCGGCCATGCAGTACATCGCGCCGTATTCCGGCTGCACGATGGGCGAATACTTCCGCGACCGTGGCCAGGACGCGCTCATCATTTACGACGACCTGACCAAGCAAGCATGGGCCTATAGGCAGGTTTCGCTGCTGCTGCGTCGGCCGCCGGGACGCGAAGCCTATCCAGGGGACGTGTTCTACCTGCACAGCCGCCTGCTCGAGCGTGCCGCGCGCGTCAACCCGGCCTATGTCGAGAAATTCACCAAGGGTCAGGTCAAAGGCGGTAATCGAGACGCAGGCGGGCGACGTCACCGCTTTCGTGCCGACCAACGTGATCTCGATCACCGACGGCCAGATCTTCCTCGAGACCGACCTCTTCAACGCCGGCATCCGGCCCGCCATCAACGCCGGTATCTCCGTGTCGCGGGTAGGCGGCGCGGCGCAGACAAAGATCATGAAGCGGCGCGATACGGGCGGCGGCGTACGTCTCGCGCTCGCGCAATATCGCGAGCTTGCGGCTTTTGCGCAGTTCGCTTCCGACCTGGATGAAACCACCCGCAAGCAGCTCGAGCGCGGCCGCATGGTTACCGAGCTGATGAAGCAGCCGCAATACTCGCCGTTACAGGTCTGGGAGATGGCGCTGACGCTGTTTGCTGTGAACAACGGCTACTTCGACGCGATCGAGGTCAAGAAGGCGCTGGCGGCCGAGAAGTCGATGCGCGACTACATGAAGACCAAGTACGCCGCGCTGGTGAAGACCATGGAGGACAAGAAGGATCTGTCGGCCGACGAGGAGAAATCGCTCAAGGCCGCCATCGAGGACTGGAAGAAGAACGGCAGCTTCTAAGGCCTAGACAATGCCAGGCACCAAGGAAATACGGGTCAAGATCAAGAGTGTTCAAAACACTCGGAAGATCACCAAGGCGATGGAGATGGTCGCCGCCTCGAAGATGCGCAAGGCGCAGGACCGGATGCGCCATGCGCGTCCCTACGGCGAGAAGATCCGCAACGTTGCCGCGCACATCTCGCACGCCAATCCAGAGTACCGCCATCCGTTCCTCGTCGAGCGCGACACGGTGAAGCGTGTCGGCCTGATCGTGGTGACGACGGACAAGGGGCTGTGCGGCGCGCTGAACACCAACGTGCTGCGGATGGTACTCAACCAGTACAAGGAGTGGCAGGCGCAGGGCGAGGAGATGGAAGTCTGCTGCCTTGGCAACAAGGGCCTGGGCTTCATGCAGCGACTCGGCGCGAACATTGTCTCCCAGGCGGTGCAGCTCGGCGACCGCCCCCAGATGGAGAAGCTGATCGGCGCGATCAAGGTCATGCTCGACGGCTACGTACAGGATCGTTTCGACCGCCTGCTGATCGCCAACACGCGCTTCATCAATACGATGAAGCAGGAGCCGGTGATCGAGCAGCTGCTGCCGCTCAAGGGCGAGCGGCTCGGCGCCCCGGAAACGGTCTGGGACTACATCTACGAGCCCGAGGCGCGCACGGTCCTCGAGCAGGTGCTGACGCGCTACATCGAGGCGATCATCTTTCAGGCGGTGGCCGAAAACATGGCCTCCGAGCAGTCGGCACGCATGGTGGCCATGAAGTCCGCCTCCGACAATGCCGCGACGCTGATTGACGAGCTGACGCTGATCTACAACAAGAACCGGCAGGCGGCAATTACCAAAGAGCTTTCAGAAATCGTCGGCGGCGCAGCCGCCGTATAGAACCAGGAAAAAACCATGGCACAAGCACAAGGCACCATCGTCCAGTGCATCGGCGCGGTGATCGACATCCAGTTTGCGCGCGAGAACATGCCGGGCATCTACGACGCGCTGCTCCTGGAGGAGGATGCTTCCAACCCTCTCGTGGAGAAAGACCTCACCTTCGAAGTCGAGCAGCAGCTCGGCGACGGCGTGGTGCGCTGCATCTCCCTCGGCTCCTCCGACGGCCTGCGGCGCGGCATGAAGGTCAAGAGTACCGGCGCGCCGATCTCGGTGCCGGTGGGGAAAGGGACGCTGGGACGCATCATGAACGTACTGGGCCGGCCGATCGACGACGGCGGCCCGATCAAGTCGGACAAGCTGCGTTCGATCCACCAGTCGGCACCCAAATTCGACGAGCTGTCGCCTTCGGTGGAGCTGCTCGAGACGGGCATCAAGGTTATCGATCTGATCTGCCCGTTCGCCAAGGGCGGCAAGATCGGCCTGTTCGGCGGTGCCGGCGTCGGCAAGACCGTGAACATGCTTGAGCTCATCAACAACATCGCGACCCAGCACTCGGGCCTCTCCGTGTTCGCCGGCGTGGGCGAGCGTACGCGTGAGGGTAACGACTTCTATCACGAGATGATCGAGGCCGAGGTGGTGAAGCTCGACAACCTGCCTGAGTCGAAAGTGGCAATGGTGTTCGGGCAGATGAACGAGCCCCCGGGCAACCGTTTGCGTGTCGCGCTCACCGGCCTCACCATGGCCGAGAGCTTCCGCGACGAGGGTCGCGATATCCTGTTCTTCGTCGATAATATCTACCGATTCACACTCGCAGGAACGGAAGTGTCGGCATTGCTGGGTCGCATGCCCTCCGCGGTGGGCTACCAGCCGACGCTTGCCGAAGAGATGGGGCGCCTGCAGGAGCGCATCACATCGACGAAGACCGGGTCGATCACGTCGATCCAGGCGGTCTACGTGCCGGCGGACGACCTGACCGACCCGTCGCCTGCCACGACCTTTGGCCACCTCGATGCGACCGTCGTGCTGTCACGCGACATTGCTTCGCTCGGCATCTATCCGGCTGTGGACCCGCTCGACTCCACCTCACGGCAGGTGGACCCGAACACGATCGGCGAGGATCACTACAACACCACGCGGTCGGTCCAGGCGACGCTCCAGCGCTACAAGGAATTGCGCGACATCATCGCGATCCTGGGTATGGACGAGCTTTCCCCAGAGGACAAACTCGCCGTGTCCCGCGCACGCAAGATCCAGCGATTCCTATCGCAGCCGTTCACTGTGGCGCAGAACTTCACCGGCACGCCAGGCAAGTATGTCTCGCTGAAGGACACCATCAAGGGCTTCAAGATGATCGTCAACGGCGAGTGCGACGCGCTGCCCGAACAGGCGTTCTACATGGTGGGAGCGATCGAAGAGGCGTTTGAGAGGGCGAAGACGCTCAAGTAACCCGATGGCGAACGCCACTCTGCATATCGACGTAGTGAGCGCCGAAGAGTCGATCTTCTCCGGGGAGGCCGAGTTCGTCGTGCTGCCCGGCGAGGCCGGCGAGCTCGGCATCTATCCGCGCCACGCGCCGCTCATCACCCGCATCAAGCCCGGAGCGGTGCGCATCACGCCGGCGGGCGGTGGCGAGGAGCAGTTGATTTTCGTGGCGGGCGGGATCCTTGAAGTTCAGCCGAAAGTGGTCACCGTTCTGGCGGACACGGCGATTCGCGGCAAGGACCTCGACGAAGCCAAGGCTACTGAGGCTTTGAAGAAGGCTCAGGAAGCGATGGCAAAGACGCAGGACAAGGCGGAAATTGCTACCCTCCAGGGCGAGTTCGCGATGATGGCCGCGCAGCTCGCCGCAATCCGCAGGCTGCGCAAGAAGTAGCCTTCGCTCAAGAAGGCCAGCAGCACGCCAGCCAGGCGCCGACCGCGAGCAGGATGGCGATGAGCGCGAGCCCGACCTGGTCCGCAACGCTGCTCTTCGGCGGTATCGGCCACGCGCATTCGGCGCCCATCGGCTCGTCACGGCAAAATTTCACAGGGGTCCGGTCCGGATATGGCGCGGCGCCACGACCATTGGAAAGCGCGGCGAAAACAGATTGTCGTCATGCTGTAGGCACTGCTGGTATTCGATCTCGATGACCACGGTGTCCGACGGGCCGATGTGGAAAATCTGCACGACGCGCGCCCGCGCGATCGGCCCGCTTACGCGGAACTGGACATCGGTCGAGACCAATGCCGCCTGGATCGGCGCTACGCCGCCCGAATCGGCAGCGCGCTGCCGGGCGCGAAGGAAAAGAGCTCCCTCCTCGACCTCCGGGGCCGGCGCCCCGTACGCTGGCGAGGCAAGCAACAACGCGATTCCGCCCAAGGCGATGCCACAAGCCAGGCCGAGCCCTGCAGCGAGGGAAAGAAAGGCCAGCACGTCGTACCAGTTGCTGGATTGGCGGATCTGCATGGCGGCTCTCCCTCCGGATCGTTGTGCCTAGCATTCAAGTCGGGGAAGCGGACCGGCGGGCGCCAGCGCACGGGCAAAGCGGCGAGCAATTCTGTTGGTCGTGCCCGCCATGGGCTATATTTCCGCCCGCCATGGCGCGCCGCATTGCAATCATCGAGGACGACCCGGCCATCCGCGCGAACTACGCCGATGCGCTGCGCAAGCACGGCTTCGAGGTGCTCGCGTTCGCGGCGCGCGGCGAGGCGCTCGGCGCGCTGCGCAGCCGCCTGCCTGACCTCGCGCTGATCGACATCGGGCTCGGCGGCGACGTCGATGGCGGCTTCGCGCTGTGCCGGGAGCTGCGCGCCCTGTCGGCCACCTTGCCGATCATCTTTCTCACAGCACGCGACAGCGACTTCGACGTCGTTGCAGGGCTGCGCCTGGGAGCGGACGACTACCTCACCAAGGATGTGAGCCTGCCGCACCTGCTGGCGCGCATTGCCGCCCTCTTCCGGCGCGCCGATCTGGCCGGCGAGCCGAAGACCGCGGAGGAACGCATCGAGCGTGGCGCGCTGACTCTCGACCTGAAACGCTTCAGCGTGTCCTGGCGCGGCGGCGCGGTACCGCTCACGCTTACGGAGTTCTGGATGGTGCATGCGCTCGCCAAGTTTCCCGAGCACGTCAAGAGCCGCGAGCAGCTCATGCGCGAGGCAAACCTTGTGGTGGATGACGGCACGATCACCTCGCACGTGAAGCGCATACGCCGGAAATTCCTCGCCATCGACCCGGCGTTCGACGCCATCGACACTGCCTACGGCATGGGCTACCGGTGGAAAGTATGAGCCGCGTGCGCTTCAGCCTGCGGATGCAGCTCGCGCTGGTGGCGCTTGTCCTGCTCGCCCTGCCGTGGGCCGGCGTCCTCTATGTGAACGAGGTCGAGCGATTTCTCCTCGAGGGCCAGGAGCAGACGCTGCTTGCCACCACCCGCGCCATCGCTACTGCCTTGCACGAGCGTCCCTATCTGCTCGCGCCGGCGCATGAGGACGCGGAGGTGGCCGCGATTCTTGCGGGGGTGCAGCGTGCCTCTTCGCGCATCTGGGTAGTGAACCGCGACCTCCAGGTGCTCGCGCGCGCCGGGACGCTGAGGCGGCCCACCGAAGACACTTTCGAAGTGTCGTGGTGGCAGCTGCTTATCGGCTGGCTGGTTCAGCGGCCGACAGAGGACTTTGCCGAAGCACGCCCGGAGGATGTGCTTACCGGAGGCGGTGACGTCGGCGCCGCGCTACAAGGCACACCTGCGACGCGAACGCGCCGCACCCAGGATGGCCGTGCGGTCGTGATGTCCGCCGCGCATCCGATCTGGAGCGGCGACGAGGTCGCGGGCGCGGTCGTGGCGGAGGAAACGACCAACCCGATCGCGTCGATGCGCAGCGCGGCGCTCGAGCGCCTGCTGCTGCTGACGCTGGCTTCGTTTACGGGCGTGGCCGCGCTGCTGATCGCCTATGCGACGCGGCTGTCAATACGCATCCGCCGGCTGCGCGACGAAGCGGAGTCCGCAATCGACGCTCGAGGCCGGATCACCCGGCTTGCCGCCGGGTCGGACGCGGCCGACGAGATCGGCGACCTGTCGCGCAGTTTCTCGGCGGTGCTCGAGCGGCTTGCGCAGCACCATGCCTATCTTGAAAGCATGGCCGGGCGGTTGTCGCATGAGCTGCGCACGCCGATCGCCGTGGTGCGCTCCTCGCTCGAGAACCTGAAGCTGGCTCCCGAGGCTCCCGAGGCGCGCCGCTATATCGAGCGCGCCGAGGAAGGGCTGCGCAGGCTCGGCCGGATCTTCGACCGGATGACGGAAGCCTCCCGGCTCGAGCAGAGCCTCGCCGTCGCGGAGCGCGAGCGCTACGACCTGGTTCCGGTGGTGCGCGGCTGTGTCGAAGGCTATCGCCTGGCCTATCCGCAAGCCCAGTTTTCGCTGGAGCTGCCGCAACGCGTCGAGGTGCAGGGCTCGCCCGACCTTGCTGCGCAGCTGCTGGATAAGCTGGTCGAGAACGCAGTCGATTTTTCGCGCGGCAGCGAGCCGGTGCGCGTGGCCCTCGACAATGGCGAGGGGGCGGCCCTGCTCACGGTGGCCAACAAGGGACCGCTGCTTCCCGCCGAGATGCGGGCGCGCCTGTTCGATTCGATGATCTCGGTGCGAGCGGGGGGCCACACCGCTGGTGCACCGCATCTGGGGCTGGGCCTTTACGTGGCGCGGCTGATTGCGGAGTTTCACGGTGGCAGCATTCTCGCCGCCAATCTGCCGGCCGGTGACGGCGTCGCGGTCAGCGTGCGGATGCCGGCGCCGTGGAAATAGGCGAGGAAAGCCGTCGCGACGGGAAGGAAACCCGTTGCGACTTGCTGGTCATCGGCGGCGGCATCAACGGCGTTGGCATCGCGCGCGACGCGGCCGGGCGCGGCCTCTCGGTCACGCTCGTCGAGCGCGCCGACCTCGCGAGTGCCACTTCATCCTCGTCGTCCAAGCTGATCCACGGCGGCTTGCGCTATCTCGAACAGTACGAGTTCCGGCTCGTCGCCGAGGCGCTAGCCGAGCGCGAGATTCTGCTGCGCACGGCGGGCCACCTTACCTGGCCCACCCGGTTCGTCATGCCGCACGTGCCGGAGCTACGGCCGCGCTGGATGATTCGCGTCGGCCTGTTTCTGTACGACCATCTCGCGCGGCGCTCGCTCCTGCCGCCGTCGCAGGCGGTACGGCTCGATGCGCCGCCGTACGCGTCGGGCCTGAAGCGCGAGCTGAAGCATGGGTTCGTCTACTCTGATTGCCGGGTGGATGACGCGCGGTTGGTCGTCGCGAATGCTGTGGATGCATACGCGCGGGGTGCGCGCATCCTGACTCGCACCGAGTGCGTTTCGGCAAGGAGGGACGGCAACACCTGGCGCGCGACGCTTTCCAATGGCGAGGACATCGAAGCCAGGGCGATCGTCAATGCCGCGGGTCCGTGGGTGAAAAAGGTGCTGAACGAGCACCTGCGACAGCCCTCGAGCGATGCCGTGCGCCTCGTCCGCGGAAGCCATATCCTGCTGCGCAGGCTCTATGAGGGCGATCACGCGTTCATCCTGCAGAATGACGACCGCAGGGTCGTCTTCATGATCCCGTATGGCGACGAGCACACTCTGGTCGGCACGACCGATGTGCCGCAGAACGACATCGCCGAGCCGCCCGCGGCCCCCGCGCTGGCAACCGATGCCGAAGTGGAATACCTGTGCCGCGCCGTGAATCGGTACCTCGCCAGACCCGCGCGGGTGGAGGATGTGGTCTGGCGCTACGCAGGGGTGCGCCCGCTGTACGACGACGGCTCAAGCGACCCTTCGGCCGTGACGCGCGACTACACCTTGCGCGTCGATGAAGATGCCGGGACGGCGCCCGTGCTCTCGGTATTCGGCGGCAAGATCACCACCTATCGCCGGCTCGCCGAGCACGCGATGGAGCGGCTCGCGCCCTATTTCCCTGGCTTGAAGCCGGCCTGGACCGCGCAGGCGCCGTTCCCCGGAAGCGACTTCGGAGCCGCAACGCGCGTCGAAGCGCGCGACGCCTTCTTCGCGCGCCATGCGGACCTCCCGGCAGCGAGGTTGCGGCCCATCTTTCGCCGTCACGGCATGCAGGCAGACGCCGTGGTCGGCGACGGAAACCTCGGCGAAGACTACGGTGCCGGGCTGACGGAGCGTGAAGTGCGTTACTTCGTCGACCATGAGTGGGCGTGGAGCGCGGAGGACGTACTGTGGCGCCGGACCAAATGCGGGCTGCTGATGAACGAAGCGCAACGCGCCCGCGTTCGCCAGCTGATGGGCCAATGAAGCCGCTTACTGCCCTGGACCCTCGCCTCGTGCGCGCCGTGCTTTTCGACATCGACGAGACACTCACGACCAGCGGCAAGCTCACTGCGTCCGCTTATACCGCGCTGGAACAACTGGAGGCCGCCGGCAAGCTCGTGGTTCCGGTCACCGGGCGCCCGGCGGGCTGGTGTGACCACATCGCGCGCATGTGGCCGGTCGACGCGGTGGTCGGCGAGAACGGGGCGTTCTATTTCAGCTTCTTCGACGGAAAGCTGCACAAGCGCTTTCACGACGACGATGCCGCCCGTGCCCGCAACCGCGCCCGTCTCGAGAAGGTCGGCCAGCGCATCCTGGCGGCTGTGCCAGGGTGCGCACTCGCCTCCGACCAGGCCTACCGCGAGAGCGACCTCGCGATCGACTATTGCGAGGACGTAGCGCCCCTGCCGGTGGAAACAGCCGAGCGTATCGCCTCGCTCATGAGGGAGGCAGGGCTCACGGCGAAAATCAGCTCCATCCACGTCAACGGCTGGTTCGGCGACTACGATAAGCTCTCCATGGCTCGCGCGCTGTTTCGTGAGCGCTTCCGCCTGGAACTCGCGGCCGCTAACCGGGAGGTCGTGTTCGTGGGCGACTCGCCTAACGATTCTCCAATGTTCTCGTTCTTCGAGAACTCGGTCGGCGTCGCCAACCTGTGCCGCTTCGAAAGCCTGCTCACCCACAAGCCGAAGTACGTTACGCGGGCCGCCGCAGGAGCCGGATTCGCCGAACTCGCCGCGCACCTGCTGGCCTGCGGTTAAACTCCGACGTTTTCATTCTGCGAGGCAGCTTTTGTGGCGGGTCCACTATCGCATTTGCGGGTTCTCGATTTGTCGCGCGTGTTGGCAGGTCCCTGGGCCAGCCAGAACCTGGCAGACCTTGGCGCCGAAGTCATCAAGGTCGAACGGCCGGGAAGCGGCGATGATGCGCGGGCCTTCGGTCCGCCCTGGGTCAAAGATCGGCAGGGGCGCGACACCAAGGATTCGGCGTATTTCACTTCGGCTAACCGCGGCAAGAAATCGATCACGCTGAACATCGCAGCCCCGGAAGGCCAGATCATCGCGCGCGAGCTCGCGGACCGCTGCGATGTCTTGATCGAGAACTATAAGCACGGCGACCTTGCGCGCTACGGGCTCGGCTACGAGGACCTGCACAAGGCGAACCGCGGCCTCATCTATTGCTCCGTCACCGGATTCGGCCAGAGCGGCCCGTATCGCGAGCGTCCAGGCTACGATTTCATGATCCAGGGCATGGGCGGGATGATGAGCGTCACGGGCGAGCCCGACGACGCGCCGGGGGGCGGCCCGCAGCGCGCCGGTGTTCCGATCGCTGACATCATTACCGGCATGTACGCATCGATCGCCGTTTGCGCGGCGCTTGTCCATCGCGCACAGTCGGGCCTTGGCCAGCATCTCGATCTGGCGCTGCTCGATTCGCAGATTGCCTTGCTCGCCTATCAGAACACCAATTACTTCGCCACGGGCGAGCCACCGAAGCGCATCGGCAATCTGCACCCCAACATCGTTCCCTATCAACCGTTTCGCACCGGCGACGGGGACGTAATCCTCGCCTGCGGAAACGACAATCTGTTCAGGAAATTCTGCGAAGCCGCCGGCTGCAAGGCCCTCGCAGGGGATCCGCGTTTCGCCACCAACGGCAAGCGCGTCGAGAACCGCGCGGAGATCACGCGTCTGCTGCAGGATATTTTCATGAAAAGAAAAACCTCGGAGTGGGTCGAGCTGCTAGACGCCGCCGGTGTACCGAACGGCCCCATCAACGACATCGCGCAGGTGTTCGCCGAGACGCAGGTCAAGGCGCGCGGCGTGCGAATCGAGCTCGAACACGCGGCCGGAGCCACGCTTCCTCTAGTAGCTAGCCCGATGCGCTTTTCCGAGACTCAGGTCGAGTATCGCCTGGCGCCGCCGCTGCTCGGTCAGCATACCGAGGAAGTGCTGAGCAGCCTCTTGGGCAAAAGCGGCGCCGAAATTGCGCGTCTGCGCTCCGAGGGCGTGATATAGGGTTGCTCCGGCCCCGCAGCTACGCTTAGGATATGTGCCTTCCTGAGGAGGAGCCCATGACTGATATCAAACGCGCTGCCGTCGCGCTCGCGCTGACCGCGGTGGCGAGCACAAGCGTGTTCGCGGCGCCCGCGACGCTACGCGCCTCGCACCAGTTTCCTGGCGGCAAGGGCGATGTACGGGATGAGATGGTGCAGATCGTCGCGCGCGACGCCAAGGCCGCGAACGTCGATCTCGAAGTGCAGGTCTATCCGGGAGCGTCGCTGTTCAAGCCTAACGAGCAATGGAACGCGCTCGTGAACGGGCAGCTCGATATCTCGTCGTTTCCGCTGGACTACGCGAGCGGCAAGGTGCGCGCGTTCGGCGCGACGCTGATGCCGGGGCTGGTGCGCAGCCACGAACGCGCGCAACGCGTAAACAGCTCGCCGTTCATGAAGGAGATCAGGGCGCAGATCGAGAAGGCCGGCGTTATGGTCCTGGCGGATGCCTGGCTGGCGGGCGCCATCGCCTCGAAGAAGGGCTGCATTCGCAAGCCCGAGGACATCAAGGGCCTGAAAGTGCGCTCTGCGGGCCCGACATTCGCCGCGATGTGGCAATCGGCTGGAGCCTCGATCGTCTCGATCCCAAGCAACGAGGTGTACAACGCCTTGCAAACCGGCGTCGCTGACGCGACCGACACCAGTTCCGGCAGCTTTGTGTCTTTCCGCATCTATGAGCAGGTGAAATGCCTGACCGCGCCGGGCAACAACGCGCTGTGGTTCATGTACGAACCGGTGCTCATGTCGAAGAAGAGCTTCAGCCGCCTGAACAAGAAACAGCAGGACGTGCTCATGCAGGCCGGCAGGAAATCGCAGGAATTCTTCGCCAAGGAAGCGCCGGGCCTCGACGAGCAGATGGTCAAGGTGTTCAAGGACCACAACGTCGAGGTCGTGACGCTCTCGCCTGCGGAGTACGAGCAGTGGGTCAAAGTCGCCCGGGAGAGCTCGTACGCGGAGTTCGCCAAGGAAGTGCCCAACGGCCAGAAGCTGATCGACGAAGCGCTGCGCGTCAAGTAGCTTGCGGTTCTTCGTCCGCAGCATCCGGCGCGTCTCCCAGCTCTGCGGCATCATTGCCGCGGGGCTGATCGCGGTCAGCGTGCTCGTGGTCTGCGAGATGGTGTTCGTGCGCTACGTGCTGAGCCACAACACCATCTGGCAGACCGATTTCGTCACCTGGAGCCTGGTCGCGGCGACGTTCATCGGCAGCCCCTACCTCCTGCTGACGCGCGGACATGTGAACGTCGACGTCCTGCCGCAGTATCTCCGCGGGCGCAAGCGCTGGTGGCTCGCGTTCCTGTCGATCGCGATGTCGCTTGCCTTCTGCCTCCTGGTTACCGTGCTCGCGGCGCATTTCTGGCTCCAAGCGTGGGACAACCGCTGGGTGTCCGAGTCAATGTGGCGTGCGCGCCTGTGGATTCCCTACAGCGCGATGCCTATCGGGCTGGGCATCCTGACGCTGCAGTATGTCGCTGACTTGTATTGCCTGATAACGGGGCGCGAGCCGCCCTTCGGCATCAAAGCGGAGCGGGCATGAGCCCCGCCACGCAAGGCCTCCTGGTGTTGCTGGTTACTCTGATGGTCCTGCTTTCGGGCGCGCCGGTCGCGTTCGGTCTGGGTGCGCTATCGGTCGTGTTCATCGTCGTGTTCCAGGGCCTCGACGCGCTGCAGGTCGTGCCGGAAACGCTCTACGCGGGACTGAATGATTTCACCCTGGTCTCGATTCCCATGTTTGTGATGATGGGCGCTGCGATCGGCTCGTCCCCCGCCCGGCGTGACCTGTACGAAGCCCTCGACCGCTGGCTCTACCGCCTGCCCGGCGGCCTGGTGATCTCTAACCTCGGGGCCTGCGCGATGTTCGCCGCGTTGACAGGCTCCTCGCCCGCCTGCTGCGCGGCGATCGGCAAGATGATCGCCACCGGTTCTATATGCGCCGGCGGCACTCTCGGTATCCTGATACCGCCGTCGATCACCTTCATCCTTTACGGCATTGCGACCGAGACGTCCATCGGGCGGCTATTCCTCGCGGGGGTGATGCCCGGCCTGATGCTCACCGGGCTTTTCATGCTGTGGACGCTGTTCGCCATCTGGCGCCGGGGCTTCCGCTCGCATGCGGCTGACTTCCGCTACAGCTGGAAGGAGAAATTCCAGTCGGTGCCGAAAGTCGCGCCGTTCCTCGCCATCATCGTCGGCGTCATGTATGTCCTGTACGGTGGCGTCGCTACGCCCTCGGAAGCCGCCGGCGTCGGCGCCGCGCTGTGCGTGGTGCTCGCGCTCGTCATCTACCGCATGTGGAAGCCTGCCGCCTGGTGGGCGATCCTGCGCGACACTACCCGAGAGTCGGTAATGATCCTGATGATCATCGGCGCGGCGGTGTTGTTCGGCTACATGCTGACCTCGCTGTACCTCACGCAGACGCTCGCCCAGGCGATCGCCGACATGCACGTCAATCGCTGGGTGCTGATGGGGATGATCAACGTCTTCCTTCTCGTCTGCGGCTTCTTCATCCCGCCGGCGGCGATCATCCTGATGACCAGCCCGATACTCTTGCCGATCATCAAGGCTGCGGGCTTCGACCCGGTGTGGTTCGGCGTGATCCTGACGATCAACATGGAGATCGGCCTGATCCACCCGCCCGTCGGCCTGAACATCTACATCGTCAGCTCGATCGCGCCCGACGTGCCGCTGATGAAGATCATCTGGGGGACGATCCCCTACGTGCTTTGCATGTTCCTTGCGATCGTGATCCTCTGCGTGTTTCCCGAGATCGCCACCTGGCTGCCCGATCGCCTGATGGGGCCGGTGCGGACTTCCTGATCCCCGAAGGGCGCGGGCGGTTATTTGCCCGTGAAGCGCGGTTTCCGCTTGGCGAGAAACGCCGCGACGCCTTCGCGGAAATCCTCGGTGTCGAAGCAGGCGTAGCTCTCGTCGAATTCGGCCTGCGACAGCGGCTTCGGATCCGCCAGGCGGCGCACGAACTTCTTGTGCCAGCGCGCGGCGAGCGGCGCTCCTTCGGCGATACGCCGCGCCGTGGCATAGGATTCTTCCGCCACTTTGTCGTCGGGCACCACGCGATTGACCAGGCCCTTCTCGTGGGCTTCGCGCGCGCCCCAGATCCGGCCTTCGAGCAGTATTTCGAGCGTTGCCGCACGCCCGACCACGCGCATCATGCCCCGCAGCTCGTCGTAGGCTTCCACCAGGCCGAGGTTCTTGACCGGCACGCCGAAGCGCGCCGATTCGCCGCAAATCCGGATGTCGGCCTGCGAGGCGACGAGCAGCCCCCCGCCTACGCAGGCGCCCTGGATCAGCGCCACGACCGGATGCCTGCATTCGGCCAGCGAGCGCATGCCGCCCGAGATGCGGGTCGCATATTCCTTCGCCTGCGTGGAATTGGCACGCTCCTTGCCGAAGTTCGCAATGTCCGCGCCTGCGGCAAACGCCTTCTCGCCCGCGCCGCGCAGCACGATGCAGCGCAGTGCTTCGTCCTTTTCCAGGTCCTCGAAAACCTCGCCCAGGCGCTCCCACATCGGCAGGCTGAGCGCGTTCATGCGCTCGGGATTGGAGAGCGTCACCGTGGCGATGTCGCCCTCACGGGCGAGGAGTATCTCGCCGCTCATCGGCGCCGCAGCCGCTCGATCAAGGCGGAGATGAGCGGCCAGAACAGCAGCACGAGCGCGAGCGTGGTGATCGAGCCGACCAGGCCGTTGGACCAGAACACCCGCAAATCGCCGCCCGCTCCGATCATCGACAGCCGGAACGAGTCCTCGGCGCGATTGCCGAGGACGAGCGCGAGCGTAAAGGGAGCGAGCGGAATGCCGATCTTCTTGAACACATAGCCGACCACGCCGAACAGCAGCATCAGCCAGATGTCGAACATGGCGTTCTGGATGGCAAACGCGCCGATCGCACAGGACACTACGATCATGGGCGCAATCGCCGAGAAGGGCACGCGCAGGACGGCGGCAAAAAGCGGCACGGTGGTCAGCACAAGGATCAGCCCGACTACGTTGCCGAGATACATCGACGCGATCAAGCCCCAGACGAAGCCTTTGTGCTCGACGAAGAGCAGCGGTCCCGGATTCAGGCCCCACACCATCAGGCCGCCGAGCAGGATCGCCGCGGTGCCCGAACCCGGAATGCCGAGCGCGAGCATCGGCAGCAACGCCGAGGTGCCGGAGGCGTGCGCCGCGGTTTCCGGCGCGAACACGCCCTCAATGCGGCCCGTGCCGAACGACTCCCTGTCCTTGGAGAAGCGCTTGGCGAGGTTGTAGCCCATGAAAGAGGCTGCGATCGCGCCGCCAGGGGTGATGCCGAGCCAGCAGCCGATCGCGGCGGAGCGCAGCAGCGTCACCCAATAGCGCGGCATCTCCTTCCACACTTTGAGCACGACACGCAGGCTGATGCTGGCCGCGTGGCCGCGCAGGGCGAGCCGCTCCTCCATCGTCAGCAGGATTTCGCTGATGCCGAAGAGACCGATCACCGCGACCAGAAAGTTGATGCCGCGCAGCAGATCGTTCAGGCCGAAGGTCATGCGCAGCTGGCCGGAGACAGTGTCCATGCCAACGCCTGCCAGCAGAAGGCCGAGCGTCATGGAGATGATGGTCTTGTGCTTCTCCTCGCGCCCGAGCCCGACGAACGAGCAGAAAGTGAGGAGGTAGACGGAGAAGAATTCCGGCGGTCCGAATCTGAGTGCGAACGAGGCGATGCCCGGAGCGAGGAAGGTGATCAGCAGCACCGCGACGAGCGAGCCGATGAAAGAGGATGTGAAGGCCGCGGTGAGCGCTTCCGCCGCCTTACCCTGCTGCGCCATCGGGTAGCCGTCGAAGGTCGTCGCCACCGACCAGGCCTCGCCCGGGATATTGAACAGAATCGAGGTGATCGCGCCGCCGAACAGCGCTCCCCAGTAGATGCAGGACAGCATTACGATGGCCGAGGTCGGATCCATCGTGAAGGTGAGCGGCAGCAGGATCGCGACGCCGTTCGGCCCGCCGAGGCCCGGCAGCACGCCGACGAAAATGCCGAGTACCAGGCCCACCATCATCAGGGCGAGGATCTTCCAGGTCATCAGAACCTTGAAGCCGTAGAGCAGAAGACCCAGGGCTTCCATCGCTTCCTAGCGGCCGAACAGGGCTTCGAGCGGCCCCTTCGGCATGATGACGTCGAACGCGACATCGAAGGTAACGAACATCGCGAGCACGAAGAGCAGCGCCGTGAGCAGCGATTTCCAGGCCGCGATGCGCCCGACGTACACCATGAAGCCGGCGACCAGGAGGAAACTCGCCACGTAGAGGCCGAGCCATTGCGTGGCTAGGCAGAAGGCAAGCGTCGGAAAGAATACCTGCAACACGCGGCCGAACTGTTCCCGCGTGACGAACACTTCACCAGCGTGCTTGCGAGCGAAGAATTCCCTGGCAAGACCGTAGGCGCAGGCGGCGCCGAGGATGGCCGAGAGGTAGAACGGGAAGTAGCCGGCCTGCGGGCCGGTCGAATCCCACCCCATGCCCGTGCGCCAGTTGTCGAACGCGAGCAGCGCGGCGAGCGCCAGCAGCAGCAGCGAAACGACTACGTCGACTACGCGGCTGGTAATCACCGCCTAGTTCGCGACGAAACCCGCCTCGGTCATCAGGCTCTTGTTGAGCGCGTCATCCTCTTCCAGGAAATTCAGCATCTCCTTGCCAGTCAGGAACACCGGCTTGAGCGCCTGCTTTTCCATGTACTCCTTGTATTCCGCCGTCTGCGTCAGCTTCCTGAAGAGTTCGACGTAGAACGCGCTCTGCTCCGCGGTGACCTTGCCCGGCAGAAACATGGCGCGCAGCATCAGGTATTGCACATCGACGCCCTGCTCCTTGCAGGTGGGAATGTCGTTCCACGACTGGGTGTCGGTGACCTTATTCCTGTACTGGATGCGCTCCTTGTCGAATACGCACAGCGCGCGTACCTGCCCCGCGCGCCAGACTTCGAGGTTCTCCGACGGATTGTTGACGTTCGACTGGGTATGGTTGCCGACGAGCTGTGTCGCCGCCTCGCCGCCCGACTTGTACGGAAGATACGCGAACTTCGCGCCGGTTTTTTTCTCGAGGAACACCGTAAGGACATGGTCCTCGCGCCTCGATCCGGTACCGCCCATCTTGAACGGCGGGTTGGCGTTTTTCGCCGCGTTGGTGTACTCCTTCACGGTCTTGTAGGGGAGCTGCGAATTGGTCCATAGCACGAACTGGTCGAGGGCGATGACCGAAATCGGCGAGAGATCGCGCCAGTTGAAAGGGAGCTTGGCCGACAGCGGAAGCATGTAGATCACCGAATAGGCGATCAGCACCTTATGCGGGTCGCCGGCGCTGCTTTTCATGTACATCAGAGCCTCCGCGCCCGAAGCGCCGCCCTTGAGCGAAACTACCATGGGCTGCTTCATCAGGTTGTTCTTCTGGATGGCGGCTTGCATCATGCGCGCCATCTGGTCGGAGGCACCGCCGGCACCGGCGGCGACCACGATCTCGACCGGTTTCGTCGGCTCCCAGGCGGCAAGCGATGCCGTCGCGAACGCCAGGCCGGCGAATGCAACTGCGAAGAAGCCCGATTCTCTCCTCATGGCACTCCTCCTTTTATGATTTCTGGCCTGCTTACGCGGCTTGCCGGGCCGGCGTCTTGGCGCAGTCCGAAAGGTATTCCATCGCCGCCTGCACGCCTTCTGCTTTAACGGGTACGCCGGCAAGCTCCAATCCCATCTCGACGCCGGCCAGCGTTCCCATCAGCGCGAGATCGTTGAAATCACCGAGGTGACCGATGCGGAACACCTTGCCGCCGAGCTTGCCGAGGCCGGTGCCGAGAGACATGTCGAACGCTTCGAGAATGACCTCGCGCACGCGATCCGCATCATGCCCGGCCGGGGTCATGACAGCCGTGAGCGACCCCGAATACTCGCGCGGATCGAGCGCGAGCACTTCCAGGCCCCACGCGCGTACTGCGCGACGCGTCGCCTCGCCGTGGCGCTGGTGCCGCGCGAAGACGGCGTCGAGCCCTTCCTCCTCCAGCATGGCGAGCGATTCGCGCAGCCCGTAGAGCAGATTAGTCGCGGGGGTGTAGGGAAAATAGCCGCCTTTGCCGTGGGCCAGCATCTCGTCCCAGGCCCAGTAGCTGCGCGGCAGGCGCGCCGCCTTCGAGGCGGCGAGCGCATTGGACGAAATGCAGTTGAAAGACAGGCCCGGGGGAAGCATCAGGCCCTTCTGCGAGCCAGCGACGGTGACGTCGACCCGCCATTCGTCGTGCCGGTAGTCGAGCGAGGCGAGAGAGGAGATCGTGTCGACCATGAACAGTGCCGGGTGGCCGGTGGCGTCGATCGCGCGCCGTACCTCGGGGATGCGCGACACCACGCCGGTCGAAGTCTCGTTGTGCACGACGCATACCGCCTTGAGGTGCTTCCCGGCGTCGGCGCGCAGGCGCTTCTCGATGGCATCGGGGTCGACGCCGTGGCGCCAGTCGCCCGGCAGGAACTCGACATCGAGGCCCAGCTTTCCGGCGAGCTTCTGCCAAAGCGTCGCGAAATGTCCGGTCTCGGCCATCAGCACGCGGTCGCCGGGCGAGAGCGTATTCACGAGCGCCGCTTCCCAGGCGCCGGTGCCGGAAGCGGGGTAAATGACAACTTCGCCGCGCGTGCTCTTGAAGACGCGCTTCATTCCAGCGATCACGCTCTTGCCGAGCTCCGCGAAGTCCGGGCCGCGGTGATCCATGGTCGGAAAGTCGATCGCGCGCAGCACCCGGTCGGGGACGTTGGTGGGGCCGGGAATCTGCAGGAAGTGGCGGCCGGCGCGGCGGGGCATGCGCGCTTTATGAATGCCCCTTCTTCGTTTCCAATCCGCATCGTGAAAACGGGTGACTCCGCGCTCGCCGCGCGCCTGCGCAAGGAGCTCGACGCCGAAGTATTGTTCGACGCCGCAAGCCGCGGCCGCTACTCGACCGACGCCTCGATCTATCAGGTGGAGCCCGTAGGGATCGTTGTGCCGCGCAGCGAGGAAGCTGCGCGCGGCGCGATCGCGATTGCCGCCAGCGAAGGCGTTCCCATCCTGCCGCGCGGCGCCGGCAGCTCGCAGTGTGGCCAGGCGGTGGGCGCGGCGCTCATCATCGACAGCACCAAGCACCTCAACAAGATCATCGATACGGATCAGGCCGCCCTCAAGGCAGTGGTTCAGCCCGGCGTGGTGCTCGACGGCCTCAACGCCGCGCTGCGCAAGCACGGCCTGTGGTTTCCGGTCGATGTCTCGACGAGCGCGCAAGCGACGCTCGGCGGCATGGCGGGCAACAACTCCTGCGGCTCCCGCTCGATTGCGTACGGGAACATGGTTCACAACGTTTTGGCGATCGACGCCGTTACCGTTGGCGGGGAGCAATGGCGATTTGGTCCCATGGGGGACGCGGGCGCGCAGGGAGGGTACCGGGAATTCGTAGAAAAGCTGAAGAATCTGTACGAAAGAGAAAGAGACGAGATCGAGGCTCGCTTTCCGAAGCTGCTGCGCAAAGTCGCCGGCTACAACCTCGACCATCTCGGCCCGCCGCACGCCAACGCGGCGCATCTCCTTGTCGGCTCGGAGGGCACGCTGGCCTACTCGGAGCGCCTTCATCTCAAGCTCTCGCCGCTGCCGCCGGCGCGCGCGCTGGGTGTATGCCACTTCCCGAAGTTCCGCACCGCGATGGAGCTCACCCGGCACATCGTGACGCTGGGCCCGTCGGCGGTGGAGCTTGTAGACCGCACGATGATCGGCCTGGCACGCGAGATTCCTGCCTTCGAGAAGACCGTGAACGCGTTCATCCGGGGCGACCCGGACGCCATCCTGCTGGTCGAGTTCTCGGGAGATGATTCTTCTCTTCAAGAGAAAAAATTAAAGCATCTCGCGCAGCTGATGGGAGACCTTGGCCTGCCCCGGAGCGTGGTCGAGATCACCGATGCGCGGCTGCAGAAAGAGATCTGGGAGGTCAGGAAAGCTGGCCTCAACATCATGATGTCGATGAAAGGCGACGGTAAACCGGTTTCTTTCATCGAGGATTGCGCGGTGCCGCTCGAGCATCTCGCGGAGTACACCGAGCGGCTGACGCGCGTGTTCGAAAAGCACGGCACCCGCGGCACCTGGTACGCGCACGCTTCGGTGGGAACGCTGCACGTGCGGCCGATTCTCGACATGCGCCGCGACGGCGCGAAAAAAATGCGCGCCATCGCGGAGGAAGCCTGCGCGATGGTGAAGGAGTACAAGGGCGCCTACTCCGGCGAGCACGGGGATGGACTCGTGCGTTCCGAATGGATCGCGCCGTTTTTCGGCCCGCGCCTCACGGCCGCGCTCGGCGAGATCAAATCCTGGCTCGACCCGCGCGGCCTGATGAATCCCCGCAAGATCGTCAACCCGAGCCGCATGGATGACGCCTCGCTGTTCCGCTTCAAGCCCGGCTATGCGACCCGCGTACCCGAGACCGCGCTGAGTTGGGATGAGTGGGGCGGCTTCGACAAGGCGGTCGAGATGTGCAACAACAACGGCCATTGCCGCAAGTTCGACGCCGGCACTATGTGCCCGTCCTATCGCGTCACGATGGACGAGATCCATCTCACGCGTGGCCGTGCCAACACGCTTCGCCTTGCGCTTTCAAATCAATTGGGAACCGAGGGCGAAGAGGCGATAAGGAAGGCGCTCGACCTGTGCGTCTCCTGCAAAGGCTGCAAGCGCGAATGCCCGACCGGCGTCGACATGGCGCGCATGAAGATCGAGTTTCTCTCGCAATACAAGAAAACTCACGGGCTGGCGCTGCGCGAGCGCGCCATCGCCTACCTGCCACGCTACGCGCCGTGGGCGGCGCGTCTTGCGCCGCTGGCGAATTTGACTTCCGGCCTAGGCAAATCCTTTCTCGGCTTCACGGCGAAACGCGCGCTGCCGAGCTGGCGGACCGACTATTTTGTCGACCGCGCATGGACCAAGAGCGGGGGCAGAGAGGTGCTGCTTTTCATCGATACCTTCAATCGCTGGTTCGAGCCGGAGAACACCCGCGCCGCGATCCGCGTGCTCGAGGCAGCGGGCTACCGCGTCCATTGCGCAGCGCCTTTGCGCCAGGGCAGGCCGCTGTGCTGCGGGCGGACTTTTCTTTCCGCGGGCCTGGTAGAGGAGGCGAAGACCGAGGCGCGCCGCACCCTGGAAGCACTCGGGCTCTGGGCCGCGCGCGGCGTTCCCGTGGTCGGGCTCGAGCCCTCGTGCCTCCTTTCGTTCCGCGATGAGTTCACCGCCATGCTGCCGGGCGCCGGCGTGCTCGCGGAGAATTCTTTTCTGTTCGAGGAATTCTTGGCGAAGGAGGCCGATGCCGGCCGCCTTTCGCTGAACCTGAAGAGCGTCGCGAAAACCGCCCTGCTGCACGGACACTGTCACCAGAAGGCCTTCGGCGCGATGCCGGCGGTCGGCAGGGTGCTGAGCCTGGTCCCCGGGCTGAAAGTCGAAACGATCGAGACGAGCTGCTGCGGCATGGCGGGCGCCTTCGGCTACGAAGCCGAGCACTATGACGTCTCGATGAAGATGGCCGAGCTCAGTCTTCTGCCCAAGGTGAGGCAGGCTTCGGCGCAAACCCTCGTTGTCGCCGACGGCACGAGCTGCCGGCACCAGATCGCCGACGGCGCCGCTCGCGAGGCCAGGCACGTGGCGCGCGTGCTTGCCGAGGCGCTCGCCTAGGTTGTTTTGTTCGGGCCGCGCCGAACGAGCAGCCAGATGCCGCCAGCGATCATCGGCACGCACAGCCACTGCCCCATGGTCAGGCCGAACGTGAGAAATCCCAGGAAGGCGTCGGGCTCGCGGGCGAACTCGGCG
>WNFM01205605.1_pt1 | contig 23586 bp, 17 predicted proteins | sample 5400271 | NCBI WGS metagenome assembly WNFM01 (sample SAMN13153352, study PRJNA577476) | soil metagenome | isolation source: 60 cm saprolite on Douglas fir-dominated hillslope | place: USA:California | collected 2013-09-17 | reverse complement strand
ATCGAGCCGCCGCAACATCGTCCAGATTCCATCAACGCCGGGACGCCACTGCTCCTGGTGGCGCGACCACCGCTGCCAGCGCTGGCCGCTGAAGTCGAATGGCTGATCGGCGCAGTTCGGATAGCGGTCGCCCTTCACCAGCTTGAGCCACGGCAGCGCGTAAAACATGTCCGGGCGGACATCCGGGTAGCCGCTCGGCAGGGCGATCAGAAAATCCGCCTTCTCGACGTTGAAGCGGCCCGACGGGACGGCATAGGCCCGCAGAATGACCGCCTTCTGCGGGCCATCGACTTCCTCGAACGCGACCTCGCGCTCGGCGAGATACTTGCGGCAGCGCGAGGGCAGGACGCTCACAGCAAGCCCTCCGTGGTGTGCTTCATCACCGTGTAGAAGCGCTCAACGCCCTCCGGCTCCAGGTCCGCCGGATGCCCCGTGAGGATTTCCTCGTCAGGCTTTTTCTGGAACTCCTGCCAGACCGAGAACTTAGCCGGGTCCTGCTGGGCGATCGCCAGAAGGGCTTCCCGCGTGATTGTCTTGTCAGGCCACGAGTGCCGCTTGCCGTCGATCTCAAATTTGAAGAGCTCGCTGCTGCGGGAGACGATGAAGCGCTCGGCCCCCGGGGTGCGGAGGTCGGTGGTTTCGTCCAGTTCCAGCTCTTCGAGATCGCCGTCCTTCAGCCATTCAAGAGCGATGAACTCGTCGGCCGGGCGGCCCCCAGCGATTTCGATGATTTGGCGCCCGGTCGGGACGGGATCGGGTACCTGGAAATCATGGAACTGGAGGTCAGTGCCCGCCACGAGTATGCGGAAAGTGCCCGATTCGGGGGTAACGGATTGATTCTGTTGCATTTCGGTAACTCCTGATCAATTTGATGAAATCACTTTACACTATTGATATTTCACTTGTCAATAATCTGGATTTGCTTTACAAATCTCGGGCAATGCATGACACGGAGGAATGGCGTGCCGATTGAACCAAAAGACTTGATTGAACTAATCGATGCGGCACTGGCGGCGGACTACACACGGGTGCGTCGGATGGCGACCGGCGCGGCGCGGGCGCTGGAGAAGGACGGCGCTATTGATGCAGCCACGGAACTTCGCGCGCTTATCAAGAAGCGCGGTGTGCCGCTGCGCGCGTCCGGGTACATGGAATCGCTGCCCGTGGACGCGAAGTCTCGCCTCCCTCTGGTCGAGGAACAGCCATGGCCGGGAAACCCGCTATTCCTGAATGAAGAGGCGACGCGCACCTTTCAGGATTTCCTTGGCGACGTGGAGAACATCGACAAACTCAGCAGCAAGGGTCTCGCCTCGCGGCTCACGCTCATGCTCTCCGGCCCCCCCGGCACCGGCAAGACCTTGCTTGCCGGGCACATCGCCGCGCGTCTGAACCGGCCCTTCTATGTCGTGCGGCTTGATTCCGTCATTTCATCGCTGCTCGGCGACACTGCGAAGAACATCCGAACCGTGTTCGACTATGTCCCCTCGAAGAACGCCGTGCTCTTTCTGGATGAGATGGACGCAGTCGCGAAGCTGCGCGATGACCAGCACGAGCTTGGCGAGCTCAAACGCGTCGTCAACACGGTGATCCAGGGCCTGGATTCGCTCGACGAGCATGCCGTGGTTGTCGGCGCGACGAACCATCCGCAACTGCTCGACTCCGCCATCTGGCGGCGCTTCCCCTACAAGATCGAGCTGAGAACTCCCGAGACAGAAGTGCGCGTCGATATGTGGCGCTACTTTTTATTCGAGGACAAGGATGCCGAGGCGCGGGCCGAAGACCTGGCCGTGATCTCGGACGGCCTGTCGGGGGCCGATATCGAGACCGTGGCACTCACCGCGCGCCGCCATGCCCTGCTGGACAGCCGCGAGCTCGACCTTGGCACGGTCGCGCTCGCAATCATCAACACGCGCGCGGGTCGCACATCCATGCCACAAAAAGAGCCTCTGGAGCCCGATCAGAAGCGCCAGCTAGCAATCGCGCTCAAAGAGAAGGGAGAACTGACGGTCACCAACATCGCGCGGTTGCTCAATGTCACGCGCCAATCCGTCTACCTCTACCTGAAACCGGAGGGCGATACGTCTCATGGCTGATGACCGACCGCTGCTGAATCCCGTCCTTCGCCTGAAGATGGATGGCAGGCCCGAGCCCCAGACCGGCGGCGGCAAGGGGCGTGCGAGCGTCGTGGTAGAGCGCCTCGCAGAGCAGCAACGCGTTTTGTCCGCGGCGGCGCGTAATCTGTACCGCGACCGGGAGCGACTGCCGACCTATGGCGGACGCACCCATTTGCTCGTGCGTATGTTTGCGGAAGATTCGCTGGCCCCCTCGCACACGCCGGACGATTTGTTCTCGTACGTGACCGGCTGCCAGCTGGTCGCGCCGTATCGGCAGGGCTATGTAGTGGAAGCGGAAATCGCGGTGCTGCCTCGCCTGACGGCCGCGATTGAGAATCCGGTCAGCTTCGCGGTGCAATCGGACATCTCGCGCGTGTCGACGGTCGCGGCATTTTCCACCGCCGACCGGCTGCGCCATCACTCCGCCGAGCAACTCTGGAACGCCGCCCCTGCCGACGATGATGGCCGGCTGTTCGTGGTGTGGCTCGCGCCGTTTCATAACCGCGAAGCGCAGGAGGATGTCTTGCGGGAGGTTGAAGCGCTGTCCAATCGCGTCATCCTGCCGACCTTCACTGCGATCCAGCTTGCGAGCCGCGGTGCCCCGGCGCCACCGGCCGGTCCGCTTACCGCGCAGCGGCAATCCAGCATCGCCCGCGCCATGCGCATGTATCGCAACACGGGGGTCGGGCGTGCCGCGGTGCGCGTTCCGACGCTGGAGGCCCTGAATCAGCTCATCGCATCGGGCGTCTCGCATCGTATCGATCCGGTGCAGCCGATCCGGGTCGCGGCGCCCGGCGAAGGAACCGAGCCGCCGCCGCCGGCAGCGCCGGCGGATGCGCCAATCGTGGGCGTGGTGGACGGCGGGCTTCATGCAACCAGCTATTCCGCGTCGGAAGCATGGCGTGCGCCGCCGCTGGTTTCAAACGCGCAGGCGGACAGGCGACACGGCAACGCCATCACGTCACTCGTTGTGCAGGGACACGCGTGGAACACGAATCGGCTGCTTCCGGCGCTCACCTGCAGGGTCGGCACGGTTCAGGCCGTGCCGCATGTGACCGCCAACAGGCGTTTCGAGGAGCGCGAACTGATCGATTATCTTACCGCCGTTGTGCGCGCCCATCCCGAAACGCATGTCTGGAATATCTCCGCCAATCAGGAAGGTCCGCAATTCAATCCGGATGAGATCAGCGTTCTCGGCCATGAAATCACTGAGCTCGCTCGCGCCGCGAACATCCTCCCGGTGGTCTCGGTCGGCAACGTGCGCAACGGGACGCGCGCGCGGCTCAACCCGCCGGGCGATAGCGAGGCAGCCATCACGGTCGGGGGCCGTCAGGCCGATGCCAGGGGCCGTCCGGCAGGCGCCTGTCCGAGGTGCTTGGGCGGGCCCGGCCCGGACGGAATGCTGAAGCCTGATGTTGCGTGGTTTTCCGAGCTTCGCATGATCGGCGGCGCCGTCGGTGCCGCGAGCAGTTATCCGACCGCGCTGGTCTCTTCGCTCGCCGCGCATACGTTCGCTAACCTTCGCGAGCCGACGCCCGACCTCGTCAAGGCGCTGATGATCAACGCGGGTGAACGCAACGAGCATGATGCCGGGCTCGGCTGGGGCACGCCCTTTCATGGCACTGTCCCGTGGAGCTGCGAGCCGGGAAGCGTCACGCTGGCGTGGCGGGCAAAACTTCAACCAGGTGCCAACTATTACTGGAGCGGGATTCCGATCCCGCCGGAATTGATCCGCAACGGCAAGCTCTATGGCCGTGCAAGCCTTACCGCGATCCTGCGCCCGCTGGTTTCGCCGTTCGCCGGCACGAATTACTTCGCCTCGCGCCTGCAGACTTCGCTCCGCTACCCGACCGGCGCTGACGACTGGGAGCCCCTCGTCGGCAAGATGCTGGAATCGACGCTTAGGGAGCAGGATGCGCGCGATGAACTTAAGAAGTGGCAACCGGTGCGGCGGCACACCCGCGATTTCACGCACCGCGACGGCATCGCGTTCAATGGCACGCATTTGCAGCTCTACGCTCGCGTCTTTACGCGCGATCTGTACCAGTTCGGCTGGAATCATCACAGCCAGGCGGGAGAGCAGGATGTCGCGTTTGTGGTCACGTTCTGGAGCGGCGATGGCGGCACCTCGATCTATAACTCAACTGTCAATGCGCTCGGCAATTTCGTCGAAAGCGCGGTTGTGAACCAGGACATTGAAGTGGGCAACGGTTAGGATTCCTTGGCAGCGATGAACAAAATCACGAAATGTCGCGGGGGCAGGGAATGACTGACACCGGGGAAGCGAGCCACATGAACGAGGCCACTCTTGAGATGCGCCTCGCGCAATTCCTTTCGGCGACCTTCCCAGATCCAGCGCTTGCCATTGAACATCAGCCGACGTTCACGATCCGCTTGGGGCATACCGATCACGTCATTGGTAGCAAACAGACTTGGGCGGGTGGACGGGCGGATATTCTCGTCAAATCCGGAAAGCGGCCCTTGGCGGTGGTCGAACTTAAAGCGCCCGACGAAAGCGTCGATGAAGACGCTAGGCGCCAAGCACTCTCCTATGCTCGCCTCGTCGAGCCGATGGCTCCGCTCGCGATCGTCACCAATGGCAAGCAGACCTTGGTCTTGCGCAGCTTTGATGGCACCGAGATCGGGGGCCACACCTTCGATGAGGCGGCGGTCGCGATGCGCTTCGCGGATGCCGGCCTTCTTGCCGGGGCGAATTATGACGATGCCGTGCGAGATTTGCTGGCGCGGGATGATGCCATTTTTGCAGCCCTTCTTCGTTCAGCCTCGCAACGCACGCTTGATCGAATGACAGGCGATGTGAAAGATCTCTCGCGTCCTTTGTCCAAGAACTTCTCGGTGCCGCGTTCAGCCGCCGCCGACATCGCGGAATCGGTGCGGTCGGGCAATCGCCTCCTGCTCCTGGTTGGCCCGGCACTCTCGGGTCGCACGAATGTTCTCGGGCAATTCTGCGCCCGCGACGATGTCGTTCCGATCTTCATCGAAGCAGCTGCAGCACACCACGGCCCAATCCGCTTCATGGCCAATGTGATCGGCGCGAAGCTGTTTCGGGCGACAAGCGAAGACGTCGTGCGGCAATGGCTTCGCCATCGGCTTCAACAAAAGGGCGTCAACCCAGTCGTCATCGTTGTTGACGGCTGGGGCGCTGCAACGGGCGAGCGAACGCGACGGGACGTCTCCGAACTCCTGCAACTCTGCGAGGACAACGGCATCGCTTTGGTCGCAGCCATTGACGAGGCATGGTATGACAGCTTGTCGATGACTGGTTCTGGTCAGACCTCGGCGTTCGGACGTCTGGCAGCGAAGATTGAACTTGATCCTTTGTCGCGCCCCGAATTTGCAGGGGCCGTTAAGCTCATCGCAGAGGATTTCAACCTTGCCTTCGATCGTGGCTCCGAGTTCAACGCGGATTACCGCCAACCGCGGGTCCTGCGTCTTATCTTGGCGTCAAAGCCCGATGCACCGCCCCCTCAGATCGATGCTGAGCGCGGTCTGATGACAATCTTCCGCGTTCCAACCATCACTGGCCCGGGCCTCCTCGACGGCGCTTGGGCCCACGTTGCGAGCGACAGCATCCGAGACGACTTTCTTCGGTTCGCACGCGCAGTTGTGGCCGATGAACCTGCGCAGCGGAGCGACCCGCATTCGACCCTGCTTGGCTACGGACTCGGGGTCCTTTCTCTTCAGAGAGCGGAATCGGCACTCGGCGAGACACGGATCAAGCGCCTCATTGATAACGGCCTGGTTTCGTACCTGTCGATGCCCGATGGTGATCGCTTCCTGTATCCGCGGGTGCCGGAGATACTGGCCAAGGCCGCCGCCATCATCATCGCCCGCGATGCTGTGGCGGCGAAAAGCGACAATGAGGAAGATGCGGCAAGCCTGTATGAGACCTTCATCACACGTTGCGACGATCTTCCGCTTCCTGACGTTGTTGGCGTCTCGGCGTTGCAAGAGATCTTTAGCAGGAGCCGTCAGCTGCTTGGGCTGCTGGTCAAAATGTTGTGGGACGACAAGCCCCAAGTGACGATGCTTGGAGAGGGCGCGTCCGTTCTCATACAGCTTCCTGGCGGTTCTGTCGGCGAGGCAGTTATTCCGGGAGGGCCGGCGCTTGGAAATTTGCTTCCCTACCTCATCCTGTCCCAACTCGTCGCATTGCCAATGGCGATGCAGGACGACGGCGATGTGAACGTTGGCCTCATAATTGAAGTTGGTTCATGCCCCCACGTCCTGCTTCGCGCGGATCAGCGCCTCCAGGAGGTTCTTGGTATCGAGACCCACGACCTGCCGGGGGGCGCATCCATCGTTTGCCCCAATACAGGTGCGATCGAACCGCTGGTGAACTCCATTGTTCTATTCTTGAGCAATCCGCGGCTCCGCAACAGGGCGCCCGAGTTCATCGAGCAGATGGCAAACCATGCCGCGGGCGAGCCGCCGATTTCCGCACTAGCATTGCGGCTCTGGACTGCGTTCGGCGTACTCGCGACTTCGACAGATGAGATCGTCGGAGCAGCAGCAAGACATGCTCAGACCGACATTCTCGGACCACTGATTGAACGGCTTTTGACAGATATCCATCCGGAGCGTGAATGAGAGATCACGTTAGGTCGCTGACGGGATCAGGTGCCGTCAAGGGAGGGCTTGTATGGTTGCGGACGGAAATGCCATCGGCAGATTTTTCGATCTTCAAAAGAAGGTCTACGAGAAGTGCTTATACGTCGGTTTCGGCTGCGAAAATAAGCCGGTCCGCGCCCACTCTATCCAAAACGGGAAAGTGTTAGACCTTCTGCAGGGGGATAATCACGTCATCATGCCGGTGCAGAAACTGTCGCCCGAGACCGGTCCGTTCACCGAATTCGCCTTGGTGGGACGTAATAGCGCATCTACGTTCACAGGCCTATGTGCCGAACACGACGCAGAACTGTTTCGGCTCGCAGACACCCAGCCTCTGGACTTGGGAAACAGCGAGCAACTGAATCAGTTGGCCTATAGGGCCGTCATGCGAGAACTACATGCAAGTGTGGAATGGGCGTATCGGATCGACTCGCTGCATCAGGACAACGTAAGGAATGGTCTCGTCAGCGCCGACGCGCCAAATCCCGCAATGATATTTTGGGACAAGGGGTGGCGGGTGATCCGTTACAGAGGCGTACACTTTGACAGCCCACGAGCGAATGGAAAGAATCCCGCCCTGGCTCATCACAGTATCGAATTTACAAACCAAACTCCAACGGTTGCTGCATCTTCACTTTTTTCTGTTGAGCATGATAAGGCCGGCGATATTGTGGGACCAATGCTCACCCTACTGCCAGTGGATGAAATGAAGACAGTCGCGATCGTTGCCTACCCAAAAAAACAAAAGGAGATTGTGGAGAAGCACTTGTCAGGAATATTCAAAGCCGGGGATGCTGCGACCACGAAGCGCGAACTTTCCAGACTTGTCATTGAGAAGGTCGAAAATTTCGCTTTGGCGCCAACCTTCTACCATGCCTGGGGCCAAGACAAAAAGAAGCTAGTGATCGACGCCTATGAAGGCACGGCGAAACTGCAGAATGGTGAAGATTTCATGCTGCTCTGAAGCAGGTGCATCGCGTCCTTTTTGGATTGCCGTGGTCATGGCGAGCCAGTTGCTTCTGTAGGAGGACGGGCGCTGATCTCATCTATTTCAATGAAGCACAAAGCCGCGCTTCAGGAATTGCCCTAGTGAGTTTCCTGTCCGGTGACGAGCGACAGCGAGATGAGTGGCAGAAACCCGTGCGGCTTCCTCGACAAAGATACGTTCTCGCCGTTTTTGTAGCGATCAGGTCAAGGCGTTTCCCTTAGCTGTCCGCTGGAAAGGTAACTCGCTTCGGCGGGATGACTTCGAACGCTACCCACATGTGGTCAAGATCTAATTTGCATCCCCATGGCATTAGCTCGGGATGAGCGCGGCGGTACTCAGCATAATTGACCACCTGATCTCGCTCGACGCGGACCGTAAGACAGCGGTAGCGGTCATCCATATAATCGCGCGTCGCGGGCGTATCAAATAGCCACACGCACGCCCGATCAATCGATTGATCGGACAAGCGCCAATCGGACGGCACAAGGCCGTCGCGCATGATGGACGGGAAATTATTGGGGTGTGTGAAGTGGTAGAGGATCATTTAGGATGATTAGCTAGACGAATCCGACCAACCAGCGTGGTCTTCGAAGCAGTGTATGGTCGGTCCGCGGCGCCGTAGTTGTCCGTCGCCGTTCGTCTCAGATTGTTTCTGCAATTGATTGTTCTGTCAACCAAGAGTTGTTTTGGTTACAGCGACGTGTTTAACGCGGTATTCAACTGGGCCAACCTGCTGAAATTACTCAAGCCGGATTTTGAGATTTTGAGGCATCAAGCGTCCATTCCGAGCAAAGTACGTCCCCTAATGCCGCCGGCCGCCGGCACCTGCAGATGCAATAAACTAGCTACTTTGCCGGCTACCGGCGCGAAGCGGGTGGCCAAGTAGCCGGCGTCGTGCAACAGGCGTCAAATCATTCACCGAGGACGTCCTCATGAGGCGCCGATAGTTTTGGTTCGGATTCCCTTGGCCAACTTCCCGCGATACTCTCGATCGTCACGCCGCAGTTTGCTGTGCGATTTCCCGAACTCTCGAGGGATTTCGAACTTCAGCCGGTCGACGATGCTTGCGGCGACAAGGTCGTCGAAGATCAAGCTGTCTCCGATGTTGATTTGCACGATCTGGGAAAGACTGACTGCCGCATGCTGCCCTGGGTCAGCTAATCCGGCGTTGCTCCTGCCCGCCAGATACGTCTCCGGATCGTTCAGGCTGCCGAGCTTCACATAGATGCCTTTCGGGCTGGAGTGAACGTTGTAGCTCGCGAGCTTGTAAGGAGACCGCATATATTGCTCGCCGGCTTCCAGTTCCAACCTGGCGAACTTGACAATCTCCCTTTCGGTTACTTTCAGGTGGTGTGCCGCCCAACCGTTCTCGTCCTTGAACCTCTTCCCGAACCGCTTGACAGCCTTATCGTAGTCTCTTCGGACCTTCTCCTTTAGCCGCTTCGGGATCGGCCGAAATCCGAGGTCCTTGTGATCGCGCTCATACGCCTTGATGGCAGACCACGATTCGACGATCTGGTAATACACATAGCGCTCGGCGATCTCTTCGCCATACTTTGCGATAACGGCCGACACGATCGCGATTTCGTGCAGGGTCCGCCACCGCGCCATGGCCGCGTCCGCGAACCCGTTCTCAAGCAGCGCCAGGATCTCGTTGGTCACCTGACAAGCCCGAACGAGCAAACGCAACATCACGTCCGCCAGATGAGATTTCTGGCCGACGGCCTTGGCGTGCTGCCTGCGCTCGAACGCGCCTCCCGTCCACTCCCGCGCGATCGTAAGAAGCATCCCCAATTTGGCTAAGGCCTTGCCCCAGCGCCCTTCGAGTCGGCCCCTGAACGCGGCGACCTCGGCTTCCTCGGCTCCGTATTCACCGGGCCAACTCGCAGTCAGGGATTTGTGGAGCAGATCGGCGATGTTCTCGGCCGCGTCCCGCACGATTCGTTCGTAGTGCTCGCCGAAAAAACGCTCCGTGTCCTTTAGCACGTGATCGAGATCCTCGTCGGTGACGACGATGGACGCGTCGCGACCGTCCTTGGCGATCGCGATGTCCGAGGTATTTCCGGCCAGTATGGATTCCGCCAGCCTTCTCGTTCTGGCCTTGGTTGCCCTGAGGCCTGCCGCCTTAAGCTTTTCGGCGAGCCGCGTTTCGAGGATCTGCCGCGGGACATTCCTCAATTCCTTTTCCAGAAGCTCCTGGAGTGTGCGCATGATGTACCTTCCGCTCAGGGGCGAACGAACCGGAGGAGCCTGCTGGCCAGCCAGGCTATTGCTGCGCGCTAATGAGTCTACGCGCCCTAATCTGAAGGTTGGCGGCCGAGACTGTCGCGCGAGACCTTGTAATAGCCTCGAATGGCGTTCGTCCCGGCGTCCCAGCGGGGTTTGCCGCGTCCGATCAACACGGACCGCGACAGGAGTTCGTTGCGGGTCAAACAGGCGCTCTCGGGGATAAGGATGCAGTCGGGACATGCACCACCACGGTGGTTGCAGATGCTTTCCGAGCCGCAGCGCAGACTGGTGGGATCGACCATCTTGTTCAAGACTTCATTTCCGAAGTTGCGGTCTCCCCGTTCCCTCCACATGGAGGAAAGGTTTCCGAGATCCATGGTCATGCCCCGTCGGTAGACAAGGAAGGCTAGGTCCGGAGCGAAGATGTGCTCGCCGAAAGAACCAAGGTCCAGTCCTGACATCGACGCTGATACGTCGATGAGGTGATGGGCCATCGTGTGCAGGAGCGTATATACGAACGGGTAAGCATGCCTGACAACGCTTCGTTCCCGACGATACTCGTCCAAAAAGCGGGAGAACCTGACGTCGTCGTTTCCTTGGATGAGGGCGAATTCTTCGATAAGACTTCCACCCAGGCGCACTCCGTTGGGAGCCGGACCGAGAGGAATCTCGTTCACGGATAGCCAGCGCAGCACATTCGCTTCGTCCAGCCGAACGTAGAAGCCCTCGTTCGATTGCATCAGGCAGAGGACCGGGTGTCGAGGCGCTTCGCCGACCATTACCCGGTCGAACAACCTTAGGCGGACCGGCATCTCTCCCTGTCCAGCCTTGTCGCGCCTCACGGTCGGCGTCGCCGATGTCCGCGTGTACCCGAAGGTGTATTCGCAGACCTGAACGTCACGCACCAATCGCATCTCGGCAATTCCAAGGAGATCCAGCCGCCGGCGCGAGGCGGAACGGATCTGCTCCCTTTCTGTCTCTTCGGTTACTTCATCCGGAAAGAGGAATTGGTCCAGGACCGTCACGTCGACGGAGATCTGCTTGCCGTCGGCAAGCTGGCCGCCGTGGAGTTTTTCCTCGGCGAGCGTCCTGTGTTCGACGGCCATCCGGATGGGATCGAAACGGCGTACGAATTCGTGCCGCGCCGCGCAGGCGTTCACGATTCCCGGCTCTGCCTGACGATGCTGCGCGAACACGGTCGCGTTCCAGTCGGCGTCCATCCTCGCGATCGTCGCAAGCTGCGCGTCGATCATCGGTCGCGGCGTAGCCGGGTTTCCTTGCAGCATCTGCGCCACCAACCGGAGCTGGGCGTAATTCGACCATTCGTTGCCCCGACCGGCATCCCGCAGGAGCGATTCCTTTTCTTGATCCGTGAAGGTCGTGGCTGGGTATCCGAAGTTCCCCGCGAGGAATGTCGCGAGTTCGGCCTCGCGCGCCCCCGCGAGAAGCTGGAGGTAGCGGTCCTCGTTGAAGACAAGTAGTCGGTCGCCGTGGGTATAATGGACAGCCGATGCCCGGTAGGAGATCGGCTCCATGTTGATTTCGGCAAACACCGCCCGATCCTGCGGTTCGGTCTGCGTCGTGAGCGGTCCGAGTATCCCCAGTGTCCAGCGGTCCCGTTGCAGTAGCTGACGGGGCGTGCGGCAAGCGACGCACTCGAAGTGCCAGCCCGAGAAGGGGCCGGGCGGGCGTCGGAGGTAGAAACGCTCAGAATCGCATGAGGCGCACCTACGGATGGTGTGAATCTCTCCGGTGGTGGACCAATACCTGTACCTGGGAGATATCGGTTCGACTTCGCCGGACCAGTGCGCCATCACGACGTCGAGCTGCTGCCAGTCGTCAGCGCATTGATCCGTGCCTCCTGGACAGGACTCGCGGAAGCGCTCGGCTTCGGAGACCAGAGATTCGACCCTGTCGCATTCCCGGTGAAGACCACACCGGCCGCAGACGAAAGCGAGCGGGAAGGGTACGTAGCCGACTCTGTCGGGGACCTGGAAGGCGAGATCGCCGAGAGCCACGTCGACGACGTCATCCCTTAACACGCGGTTGTCAACCGTGAGCGAATTGGGAACTGGATGCAACAGACCGACGCCTCTGGTTGCGCGCGACATCCAGGCGTCGAAATATTCTTGGATCTGCTCTCCGATCAGCCTTCGGGTCACGGTCCGCAGATCGTCGTCGGCCGCTCGATTTCCCGAGAACGAGATGGCCATGCAGGCGCCCGCACCGCCCTCGAATGTGAACAGGCTGTTGGGAGCGTAGGCCGATGCCAGTTGGGTTCTGGACCGTTGCATCGGAGGGGCGGTGGTCACAGGCCTGTCTCCACATCGAGTTCGCTGTCGGCAGCCCGACGCCCGCGCCGACGCGACACGCCGCGATTGCGGATCACCGCCATCGCATCGCCGACCTGTTCGGAGGTCAGTCGACGGTTCAACTGACTTCGCGGCGAACCGACGATGGTGCCGTGGGCGTCGACGTCCCTGAGGCTCGTCATCGGTCGTGGAAGTCCGGCGAGGGGGTTGTTCCAGAAGTCGTTCAAAGAGCCGGTGAAGTCGCCGCTTTCAGCTTCCCGCTCGATCCTTTCCGCCGCCGCGCGGACAAGTTCCGCGTAGTGGGCAGGATTGTTCGGCATGGCGACGGCGGCATCCACGCCAATGGCGCTAGCGACAAAGGCGATGCAGTCGGCGAACGCGGCCGGATCGTTGAATACTCGCGCGAATTGGTCAATTCGCGTGGGCAGGAGAACGGCGCTCTTCCTCGCCTCAGAAGCGCGCACGAAAGCTTCGTTGTGACGCACGCCCGCGACCCACGTCTGCACCAAGGAGGGGATGGTACGGCCGATGGCCTTGTCCGCCCATCTCTCCACCGCCGGCGGCGAAATCATGCGTTCCAGAAGGCGGTGGAAGGATTCGTGCACTTCGACGACGAACCGGTCGCGCCTCGTCTGCGGCGTCGGGATCAGCAGCGAGAACCCGACGTGCGTGCGTCCGACGCGGGACGAGGCCTGGATGTACTCCGCGATATCGGAGGGCATGCCGGCGAATGCCATCGCGTTGAACGACTCGACGTCGACGCCGTGCGAGATCGCCGATGTCGCGACGATACCGCGAAGCGCAGTCGCAATCTCATCGGTTTTCGGATCGAATGGCTCCTCAGCCCGGCGAATAACCGACTGAATTCCGCCGATATCGACGCCGCCCGAAATCAATTCCATGGCGAACGCTTCGACGGCGTAGTCGTCGCCCATTGCCGCGTGAGCCTCTTGAAATTCGGATTCCAGTGCTGAAAGTATCTGATCGCCGCCCTTCTTGTTCGTCACGTAGGTCAGTTCGATGCGATGGAGATCCACCAGATCGTTCAGCCGGTCGTAGCGGCGGGCTGCCGCCGCCGCGGCTATGGCTCCGCGACGCCGGTCGGACCAGCGCGCGTCGGACACGCATGTCTCGATTTCGGTGGCGGCGCGGGCATTGCGGACCGGATCCGCTGCGGAAAGATCACGTTGCCAGCGCGTGATGGTCGTTGCGTGAGCAGCCAGTACCGAAAGCGTGGTGACGGTGTGGAGCCGCCCGTTGGTCATGAGGCTTGCGTAGATTCGTCCCCAGGGAGCAGCCGCCTCCCGACCGGCGGGGCTCGTGCCCGCGGAGGACCTGGTGCGTTCCGCTTCCCCACCCGGCGTGAAGGCTGCCATGCGCGTATAGAAGCCGCCATGGAGCGAGGGGCCTGGATGGGGAAACTGTACGACGCGCTTCTGGTAGAGGGCGCCCGTGTGTTTGGCGACGTCAGCCGCCGTGGCGGTTGCGCCGATGACGTGCGGCAGACGAGGAGTGTTCTGATCGTCGGGAAAGCGTCGGACCCGGTCGCCCAGCAACGGAGCCAGGCGGCGGAGCCACGCAAACAGGGTCGTCTCGAAAATGCCTCCGAAGGTGCCGAGGCTTTCTTCTAGAAGATGCATCTCGTCCTGGACGATGATGCTGGGAAAGGGGTCGAAGAACGCTTCGACGCCGTCGGAATAGGACGGCCTGACTCGCTCGAAGTCCTGCGGCGGCGCGGCAGAGGCTGCGGCGCCGTCGGCCATGTGGAATAGTCCGTTCGGTCCGCCCTGCAGCAGCCTTGCCATCCCGAACATTCCTCCGATCTTGTCGATCGTATTCGTGTTCTGGCCGAGCAGTGCGAGTTTGTCGATCGTACCCAACAGGATCGAAGGAGCCGCCCGATAGATATCTGTGTCGACGAGCAGGAAAGGCAATGGCTCCGGCGCCCGGTCCCGTCCCGGGTGCTCGCGATTCCAGTCGCAACGTCGGTTATCGCATACGATGCCCAGTCGGTGCTCACGCTCTGGAAACAGACGAAGCGTCGTTCCGTCGATGTGGTTGCAGAAGGGGCAGATCGGAAGTTTATTCCAAGATTGTTTGGCGACGGCGTAGGCGCGGTCTTCGGGTTCGGAGCTCGATAGCAACCTATCTTCCGATTCTGCCCGTGCGCTATTCCACGTCGGAATGCAGCGCAGCGGCTCAGCGATGGACGTTCCCCTCTGCGTACTGTTCGGGGTATTGCTGCCGCCGACCCAGAAGCCGATTTCGAAGGAGGCGCCTCCGAGCGCAGAGCGCCGGCGAACCATTTCCGCATGCGCCAACAATCTGGCGAGGCGCTGGGCCTGCTGTACAGTAAGTAGCCGCAACGGATAGTGCATCATGGCGGTCACGCCGCGATGTTTGCCGCGGAGCCGGTCCAGAAAGAGCGCGAAGGTAAGGACGCCGAAGAACGCTTCGGTCTTGCCGCCGCCAGTGGCCATGTAGAGCAAACTTGCGGATTCTTCGTCGAACTCCGCGTCGAACTCCGATGCGAACTCCTCGACCCTGGATGCCAGAGTCGGAATGTGCGCGACAATGAAAGCCAGCTGAAACAGTCGCCAACCCGGGCTCAAGCCCGGACGCTCAGGATTCGCGCGCGCGAATGTTCGGTTGAGAAGAAGCCACGCTCGATAAGGGAAAGCTTCCGCAGCCGTCGGGGTCGCCTGAAATGACCGGTAAGATCGTTCAAGCAGGTCGAGTCCCTTTCGAATCCTATCCTTCTCCCTCCGCCAGCTTGCAAGGTCGGCTTCGAAGCGCGTACGCTGAAAGACCTCGTCGGCTTCAGTGCCTTCTTCGCCGGGTTGAACGATTTCCGTAAGAGCCGCCACTTGCGCGATCCAGGCATCCATTGCGTCGGTCAGCGCGAAGAGTTCGGCGACGTTGGTCGTCTCGGCGGCGAGCGCGGCGAAGCTGTTGGGCACGGTCGGAATTTCCGTCGCGGCAGTGCGCGGCAGGACCCCGCCGTCGCGCCAAGGTCCACAACACCGCCGTTTACCCCGATCGCCGGCATCGTCATGAAGCCCGCGAGATGGTAGCTCCGTTTCACCCGCTCCAGCCGGAGGGGGCCTAGCGCGTGCTCGGGCAGTTCAAGCCGGATCGAAACGTTGAAGAGACCGCATTCCATCCGCTCGTTGTCTTCGCGCAGGTTCTCAATCGCGGTGCGCACGGAGTGGGAGCCGGCTTCCAGCGGATCCGGAACGGGTTGGACGAGAAGCTGGACGTCGAAAACGGGAACGACGTCGCCATATACCGGCAGGTCGGCCCTCGCTGCGGCCAGAAAGCGCTCCCAACCTTCTCGGTCCCAGAACGCTTCCGAAGCCGGTCGCCTTCTTCGCCATGCGCTCTCGGCGCCTTCGGGCGAACCCAACCACAGTCGACAGGCGTCGTGGATACTTGCGCAGAGGGTGGCCGAATAAGTTGCGGCGAGGCGTTCCCAGGCGGCCTGATCGCAGGGAAGGGGAAGCTCGAGGATCGGTGCCTCGACCGGTACCCGTATCCATTTGAGCGGAGTTTCGTAGCGGCGGGAGGAATCGATTTCGCCTCCGGCGTCGTCCACTGTTCGGTCGTCCCCCGCGGGCAAGATCGCGCGTTCTGGCACAACGACACCCAGCGCGATGTGAACGGCGCGCGATATCTCCGCGCGAAGCTGCGCCTTTCGTGCCGTGGGGGTGTCGGCTGGAATCTCGGCCGTCGCGCGCTGGTTGATGGCATTCTTTATCTGGTCCCGACCGGCGTCGCTGAAATCTGCGCGAGGTATCAGCCATCCGTCGCGCGCGAAAAGCTCGTGCGAGGTCGGAAGCCCGCGCAGATAGACGCTAAGCATAGGAATGACACGCAAGACACCGTGCGCGCCTGCGCGTACCCTGAAGTCGAGCCCGTGCGACGGAATCCGGATATCGCTCGACTCATCGTCGTTGTTCTGATTGTTCCTCGGCAAAATGAATCCGCTGGAGAGCTTGTAGGAAGGTTTCGCACCGACGATGACGGCCCCGTACGCGCCATCCCCTGAGACGACACGCCGAGTGCGCTCCAGAACGGCATCGCACACTGCTTCCTTCAGTTCCTGTCGTTCGTCGGAGGACATGCCGTCGAGAGAGATGGGATCAGCCATTTCTTCCCCCCTCGTTCGATGTAATGACATCGACCACCTCGTCGACGCCTTCGAGGACCTCTTGCCAGACGTCTTGCATCGATGCCCAGGCGGTCGCCGCCTCGGGGTCGAGGATGAATTGCACGACGCGCTGGTTGAACAGATGGCCTTCCTGGGCGCGATACGACCGGGAGGGAGTGATCGCTGCGTCCCAATAGGCCTTCGCGAGCGAATCCTGGATTCCGACGGCGCGCATAAACAGAAGGAAACGCGGCCAATCGCGGGCTGCGCCGGGTTGTCTTGCGCCGTCGATTTTCATTGGGGCATCGTCCGCGTTCAACCATCGCGTGATGTTATGGAGTTCGGAATCCGGCACGGATTCGTTCATCGCTTGCATGCTCCGCAGAACATGCCGTGCCTTGTCTCTGACCGTTGTCCCCGGAGTCTGCCGGCGTATTCCGGCGATTGCCCGGTGGTAAAGGCCGAGTTCGGCGAGACTTCGCCGTGATCCGGCTATCGCCCTTCGGATGAGCTCCCGGACGTCGTTCTTTAACACAAGTATGCTGTCGCCCGCTTCTATGTCGCGCGCGAACACACGTTCGAAAGGACGCGCTTCGCCCGGCGACAGCAGCAGCACGTCGCTCGTCGGCCGGTAGCGAAGGATCTGACCTCTCTGCGTACGGATCTCGACCACCGGGCCCCGGTACGCCTCGTTCGCCTGAGTGAGATCGATGCGTTCTTCCTGGTCCGTCATCACGATCCGGAATTCGGCCTCGGCGAGATCCAGCGCTTCGTTCGTGCCGCCGCGCCTGAGCGCTTCGGTGATCGCCTTTGCTCGTGCCGCAATCGACGAGAAGGCAGCGATCCGGCCGAGCGGGGCGAGTTCTGCGGACAGGAGGGCGCTTCCCGCGGTGTCGCCGAGCAGCAGCACCGTCTCCGGCCCGAGTTTTGTCGTCAGAAGTGCGCGGATTGCCTGTGGTCCGGGACCGATGACGATTATTCGTCGGGCCTGTTCCGCTTCGCTGAGGTCCGCGACGCCCTTGTGGTCGATGATCGTACATTTGCATAGCACGGCGCGATCTGAAGCCAGGTAGGTTTCGGCGATCCTTCGATCCGGAAACGCAATGACAGTACTCGCAGCGTTCCATGCCGATTGCTCGAGAAGGCTCGCCAGCTTGAGGGAAACGGGGGTTTCGGATTCCCACTCACCGACCTTCGAGCCAACCGCCTCGACGAGCGACCTGATTTCCAACGAATATGTGGGGGCAGATTCGGCAACGGCGAGCAGGGCTCCGAGCGCCATCTTCGGCCTAAACATCGCCTGGACCTTCGAATCCACCTCGTCGTCGGCGTCATACAGGATGTCGGTGATGTCCCGCGCTTCGGAAAGTCCGATCGGGAGGGATGCGGAGCGTCGCAAGAACGCCAGCGTTCTCGATACCACGGCGGCGCCGGCGTGCGCGTCCTCCCGTAGCGCCCGGCCGAGGATAACGAGCCGGTCGCGCAGCGGCGCAAGAGAGGCGTCCTTGATGTCGGCTTGAAAGCAGATGGCCGGCATCTCGGAGGCCAGCTTCGCGGCCGGTCCGAGAAGACCGCGATGATCCAGATAGGCGCCGATTTCGTACACACGCCCCTTGGGTCGGCGGACGGCCGCGGACGCCTTCATCACTCTGGTCGCACGCCGGAAGGTGAAGGCATCTTCGGTAAGGACGAGCGCCGCAGGCCGCCTTCCGGTCGCGACGTCGAAAGATTTGAGGAGCGCTTCGAGCCTCGGCTCCCATTGGTCCGGCAGTTCGGATCGGCCCGGTCTCGTTAGATCGACGATGACGACGTCTACCCCAAAATTGCGGGCACGCTCGCTTTGGATGAAGCGGGCAAGTTCTTCGGCGCGCTTTGCAGCGGGTAGACCGAGAAGCGCAAATGGCGTTGTCATCGGATCGCCCACGCGATCGAAGCGGTCGCCCAGCCCCGCATTCCTCTCTCCGAGGAATGTATGCCGGCGGACCCGCCGCAGGATTTTGTCCGTCGACGGTCCGTAGGGCGGAGCTGCCTTGGACGCTAAGGGCGCGAAGACCGCGGTCGTCTCGAGGACCGTCGGACTTCTCACGACGATACTGGCGTCCGAAAGCGAGCGCCCAGGCAAGGCCGTCATCTGCTGGTCGAGATCGCGCAGCCTTATCTCGATCATTTCGAGCGAGGTGTGAGCGAGATCGGTCCTCTTCCATTCCTTTGAATGCGCGTCGTTGATCGCAGATCTCGCCGCCGCCGCGATGTCGGAAGGATTGACAAGGACCAGCCGTGCGGCCCAGGTAGCACCATCGCGCCACGGCCAGTATCCGAAGGTGGCGTGCGCGAGATGACCCATCCCGCGGGCTTCGCGAAGCGCGACGCACGCAGCGACGAAAGCGCCGCCCGGCGGCTCCGGCCATGTCATAACGGCCCGGTCGTTTCCGTCCTTGATGCATTCGAAGATAGCATCGATCACCGCGCGGCCCGCGTCTGCGAAAAGCCATTCCGATGGCTTCGCGTCCCCCGCCGTTCAAGTATGGACGCTTCCCCAGCTTTCTTGCTCGCGGCGGCGAGCAGGGCACGGGCTCGATCGGCATGAGCCCTCTGCTGGGCCTGCCTCTCGGTGGGATCCAGACTTCGAGTGCCCGGACCGGGGGAATTGATACGATGGCTCTTCACGCTGCAGCCTTCGCTCGCATTGAGACGGCGGCAGACAAAGCGTATGCCAACTCGACGGCCTCTTCGAAGTCCGCAAGCTGGCTCATGGCGGTTTGGAGGCAGCGCGGATCAGGTAATGGCAGGTTCTTCAGTGATCCAACTGAGATGCTCGTCGAGCCGCCAATACGACGATAGCGTCGGTCGACGGCGGCACTGTTCAGGAGTTTGCACAGCAGCCTGAGCGCGGGACGTCCGTCGTTGGGCGTCAGCAAGATGGTATGGTTCTCGGTGACATAGCCGCGATACTTCTTGACGACCTTCCTAGGAATGACAGCGGCAACCAGTCTTCTGGCCTGTTTGCTGTTGGTCGTTCGTTGAAGGATTATCGACGGCGTCCGGACAATGCCGGCGGTGGGGACTTCGAAAGTTACGAAGTCGACGCCGCGATGGGTCTTGCTGGCGCACTGCTTCCCGGGGCGTATGTTCTTCGCCCAGAAAAGCGGATAAGCGCCACGTTTTCTGGCTCCGCGACTGAGACGGTGCTCCTCGCGGTTCCAGACGAAGTATCCGGCCCTCGGCGTTACGCCGTAGTCGGACAAACGCGACACGCACCTGTCCATGGCGCCGCGGTCGTCTCCGGTCTGATCCGGTATGATCCATGGAGAGGTCTGTGCCGCTCCCGACGCGGAGATTATTCCGCATTCGCTGAACCGCCATTCGCTGTCTATCCGACCGCATGACGGGGCAAAAAGCTTGGCAACGCCAGGCGCCTTTGCCCGGAAGAGCGACACGCATGTATCCTGCTGGACATCGTGGAAGACGTCCTGTCTTTCGAGGATATCGACACGCAGCACCTCGGCCCGCGACCTGATGCTTTCCCGCAAACGCTCGAATAAGCCGCCGGAGATGAAGCTCGACGGCGAGACGACCCCGACCAATCCTCCTGGCTTCGCGAGGCGGAATGCGAGGTCGATGAAAAGTGCGTAACGATTTATGTGTCCGGGAGCGGAGACCGCGTCCCACTCAGGCACGAATTCGGAATTTGCGTTCAAAATCCTGCCGTAGGGAGGGTTGACGAAAACGGCGTCGTACCGGATCGGATTTTGGCCTAACCGCAGGGAATCTCCTACCCTCAATACGGGTTTTTGACTTTTGCGGTCGAACGGTTCGCCGAGGCGGTCGCAGACAAGCGCATCTCCCAGGAGCGCGAGATGCGGATCGATTTCGATTCCGGTGAGACGCGTCCGTATGTCCCGAACGTGGCAGCCGAGCTCGACCATCTTGCCGGCGATGCTGGACACGAAGGCCGCTCCGCCCGCGGCGGGGTCAATTACCCGGGCCTTCGTGAGATCGAGCCCGGCCAGTTCGGACCTTTGAATAAGATGACGCACGATTGCCGGCGGGGTGAAATAGGTCGCTTTTTCCCGCCGCAAGGACGTGTGGATAAGCAGGGTGTAGAACGTGCTGATCCAGTAGTGCCTTTCGTCAATATCGAGAGGGACGAGAACCTGCGAGAGGTTTGCTGTCGCTTTCGCGAATTTCGCGCTTGTTTGCGATAAGCCGTCCAACAGCGACAACGCGAGCGACAGCCGCGTGCGGGGCTGCATCTTTTCGATGGAATTGAACGATGCCTCGATGCCGGCGATCGCCGACCTGAGCGCGGCTCGCACGTCATTTGCTGCGGCTACCGCCGTCTGGGTCCTTTTTGCAGCGCCCGTCACATCCCACCCCGATCCACTCTAGCGCCTGCCTCGAAATAAGGACACAACAAAATTGTGTTGTACCGGAAATGCAACTCGGCGCCTTGAGTTGCAGGATGTTCATGCCAAGGATTGATTCAGACGGTGCGATGGGGCGCTTCGATCGAAAACAAGAAAACAGGGGCCTATCTGCTGGATCGCGCCAACGACGCCACCATGGTGACGATCCCGCAAACGGACGTCGCGTGTCGCCCAATATGTAAAGTGTCATGAACGGTCCGGTTGACGCCGGCTTACTTCAACAAGTCTTCAATACTCACATCTTCAAACGGATTCGGAATAGCTCGACGCGTCACAAAGATGCCGGAGATCTTGGTCGTTGGAAAGCGCGCTTGGAGCGTGTCCTTCATCGCCCTGAAATGGGCGCCGGCGGTTAGCATGTCATCCACTATGCCAATGTACTTCGGGTCGCCAGGTCCACACAAAGATTCGTCGATCTGATAGATCGCTTTTAATTGGTCGGGCGTTAGCCTCTCACCTTCATGAACAGCGTCAGTTGATTCAGTCTGAACCACAAGCTCGCGGACATCGACCTTTGCTGTTGATTTGATCGCGTTGCAAATACGCGTTATGCGATCGTCATACGCAGGATCATTTCTTATTTTGGATGGTGGTATTGGCACCAGCACTGCCTCTTCCATCCATTTCGAATTGAGTGCTGGTCCCATATCTGCGGCGCAGCGCGCAATGGCCCCTGCTTTATATTGATAACCGCCGGCACCCTTTTTCTTTTTCAAATTGTAGATGAGTTGGTTGGCTTCGCCATCATAGCCGGCGCCGGCGGTGTATTCATACAAAAAGAAGCAATCGTCGTCAGACGTCAGGTAGTAGTGGTCCGGTAGATTCGTATCATCAATCTTTCGAAAGCGGACCGTAGGCACCGAGGGCCTTCCAAATATCTGACGGTTCTTTAATGCGGATTGCGCCTTTGGTCTCGTAATTGGCGGGCCAGGAAATGTCATTCCTCGCAAAACAAGAATCGAGAATGAAAAGCTTGCGGCCTTGCTGCAATGCAGCCCGGGCCTGCGTGAGTGTACCGCTGGTGTCACTTGCTTCCACTATCACCGTCGCCTCCGTGAGAGCGCTCATGGTGACATTGCGTGCGGGAAAAAAGAGCTTGTTCTGAGGTACATGCTGATTTGCATACCGCAATACAGGCACTTGCGAGATCAGAAGATGGTCGGTCGCAATTCGACGTTGCAGATCTTTGTTCTCTTTCGGATATGAAACGCCGATAGGAGTACCGATGACTGCGATCGTGCGGCCGCCTGCTTCAATCGCCGCGGTATGCGCTGCAGTGTCAATCCCATTTGCGAGCCCAGAAACGACTGTAAACCCTTTGGCCACGAGTTCGCGTGCAATTCTGCCGGCGCGACGTTTCCCTTCTTCAGTTGCATCACGACTTCCTACGACAGCAACAGAGCGGGTTTCGGTAAGCTCCCACGTGCCTTGGAAATACAGCATCTCAATCGGATATCGCGCGTCACGCAGCTTCTGCGGATAATTGCCCGCATGATGTATTCGAACCCCGAATCGGGAACCCCCCGCCTTCGATAGGTGCCGCACGACCTCCCGAGCGCGTCCGCGAGCCACACTCGGCGACACAAAGTCGGAGGGCACGGCCGTCGGATCCGCGGCGAACTTGTCAGCTATTGATTTGAACGTCGCGCCTTTTTGCAGCCAAAGCTCTTCGTACGCACCGAGCTCACACAGAGGCGAGATCGGCGCGACGGCAGGACCGTCATCTGATTTTGCGAGGAGTGCGGCGTTCATCGGTTTCCCATAGTCATCTTCGTACGGCGATTCTGGAATAGCAAACCCCGCCCTTTGACGACTTTCCGGTGCGACTTCTGTTCCATCGGCCAATCTAGCACAAATGCCTAACAGACTGTTTTCACTTGAATTTGTATGCTTGTAGGGGGCCAAATTGCTGGATTGACGGAAATGCCGCCCTGAAATTTGCAGGCGACTGCGTTCAATTCCCTGGCTAATGACAGCAAGCCTCATCGCCCGACCCTCGCCAATGTGTCCATGCCCTAATTGGGTCGTTGGTTGATCAACAGATTCCCGACCGTTTCCTTGACGAAGGCACGGACCTTCCTTTCTCGCGCCGCGGCCATCGGGGCCAACGGCATGGTATCCGCTATCTCCAGCAATTTCGTCCTCATATCCGAGCGATATCCGTCCGGATCGTCCGCCATTGTGGCGATGATCTCGAACATCGTTTTCAGCATCAGTTGAGTGGATACGTTGCCGGCGATGTAGTGCGCCGTCGCCATTTTTTGATCACCTTTGCATCGCCGAAGTCACCGGTGGCGGGATCACCCGTTCGGCTGAACGCCACGGCGCCTATGTGTCCAGGTTTGCGCGACAGGGCTTCCGCGCGCATGACCACCGCGACAGGATTGAAGCATTCGGACGGCTCACCAGCCGCAACACCATCGTCGGCAGCGACGAAGGGCAGCGCCACGAAATAGGTTACTTCCGCCATGGCTCCCTCCTAGCCGGAATAGGTATGAAATCTCCCGCGCACAAAGGCGTGAGAGACGGCCTTTATCAATTCGCCCACCTCGGTCTCCAGATATTCGTTCGCGACGATCAACGCGCGGATGGTCGAGCGCATGTCGCCGTCGCATGCCGCGATGGCCTGATCCACGGCAGCCTCCAGGCCAGCCGCGTCCTGTGCGTTCGGTTGTGAACCAGAGGACATGACGCTGTTCCAGGTTGACCGGCCATGGCCTACGTTCCTATTTTT
>WNFM01079574.1_pt3 | contig 23593 bp, 24 predicted proteins | sample 5400271 | NCBI WGS metagenome assembly WNFM01 (sample SAMN13153352, study PRJNA577476) | soil metagenome | isolation source: 60 cm saprolite on Douglas fir-dominated hillslope | place: USA:California | collected 2013-09-17 | reverse complement strand
CGCGACTATCTGTCTAGGGTTCAGATTTCCTATGAATGAGCGCGCGTTCGCGGGGCGGCAGGCGCCGGCGCAAGCGGCCTTCCGGGTCCTTGTCGTCGACGACGACCCGGACATGGCGATGCTCCTGTCCCGCGTCCTGGTGAAAGAGGGCATGGTGGTCGACACCGTGTACGACGGTGACGCGGCGCTGGTTCATGCCATGTCGTCGGCGCCGGACCTGATTCTGCTCGACGTCATGCTTCCCGGCCTGGGCGGCTTCGACATCTGCGAGCGCCTCAAGGCGGACGACGTCACGGCGCTGATCCCGATCATCCTGGTGACCGCGCTCGAGGATACCCAGAGCCGCGTGCGCGGCATCGAGGCAGGCGCCGACGATTTCCTGTCGAAGCCGGTGAAGGTCGAGGAGCTGATCGCGCGGGTCAAGACGCTGCGCCGCCTCCACGACACCCGCCGCGAGCTCGAGGCGCGGCGGCTCGCCGCCGAAGTGCAGCGCAAGGAAACCATCCGCAAGGCGTTCTCCCGCTATATCTCGCCGCGCCTTGCCGAGCGCATCATCTCCGATCTGGGCGACGACGGCCTGCCGTTCCAGAGCCACGCGCAGCGCATCAGCGTGGTGGCGCTGTTTGCCGATCTGCGCGGCTTTACCCGGCTGACCGAGACTATCAAGGTCGACAAGGTCGTCGCCATGCTGAACGAGTATTTCGCGGTCATCACGGAGGCCGCCTTCCGCAACGACGGCACCATCTTCAGCATGGCCGGCGATTGCCTGCTGGTCGGATTCAACGTGCCTTTTCCGCAGCCGGACGCCGCGGTGCGCGCCTGGCGCACGGCGCAGGACATGATCGCGAGCTTCGCCCCGGTTCTCGCGGGCTGGACCCAGGGCGGCGGCACTCCCACCGGCGTCGGCATCGGCATCGCCTCCGGCGAGGCGATCATCGGCAACATCGGCTCGCCGCATCACATGAGCTACACCATAATCGGCGACGCCGTGAACACCGCGGCGCGCCTGATGCAGATGGCGCGCGCCGGAGAGCTGCTGGTGTCCGGCGCGGTCTACGACTCGATCCGGGGGCTCGTGCCGTCGAGCTCCGTGGCGTCGCGCGGCAATGTCGCGCTGCGCGGCAAGACCGAAGCAACCCCGGTGTACGCGATCGAGCTCGCAAGCGTCCGGGCGCGCTAGCGATGCGAGTCCTCATCATCGACGATGACGAGGACCTGCGCACCCTGCTGGAGCATTTCATCAAGGACCACTGGGCCGACGCGTTCGTGGAGCAATACGACCCGGTCGAGCGGGATATGCCGGACGCTTCGTTCGCCCTCGGCTCCTACGACGTGATCATCCTCGACTACATGCTTGGCCGGGGCGACGGCCTGAAGTGGCTGCAGCAGTTCAAGCGCCGCAGCGACTGCCCGTCGGTGTTGTTCCTCACAGGCGCGGGCAACGAGATTATCGCGGTGCGGGCGATGAAAGCCGGCGCCGACGACTACCAGCGAAAGCAGGAGCTCACCCGCGAGCGGTTGGTCGACTCTCTGCGGGGGCTGCTCCGCGACGGCCACGAGAAAACGCTGCCTCCCGAGCTCGCTGCCCGGATGGCCGGCGAGTCGCTGGGGGCGAAGGTAAAGATCCCGGGCTTCAAGGTGCTGCGCCTGATCGGCGAGGGCGGGATGTCGCGCGTCTACCTCGCCGCGCGCGACTCCGACGATGAGCCGCTGGTGGTGAAGATCCTGCGCTCGGAGATCATCTCCGACAAGAAGGCCCTGGCCCGGTTCATGGAAGAGTACGCGATGGTGGAGCGCATCCAGAGCCGCCACGTCGCGCGCATCCACGGCCACGGCACCTCCGGGGAGCATGCCTACCTGGTCATGGAGTTCTTCGAGGGCGGCGACCTCAACAAGCGGCTCGAAGGCAAGGCGCTCAGGGCAGAGGACGCCTTGAGGCTGTTCCGCGAGCTCATGTTCGCGCTCGGCGACATCCACGAGAAGGGCATCCTGCATCGCGACCTGAAGCCGCAGAACATGATGTTCCGCGCCGACGGCAGCCTTGCGATCGTCGACTTCGGCATCGCCAAGCACATCGACGCCATCGACCGCACCAGCCACGGCGAGGTCGTCGGCACGCCACGCTACATGAGCCCCGAGCAGGTGCAGGGGAAAGCACTCGACCTGCGCACCGACATCTATAGCGCCGGAGTGCTGCTTTACCAGATGCTGACCGGGGAGCACATGTTCGACGGCGAAACGGCCCTCGACGTCGCGATGAGCCATGTCAACAAGGCGCCGCCGTCGCTGCCGGAGCACCTGGCGCAGTATCAGCGCCTGATGGACAAGCTGGTCGAGAAGGACCGCGACGCGCGCTTCCGCAACACCGACGAGGTCATCGGTTTTCTTTCGCGCAAGTACTACCAGGGTAGCAGCGGCGCCGTCCGCGCGGATACCACGTCGCGCCTGAGATAGGCAGGCCTCCCCGGTTCAGGGGAGCTTTGCCCAGATTGCCCGGAGCTGGTCCGGCAGGTCCTTCGGGGAGAAGGGTTTCGAGATCGCGCCGACCGCGCCCAGGGCGGTCACCTCCGCGAGCTCCGCCGGCGAAGCCTTGGCAGTGATGAAGACCACGGGGAGAGCGCTGGTCTCGGGTCGCTTCTTCATTTCCCGGAACAGCGTCGGCCCGTCCATGCCGGGCATCATCCAGTCGAGCAGTACGAGGTCCGGGCCGAATGCGCTCATCGCAGCGATCGCGGCGCTGGGGTCGCCGACGATCTCGACCTTCATCTTGCCGATGCGCTCGAGCGACATCCGCACGATGCGCTGGATGTCCTCGTCGTCCTCGACGTAGCAGATCTTGCTGAGCGGCCGGGCGGGCAAGGGGTCTCCGGTCAGGATCCGTGCCGCGGAAGCTCGAACCAGAAAGTCGTGCCGCCGCCGTCGCGGCATTCGAAGCCGATGCGTCCCTGCATCATCTCCACCAGCCGCTTGGAGATGGCGAGCCCGAGTCCGGTGCCGCTTTTCTGCCGGGAGGCCGTGGAATCGGCCTGCGCGAAGCGGCTGAAGATGCGGCCGCGGAACGATTCCGGGATGCCGGGCCCCCGGTCGTGCACCTCGACCCGCAGGCTGGGGCCGGCCCTCTCCAGGGTCACATCGACCGAGCCGGCTTCGGGCGAGAACTTGGCCGCGTTGGACAGTAGGTTGGTCATGACCTGCAGCAGGCGCTTGCGGTCGGCGTGCACCGGGTCGGCGGGCAAGTCGCCGTTCACCTCGAAGCGCACCTTGAAGCGGTCCGCGAAAGCCTTGTTGAGGACCAGCGCCTCGCGCACCAGCTCGGCGAGGCCGAACACTTCCGGCGCCAGGGTGAGCTTGCCGGACTCGATCTTCTCGATGTCGAGCAGGTCGTTGATCAGGTCCAGCAGCCGCGTGCCGTTGCGCTCCGCGACCGCGGTGAGCTCGGCGACGTCCTGCGTCAGGTCGCCGAGCACGCCGGAATTGATGAGCTGCAGCGAGCCGATGATGGAGGTGAGGGGGGTGCGCAACTCGTGGCTCAGGGTCGAGGTGAATTCCTTTTTCATGCGCGCAGCTTCGAGCTGCTGCGTCACATCCTGGCCCTGGGCGATCAGCGCGATCAGCGTGCCCTCGGGGTTGACGAGGGGCGTCACGCTCCATTCGCATACCACCTGCAGCCCGTCGCGCCGCGGGCTGCGGATCTGGAGCGCCGAAAGCGGCTCGCGCGATCGGATGAGCTGCGCCCACTGGCGGTCGAACTCGGGCCGCAGCTCGGGCAGGACCAGGCGCTCCTTGACCGGCTTGCCGATCATTTCCGCGCCGGCGAAGCCGAACAGCAGCTCGGCGCCCGGGTTGACCTGCGTGACGAGTCCCTGCGGATCGAGCTCGATCACCGCGATCGGCGCGCGCTCGGCGAACAGGGTCAGCTTGCGCCCGCTCGCTTCCACCTGGCGCCGTGCCTCCTCGAGCTCGCCCAGCTGGCGTTCCAGGCGTTGGTTGAGAACGCTGTAATCCTCGGTCAGCTTGCCGTAGGCGTGCCTCAGGCGGTAGCCGGAATGGAACACCTGAGTCAGGCGATAAGCGACCGCGACGTTGATGGCATAGAAGATCGGCACGAGCAACGCGATCTCGGTGAAGAGGCGATTGCCGAATGTCGCCAGCACGTAGGTGAAGGGCACCACGATTCCCGCCGCATACAGGGCGAATATCGGCCACGACGCCGCATACACCGGGATCCCGCCGGACATCATGCCCGCCAGCAGGAAAGCGAGGAACACCTGCTGCTCGTCGGTATGCGACGGGAAAAACACCGCGCCCGCAAATCCCCAGTTGGCGCCGATGGCGAGCGCCGCGATGCCGGACCAGCGCAGCCACTGCTCGGCGTTTTCGGCGCGATCCCGGCTGTGGCGGTAGGCGTAGAGCAGGCCGGCGCTCGCGGCGGTGACGAGCAGGACCAGGCCCCACCAGAAGAGCACCAGCTCCTTGAGGCGCTCGGACCAGAACTCGAAGGTGGCGATGGCGCCGATCGCGAACGTCGCCAGGATGCCGAGCCACATCTGGCCGTAGAGCTGCTCGACGCGATCGGTCAGCACCTGCCGCGGATCGGCCCGGTCGCGAATGCTCGCGGAATCGCCGCGCTGCGCGATGCGGACCGCGGTTTCCGGAGCAGTGCTGGTTTGATTCATGCGCGCAGAATTCCTGACCCCTGCGCAATTCTATCGGGAAACCAACTGCAGAAAGACTTTAGAGACCTTTGCCGTTGCGGATGACGCCGACTGCAATTCCTTCAATGGTCATCGCGTCGCGCCGCAGATCGACCTCGATCGGCTCGAACTCGGGGTTTTCGGGCATCAGCTGGACCGCGTGGCCGCGCCGGCGCAGGCGCTTGACCGTGACCTCGTCGGCGAGGCGCGCGACGATGATCTGCCCGGTGCGGGCGTCCTCGGTCTTGTGCACCGCCAGCAGGTCGCCTTCCAGGATGCCGGCGTCGCGCATCGACATGCCGCGCACGCGCAGCAGATAGTCGGCGCGCGGCGTGAACATATTCGGGTCCACCTGATAGCTGCCCTGCAAGTGCTCTTCGGCAAGAATCGGGCTGCCCGCCGCCACCCGGCCCACCACCGGGAGCTCCATCAGCTTGCCGGCCCGGTGTCCGGGGCGGCTGTCGCGTACTTTGATGCCGCGCGAGGCGCCTTCGGCGATATCGATGGCGCCCTTTTTTTCGAGCGCGCGCAGGTGCTGCTCGGCGGCATTTACCGAGCGGAACCCCATTCTTTCCGCAATTTCCGCCCGCGTCGGCGGATAGCCGGAAACCTCGGTCAGCTCGCGGATCAGCCGCAGAATTTCGCTTTGCCGGTCGGTGAGGGCTTCCATTAGTGGCATTATATACAGTATATGCGAAGGATTGTCCAATGAGACGCATCGTGCACTTGGACATGGATGCCTTCTATGCGTCGGTCGAGCAGCGCGACAATCCGGCGCTGAAAGGCAAGCCGGTCGCGGTCGGGGGCCGCCCGGAGGGCAGGGGCGTGGTTGCGGCGGCGAGCTACGAAGCGCGCGCCTTCGGCGTGCGCTCGGCGATGCCGATGGCGACTGCGCTGCGCCTTTGCCCGCAGCTCCTGATCGTCCGGCCCGATTTCCGCACGTACCGGGCCGTCTCGACGGAGATCCGCGAAATCCTGCGCTCCTGCACGCCGCTGGTGGAGCCGCTCTCGCTCGACGAAGCCTACCTCGATGTCACCGAGAACCTGTGGGGGGAGCCGTTTGCGATGGTTGTCGCAAGGGAATTGAAAAAGAAAATTCATGAGCAGACCGGGCTTACCGCATCGGCCGGCGTCGCGCCCAACAAGTTCCTGGCGAAGATCGCATCGGGCTGGCGCAAGCCCGACGGCCTGACCGTGATCTCGCCCGAGCGCGTCGAGGGCTTTCTGCAGAAGCTGCCGGTCGAGGCCCTGTGGGGTGTCGGCCCGGTCACCGCGAAAAAGCTGCACCGCATCGGCATCGTGCGCCTGGTCGACGTGCGCGCGGCCGATCCGCAGCGCCTGCGCGAGGCGGTCGGCAGCCTGGCGGATTGGCTGCGCCAGCTCGCGATCGGCGAGGACCCGAGAGAAGTGTGCCCCGACCGGCCGACGAAATCGGTGAGCGCCGAGAGCACCTACGCGGAAGACCTGGTCGATGCCGACGTGGTGCGTGGCGAAATGGAAGGCATGGCGCGCAGCGTCGCAGCGGACCTCGAAAGCAAGGGCCTTGTGGCGCGCACCGTGACGATCAAGGTGCGCTATTCCGATTTCACGACCGTGACGCGGAGCCATACGGCCGAAGCGCCGACGCGCGATGCGGCGGCGCTCGCCGAGCGCGCCGTGGCCCTGCTCGAGCGCACCGAGGCGGGCAGGCGGCCGGTGCGCCTGCTCGGTGCCGGCGCGCACGGCCTGGCAGGCGAAGGCGAGGAGAACGATGATCAGGACGAGGGCTCGACCAGCTCGGGGCCGTCGAGCTTCGAGCTGTTCACCAAGGGCCGGACGGGGTAGCAGCGGACCTGCTCCACGGCGGCGGTCTCGAGGATCTTTCCTATCTCGGCTGCATCCTCGAGCCGTGCATCGAGCCATGCGGCATGCGCCGAGGCGCGCAGCACGACCGGCATGCGGTCGTGGACAGCCGCAATGGAGAGCGAAGCGGGGCGCGTCATGATCGCGCAGGTGAGGAGGGGCGCTTTTCCCGGGGCGGTCCAAAGAGACATCAGGCCGGCAAAGGCAATCGGGCGCTCGGTATCGGGGAACACGTAGTAGGGCTGTTTCCGTTGCTGCTGCGCTTTCCACTCGTACCAGCCCAGTGCCGGTATCAGGCAGCGGGCGCTGCGGTACGCATCGCGCCACATCGTCTTGGTCGCCGCCTGCTCGGAGATCGCGTTGTAGCAGCGGGCCGGCGGCTTCGCCTGTTTCCACCAGGCCGGAATGAAGCCCCAGCGCGCGTCGCTCAGCTCGAGCTCCGAGGCCTCCGCGCTCCGGATAATTTGTACCATCATGGTCGGCGCGATGTTGTAGCGCCTGGCGAACACCGTGCCGCTGCGCCGGCCGATGTGCCATTCGCGCTCGATCGCCGCGGTCTCCGGGCTTACGTAACGGCCGCACATGGCACGAAGGTTACAATGCGCTCCGCATGATCATCCAGTCGCTGCTCGACACCGACCTGTACAAATACACGATGATGCAGGTGGTGCTGCATCATTTTCCCGGCGCGCAGGTCGAGTACAAGTTCAGGTGCCGCACCGAGGGGGTCGACCTCGGGCCGGACCTTCCCGAGATCCGCGCGCAGCTCACGAAGCTCTGCACGCTGCGTTTTCGCGACGACGAGCTCGCCTACCTGCGCGGGCTGCGCTTCATGAAGTCGGACTTCGTGGATTTTCTGGCGCTGTTCCACTTCAACGAGAAATTCGTTCGCATCGGCAACGGCGACAAGCCCGGCGAGATCGACATCACGATCCGCGGCCCCTGGCTGCACGCCATCCTGTTCGAGATCCCGATTCTTGCGATCGTTTCGGAGGCGTATTTCCGCCGCACCCAGCCGCGCCCGGACCTCGCTGAAGGCCGGCGCCGCCTCCAGGCCAAGATCGATCTCGTGCGCACGGTGGAGCCCGAGCTCGACTTCAAGATCTCTGACTTCGGCACCCGGCGCCGGTTCGCGCGTGACTGGCAGGAGGAGGTCCTCAAGACCTTGAAGCGCGAGGTGCCGCAGTATCTCGCCGGCACCTCCAACGTCTGGTTCGCGATGCGCAACGACATGACGCCCCTCGGCACCATGGCGCACGAGTACATGCAGGCCTGCCAGGCGCTCGGCCCGCGCCTGCGCGACTCGCAGGTCTTCGCCTTCGACAAATGGGCGCAGGAATATCGCGGCGACCTCGGCATCGCGATCGCCGACACCTACGGCCTGCAGGCCTTCCTGCGCGACTTCGACATGTATTTCTGCAAGCTGTTCGACGGCGCGCGCCACGATTCGGGCGATCCCTTCGACTGGGGCGAGAAACTGATCGCGCACTACCGCCGGCACCGCGTCGATCCGCGCACCAAGCAGCTCATTTTCTCGGACCAGCTGTCGTTCCCGCTCGCGATCGAGATCGCACGGCGCTTCCACGGCCGGGCGCGCACTTCCTTCGGCATCGGCACCAACCTGACCAACGACCTCGGCTACGAGGCGATCAACGTCGTCATCAAGATGACCGAGTGCAACGGCCAGCCGGTGGCCAAGGTGTCCGACGCGCCCGGTAAAACAGTCAGCAAGGACGCGGGCTACCTGGCGTATCTTCGCCAGGTGTTCGGCCTCTCGCCGACCGAAAAGGTCTGACCGCCTCGCGTACCGCCTTCGCGGTGCTCGCCGCGTGCTTCGCGCTCAACATGTTCGGGCGCGGCCTCGGCGACACCTACGCCGTATTCCTGCGTCCCCTCGAGCGCGAGTTCGGTTGGACCCGCTCTGAGCTTACCAGCGTCTACTCGATCTACCTGCTGGTGAACGGCTTCACCGCGCCCCTGGTCGGCATGCTCTTCGACCGCCTCGGGCCGCGCTGGGTGTACGGCGCCGGGATGACCGCGCTCGGTGCGGCGTTCTTCCTCGCCGGGTCGCTGGAAAGCCTCTGGCAGTTCTATCTCTTCGTCGGCGCGCTGGTCGGCCTCGGCGTGAGCCTGAACGGCATGGTGCCGGGCTCGGCGCTGCTCTCGCGCTGGTTCCGCACGCGCCTCTCGACCGCCCTCGGCATCGCGTTCTCGGCGATCGGCTTCGGCACCATCGTCTTCGTCCCGCTCGCGCAATACCTCGTCGGCGATTTCGGCTGGCGCACCGCCTACCGGGTGCTCGGCGGCCTTCTCCTGGTCCTCGTGCCGGTGGTGGTGCTGGCGATCCCCTGGCGCCGCTTCGCCGCCGGCGATCCCGAGCTGCACCACGACGGAAAGTCGGCCGCGCAAGGGCAGGGCTGGACCCTGTCATCCGCGCTGCGCTCGCCGCTCTACTGGGGACTGGCGCAGCTTTTCTTCTGCACCTCGATCGCGATGTTCTCGATCACCGTCCAGCTGGTGGCCTTCTTCATCGACGTCGGCTTCTCGCCGCTTATTGCAGCCACCGCATATGGATTTGTGGGAATGATGTCGGCGGCTAGCGTGATGGGGAGCGGCCTGATCTCGGACCGCTTCGGCTACCGCCAGACCGTGACCGCGAGCTTCGCCGGCACCGCAACCGGAATCGTGATTCTCATCCTGCTCGAGGCCTTCCCATCGAACGCGCTGCTCATCCTTTTCGTCCCGGTATTCGGCCTTTGCATGGGCACGCGCGGCCCGATCGTCTCATCCGTGTGCGCGCGGCACTTCGCCGGCTCCAGCGTCGCCACCATCTACGGCACGATCTACGCGGCCAACGCCCTCGGCGCCGCCCTCGGCTCCTTCATGGGCGGCGTGCTGCACGACCTGACCGGCGGCTACCTCGTCGGCCTCGCCTTCGCCGTCGGCTTCATCCTGCTCGCCGCGCTGCCGTTCTGGACCGTTCCGGCGCTCAGGAGCTTTCGCTGAGCGCGAACGCTCCGCCCGGAGTCGGCTAGAACTGCTTCCTTGCCTTGGCGAAGGATTCCTTCAGCGCCTGGTAGCTCTTCACGAAGCCGGTCTTGACCTCCTCCCAGGCTTCCGCGGAGCTGTGCTTGAGTCCGCCGTACCATTCGGCCAGCTCATTGCGCTCCTTGCGCAGCGCGTTCAGCGTCTCGCGCCCCTTCTCGCGGCCGGCCTGATCCATCTTCTCCCACTCCCGGTCGAGCTTCCTTTCCATCCGGCGGATGCTCCTGTCCGCATCGTCGAGCGCGGCCTTGGCCTTCTTGACGGCCTCGTCCCGCTGCGCCACCGTGTAATTCTTGATCGCCTCGCCGGTCTCGTCGACCTTCCTCGAAACGTCCTTTGCCGTGGTCTTCTTGCTGGGAGTATCGGCTCCAAAAGTAAGCGGTGAAATGGGGAGCAGCACGCCAAGCGCGAGCGCCGGAATGCATAAAGCAGATGAGCGAATTTTCACTGTCTTTCCTTTCATAACACTCAAACCACCTCGACATCGAGGGAGCATGCAGATACCTGCCTGACCGTGCAGCCGACGGGTGAATGCGCGTCGGCCCACGCCACGATCTCCCGCAGAGATTGCTCTTGAGCGTCTCCGCCAATCGTCACCCTGGTGCGCCATGCGCCGAGGCCGGCGGAAATGCTGTCGTCAAGACCGAGCAGCCCGCGTTGATCGGACTCGCTTTCGACCGTCACCTCCAATGCGCTCAGAGCGACGCCGAGCTTGGCCGCACGCGTCGCGATGACAGTCGCCGTGCACGAGGCTACAGCGGCACGCAGCAACCAGCCCGGATTCGGCGCCGAGCCTTTGCCGCCGATCGCCGGCGGCATGTCGGTGGCCACGCGTTCGTTGCGTGGTCCGGTGACCTCACACCTCAGGCCTTCAGCGAGCCGCGCCGTAGCTACGCTTCTGGCTCGAGCCTTAGCCGGATCGGCGGAAATAACGGCGCTAAGGCGCTCAATCGCTTGGCCAATGCTTGGATCGTTCATGATCAAACTCCAGTTCGGCGCAACGTCACCTGCTCTTTTTGCGCGCCGGGGACGATTGAACCTCCTTGACTTCGGATACCTCGCCGGTGCACGAATTGAGTTTGAAGACCCGGTCCTTTATGACTTGAAGCTGCCAGCACGGTACTTCAGCGACCTTGGCCCTCTCCTTCGCGTGATAGAGGAGCATCACGCCTAGGATCAGCGCGGCAGGCAGAGCGAGGATGAGCACCATTCCAGAGAAGATCCCCACCCCTTCTCGAATGCCGGCTGGAATGAACGACAAAAGCGCATGAACGACCGCGCTCAATCCTCTCTCTGCAGGTTCCTGGTCGGCTTCCATTTTTGTCCTCCAATGAACGACATTCGGCGGATGCTAGAACGATACATAGGTAGATGCAACGATATGCCGGTAGAGACCGCGATATGCCGGCAGATGTCTATTAGTAGATAGTGCCTCGGGAGGTGATTTCGCGTTCGAGAGTCTCGCGCGAAGAGGGGGGCGCGATGGCAAGCATGCGACGCGCGCGTTCGCCGGGCGTGCAGCCGCGGAGGTCGGCGGTGCCGTGCTCGGTGACGATGACGCCGGCTTCGCTAAGGGGGGTGGAGACGGGGCCGGTGAGGGTGGCGACGATGCGGGAGGCGGGGATGAGGAGGAGGGAGACGCCGCCGGGGGATTGGTTGGCGGCGCGGATGAAGTCGGGGGCGCCGCCGATGGCGCCGACGTAGCTGCCGTTGGCGACTTCGCTGTTGACGTTGCCGGTGAGGTCGACTTCGACGGCGGAATTGATCGCGACGAAGCGCTCGATGCGGCTCAAGACTTGTGCGTCGTGCGTGTACTCCGAAGAGCGCAGGCGGATCGCCGGGTTGTCGCGCGCGAAATCGAAGAGACGCCTGGTTCCGATGAGCATCGCGCAGTCCGCGCCCTTGACGATTCCTCTTTCCATCAGGTCTGCGACGCCGTCGCCAATGGTGCCGGAGTGAATTTTCAGGCTCTTGTGGCCCTGAAGGGAAGAGCAGACGGCGTCGGGGAGGGCGCCGATGCCGAATTCGAGCGTGGCGCCATCCAGAATGAGCGGCGCGGCGTGGCGGGCGATCGAGGTCTCGACTTTCCCCGCTGCGCGGGAGGGTGCTGCGGCAGGGGCGCGGGAGGACTCGATAAGGACGGAAAAGTCCTTTCTTGAAAGAACCCTCTCGGAATGGGTCCAGGGCACCTGGTCGTTCACCTCGGCGACCACCGCGCGGCAGGTCTCGAGCGCGGGAACGAGGTAGTCGGCGGCGAGGCCGAGGCTATGCTCGCCGCGCGAATTGGCCGGGCTGAGCTGGACGAATACGACGTCGGCGCGGATCTGGCGGGCGCGGATCCGGGCGCCGAGCTCCGAGTAGGGAATGCGCAGGATCTCGAGCACGCCGGAGTCGGAAAGCGCGCGGTTGTGGCCGATCCCGCAATACGAGCTGAGCCTAAGGTGATCCGCATGCTCTGGCTTGACGATGCCGGAGTAGTTCACGCCGAGGAAGCGCTGCGCAACGAGCGCCTCGACCAGAGTTTGCGCCTCGGCGCAGGCCTGCCCGATAATGATTCCGTCGCCCGGACGAACTACACTTGTCAGTTCATTCATCGGGCGGGGCTGATTTCGGGATCGCGGAGGATCGAATGCCGGCAGACGATAGCAAAACCAAGGTAACCATTTTCACTTCGAGCTACCGCGTCAGAGGCTATATCGACCTGGTGACAGGCGCGCGGGTCACCGATTTCATGTCCGAGGCAAAGGACTTCATCGCCGTCACCAATGCCGAGGTGTGGGAGCTGCAGCCCGCAGGACGCCAGGTGGCGTCGGCGCCGTTCATCAACGTCAGCCGAGAACACATCGAAATTATCTTTCCCGGACATTAAAGGGAAAAGCTGAAGACTCAGCGATCCAGCCCCTGGTCTTCGTAGGACGCCGGGTCGGAGATCGGCTCGATGTGCGTCAGCAGTGAGGCGTTCGGCACCAGCGAGGTGATCCGCGCTTCGAGCTCCTCCGATAGCTGGTGCGCGCGTTTCACGCTCCACTCGTCGGGCACCAGGAGATGGAAGGAAACGAAGCGGCGCGCGCCCGCCTGCCGGGTGCGCAGCGCGTGGAATGTGACCCCGTAACGCTTCGAATACTCGTTGAAGAGCTTGCCGATCTCGCGCAGATCGTCGCCCGGGATCGCCTGATCGAGCAGGCCGAGAACTGAGCGCCGCATCAAGCCGACCCCGGTCCAGATGATCTGCGCGCCGACGGCCAGAGCGACCAGCGCATCGACGACCAGCCAGCCGGTCAGCCATGCCAGGCCGACGCCGGCGACCACGCCGACCGAGGTCCAGACGTCGGTCAGCAGGTGCTGCCCGTCGGCCTCGAGCGTGATGCTGTGATTGTCGCGCCCGGCGCGAATCAGGATCAGGGCGACGCCGAAGTTGATCGCGCCGGCGAGGGCGCCGAGCGCCAGGCCGAACGCGGGCGTTTCGATGGGCTGCGGCGCGACGAGGCGCGGCAAGGCGCTGGCGATGATTGCGGCGGCGGCGAGCACGATCAGCGTGCCTTCCATTCCGGCCGCGAAGTACTCGGCCTTGGAGAGGCCGTACGGGTGCTTGGCGTCTGGCGGCGACGCCGCCAGGCGCAGCATCCACAGCGCGAGCAGGCCGGCGCCCAGGTTGACGAAGGCTTCCAGCGCGTCGGACAGCAGCCCGACCGAGCCGGTCAGCCACCACGCCGCCCATTTGATCGCGAGAGTGACGATCGCGGTCGCGATCGACAGCCAGGCGTAGCGCGTCAGGCCTCCATCAAGTGCTATGGGCATAGGCGCGATAGACCCGCAGGGACGCCGGCAAGGTGAGGTTGGGGACTGAAAGCTCGTAGATTGCCACGTTGCGGGGCTCTCCTGACGAGGCCAGGAATGTTCGAACCTGAAGAATCCCGCTTTTCAAGGGGATTTCCTTCTCATCCGGCGCAAGCAGAACCGCCTTTGCCTCCGGATGCGGATCGGCCCTGCCGGGATTGATCTGCTCGCAGGCCCAGCGCTTGAACAGCACTGCCTTGCCCAGGCATCGCTTCGTCCAGGGGGTCGGCTTCTCGAAGAACGACAGATACGAAGGCGATGTGAGCACCGCGGGCGATTCGAGCTCGTAGGTGGCGAGGTACTTTCCCTCGCCCGGCTTGCAGTCGGCGACCCAGCGCTGCGCCGAGCGAAAGCCGGGGATCGAGAGCCGCTCCGGCATGTGCTCGCTGTCGTACCACGCGTTGAATTCCTCCTCCATATAGGCAGGCGGCTCGGTCATCGTCAGCAGCAGGCCGTGGCGGCTCATCCCGGCAGATTCTCCAGCATCTCGCTCATCGGCCCCGCGCGGGTCACGTGGCCCTGCTCGAGAAAGTAGGCACGGTCGCCGACCCGCCGGGCAAAAGCAAGATTCTGCTCGCAAAGCAGAATGGCGAGCCCGCTCGCCTTCAGCCCGAGGATCGCCCTCTCTATCTCCTGGACCACTTTGGGGGCGAGCCCTTCAGAGGGCTCATCCAGCAGCAGCGCCGCCGGATTGCCCATCAGCGTGCGCGCGATCGTCAGCATCTGCTGCTCGCCGCCCGACATCTGCGCCGCGAGACGCTCGCGCATCGCGGCAAGAGGCGGAAACAGGGCGAGCAGCCTCTCGGCCGTCCAGGGTGCGACGCCGTCGCGCGGTGTCTTGCGGCCGACTTCCAGATTCTCCGCAACGGTGAGGGCGGTGAAGATCCTGCGGTCCTCCGGGACGTAGCCCAGGCCGAGCCGGGCGATCTCGAAGGGCTGCAGCCCGTCGATGCGCCGGCCGCCGAAGAGCACTGCGCCGGAGTCCGGCCGCACCAGGCCCATGACGGCTTTCAGGGTAGTCGATTTCCCTGCGCCGTTGCGGCCGGCGAGCACCACGACCTCGCCGGCGTCGAGCTTCAGGCCGACGTCGAACAGGACCCGCGCCCGGCCGTAGCTCGCGCTCAGGCGCTCAAGCTCAAGCGCTGCCAAGGTAGACCTCCTGCACCCGCGGATCTGCGCGAATCTGCGCCGGCGCGCCGCTCGCGATGATCTCGCCAGAGTGCAGCACGATCACCCGGCTCGCGAAATCGAACACCACCCGCATGTCATGCTCGGTGAACAGCACCGCGACGCCTTCGCTGCGCGCGAGCCCGGCGGCGAGCGCCATGAGCGCGGTACGCTCGTCGGGGGCCATGCCGGCGGTCGGCTCGTCCATCAGCAGCAGCTTCGGCCGGTTGGCGAGCGCGAGGGCGAGCTCGACGCGCTTGAGATCGCCGTAAGCGAGCACCGCGCAGGCGCGCTCCGCCTGGTCCAGCATGCCGACGCGCCGGAGCAGGCGATCGGCTTCGTCTTTCTTCAACTTTGAAAAGATTCTTGTCGGAGAAAAAAGCTGTCGCGCAAACGACAGCAGCGCTAGCTGAACGTTCTCGCGCACCGTCATCGAAGCGAACGTCGCGGCGACCTGGAAAGTCCTGCCGACGCCCAGCCGCCAGATCTGCCGCGGTGGCAATCCGCCGAGGCTGCGGCGTTCGAGCAGGATCTCGCCCGAATCGGGCGCAAGCTGGCCGTTCAGCAGGTTGAAGCAGGTGGTCTTGCCGGCGCCGTTCGGCCCGATCAGGCCGACGAGCTCGCCGGCGCCGACCGCAAACGAAACCTCGCGCAGCGCCTGCACCCCGCCATAGGCCTTCGAAAGCCCGCGCGCCTCCAGCGTCGGCGTCATCGGCCGAGCCTCTCCTTGAGAAAGCCCGCGAGCCCCTGGGGGAAGGCGAGAACCAGGGCGAGGATCACGCCGCCGACGGCGGCGCGCCAATAGGCGGCGTCGCGGGCGAGCTCATCCGCGAGCCAGGTGAAAAGCGCCGCGCCCCATACTGGTCCGGTCAGCGTCTGCATGCCGCCGAGCAGCACCATCACCAGGCCGTCGACCGAGCGCGGCACCGCGAGCGTTTCGGGGGAGATGGAGCCCTTCGAGAACGCATACACGGCGCCGGCGATCCCGGCGAACAGGCCGGCGAGCGCGAACGCTGCCCACTGCCGCGCGCGCACGTCGATGCCGACGGCGTCCGCGCGCAGGGGCGAATCGCGCGCCGCGCGCAGCGCGTAGCCGAACGGCGAGAAAGCCATCCGCCAGAGCAACGCCGTCGCGGCGCCGCAAAGGAGGAGGGCGGCGTAGTAATACGCGGTCTTGGAAGCGAGCCACGGCGCCGGCCAGACCCCGATCAGCCCGTTCGATCCGCCGGTAAGCGCATCCCATTGGAACGCGACCGCCCAGACGATCTGCGCGAAGGCGAGCGTCAGCATCGCCAGGTAAACCCCGGAAAGGCGCACGCAGAACCAGCCGAACACCGTGGCTGCGGCGAACGCGGCCAGCGGCGCCGCGAGCAGTGCGAGCTCCATGGGGAGCCCGGCTCGCAGCACCAGCAGCCCCGCCGCATACGCGCCCACGCCGAAGTACGCGGCATGGCCGAACGAGATCATGCCTCCCGGCCCGATGATGAAGTGCAGGCTCGCCGCGAATAGCGCAAAGACCAGGATGTCCGTGAGCAGCACGAGGGTGTATTGCTGTGAGAAAGCCGGCAACAAGGCGAGCGCAGCGGCCGCGGCAGCGAGCAAGATTATTTCGCGGAGCGAAAAGGCCTTCAGCGGTGGCTCGGCGGCGGCGCCGCGCGGCTCGATCAGGGCGCGTCCGAGGAGTCCCCGGGGACGCGCGATCAATACCGCCGCCATGACCACGAACTCGATCACCAGCGTGAGCTTCGAGAAGCCCAGGCCGATGCAAAAGGCCTTGATCTGGCCGATGAGCAGCGCCGCAAGGAAAGCGCCCGGGATCGAGCCGAGCCCACCGACCACGACGACAACAAAAGCATCCGCGATCACCCCGAGGTCGACATTGAGGCTCGCGGGCTCGTGCGGAATCGCGGTGGCGCCGCCGAAGCCAGCGAGCAGCGCGCCGAACGCGAACACGCCGGTGAACAGCCGGCGCTGGTTGACGCCGAGGGCGCCGGCCATCTCCCGGTCCTGCGTGGCAGCGCGGACCAGGATGCCCCAGCGGGTTTTCTTCAGCAGCAGGTGGAGCAGGGCAAAGACCAGCGGACCCAGGAAGATCAGGAACAGCTCGTACTCGGGAAACTGGCGCCCCGCGATCGTCACGGCGCCGGCAAGCCCCGGAGCGCGCGGGCCGAGGAGATCCACCGGCCCCCATGCCCACAGCGCGAAATCCCGGAGGACCAGCAGCAGGGCGAAGGTGGCGAGGAGCTGCAAGAGCTCCGGCGCTTTGTAGATTTTTCTCAGGAGACCTATTTCGATGAGAGCGCCAAAGACTGCGACAAGCAATGCCGAGGCTGGAACCGCGACCCAGAAGCCGAGCGGCGCCGCGAGCCACACGGCGAGGTACATGCCAAGCATGTAGAGCGAGCCGTGGGCGAAGTTGACGATGCGGCTGACGCCGAAAATGAGCGACAGGCCGGCGGCGACGAGAAACAGCGAGCTCGCGCCCGCCAACCCGTTGAGGAACTGCAGCAGGACGGCGGAGCTGCTCACCCCCGCCGTTTATTCCTTCCTCAGCGCGCGGACTTCCTCGACCGGCGGCTGGAAGCTCGCGCCGTCGGCATAGCGCCAGTTCACCATCGCGCCCTTGCCGTTCTTTTTCGCCAGCTGGCCGACATACGCGCCCATGGTCGACTGGTGATCCAGCGCGCGATAGGTGATTGGCCCGAACGGCGTCTCCATCTGCAGGCCCTTGAGGGCAGCAATCAGTTTTTCTGCGTCGGCGGAGCCCGCCTTGCGCAAAGCGTTGGCCGCGGTGTACAGCGCCGCGTAACCGACGACCGACCCGGCGCGCGGATAGTCGCTCCAGCGTTTCTGATAGGCGTCGCGAAACCTCCCGTGCAGCGGAGCGTCGATTTCGCTCCAGGGATACCCGGTGACCCACCAGCCCTCCGGGGTCTCGTCCTGGAAGCTGTCGAGGTACTCAGGCTCGCCGGCGAGCAGGTTGAACACGGCTGTGCTCTTGAACAGGCCGCGGGTATTGCCCTCACGGATGAACTTCTGCAGGTCGACCGCGAACAGCGAGCTAAAGATGGCGTCGGGCTTCGCGTCGAGCAGCGCCTGCACCACGGCGCCGGCATCGATCCTGCCGAGCGGGGGCGCCTGCTCGGCGATGAACTCGACCCCCGGCTGCGCCTTCGACATCAGCTTCTTGAACGAGGCTGTCGCCGATTGCCCGTATTCGTAGTTCGGATAGACGATCGCCCAGCGCTTCTTGTTCAGCTTGACTGCCTCGGGGACGAGCATCGCGGTCTGCATGTAGGTCGACGGGCGCAGGCGGAAGGTGTAGCGGTTGCCGTTCTCCCACACGATCTTGTCGGTGAGCGGCTCGGCGGCGATGAACACGATCTTGCGCTGGTTGGCGAGGTTCGCCACGGCGAGCCCGACGTTGGAGGCGAAGGTGCCCATCAGCACTGCGGCCTGCTCGCGGGAAATCAGTTCCTCGGCCACGCGCACCGCATCGCCCGGCGTGCCGCCGTCGTCGCGCGAGATCACTTCGAGCTTGCGGCCGTTCACGCCGCCGCCGCGGTTGATTTCCTCGAGCGCGAGCTCCCAGCCTTTCTTGTACGGCTCGAGAAACGCCGGAAACACCTTGTAGCTGTTCAACTCGCCGATCTTGATACTCTGGGCTTGCCCGACCGCGTTACTGGCGATCAAAGCAAATGCCAGATAGATCATAGGTTTGGGACTCATGCTTCACCTTCGACTTTAGCTCCCCGATCTGGTTTGATCTTGCCGGCTCCGCCGGGGAAGACTCTCCAGAATTCCCTGCGCACCAGGCTGGCGATCGTCGCGCTCTTGTTAAGGCCGTGGTAGCGCGCCACCGCTTCGAGCATCGCGAGGTCGCGCGGCGTTGCGGAGAAGGTGCTGACTTTTGCTTTCATGGCGTGGTATATAAATGTTATATAACATTTATACGACGAAGCCGCGCTGAAGTCAAGCCGCCTTGCGCTCCGCAGGAGGGGGAAGCAGCTTCAGACAGCGGCCGATCCAGAGCGCCGTGAGCTTTTCCTGGACGCCGTTCTGCGCCAGGCGCTGCGCCAGCGCGCCGAAATCGACCTGGTCGAGCGGCTGGTCCTGGTTGAAGCAGGAGAACACATAAGTCGTCTTCCCGGTCGCCGGATCGACGTGCGGCTGGAGGCACTGCGCGCAGATTTCCTTCATCATGCACTGCATCGGCGAGTTGATCGATCCGATGGCGGTGTGGTCCCGTTTGAGATACTTTTTCAATTCCTCATGGCGCGCTCGCGCGACGGCGGCCATCATCTGGTCGGAGCCGATGGCGATGATCCGGTCCGCTTTCTTGAATTCTATTTTCTGAACACCCAGAGCACCGGAAGCGTAGGCCTGCATGGCCTGGACTATGTTGCCGACATACGCGCGGTCCTGCGGCCTGCGCGGCGCGAAGCCCGGCGCCTCGTCGCAGCACCAGATGACCACGTCCGATGAAGCCTCGATGTCGTCGATGCGGTAGCGGTCTGACATCTGCTTGTAGCCGGCGAAGTAGATTACTTTCGAGCCGGCGGCGCGCAGCGCCCGTCCGATGGAGAACAGCACCGCGTTGCCGAGACCGCCGCCGGCGAGCACCACCGTCTCGCCGCTCGGAATCTCGGTCGGCGTCCCAGTGGGCCCCATAAGGATCACCGGCTCGCCCGGGCTGAGGTAGGCGAGCAGGTCGGCCGATCCGCCCATCTCGAGCGCGATCACCGAAATGAGGCCTTTCTCCCTGTCGACCCAGGCCCCGGTCAGCGCCAGCCCTTCCATCGCGAGCGTCGTGCCCGGCACGCGCAGCGCGAGGGTCTCGAAGTTCTGCATGCGGTAGAACTGGCCGGGGTGGAAGCGCCGCGCCGCGACCGGCGCGCGCAGCACCACCTCGATGATCCGCGGCGTGAGCCGCCGCACCTCGTGCACCACCGCGCGCAGGTCGCGGTTAAGCCTGGCGAGAAATGCCTCGTCGCTCTCCACGGAAGAAGAATGCCGTGAAGAAAGGACCCGGCTGATGACGGGATAGCCCTGCTTCGCGCTGCCCATCGCCTTCACCACGTTGCCGAAGTACGACGGGTGCAGGTCGCCGAAGAAGCTCATGAAGCGACCGTCCGCGTAGCGGTGCAGCAGCACTTCGGGGTGCTTCGGCTTCGCCGTGTGGCGCTCGGGCTTGATCGCCGCGCCGCTTTCGTCTGTAGCCTGGAAGTACTTGCCGTCGAGGGGAAGCGTTACACCCTCTTCGCGAGCCAGAACCGTGTTGGGTTGCGTGCCTGCTGCAATAAGGACACTTCTCGCCTTCAGCTCGACTTTTTTTCCTTCTGATTCGAATATCACCGCCGAAGCGTGACCGTGGCCATCAACTTCAATGCTGGTCGGCGTAAGACCCTCGGCGAACACCACGCCTTCTTCGAGCGCTTTCTCGACCTCCTCGTGGTTCAGCGTATACGACGGGCTGTCGACCATGCGGCGCCGGTAGGCGATAGTCACGCCGCCCCAGGATTTCAACAGATTCAGTTTTTCAGAAGGACTGCTGCTTCTTAAAGCTTTGGCGTGGGCTATGAATTCCTGCGCGATCTCGCGCTCCTCGGGGTTCCACGACGGCGCGACAGGAATTTCTCCACCTGCACCGCGTAGTAGGCGAGCGACTCGGTCGCGGTGTCGATGGCGGTCAGGCCGCCGCCGACCACCACCACCGGCAGGCGGATCTGCAGGTTGGCGATCGACTCGCGCTTCGCTGCGCCGGTGAGCTGCAGCGCCATCAGGAAGTCGGAGGCGGCGCGCACGCCGCGCGCGAAGCCGTTGGGAATCTCCAGCACGGTGGGCCGGCCGGCGCCTGCGCACAGCGCGATATGGTCGAAGCCGTCGGCGAAAGCCTCGTCGATAGTGAGTGTGCCGCCGAAGCGCACGCCGCCGAACATCGCGAACTGACGGCGCCGCTCGAGCAGGAGGCGAATGATCTTGAGGAAATTCTTGTCCCAGCGCACCGTGATGCCGTACTCGGCGACCCCGCCGAAGCCCGCCATGGCGCGGCGGTCGAGCGGTTCACGCAACGCTTCTATGTTCTTCACAGGTTCAAACCCCACCCTGTTGCCCAGAGGGTCCACCCCCGAAAGCCTGGCGTCGAGCGGCTCGATCTTCAGCCCGTCGATGCCGACCACCGTGTGGCCGTCGTTCATGAGGTGGTGTGCGCGGGTGTAGCCCGCGGGGCCCAGGCCCACGACAAGAACTCTTTTTCCGGAAGCGGGTCGTGGATATGGGCGGCGCAGATCGAAAGGGTTCCAGCGTGTGAGCAGCGAATAGATCTCGAAGCCCCAGGGCAGCTCGAGCACGTCCTTGAGGGTGCGCGTCTCGGCCTGCGGAATGTTGACCGGCTCCTGCTTCTGGAAGATGCAGGACTTCATGCAGTCGTTGCAGATGCGGTGCCCGGTGCCGGCCACCATCGGGTTGTCGACCGCGATGATGCCGAGCGCGGCGAGCGGCTCGCCGCGCGCCTTGACCATGTGCATCTCGGAGACTTTTTCCTCGAGCGGGCAGCCGGCGAGCTGCACGCCGAATACCGTCTTCTTGAAATCTTCGGCCGGGGGCTTCTCTTTCAGGCCCTTCGAGCAGGAGTCCTTGCCCTGCTCGTGGCACCAGATGCAGTAGTTCGCCTCATCGAGCGCGCCCGCGAGGTCGGTGCCCGGATCGGTAAGCTGGAAGCCTTCCCGGTGCCTCAAATGAGCCAGGGTATTTTCTGGAAACCCTGCCTTGGTCTCGGTGCGTACCGGGATCAGCCGCATGAAATCCAGTTTGCGGGGCGTCTTGAACAGCACGCCGGAGCGGTGCTTCTCGCGTCCTTCCGGCGTGGTCGTGGCCCAGGCGGCATAGCGCGCGGCCCGCTCGAGCTGCGCCGCGTTTGCCGCCTCGTCCTTCAGCCACTCCGTGACCTGCCGGGCGAATTCAAGCTCGGTCGAAAAATCGAAACCATCGGGTTTCGCGTCCTCGGGCTTGACCTTGTGCAGGGCGCGGCGCTGCACGAACAGGCGCTTGACCGAGTAGATCGGGGCGAGCTCGTTGTGCTTCCCGGCGAGGGCGCGCGCTTCGGCCTCGATGCCGAACAGCCTGGCGATGAAATCCTCGAAATGCGGCGCGAGCGCGATCAGCAGGTCGGATTCGGCTTTTTTTCCCGGAGGATTCGCTCTCGAGGAAACGAGCCGGTCACGCAGCGGCTTGTCGGCCTCTTCGAGGAAGCCGAGAAACGCCCGGTCGACGCGAATCAGGCCTTCGCGCTCGTGCAGGTCCGAGAAACTGATGCCGAAGCCGAGGTGCATGAAGGTAAAATTATCGTCGAAATTGCCTATGTCGCCCGACGAATTACCTTATTCCTGAGCGGAGTTTTCAATGCAGATCAAGAGCAGCGTATTCCTGGTCACCGGCGGCGCGTCGGGACTCGGCGCGGCAACCGCGCGCATGGCGGCCGAGAACGGCGGCAAAGTGGTCATCGCCGATATGCAGGCGGAGCTGGGCGAGAAGCTCGCGAAGGAGCTTGGCGGCCGCTTCGCGAAGACCGATGTCGCGTCGGAAGCCGACGGCAAGGCGGCTGTGGCGTTGGCGGTGAAGGAGTTCGGCGGCGTGCACGTGCTGGTGAATTGCGCCGGGATCGCCATCGCCGAGAGAACCCTCGGCAAGGAAACGCCGCATGCGCTCGCTTCCTTCACCCGCGCAGTTACCGTAAACCTGATCGGCACTTTCAACATGATTCGCCTGACCGCGGACGCGATGGCGAAAGCCGCGCCCAATGCGTCGGGGGAGCGTGGCGTGATCGTCAACACCGCTTCGGTGGCCGCGTTCGACGGGCAGATCGGCCAGGCGGCCTACTCGGCCTCCAAGGGCGGCGTCGTCGGCATGACGCTGCCGATCGCGCGCGACCTGTCGCGCAACGGCATCCGCGTATGCACCATCGCGCCCGGGATCTTCGAGACGCCGATGCTGCTCGGCATGCCCAAGGATGTGCAGGACGCGCTCGGCAGGCAGGTGCCGTTCCCTTCGCGCCTCGGGCGCCCCTCGGAATACGCGCAGCTCGTGAAAGCGATCGTCGAAACCGAGATGCTGAACGGCGAGACGATTCGCCTGGACGGCGCCATCCGCATGGCGCCGAAATAGCTACTGCCGCCGGAGATTCTTCTTGTAGAACCGGCCGCGCTCGATGTATCCCGCGGCGACTTGCAGAAGGTAATTCCTTTCTTCCTCCTTGAGCTCCCGCACCACCTTGCCTGGCGAGCCGAGCACCAGCACGCCGTCCGGGACCTCCTTGCCTTCCGCGATCAGCGTGTTGGCCCCGATCAGGGAGCCGCGGCCGATTCTGGCGCCGTTCATGATCACGCTGTTGATGCCGACGAGCGAGCCCTCGCCAATGGTGCAGCCGTGCAGCATGACCTTGTGGCCGATGCTCACGTTGCGGGCGAGGGTGAGGGGGTAGCCGGGATCCACGTGCAGCACCGAGCCGTCCTGGATGTTGCAGCCTTCGCCTATGTGAATGCGATCGTTCTCCGCCCGGATGACCACCTGGAACCAGACACTGACGTTGTTTTCGAGCGTGATGTCGCCGACCAGCGTGGCGTCGTGGGCGATGTAATGGTTCTCTCCGACGAGCTGCACCTTGCGCTCGCCAAGGGCGAAGATAGGCATGCGCCTATCATAATGCAGTGAAAGTAGCCGTTCTTGGTGCAGGCGTCATCGGCGTCACGGGCGCGTGGTATCTCGCGCGCGCCGGCCACGAAGTCACGGTGGTGGACCGCAGGCCCGGGCCCGGGATGGAGACCTCGTTCGCCAACGGCGGCCAGATCTCCGCCGGCCATGCCGAGCCGTGGGCCAGGCCCGAGGTCGTCCCCAAGATCCTGCGCTGGCTGGGCCGCGAGGACGCGCCGCTGCTCTTCAGGCCGCGCGCCGATTGGGCGCAGTGGAGATGGGGCCTGGGTTTCCTGCGCGAGTGCATTCCGGGGCGCTTC